>Ga0065721_10003881_pt1 | contig 78213 bp, 80 predicted proteins | sample Mesricmetagenome_FD_59108 | JGI IMG/M metagenome (GOLD analysis project Ga0065721, IMG submission 59108) | Mesophilic microbial community from rice straw/compost enrichment Sample: eDNA_1 v2 (version 2) | ecosystem: Engineered > Solid waste > Grass > Composting > Bioreactor | place: USA: Davis...
GCGTCTCCACCGCCACGCGGGCGTACGGGTCGTGCGACAGGTACAGGTCCACGATGGCATCGGAGATGCGGTCGCACACCTTGTCCGGATGGCCTTCGGACACGGACTCGCTGGTGAAGACGTAGTTGAGCTTGGCCACGGCGAACCTCGGCAATGGGCGGGGGCTATTTCACACTAAACAATGGGATCGGCGCAGCACCCACGGGAAACCGATCGTTTCCCGTATTAGACAAGGTTTGCCCGCCGGGTCAAGCGATCTCCCGGCGGTTGGAAGGCTGGCTGCTTTTTTCGCGATCCGGGTCCTTCGGAGTGCCATTTCGGGGGATGCCACCACGAAGGCGCATCCCCCAAAGAGCACGGTCCGTTACTCGGCCGCTTCGACCATGCCGGAATTGGCGACGGCCTTGGTCAGTTCGAACAGGCGCTTGCGCACGGACGGGTCGTTGATGCGGTAGTAGGCCCGCACCAGTTCCAGCGTCTCGCGCTTCGCCATCGGATCGGGCTCGTAGCCGCCAGAACGCTCTTCAACGCCACCACCGGCCTCGTCATCGTCCACCGGGGCCGACGCCGCTTCGGCGGGCATGTCGTCGAAGAAGAACGACACGGGCACGTCCAGGACGCGGCTGAGGTCGAAAAGGCGGGATGCACCGATGCGGTTGGCTCCGCGCTCGTACTTCTGGACCTGCTGGAACGTCAGGCCGATGGCCTCGCCCAGCTTTTCCTGGCTCATGCCCAGAAGGGTCCGGCGCAACCGGACGCGGGAACCGACATGGACGTCGATCGGGTTCGGCTTTCCCGTTTTGGGACGACCGGCTGACGCCCGGCGGCCCCGCGTAGCTGTTGCTGGCATTTCTCTAATTCCCTGAAACAGTTGTGCAACCTTGATACGACATATCCATGTATGCAGTCAAGGGTGCCCCAGCCGCTCTTGATGCGCGTGGTTGAAAAAGATTGTTGGTTGCGCTAGCGGCGTTGTCGAGCGAGTAGGCCGACAGCAAAACTGCTCAGAAGAAGTACTCCGAACAGGCTGTCCCCCACCCAACCGTAAAGTGTGGGGATGGACAGCGCTTTCGGCAAGGCTGCATCGACGACACCCCTGTGACCAAGTGCGAGCATGGCTGTGATGCGCCCATAGGAGTCCACCACACCGGAGATGCCGGTGTTGGCAACGCGCACCAGCGGCAGCCCTTCCTCCACCGCGCGGGTCTGGGCTATGGCGAAATGCTGGTGCGGGCCGGCGGTGTTGCCGTACCAGGCGTCGTTGGTCAGGTTCAGCAGCCACTGCGGCCGATGCTCGCGGTCCACGACCGCACTCGGGAAGATCACTTCGTAGCAGATCAGCGGGCTGACCGGCGGCAGCCCCTTGAGGTCGAGCGACACCGGCCCTGGCCCGGCGGAGAACTCCGCCCCGTTGCCGGCGATGGCGCCCACCGGCAGCCAGCGGCGCAGCGGCATGTACTCGCCGAACGGGACGAGGTGGAACTTGTCGAAACGGCCGGTCACGGCTCCGCTGCCGTCGAGCGCCAGCAGGCTGTTGTAATAGCGCTGCTCCCCCTCCGCACCCACGGTCACCCGCGGCGCGCCGGTGATCAACAGCCCGTCGGGCGGCGTGACGGAGCCGAGCGCCTGACGCACGCGGGCGTCCTGCTCCACGAACAGGGGAACGGCGGTCTCGGCCCAGATGACGTGGGTGACGGGTTCGGCGGATGGCGCTGCGGCCGGGGCGACGGACAACTCCATCTGCCGCTCGATGTTGCGCACGCGCTCGTCGGGCGCCCACTTCAGCCGCTGGTCGATGGCAGGCTGCACCAGCCGCAGCCGCACCCCCGGTACGGTCTCGGTCGAGGCGCCGGAGAGCCGAAGCTCACCCCAGACGCCGAAGGCGGCGATCACCGCCAGCCCTGCGACGACCGCGCCCCAGGCCCGGCGCGGCGGCAGCGCCGGATCCGCCAGCACGGCGGGCATGGCCGCAACCAGCGCGGTCACCAGGCTCAGCCCGTATATGCCGAACAGGGAGACGCTTTGCAGCACTGGCAGGAAGCCGGTCCAGCTGTAGCCGATCAGGTTCCACGGGAAACCGGTGAACAGGTGCCCGCGCACCCATTCGAACAGGGTCCAGGCCGCGGCGAACAGGAACACCCGCGCCAGACCCGTCGCCCGCAACTTCCAGACCAGCAGGGTCGCGAAGCCGGAGAACATGGCCATCAGGATCGGCAGACCCGCCGCCGACAGCGGCAGCGCCCACCAGAAGCGCCCGATGTCGGTGAACAGCGCGGCGCTGATCCAGTAGAGCCCCAGGAGGTGGTGCGCAAAACCGAAGAACCACCCCACCGCGAAGGCCTGCCGCCCCGTCCGCGCCCCGTCCAGCAGCCAGAGCAGCCCCGGAAAGGCGACCAGCAGCACCGGGACCACGCAGGCCGGCGGCAGCGCCAGGGTGGCCAGCCCGCCGAACACCGCCGCCATCCCCAGCCGCCGCCATCCGGCAAGCTCGGCAAGGCGTGCGGACATGCGGCCCAGCCGGGCCGGGGTGGACAGGGTGTCGGTGGCGGACAAAGGGCGAACTCCGAAAACGTCGGCGGATGCTGAGCCTTTTCACCACCAAGGCACCAAGACACCAAGTGAAAAACGCCGGCCTGGAACGCAGACCGGCGATGATGGAAAAGCCGAATTGATCTTGGTGCCTTGGTGTCTTGGTGGTGATCTCGTTCCAAAGGCAGAATTTTTCCGACCTTTGATGATCCTTGATGCGGAAAAGGCCCTTCTTTTGGAATGGAAGAAGGGCCTTTTCCGTTATCCCGCCTCCGCCAGGGCGGAGCTGTTGGCGGGGGCGTTGCGGACGCGCAGGCGCTTGATGCGGCGGGGGTCGGCCTCGACGATTTCGAATTCAAGGCCGGAGGGGTGGGTCAGCATCTCCCCCCTGCCCGGCACACGGCCGGCGAGGGAAACGACGAGACCACCGAGCGTGTCGATGTCCTCCCGCTCCTCCTCCGTCAGGAAGGAGCCGACGCGGTCCTCGAAATCCTCGATGGAGACGCGGGCGTCGGCGAGGATGGAGCCGTCGGGCCGTTCCACGAGGCGCGGCGAGGCTTCCTCGTCGTGCTCGTCCTCGATCTCGCCGACGATCTCCTCCACCAGATCCTCGATGGTGACGAGGCCGTCGATGCCGCCGAACTCGTCCACCACCAGCGCCATGTGCTGGCGCTTCTGGCGCATCTGCACCAGCAGGTCCACCACGGGCATGCTGGGTGCCACAATGGTCAGGTCGCGGACGATGTCCTTCAGTTCCACGGTCCGGCCCTGGGCGACCGCGGCGAGCACGTCCTTGATGTGGACCATGCCCACGACGTCGTCGAGCGTCTCGCGGAACACCGGCATGCGGGAATGGGCGTCTTCCGCCATGCGCTGGACAAGGACGGGGAACGGGGTGTCCACGTCCACCGCCACAATGTCGGCGCGCGGCACCATCACGTCATCGACGGTGCGGTCGCGGAGTTTCAGGATGTTGGCGAGCAAGGCGCGCTCGCCTGCCCCCATCGATCCTTCATCGCCGTCCTGCTCCTCGATCAGCTCTTGGATCGTGGCGCGGAGGGTGGCATCGGTGTGCCCCCCAATGACGGTCCGGAACCACCCGCGAACCAGGTGGCCCAGGGAATGCTGGTCTTCGGCCCCGTCTTCACGGGGCGTTCGACTGTCGGAAATTTCGCTCATCGGTCCGGTGGTTGTTCGTCCAGGTTCGGCTCCCCGGGCGGGGAACGCGTGGCGGCGTAGGGATCGGCGATCCCGAGGGTGTCGAGCAGCCGGGTTTCCAGCTGCTCCATCTCCTCGGCCTCGTCGTCCGTCTCGTGATCATACCCGAGCAGATGCAGAACGCCATGCACGACAAGGTGGGTCATATGGTCCGAAGGCGTCTTTCCCTGCTCGGCAGCCTCGCGGGCGACGGTCTCCCAGGCCAGGATGACGTCGCCCAGCATGATCGGGGCGTCCTCGCCGGCGTCCGGCTCCTCCGCCTCGGTCAGGGCGAAGGACAGCACGTTGGTCGGCTTGTCCTTGCCGCGGTATTCACGGTTCAGCCGGTGCACCAGCGCGTCGTCGGCCAGCACGACGGACAGCTCCGCCGGCCCTTCCTCCTCGTCGTAGGTGACAGCCAGCGTGGCGAGCGCCGCGCGCTCGCACAGCCATTCGGCGTTTTCGGCCCAATCGCCTGCTTCACGTGAAACGATGATGTCCACCGCCATCACGGAGCCCCCTCCCCGTCCGCGCCATCACCGTTTCCGCCATTCCCGTTTCCGGACGCCGGGACCGGCCGCCGGGCGGCCTTGGGCCGGGCGTCGAAGCGGTCGTAGGCGCGGATGATGCGGGCGACCAGCGGGTGGCGCACCACGTCGGCGTCGGTGAAGTGGACGAAGCGGATGCCCTCCACCCCCTGCAGGATGTCCAGCGCCTCGCGCAGGCCGGACTTGGTGCCGGACGGCAGGTCGGTCTGCGAGATGTCGCCGGTGACGGCCATGCGGCCGCCCTCGCCCAGGCGGGTGAGGAACATCTTCATCTGCATGGGCGTGGTGTTCTGCGCCTCGTCCAGGATGACGAAGGCGTTGGCGAGCGTGCGGCCGCGCATGAAGGCCAGCGGCGCGATCTCGATCTCGCCGGATTCCAGCCGCTTCTTCACCTGCTCCGCCGGCAGCATGTCGTGCAGCGCATCGTAGAGCGGGCGGAGGTAGGGGTCCACCTTCTCCTTCAGGTCGCCTGGCAGGAAGCCCAGCCGCTCCCCCGCCTCGACGGCGGGACGCGACAGAATGATGCGGTCCACCTGCCCGGTGGTCAGCATCGCCACGGCCTGCGCCACGGCGAGGTAGGTCTTGCCCGTGCCCGCGGGGCCGAGCCCGAACACCATCTCGCTTTCGGCGAGCGCCTGGAGATAGGTCGCCTGCATGGGCGAGCGCGGGGTGATGGCGCCCTTGCGGCGGGTGCGCACCGCGACCTCGCCCCGGCTGAGCGTCGCGAGATTCTGGTCGCGCGAAAGCCCGCCGACGCCGGTGGCCATGCGGACGGCTGCGTCCACCTCGCCGGTGCCGACGGCCATGCCGCGCTTCAACCGCTCGTAGAGCGCGTCCAGAGCCGACCGGGCGGACTCCGCGGAATCCGACGGACCGGCGATGGTCAGCGTGTTGCCACGGGAAATCAGGGAGACGCCCAGCTGGTTCTCGATGCGGGCGAGGTGGCGGTCATGCTCCCCGTACAGCATCGGCAGAAGCCGGTTGTCGTCGAAGTTCAAGTCGATACGCTGATCGGGCAAGCCGTTCAAACACTGGCCTCCACGGGTTGCGTTCCAGTTGCGGACGTGTGGTATTCGCCGGTCGCCACGGTGCCGGCCAGGCTGTTCGGGTGGGCGGCGTCGATCCGCACCTCCACGATCCGGCCCAGCAGCCGCTCGTTGGCGTCAGCGTGCACCGACTGCATGTAGGGGCTCTTGCCCAGCAGCTGGCCGGCGCGCTTGCCCACGCGGTCGAACAGCACCGGCACGGTGCGGCCGACGAAGCCGTGGTTGAAGGCCTGCTGCTGCGCGTTCAGCAACTGCTGGAGAGCCGCAAGGCGGGCGTCCTTGACGTCCTCCGGAATCTGGTTGTGCTCCAGCGCGGCCGGCGTGCCGGGGCGCGGGCTGTACTTGAAGGAATAGGCCTGGGCGTAGCCGACGTCGGTCACGAGGCGCAGCGTCTCCGCGAAATCCGCGTCGCTTTCGCCGGGGAAGCCGACGATGAAGTCGCCCGACAGCGCCAGATCCGGCTTGGCCGCGCGCAGCCTGTCGACGATGCGGCGGTAGTCGTCGGCGGTGTGCTTGCGGTTCATCGCCGCCAGCACGCGGTCAGAACCGGCCTGAACCGGCAGGTGCAGGTAGGGCATGAGCTGCGGCACCTCGGCATGGGCGCGTATCAGGTCGTCGTCCATGTCGCGCGGGTGCGAGGTGGTGTAGCGGATGCGCTCCAGCCCGTCGATCTCCGCCAGTTCGCGAACCAGCCGGCCAAGGCCCCAGGTCGTGCCGTCCGGCCCGTCGCCGTGCCAGGCGTTGACGTTCTGGCCGAGCAGGTTGATCTCCCGCGTGCCGTTCGCCACCAGCCGCTTCGCCTCGGCGAGGATCTGGGATCCGGTGCGCGAGAACTCCGCACCGCGGGTGTAGGGCACAACGCAGAAGGTGCAGAACTTGTCGCAACCCTCTTGCACGGCGAGGAAGGCGGCGACGCCCTGGCTGGCGCTTTCGTCCGGCAGGAAGTCGAACTTGGACTCCACGGGGAAGTCGGTGTTCAGCACGCTGCCCGCCTTGCGGCTGGCCTTCGCCACCATCTCCGGCAGGGTGTGGTAGGTCTGCGGACCGAAGACGATGTCGACGTAGGGGGCGCGGGCGACGATCTCCTCACCCTCGGCCTGCGCGACGCAGCCGGCCACCGCGACGATCATCCGGCCGTCGCCGGCGTCCGCCTTGCTGTCCTTCAGGTGGCGCAGCCGGCCCAGTTCCGAAAAGACCTTCTCGGACGCCTTTTCGCGGATGTGGCAGGTGTTGAGGATCACCATGTCGGCACCGTCCGGCTCGTCCACCGGCCGGTAACCCAGGGGTGCCAGGACATCCGCCATGCGGGCGGAGTCGTAGACATTCATCTGGCAGCCCCAGGTCTTGATGAAGAGCTTCTTACTCAACGATCCCTTCCGCACCAAAACAAAAAGGCGCGCCGAAGCGGTACGGCCCGGCGCGCGACCCGCCGCACCGCGGCATCGCTTCCAGCCCATATGGTAACACGAGTGCTGCAAAACGAGTCAACCGCGGTGGTATTTCACACAGCGGAATCCCAACCCGCGGCGAACCCACCGCAATCGGCAACCGTCATTCCCGTGAAGGCAGAGCCGGCTTGCCCGACACCGCGCGCTCCACACCCTGCGCCACCGCGCGCTGGCAGTGGTCGGCGAGCGCCTTGCGGCTGGAGAACTGCTCGATGGTCACGGGGGGATGGAACTCCACCTCCACCGTGATGCGGCCCAGCGTGAAGACCGTCCACAGGTGCGGGACGAGGTCCATGTCGCCGTACCAGGCGTAGAAGGGCCGGAACGCGATGCCCATGGGGATGCCGTCCAGCCGTGTCGGCGTGATGCTGACCGGCTGCACGGTCAGCGGCTTGTCGCCGACGCGCCGGGCGGCCACGGCGAACAGCGCCGTCTTGAAGGGCAGCGTGCGGTTGCCGTCGCTGGAGGTGCCTTCGGGGAACAGAATCAGGTTGTCGCCGGCGTCGAGCCGCGCGCCCAGGTCGTCGCGCTGGCGTTCCACGCCGGTGCGGGCCTTGCGCTCGACGAAAACGGTCTGCTGCAGCTTGGCCAGCGTGCCGAAAAAGGGCCACCCGGCCACCTCGCTCTTGGCGACGAAGGAGCCCGGAATGACCGAGCCCAACACCGTGATGTCGAGGTAGGAGGAGTGGTTGGAGATGAACAGCACCGGCCCCTTCGCCGCCCGCTCCCCGCGCACCACCACGTCGAAGCCCAGGATGCGGGTGCAGACCCGGTGGTAGAACGGCGGGACGTGGTAGCGCAGCCGCAGCTTCAGCGCCACGGCCAGGGCCTGCACCGGGATCAGCAGCAGCGTCCAGCTGAGATACAGGGCAAGGCGCAAGCCCCCGCGCAGCGGCGACCTCAGCACATCGCAGCCGGGCGCATCCGAAACGGGCGCAGCAGGGCCGGTCGCATCGGTCGCCGTCATGCCGTCCTCACCAGATATGGCGTCACGCGATCTGCGCGTCGCGGCTGCGCCGCTCGTAATGCTTGGAGTACTTGTCGGTGATCAGGTCCGTCTTCACGATGATGGAGACGTCCGTCGTGTTGAACTGGTGATCGATCACGGCACCGTCGCCGATGAAACCGCCCAGCCGCAGGTAACCCTTGATCAGCGGCGGCAGGACGTTCAGCGCGCGCTTCGGATCGATCTGCTCGCGCGGCAGCAGGTCCATGCTGACGTGCCGCTCCGGCAGCGCCACCGGGCGCAGCTCCAGCGGGGCGAGGTGGTAATGGTGCAGGTAGGCCAGCGGCTCCGCCAGGGTGGTCGGATCGGTGCCCGGCAGGCTGGCGCAGCCGAACATCAGCGCGATGTCGTGGTGGAACACATACGCCGCGATGCCGCGCCACAGCAGCTGCATGCTGCCGCGGGTGCGGTAGTCCGCGTCCACGCAGGACCGGCCAAGCTCCAGGATCTCGCCTGGATAATCGACCAGCCGGGAGATGTCGTATTCGTCGCTGGAGTAGAAGCGCCCGGCCTTGGCCGCCGCCTGGCGGCGGATCAGCCGGTAGGTGCCGACCACGGATTCCGGACCGTTGCCCCGTGCATGGTCGATGACCAGCAGGTGGTCGCAGATGGTGTCGAAGTCATCGAAGTCGCGATGGCGCGCCGCCATGTCGGGAGACGGGATCGCCGACATCTCCTGATAAAAAACGCGGTAGCGGAGCGCTTGCGCCCAGTCCACCTCGGCGGCGGTTTCGGCCAGCCGCACTTCCAGGGAGCCCATGCGCAGTTCGGACGAACTGCCCTGGTCCGTGCTTGTATCAGCCATTCGACGTTCGCTGGCGTTGTTCGCGATGAAAGCAATCGCCGGCACCCCATACGGGACCCGGTTCGATCACACAACAGGGATAGCACAAATGGCCGGATGCCGGTCAACCGCCTCGTCGTTTTCCGACCAGTCAAGTCAGCCATCCAGAGGGGACATCGGCCAGAACGGGCGTCGGAAAGAGCATCGAGGAATGCGCCCGACGGGCGAGTGCCGCCCGGACCGGAAATCCGGGCTCCGGAACGGACCGACCGGATCGACGGTCCGCCGAAAACCGACGCACAAGCCTGATTGGCCTTAGGCCGCGCCGCGCCGGGCGCGCGTGCCGAGCCCGATCTGCTTGGCCAGCGAGCTGCGCTGACGGGCGTAGTTCGGGGCAACCATCGGATAGTCGGCCGGCAGGCCCCAACGGTCCCTGTACTCCTCCGGCGACATGTTGTACGCCGTCTTGAGGTGGCGCTTCAGCATCTTCAGCTTCTTGCCGTCCTCCAGGCACACAATGTAGTCGGGAGTAACCGACTTCTTGATGGGAACGGCGGGCTGCGGGCGCTCTTCCGTCGCAACCGGCTCCGTGCCGACATTCGCGAGAGACTTGTACACTTGCTCAATCAGCGTCGGAAGATCGCTGACGGCCACTGTATTGTTGGAGACATGCGCCGCAACGATCTCCGTGGTCAGAGACAACAGCGCGTTGGAAGGGTTCCCATTGCTCATGTAAGCTTGCTCCGCGGCTTGGCGTTCCTCTCCATATAAAGAGGTTTGTGGCCGCGCGCAATATCCATCCTTTGCTCGTAAAGAGGAAGCAGTGTACGAAAAAATCTCACCGGATTTCTTTTTGGACATCACCTCCGAGGTGTGCCCGTTAACCTTCGTCAAAACCAAGTTGAAGGTGGAAGGCATGGCCACCGGGCAGACCCTTGAAGTCCGGCTCAATGCAGGCGAACCCTTGGAGAATGTACCCCGTTCCTTAGCCGAACTGGGTCACTCCATTCTGTCCATCGAGCCTGAAAATCCGGATGAACCGGGCGGGATCCACCGCATCCGGGTTCAAAAAGGTTAATATTTATTCGTCTACGTAGGAGTATCGAAGCACCAGCGCGGCAACCCTGCCATTCGGCCTTTTGTAATATCCAGGACGCCGGCCTACAGAAAAGAAGCCGCATGACTTGTACAGTGCGCGCGCCGGATCGTTGTCTTCGGCGACTTCCAGGAACAGTGCGGTGGCGCCGAGCCGCTGCGCTCCGTCCAGCGCCGCCGCGACAAGTCGTCGCCCGATGCCCCCGGTCCGCGCCTCCGGCAGGACGCCGATGGCGATGATCTCCCCGTCCTCCGCCGCGACGCGCGCCAGGACGAAGCCGACCGGCTCGTCCCCCCGCAGGGCCAGCACGGCGAAGGACCCCGGCTGGCCCGCCAGCGTGGCGATGGAGGCGGCGTCCCAGGGGTCGTCGGGGAAGCAGGCCTGCTGCAACGCCGCCATGACCGGCGCCTCGATCGGCCCGGCCGGCAGCAACACGATACCGTCGCTCATGCTGGGCCGGCTCTCATGATGGACCGCCGCTCATGCGGGCTTCCGCGGCAGCGTGACGTCGGGCGGACGCAGGTAGAAGGGCTGGGGTGGCAGGCCAACCGACCGCGCCGCACCCAGCGCCGCCACCACGGCGGCGTCCGGGATGCCGGGCCCCTCGGCAAAGGCGGTGTCCGGCCGGCTCTCCAGCAGCGGGCGCAGCAGCCCGGACCCGTCACCGGCCACCAGCAGCGGCCCCTGCGGCAACAGACCGGCCAGCCAGCCGGGCACCCCGGCGGGTTCCAGCATCGCCGGTTCGCCCACCGGCGCCAGATCCGGCCCGAAGAGTTGCAGGAAGGGTTCGGCGCGGCGGGAGTCCACGGCGACCAGGACCGCCCTGCCCGCCCGCTCCGCGTCCGGCAGGCCGTGCGCCACGGCCTCGAAGGTGGTGATGCCGACGACGGGCAAACCGGCAACCAGCGCGAAGCCGCGCGCCGCGGCCAGGGCGATGCGCAGGCCGGTGAAGGCGCCCGGCCCCACCGTGACCGCGATGCGGTCAAGCCCGTCGAAGCCGACCCCAGCCTCGGCCAGCGCACCCTCCGCCATAGGCACCAGGGCCTCCGCCTGGCCGCGCGCCATCGGTTCGGCACGCCGCGCGGTGACGCGGCCATCGTCCCACACCGCCGCCGAGCAGCCGGAGGTCGCCGTGTCCAACCCGAGAACTCTCATCGCCGCAACACCTTCATCACCGCTTCCTCGACTGGCCCCACAGTTTCGATACCCACCCTTGCCAATACCCAACTTCTGCCGTGGGTCAAGCCTATGCTAGACAGCATGGACCTTTTCTGACGCGCCCGGATCCACAACGACCTCCATGCTCACAGCCATCACGCCCCCGGCCTTCGACGTCGACATCGACCTGCTCTACGCCACGCCCGACAATCTGGCCGGCGTGCCGATCTACCGCCGGCCCCTGTGCCTGCTGCACCCGCAGGCCGCGGAACGGCTGCGCGCGGCCATCGGGCTTGCCCGCGGCATCGGCTGCCGACTGCGGATCTACGATGCCTTCCGGCCGGTCGAGGCGCAATGGAGGCTTTGGGAAGCCTTCCCCAACCCCGAATACATCGCCGACCCCCGACTCGGCTCCATGCATTCGCGCGGGGTGGCGGTGGACCTGACGCTGGCCGACGCGAACGGCCGGGTGCTGGACATGGGCACCGGCTTCGACGAGATGACCGACCGCTCGCACCACGCCCGCACCGACCTGACCACCGAGCAGCAGCGCAACCGCGCCGCCCTGCTGGGCGTCATGACGGCGGCCGGCTGGCAGCATTACGCCAGCGAGTGGTGGCACTACCAGCTTCCTGACGCCGAAGGCTACCCCCTGCTGACCGACGCGGCCCTGGGTGGCCTGATGATGGCGTGACCGCGCCATCCTGTTGCGGCATCTTGTTGCATCCCTGCATCAACCCGGCGCAGCCTGCGCTGTGCGGGGCGGTTTCGGGGCGTTGCGGACTTGTTCCCAGTGGGTCAAATGTGCCACACCACACGGGGTAAGCCGGAAAACCATCCGGCCCCGCGATCCGTATAGGCCGACATGCCGCTTCGACGCGCCGCCACACTCTTCGCCGCGGCCGCCGCCTGGGTCTTCCAGGCCCTGGCGGGCGGCCCCGCCGTGGCGGCGGAGCAGAACGGCGCGGTGGTCTTCGCCTACGACCGCTTCGGCGAGGACCAGACCCCGTCGATCAGCATCCGCCTCGACCAGTTCGAAGCCCATCTGGACGAGTTGGAGAACGGCGACTACGAGGTCCTGCCCCTGCCCCGCATCCTGGAGGCACTGCGCAGCGGCAAGCCGCTTCCCGATCGGACCGTCGCCATCACCATCGACGAGGCCAGCCGGTCCGCCTTCCGCGAGGCCTGGCCGCGGCTGAAGGCCGCCAACCTGCCCTTCACCCTGTTCGTCGCCACCGACGCCATCGATCGCGGCTCCCCCGCCCACATGACCTGGGCGGAGGTGCGGCAGCTGGCCGCGGCCGGGGTGACCATCGGCGGGCTGGGCGCCTCAACCCAGTCGCTGGTGCCGCGCTCGGCGGCCGAGATCAAGGCCGACCTGACCCGCATGGCCGACCGGCTGCAGGCCGAAACCGGCCAGCGCCCGACCCTGTTCGCCTACCCGCAGGGGGAGGTGTCCTCGGCCGTCCGCACCGTCATTACGGAGCAGGGCTTCAACGCCGCCTTCGGCCAGCAGTCCGGTGTGCTGTACGCGCAGGCCGACCGCTGGAACCTGCCGCGCTTCATCATGAACGAAAGCTTCGGCAGCGTGGACCGCTTCCGGCTGGCCGCCAACGCGCTGCCCCTGGCGGTGACCGACCTGACGCCGGACGACCCGCTGCTGTCCGTCAACCCGCCGCCGCTGGGCTTCACCGTGGCGGAGGGCATCGGCGATCTGTCCCGGCTGGCCTGCTTCGCGTCCGGCCAGGGCCGCACGGCGCTGGAACGGATTGCCGAGGACCGGGTGGAAGTCCGCATCAAGGACCCCTTCCCGCCCGGCCGCGCCCGCGTGAACTGCACCCTGCCCACCCAGGACGGCCGCTGGCGCTGGCTGGGCATGCAGTTCGTGGTGCCGGAGTGAGTTTTTCACCACCAAGGCGCCAAAACACCAAGTCCGCATGAAAAAGGCGCCGGCCCGTCGGGTTTGTCCCCGTCGCGCCAGCGCCTTTCCAACAAAAACCTTGGTGTCTTGGTGCCTAGGTGGTGACCCAAGGTCAGCGGATCGCGCGCACCTCGACGACCTCGGGGATGTAGTGGCGCAGCATGTTCTCGATGCCGGCCTTCAGCGTGGCGGTCGAGCTGGGGCAACCGGAGCAGGCGCCCTTCATGGCCAGATAGACCACGCCTTCCTCGAATCCGTGGAAGGTGATGTCGCCGCCGTCCTGCGCCACGGCCGGGCGGACGCGGGTGTCGAGCAGTTCCTTGATCTGCGAGACGATCTCGTCGTCATCGCCGCTGCTTGCGGCGTGGCCGTCGCCGGCGTCCTCCAGCAGCACCGGCCGGTTGGCGGTGAAGTGCTCCATGATGACGCCGAGGATCGACGGCTTCAGCAGGAACCATTCCTTGTCGCCGGCCTTGGTGATGGTGACGAAGTCGGCGCCCAGGAACACGCCTTCCACCCCGTCGATCTCGAACAGGCGCTGGGCGAGCGGCGAAGCGGCGGCGTCCGCACGGGTGGGGAAGTCGGCCGTGCCGCGTCCGAGCACGTCGCGACCCGGCAGGAACTTGAGAGTCGCCGGGTTGGGCGTCTGCTCGGTCTGAATGAACATGGTGATATCCTCCATCGGCGCCGGAAGAAGGCTGGCGGCGTACGCAAAACTTGGGCAGAATCGCGCGCCAGATCAAGCATTGCGTCTGTATGGTTTACCAATCCGTGAGCACTCCACAAGCTGCGGCGGCCCTTCCGCATCCCTGCCCACCCGACGACGCACAGGCGGTCATCGACTGGGTTCTGCGCGAGGGACGCCACGCACCCAGCATCCAGCAGCTGATGGACCGCTTCTGCCATCGCCTGATGGCGGCCGGGGTGCCGTTGCTGCGCGTCGTCTGCGCCGTGCCGCTGCTGCACCCGCAGATCCGCACCATCGCCTTCTTCTGGCGCCGCAACGCGGAGAATGTGGAGGTCTCGACCCGGGCCCACGGCACGGAAACCAGCACCGAATACCTGACCAGCCCCTTCGCCACCCTGATCGAGGACGGCGCCGACGGCCTGCGCTACCGGCTGGAGCAGATGTCTCCACCGTGGCCCTACCCGGTGTTCGAGGATTTGCGTCAACAGGGCGCCACCGACTACGTGGCCATGACGGTCCTGTTCGCCGGCGGGCGGCGCAACGTGCTGAGCTTCACGACGGACCAGCTCGGCGGCTTTTCCACCGCCGACCTCGCCCTGGTGGATGCCGTTCTGCCGGCGCTCGGTGCCGTGCTGGAAACGCTGGTGCTGCGGCGCCTCGCCACCACGGTGCTGGACACCTACGTCGGGCAGCAGACCGGCGCCCGCATCCTGTCGGGCGATATCCGCCGCGGCACCGGTGCCAACGTGCGCGCGGTGCTGTGGTACTGCGACCTGCGCGGCTTCACCCCCCTTGCCGACCGGCTGCCGCAGGAGGAGCTGATCGCCCTGCTGAACGGCTATTTCGAGATCATGGGCGGGGCCGTGGAAAGCAAGGGCGGCGAGATCCTGAAGTTCATCGGCGACGCCATGCTGGCCATCTTCCCGCTGGAAAAGGACGACGTCAGCGGCGCCAGCGCCTGCACCAAGGCGCTGGAGGCGGCGGACGATGCCCTGAAGGCCATGAACGCCCGCAACGCCGAGCGCGCCGCCTGGGGCCAGCCGACGCTCCGCTGCGGCATCGCGCTGCACATCGGCGAGGTCATGTACGGCAACATCGGCTCCGCCAACCGGCTCGATTTCACGGTGATCGGCCCCGCGGTGAACCTAGTCAGCCGCATCGAAGGCCTGTGCAACCGCCTGGACCGCAACGTCCTGACCTCCGCCGAGTTCGCCGCCGCCTGCGGCAGCCGGCTGATGTCCGTCGGCTGGCACCCGGTGAAGGGCCTGAACCACCCCATCGAGGTCTACGGGTTCAAGGGATAGGCGGAGGGGGCGCCTCGGCGCAACCCGCATTGCCGCACCGACGGCTGAACAAGGGGGAGGTAGCGCAATCATGTTTGCTGTGCAACCGGCCCGTTTCGTCGCGACGTCGCAGCTGATACTGTGCAAGGCGTGACCCAAGCAGAACCATCGCCACCGTCCTTCCGCCCCATCGCCCTGGCCGCCGCGGCGTTTGCCGCGGGCTGGTCGCTGATGATGCTGGAAATCCTGGGCGGGCGGCTGATGGCGCCGCATTTCGGCTATTCGGTCTACCAGTGGGGCGCGGTCATCGGGGTGGTGATGACCTTCATGGCCGCGGGCTATTGGACCGGCGGACAGGTCGGCGACGGGCCGAAGGCCGTGCCGGCGCTGCGGTTCGCGCTGCTGGCCGGTGCGGTCGCGGCGGCGCTGACTCCGTGGTTGGGCAAGCCGATGCTGGCGGACGCCGCGGCGCGGCTGAACCCGGCGGAGGGGTCCGTCTTCGGGGCGGCGCTGATCCTGGGAGCGCCCTCCTTCGCGCTCGCCATGGTGTCGCCCATCTGCGCGGGGCTCAGCGCCCTCTCGGGAGCCGCGGCGGCCGGGCGTATCTACGCCGTGGGGACGCTGGGCAGCATTGGCGGGACCTTCTTCGCCGCCTTCTATGCGATTCCGGATCTGGGCGTGTCAGCCGGCTACGCGCTGGCCGCCATTCTGCCTGCAGTTTCCTGTGCGCTCGTTCCGGGTGGAAAACGGATGGCCGTTGCGGCGGCTCTGGCCGTGCCAGCGGCCTGGGCGGCGGGGTTGGGCGAAGGCAAGGAGTTCGCCGTCTTCCGCGAGACCCCGCACAACACGATCATGGTCCGGGAGGACGACCGCGAGATCCGCCTGCACCTGAACGTGCTGTGGGCGACGCAGTCACGTCTGCGCAAGGATGGCAGCCCGACCGGCCTCTATTACGACCTGTTCTCCGCCGCCCCGGCGATGGCCGGCGGAACGCGCGTTCTGGTGCTGGGGCTGGCCGGCGGTGCCGCCGCCCGGGAAATCCTGGCGGCGTGGCCCAACGCCGACATCCTGGGCGTGGAGTTGGACCCCGCGGTGGTCGAGGTGGCGCGCGAGCGCTTCGGGCTGAGCCCGAAGGTCCGCGTCGCCGTGGAGGACGCCCGCCGGCATGTGGAGACCTCCGCCGAGCAGCACGACGTGGTGATCGTGGATCTCTACTCCACCGCCATCATCCCCTTCTTCACCGCGACGCGCGAGTTCTTCGCGGCGGTGGAGCGGCGCGTGGCGCCGGGCGGGATCTTGCTGATGAACGTGGCCTCGCCGCTCGACCGCGACGCGCTGGTGGGGCCGCTGGCGGCAACGCAGGGGGCGGTGTTCCCGTCGGTGTTCGTGGCGGACGCCGGCCGCGGCAATTACCTGCTGGTCGCCACGAAGGAGAGACGTACGCTCGACGACGTACGCGTACGCCTGGAGAACGCTCCGAATGCCGCGGCGTACGCCGCCAGCCGGATCCTGGAGACCCTCGCCCCCGCCGACACGGCCGGGCAGCCGGTGCTGACCGACGACCGCAGCGACATCGACCAGCGGAGCCTCGCGGCGCTTTACGGACGGTGACCGCTCAGGTGATCGCTTCCAGGGCGTCGTCGTCGAGACCGCCGGGAACGATGGTCAAGGGGATGCGCAGCTTCGCCAAACCCCGGTTGGTGAAGTAGGAGATCAGCGGCCCCGGCCCCTCCGGATCAGTGCCGGCGGCCAGCACGAGGATGGACATGCTCGGCTCCTCCTCGATCAGCGCCAGCACCTCGTCGCGGCGGTTGCCCTCGCGCACGTACAGGGCCGGCAGGGTGCCGGTCAGCTTGTTCACGTCGCGGGCGAGCTTCTGGAGCTTCTGCTCCGCCTCCGTGCGCTGTTCCTCGCGGATCAGGTTCTCCACGGCAAGCCAGTGCTGCATCTCGCCGGGCTCAATGACGTAGAGCAGCGCCACCTTGCCCCCCGACTTGCGGGCGCGCAGACAAGCGTAGCGCAACGCGATCTGGAGTTCGGGGCTGTCGTCCACGACGACGAGGAAAATGCGGACCGGCGGCTTTTCGGCGGCGTCTTGCCCAGTGGTGTCTTGCCCAGTGGTGTCTTGCCCAGTGGTGTCTTGATTGGCGGTCGCGGTCGGTTCGGTCATCCTGACACCTCATACCCTTCGGAAGGCGGCGCCGGCCAGCCAGCCGGCGGCAATCGCGCCGATCACCGCCGCCAAGCCGTAGATTACCGGCTGATTGCGCGCGAAGTCATAAATTTCCGCGCTGAACCCCACCTTGGACACCACCAGCGGCGTGGTCTGCGCGCTGACCACGTCGCCGTCTCGGATCAGCAGGGCTTCCACATTGTACAGCCCCGTCGGCACGTTGGCCGGGAAGTAGATGTTGGTCCGGAACAGCCGCTCGCCAAGAAAGGACACCTGCCCCAGCGTGATTCCGTAGAGGCCGGCGCGCTGCTTGTTGCGGATCAGGGCGGAGCGGAACTGCGCCAGCTGCTCCGGCGCCAGCTGTTCGCGCGGGCCCAGTTGCAGGTTCGGCAGGCCGATCTGATGGCGTTCCAGCACCGGCCGGCTGACGAACTGGTCGAGCGGCCGGTTGGTGGCGACCATGTAGTAGCTCGGCACCTGTTCGAACCGGACGCTGCGGGCGTTGATCCAGATGCCGGCGATCCGTTCCTTGCGGCGCACGGTGACGGGGGTGCGCGGGCCGGTCACCACGATGGCGACATCGCCCGCCCCGTCGGTGGTGCCGAACAGCACGACCTCCGTCCCGGTGAAGCCGGTGGTGATGGCGATCAGGTGGCTCGACAGGTCGGCGACGAGCTGCTGCGCCCACACGGTTGCCGCCAGCGTGCCACCGGCCACCAGCCCGACCAGCGCCCCGGTGATCCGGACACTCCAGAGCTTTCGGGGCCGCCATTTTTCGGGCCAGAACCTGCGCTTCACAGCATCCTCGTGGAGATGGTGAAGACGTCGTTCGGTTCGGCCACCAGATCGAAGGCGAGCTTCAACGCCACCGCGACGACCAGCGAGGCCAGCAGCAGGCGCGCCTGCTCGCCGCGCAGCTTGCCGCCGGCCTTGGTGCCGAACTGCGCGCCGATCACGCCGCCGACCAGCAGCAGCAGCGCCAGCATCACGTCCACCGTCTGGTTGGTGGCCGCCTGGAGCAGCGTCGCCATGGCCGTGGTGAAGATGATCTGGAACAGCGACGTCCCGGCCACGAGGCCCGTGGGCATGTTCAGCAGATAGATCATCGCCGGCACCAGCATGAAACCGCCGCCAATGCCCATGATCGCCACCAGCATGCCGCCCACCGCGCCGATGCCGGCCGGCAGCAGGGCCGAGATGTAGAGCTTGGACCGTTGGAACCGCATCTTCAGCGGCAGGCCGTGCAGCCAGATGTGCCGGTGCAGCTTGCCGCGCTTGGCGGTGGGGGCGCGGCGGCGGATCAGCGCGCGGCTGGATTCCACCAGCATCATCGCCCCGATGGTGCCGAGGAAGAAGACGTAGGCCAGCGTGATCGCGATGTCGATCTGGCCGATCCGCTGCAACAGGGCGAAGATCCACACGCCGACGACGGTGCCGACCATGCCGCCCAGCAGCATGACGATGCCCAGCTTCACGTCCACGTTGCCGCGCCGCCAGTGGGCCAGAACGCCCGACACGCTGGCGGCCACCAGCTGGTTGGCCTGGGTGCTGACCGCCACGGCGGGGGGCACGCCGATGAAGATCAGCAGCGGCGTCATCAGGAAGCCGCCGCCAACGCCGAACATGCCGGACAGGAATCCGACAAGCCCGCCCATGCCGAGCACGAGCAGCGCGTTGACCGACATCTCGGCAATCGGCAGGTAAACTTGCATGATGGGCGGGGCCGGCGGACGGGAGCGTCCGCCAGCTTAACCCAAGGGTTGCCTTTCCGGCAATTACGCCAGAATGCCCTTTTCCGTCACCAGACCGGCCAGCGTCACCTCCGGCCGGGCGCCGACGTGGCTGATGATCTCGGCCGCGGCGACGGCGCCCAGGCGGCCGCACACCACTGGGGACAGGCCGCGGGTGTAGCCATAGAGGAAGCCCGAGGCGTAGAGGTCGCCGGCGCCGGTGGTGTCCACCACGCGCTCCACCGGGGCGGCCGGAACCTCGACCACCTCGCCGCCGGAGACGATGACGGCGCCCTTCTCGCTGCGGGTCAGGGCCGCGACCTTGCCCAGCCGCTTCACGGCCTCCAGCGCGTCCTCGAACCGGTCGGTCTTGTAGAGGGCGCCGATCTCATGCTCGTTGGCGAACAGGATGTCGACGTGGTTCTCCACGAGGTCCAGGAACTCCGCGTGGTGGCGGTGGACGCAGAAGCTGTCGGACAGCGACAGCGACACCTTGCGGCCGGCGCCGTGGGCGATGGCGGCGGCCTTGCGGAAGGCCTCCTTCGCGCGGGGCGGATCCCACAGGTAGCCTTCCAGGTAGGTGACCTGGGAGTTGGCGATCAGGGCTTCGTCGATGTCCTCCGGCCCCAGCTCCACGCAGGCGCCGAGGTAGGTGTTCATGGAGCGCTGGGCGTCCGGCGTCACCAGGATCAGGCAGCGCGCGGTCGGGGTGCCGCCCTGGCCGGCCGCCGTCTCGAAATGCACGCCGGTGGCGCGGATGTCGTGGCGGAACACTTGGCCGAGCTGGTCGCTGTGGACCTTGCCGATGTAGGCCCCCTTGCCGCCCAGCGAGGCGATGCCGGCCATGGTGTTGCCGGCGGAGCCGCCCGACATCTCCACGCCCGGCCCCATGCGGCCGTACAGTTCTTCCGCACGGGCCGCGTCGATCAGAGTCATGGCCCCCTTCTCGATGCCGTTCGCGGCGAGAAAGGCGTCGTCGGCGTGCGCGATCACGTCGACGATGGCGTTGCCGATGCCGGTAACGTCGAATTCGGCCGAAGCCATGGGCTCTCCTTATCGGGGTAAACGGTGTGGAAATCGGCCGCGAGTATAGCGGCCGGCCCCCGCATCACAAGCGCGGCGCTTTGCGGCAGCCCGCCCAGAACGCCGGCCCTGGAACCGGAAGGCCGCCCATCGTAGATAAGCAGCGCCTATCGAAAGGGAGTCCGGATGATCCGCGCGCTGTTTCTCGCCTTCGCCCAACTGTCCGATCCGGGCGCACGCCGGGTGGTGTGGATCGGCGTGCTGTCCGCCGCCGCGGCCTTCCTGCTGCTGGCGCTCGGCGTGTGGTGGGCGCTGTTCCACACGGCGCTGACCGGCTACGCCTGGGTGGACTGGGCGTTGGACCTGCTGGGCGGGCTGGCCGTGGTGGTGGTGGCATGGCTGCTGTTCCCCGCCACGGTCGGCATGGTGTCCAGCTTCTTCCTGGACGAGGTCGTGCGCGCGGTGGAGCGGCGCCATTACCCGCACCTGCCGCCCGCCCACCAGACGGGGATGGGCGAAGAACTTCTGACGGCGCTGCGCTTTTTCGCGGTCGTGCTGCTGGTCAATCTGGTCGCGCTGCCCCTGTATCTGATGCTGCCGGGGCTGAATTTGGTCATCTTCTACACGGTGAACGGCTATCTTCTGGGCCGCGAATATTTCGAGATGGTGGCCATCCGGCGGCTGGGGCGAAAAGAGGCCGCGTTCCTGCGGCGCACCAAACCGTTGAAACCATTTTTGGCTGGCATCGTAATTGCCTTTCTTTCGACAATCCCGTTCGTCAACCTCCTGGTGCCGGTGATCGCGAGCGCCTTCATGGTCCACGTCTATCAATCGATGTCCGTCAGTCGATGATGGGCAATCGATGATGGGGGTTGATGGGGCCGTCATGGCGGGGGGTTTCCCCGTCCGTGAAAGCCCTCTTGCGGCCGGCCGGATGAGCGTGTTACCCCCGCTGGAGTGGCTTATTTGACCGCTGTCGGCGGGGCTCCCCCATCATCCGAAGCCGCCTTGACGACCTGTCCTGAGATGACCTGACTGACCTGGGGATCAACGTTCATGCTGTTCGGACGAAAGAATCCGCCCGTCGGTGCGCCGAAAGCCCAAAGCTCCGACCCGGCCACCCCGGCCGCGGCGGGGATGGCCGCCGCCGAGCCCACGGCGACCGTTTCGCCGCTCTCTTCCCTGACGAACGCGCCCGCCGGGGCGCCGGCGTCCGCGCAGCCGGTTTCCCCAACCCCGGTTTCCGCTCCGACCCACCGTCCGTCGCTTTCCGAGCCGTCTTCCTCCAAGGGACCCGAGATGAACACGAGCACCCCGAAGCCGCCGACCGGCGCCGCCATCCCCGGTGCGAGCTTCAAGCCCACCGACATTCCGCGCCGCACCGTCGACCTGCCGGGTGCCGCCCCGCGCAAGCCGGAGGGCTTCGGCACCCCGGCCGCCGCTCCGGCCGCCGCCCCTGTCGCCCCTGCCCCGGTCGCCCCGGTGGCCAGCGCGCCGCTCGCCACCGAGCAGCGCCGCCTGATCGTCGGCCGCGACATCTCCCTGAACGGTGAGATCGGGTCCTGCGACGTGCTGGTCGTCGAAGGCACCGTGGAGGCCAAGCTGCGCGACGGCCGTTCCATCGAGATCGACGAGACCGGCCTGTTCAAGGGCTCGGTCGAGATCGACGAGGCCGACATCGGCGGCCGGTTCGAAGGCGACATCATCGTGCGCGGCCGCCTGACCGTGCGCTCCACCGGCAAGATCAACGGCTCGATCAAGTACGGCGAGCTGTCGGTCGAGGCCGGCGCCAAGCTGAACGGCGACATCGGCCTGTACACCCCCGCGGCGAAGCCTGCCGCTCCGGCGGCGCCCGCCCTGGCTGTTGCCCCGGTTGCGGCAGCGGCTTCGGCTCCGATCGTGGTGGATGGCGAATAAACGCCGTTAAACGCGCTGATCCGACGAAGAAAGCCCGGCCGGACGAATGTCCGCGCCGGGCTTTTGTTTTGGGCGTGCCACACAATCCAGGCCGCGTGCTTCGGGTGGGGGCTTGCGGACGGCCGGTCGTCCCCGATCAGGCCTCGGCGGGCTTCGTCTTGTCCTTGAAGCCGCACAGGTCGCTGACCGGGCAGGCCGGGCAGTCGGGCTTGCGGGCCTTGCAGACGTAGCGGCCGTGCAGGATCAGCCAGTGATGGGCGTGGCGGCGGTAGGCCTTGGGCACCGCCTTCAGCAGCTTCATCTCCACCGCGTCGGGCGTCTTGCCGGGGGCGAGGCCGGTGCGGTTGCCGACGCGGAAGATGTGGGTGTCGACCGCGATAGTCTCTTCCCCGAAGGCCACGTTCAGCACGACGTTGGCGGTCTTGCGGCCGACGCCGGGCAGCGTCTCCAGCGTCTCGCGGTCGCGCGGCACCTCGCCGCCGTGGTCCCTCACCAGGATTTCCGACAGCTTGATGACGTTCTTGGCCTTGGTGTTGAACAGGCCGATGGTCTTGATGTAGCCGCGCAGCCGCTCCTCCCCCAGATCGACCATCTGCTGGGGTGTGGTCACGACCTGGAACAGCGGCCCCGTGGCCTTGTTGACACCAACGTCGGTGGCCTGCGCCGACAGGACGACGGCGACCAGAAGCGTATAGGGATTGACGTATTCCAGCTCGCTCTTCGGTTCCGGGTTGGCGGCGCTGAGGCGGCGGAAGAATTCTTGAACGGCGGCGGGCTTCATGATGCTCACCATAGCGGGACCTTGGCCGGTCATGCAAACATGCCGCGCATCCCCCGGCTGGATCCCGCGCTGCGCGCATATTATGTTTGGCCTATGACCATCGCCCGCGCCCCCCGCGTCTTCTTCGACGCGATCCTGCATCCCCACCGCAGCCTGGGGCGGAACGGATTCCGGGTGCTGATGGGCGCGGTGATCCTGATCAACCTTGTCGTCGCCGGCATCTTCGTCGCCAACGGCGCGTGGCCGGTCGTGCCCTTCTGCGGGCTGGACGTGCTGCTGCTGTGGGTGGCCTTCCGCGCCAGCTACCGCTCTGCCCGGCAGTATGAGCGCGTGCGCCTGACCGACACCGACCTGACCGTCCAGAGCGTGCATTGGAAGAAGCCGGAGCGGCGCTGGACCTTCCAGCCCTACTGGCTGCGCGTCACCATGGACGACCCGCCGGAGCATGAAAGCCAGGTGACGCTGTCCTCCCACGGGCAGTCGGTGGTTGTCGGTTCCTTCCTGTCGCCGGACGAGCGGGCGGAGTTCGCCAAGGCGCTTCAGGGCGCGCTCGTCACGTGGCGCCGCACGCCCTGCCATCCGGAACCGGTCTGAATTTCAGGCTTCAATTCGGGCGCAAGAAACGGGTTGGTCGCTCCCCCGCACCGGCGCATGCTGCCCCGGTCTGGAAGCCAGGGAGCCCGCCGCCATGCCGTGCCTGAATCCTCTCACCGACCCGGTTGACGCACAGCACCACCGCGCCATCGGCGCCGCCATCCGGCATCTGGTCGAACACTGGCAGGACCAGCCGACGCTGGAAGAACTGGCCGAGGTGGCGGGAATGAGTCCCTTCCATTTCCAGCGCCTGTTCACCCGCTGGGCCGGCATCAGCCCGAAGCGCTTCGTGCAATTCCTAACGCTGGACAACGCCAAGCGCCTGCTGGCCGAGAACCACAGCGTGCTGGACGTGGCGCTGGATGTCGGGCTGTCGGGGCCGTCGCGGTTGCACGACCTGTTCGTCGCCTGCGAGGCGATGACCCCCGGCGAGTACAAGGCGCTAGGCGGCGGGCTGACCATCCGCTGGGGCCTGCATGAGACGCCCTTCGGCCCGTCCCTGGTCGCCACCACGGAGCGCGGCGTCTGCTGGCTGAGCTTCGCCGAGGAGCCGGACGGGCGCGACGCGCTGGAGGAGATGCGCCAAGCCTGGCCGGCCGCCCGGATGGTGGAGGACGCCGACGCCACCCGCCCGGCGGCAGGTCGCGCCTTCCGCTGGGATGGCGCCGCGCACGGCGAACCGGTTCGCCTGCTGATGAAAGGCACCAACTTCCAGATCAAGGTGTGGGAAGCGCTGCTGCGCATCCCGTCCGGCGTGGTGGTCAGCTATGAGGACGTGGCCCGCGCCGTCGGCCAGCCGACGGCCCTGCGCGCGGTGGGGGCGGCCATCGGGCGCAACCCGGTCTGCGTGCTGATCCCCTGCCACCGGGTGATCCAGAAGTCGGGGATCATCCACAACTACCGCTACGGCGTTCCCCGCAAGCGCGCCCTGCTCGCCTGGGAACAGGGACGCGCGGAAGAGAGCGAAGCGGCGTGAGGGCTTACAGCCCCAGCACGTCCTTCATGCTGTAGAGGCCCGGCGCCTTGTCGTTGGCCCACTGGGCGGCGCGGACGGCGCCCTTGGCGTAGATCTGGCGGCCGGAAGCCTTGTGGGTCAGCTCGATCCGCTCGCCGTCGCCAGCGAAGACCACGGTGTGGTCGCCGATCACGTCGCCCCCGCGCAGGGTGGCGAAGCCGATCTCGCCGCGCGGACGCACGCCGGTGTGGCCGTCGCGGACCTTCTGCCAGACATCCTCCAGCTTCACCCCACGCCCCGCCGCCGCGGCGCGGCCGAGCCCCAGCGCGGTACCCGACGGCGCGTCCACCTTGTTGCGGTGGTGCATCTCCAGAATGTCGATGTCGAAGTCGTCGCCCAGCGCGCGGCCGACCTGCTCGACCAGGGCCAGCAGCAGGTTGACGCCCAGCGACATGTTGGGCGACTGGACGACGGGGGTGTGGGTGGCGGCCTGAGCGATCGCTTCCTGCTGGGACGGGTTGATGCCGGTGGTGCCGACGACCAGCACCGTCTGCGACTGGGCGGCCAGCGCGGCGTGACGCACGGTGGCGTCCGGGCTGGTGAAGTCGATCACCGCGTCGGCCTCGGCGAACAGGGTCGCCGCGTCGTCAATGGCGACGACGCCCAGCGCGTCGACCCCGGCCAGCGTGCCGATGTCCTTGCCGAGCGCTGGGCCGCCCACCCGTTCCGTGCCGCCGGCCAGCGTGCAGCCCGGCGTGGCGGCGATCTCCCGCACCAGCATCTGCCCCATGCGCCCCGCGCACCCGACGACCCCGATCTTCATCCCTGCCTCCCTGGAAGTATGTCCCAAGGGTCTAGCACAGCCGCGCGCCGGGCTTAAGAGGTGGCTTAAGAGGCGAGGCAACCCTTCAGCGACGCGGCGATGGAGCGCATCAGCGTGGGGTAGAGGTCCGGCCCATCGGCCAGCGCGGCCCCTTCCGGGTCGAGCACGCCCTTCTTCGCCTTGGTGCCGTCCACGATTGTGTCAACCAGCGCCGGTTCGAACTGCGGCTCGGCGAAGACGCAGGCAGCCCCCAGCGCGGTGATTCTGGCGCGGATGTCGGACAGGCGCTTGGCCGACGGGCGGCGTTCCGGGCTGACGGTGATGGCGCCGACGCCGTTCAGGCCGTAATGCGCCTCGAAATACTGGTAGGCGTCGTGGAAGACGACGAAGGGCTTGTCGGCCACCGGGGCGAGCGCCGCCTTCAGTTCCGCGTCGAGGGCGTCGATGCTCTGGGCAGTGCGCTCGGCGTTGGCCTTGTAGGCGGCGGCGTGGACGGCGTCCCTGGCCGCCAGCGCGTCGGCGATGGCCGCCACCATGGCGCGCGCGTTGCCGGGGTCGAGCCAGATGTGGGTGTTGACCTCCTCGTGCCCGTGCTCGTGGTGACTGTGATCGTGCCCATCGCCGTGGTGGTGCGCCTCCCACGCGCCGCCCTCGCGGGCGTCGAGCAGGGTCACGCCCTTGGCTTCCAGCAGTTCGATGGCGGTGGCCTTGGATGCCGTGGCCTGAAGCGGCTTGGCGAGGAAACCTTCCAGCTCCGGCCCGATCCAGAAGACGAGGTCGGCGTCGGCCAGCGCCTTCGCGTCCGACGGCTTCAGCGCGTAGGTGTGGGGGGAGGCCGCGCCGCGGACGATCAGCGCCGGCTCCCCCACCCCCTGCATCACGGCGGCGACCAGGGAGTGCACCGGCTTGATCGAGGCGACGACCTTAGGAGCGTCGGCCATGGCCGGTGTGGCGGCAAGGACCAGGGCAAGGGCGGCGGGCAGCGCGAGGCGCATGGGTGAATTCCTCATCAACGGCTGGACAGGCGGACGTTTCAGGCGCATAGGGATGGTCGTCCCGATCAATGTCACGTTATAACATAACATGTCAATCCAGCATGCCGTTGCGGCGCCCTCCCCCGCCATCCCTCCGCTGGTGGAGGCGAAGGGGCTGACCGTGCGCCTGGGCGGCCGGGTGATCCTCGACCACGTGGATCTCCAGGTGCGGCCGGGCGAGATCGTCACGCTGATCGGCCCAAACGGGGCCGGCAAGACGACGCTGGTCCGCGCGGTGCTGGGTCTCGTCCGCGCCTCGGCCGGCGCTGTGGAGCGGCGTAAGGGGTTGCGCATTGGCTACATGCCCCAGCGCTTGACAGTTGACGCAACCCTGCCCTTGACGGTCCGCCGCTTCCTCGCCCTGTGGCGCCCGGTGACCGCCGCCCGCGTGGAGGCGGCGCTGGAGGAGGCCGGCGTCGCCCACCTTGCCGGCAGCCCGGTGCAGAACGTTTCCGGCGGGGAGTTGCAGCGGGTCCTGCTGGCCCGCGCCCTGCTGGGCGACCCCGAACTGCTGGTGCTGGACGAACCCGACCAGGCGGTGGACGTGCACGGGCAGGCGGAGCTTTTCGAGCGCATCGAGACGCTGCGCCGGTCCCGCGGCTGCGGCGTGCTGCTGGTCAGTCACGACCTGCACACGGTGATGGCGCGCACCGACCGGGTGCTGTGCCTGAACCGGCATGTCTGCTGCCACGGCACGCCGGAAGACGTGCGCCGCCACCCGGAATACCGCGCCCTGTTCGGTGGCCATGCCGACGCGCTGGCCGTCTATGTCCACCACCACGATCACGCGCACGCCGCCAACGGGACGGTGGTGTCCGGCCATGACGGAGACTGCTGCCATGGATGATTTCGTCCTGCGCGCGCTGGCCGCAGGCTGCGGCATCGCGCTGATGGCCGGGCCGCTGGGATCCTTTGTCGTGTGGCGGCGGATGGCCTATTTCGGCGACACGCTGGCCCATTCCGCCCTGCTGGGCGTGGCGCTGGGCTTCCTGCTGGGCGTCAACCCGCTGATCGGCGTGATGGGGGTCTGCGTCGCGCTGGCGCTGGCGCTGGTCGGCTTGCAACGGCACCGGGCGCTGGCGTCCGACACGCTGCTGGGCATCCTGTCGCACGCGTCGCTGTCGCTGGGGCTCGTTGCCATCGCCTTCCTGGAGACGCTGCGCGTCGACCTGATCTCCTACCTGTTCGGCGACATCCTGTCCGTCACGCCGGGCGATCTCGCCTGGATCTACGGCGGCGGAGCGGTGGCACTCGGCGGACTGGTGCTGCTGTGGCGGCGCCTGCTGGCCGTGACGGTGGACGAGGACCTCGCCCGCGTGGAGGGCATGCCGGTGGAAGCGCTGCGGCTGGCCTTCATGCTGCTGATCGCGCTGGTGATCGCGGCGGCGATGAAGATCGTCGGGATTCTGCTGATCACCTCGCTGTTGATCATCCCCGCTGCCGCTGCCCGCCGCTTCGCCCGCACGCCGGAGGCGATGGCCGTGCTTGCGTCAATTTTCGGCATGGTGGCGGTGCTGGGCGGCCTGCTCGCCTCGCTCAACTGGGACCTGCCGGGCGGGCCGAGCGTCGTGGTCGCCGCCGCCGCCCTCTTCCTGGCGAGCGCGGTGGTGCCGGTGCGGTCTTGACACCACGCCCCGTTGCCATCGCCGGATCGTCCCCCTACAGTCGATGCCTAAGGGGATAAGCACACAAGAAGAACGGGACATCATGGCCGAAAAGCGCCCCACACCCAGAGTCGGGTTGTTCGTCACGTGCCTTGTCGATCTGTACCGGCCGACGGTCGGGTTCGCCGCCGTGAAGCTTCTGGAGGACGCGGGCTGCACGGTCGAGGTGCCCTCGGCCCAGACCTGCTGCGGGCAGCCGGCCTTCAACGCCGGTGACCGGAAGACCGCGCAGGACCTTGCCCGCAACACCATCGCGGCCTTCGAGGGGTTCGACTATGTGGTCGTGCCCTCGGGCTCCTGCGGCGGGCAGATCAAGAAGCATTATCCGGAGCTTCTGGCCGACGACCCGGCCTGGGCGGCGCGGGCGCACCACCTGTCGGCGCGGACCTTCGAGCTGGTCTCCTTCCTGGCCGATGTGCTGGGCGTCAGCGATACGGGTGCCCGCTACGACGGCACCATCACGTACCACGACAGCTGTTCGGGCCTGCGCGAGCTGGGCATCAAAGAGCAGCCGCGCCGCCTGCTCGGCTCGGTGGAGGGGGTGACGCTCAACGAGCTGCCGGGGGCCGAGGTGTGCTGCGGCTTCGGCGGAACCTTTTGCGTCAAGTACCCCGACATCTCCAACCGCATGGTCGAGGCGAAGACTGCGGACATCAAGGCAACCGGCGCCGACACGCTGCTGGCCGGCGACATGGGCTGCCTGCTGAACATGGCCGGCAAGCTGAAGCGCGAGGGCTCCGCCATCCGCGTGCGCCACGTGGCGGAGGTTCTGGCCGGCGTCACCGACACCCCTCCTATTGGCGAAACATTTGGGGGCGAGAAGGCCTGAGCCATGCAGCCGACCACCCACGCCTTTCCCGAGAACGCCCGCAAGGCGCTGAGCGACGAGCGCCTGCAGAAGGTGCTGGCCATCGCCCCCGCCGGTTTCGTCAACCGCCGCAAACAGGCCGCCGACCGCCTTCCGGAGTTCGAGGCCTTGCGCGACCAGGGCCGCGACCTGAAAAACCACGTGCTGGCCAACCTGGACACCTACCTGGAGGCTTTCGAGGCCAAGGTGACCGAACAGGGCGGCCACGTGCACTGGTGCCGCACGGATCAGGAGGCGCGCGACGCCATCCTGGGCATCTGCCGCAAGGTGGGCGCAAAGACCGTCACCAAGGGCAAGTCGATGATTTCCGAGGAGATCGGGATCAACGATTACCTGGAGGCCAACGGCCTGACGCCGATCGAGACGGATCTCGGCGAATACATCATCCAGCTGCGCCACGAGCCGCCCAGCCACATCATCGCCCCGGCCTTCCACCTGTCCAAGAAGGACGTGGAGGGCACCTTCCGGCAGGCGCACACCGACCTGCCCCCGGACCGCGTGCTGGACGACCCCAAGGTGCTGATCGCCGAGGCGCGGCAGGTGCTGCGCCGCAAGTTCCAGCAGGCGGACGTCGGCATCACCGGCGCCAACCTGATGGTGGCGGAGACGGGATCGACCGTCATCGTCACCAACGAGGGCAACGGCGACTTGACGCAAATCCTGCCGCGCGTCCACGTGGTGATCGCCAGCATCGAGAAGATCGTGCCGACGCTGGAGGACGCCGCCCTGGTGCTACGCCTGCTGGCGCGCTCTGCCACGGGGCAGGAGGCGTCGGCCTACACCACCTTCTCCACCGGGCCGCGGCGCCCGGGCGACCTGGACGGGCCGGAGGAGTTCCACGTCGTGCTGCTCGACAACGGGCGGTCGGCGCTTCTGGGGACGGAGTTCCAGGAAGTTCTGCGCTGCATCCGCTGCGGCGCCTGCATGAACCACTGCCCGGTCTACGGCTCGGTCGGCGGGCACGCCTACGGCTGGGTCTATCCGGGGCCGATCGGGTCGGTCGTGCAGCCGGCCCTGCTGGGTGTGAAGGAAGCCGGGCACCTGCCCAACGCCTCCACCTTCTGCGGGCGGTGCGAGGCGGTCTGCCCGATGCGCATCCCCCTGCCCAAGATGATGCGCCACTGGCGGGAGAAGGAGTTCGAACAGGGGCTCCAGCCCGCCAACATGCGCAAGGGGCTGGCCCTCTGGGGCTGGTTCGCGCGGCGCCCGGCGCTGTACCACGCGGCCACGCGCATGGCGATCCGCGCGCTGGGCGCGCTCGGCCGCGGCAAGGGCCGTTTCGCCAAGCTGCCGCTGGCACAGGGCTGGACCCGCTACCGCGACATGCCGGCGCCGGAGGGCAAGACCTTCCAGCAGATGTGGGCCGAGAAGAAGGGAAAGCGCTGACCATGGCCGACACCTCATCCGCCCGCGCCCAGATCCTGGGCGGCATCCGCAAGGCGCTCGGTTCGGCTGAAGGATCGGACGAGGCGCGCCGGCGCCTTGCCGTCCACCCGCGCAACCTCGTCCCCGTCCGCGCGCAGGTACCGCACGACCGGCAGGTCGAGTTGTTCGCCACCATGGCCACGGAGGTCGCGGCGACGGTGGAGCGGCTGTCCGGCCTGGACGACGTGCCGCGCGCCGTGGCCGAGTATCTGGCCGGGTTGAATCTGCCCGCCGAGATCCGCGTCGCCCCCGACGCGGCGCTGGACACCGTTCCCTGGGACCAGCGCCCGACCCTGACGGTCACCAAGGGACGCGCCCGCGACACCGACGGGGTGTCGGTGACGGGTGCCTTTGCCGGTGTGGCGGAGACTGGTTCTCTTATGCTCCTTTCGGGAGCGGAACGACCGACCACGCTGAACTTCCTGCCCGACACCCACATCGTCCTGCTGCGGCGCGGTCAGGTGGTCGGCACCATGGAGGACGCCTGGGACCGGTTGCGGGTTCAGGGAATCGCCGGCACCATGCCGCGCACGGTGAACTTCATTACGGGTCCGTCACGAACCGGCGACATCGAAATGCGCATCGAACTGGGCGCCCACGGGCCGCGCCGGCTGCACATTCTGCTGGTGGAGGATTGACACGGCTGAATGTTCAAGGGTTTATCCCTGTTCACCCGTGCCGAAACCCGTGTTCAACCGTGTTCGATCCGCCCAACCCTTCGATCCGGGGCCTAAACCGCGCTTTGGTGGCGCGGTCCACGCCCCTTAGGAGCGCGTCATGAGCCGCCGCCGCTCGGTCACCACCGAGGAACGGCGCCTGTGGCGGATCGCCATGCGCGACGCCGAGCCGATGCCCGGCCGCCGCATCGAGGATCTGGAGGAACCCGCCGCCCCGCCCGCCGGGCCGGAGCCGGTCGCCACCACGGCCGCCCCGCCGCCGGTGGCTCCGCCGAAGGGTGGAGCGCTAAAGGGCGGGCGCCCGTCCCAGCCGCCGCTGACCATGGGCAACGTCGACAACATCGACCGGCGCACCGCCGACCGCTTCAAGCGCGGCGAGATGGAGATCGACGGCCGCATCGACCTGCACGGGATGAGCCAGGCACAGGCGCACGGCGCCCTGTCGGGTTTCGTCCACCGGTCCTGGCACGAGGGGCGGCGCTGCGTGCTGGTCATCACCGGCAAGGGCACCTACAGCGGCGGGGCCGGCGTGTTGCGTCAGACGGTGCCGCGCTGGCTGGCGGACTCCCCTCTGCGGCCCATGGTGCTGGCGGTACGGCCGGCGCAGCCCCGGCACGGCGGCGAGGGCGCGTTGTATGTCTTGATCAAGCGGCGCCGAGACCGTAAGGACTAGGGCCGCAATGACCCCATTCGGCGAACGGGTTCGCGCGCTGCGCGAGGGGAAGGCTGTGACCCTCAAGCAGATGGCGGCGGACCTCCACATCTCCTCGGCCTATCTGTCGGCGCTGGAACACGGAAAGCGTGGCCAGCCCTCCCCCCAGCTCGTCCGCCAGATCTGCGCCTATTTCGGCATCATCTGGGACGAGGCAGAGGAGTTGGAGCGGCTGGCCGACCTGTCCCACCCGCGCGTGACGGTGGACACGGCCGGCCTCAGCCCCAAGGCGACGGAACTGGCCAACCGGCTGGCCGAGCGCATCCACGACCTGGACGACGGCACGCTCGACCGCCTGCTCGGCATCCTGGACGAGGCCACGGCGCGCTCCGGCCCGGCCGCCCGGCGGCGCGGGGGCGGGCGGCGCCGGTAGGAGAGGTATCTGCCTACATTGCCGTCTGGGATAATCCGTCGCACCCCAGCGTGCCGTCTCGGATCGTTTCAGGTCGATTTCACGGGCGTGAACGCCTATGAATTCGGGTCGTGATGCACCGCTTCCGTGCGTGACCAGACAGGACCATTCCATGACCGCCAAGGTCGGAACGACGGCGCAGCAGGACGGCTGCCCGAATGCCCTGTACCACCGGATTTTTGAGAACGCGTCCGTCGGCATCGTCGTCGCCAGCCTGGACGCCACCATTCTGGACGCCAACGCGGCCTTTGCCGCCGGCCTGGGCTACCGGCCGGAGGACCTTGTCGGCCAGCCGCTGGCCGCCATCACCCACCCCGAGGACTGGGCATGGGAAAGCCAGCGCTTCGATCGCGTCGTCCGCGGTGAAGCCGCGCCCGCCCCGTTCGAAAAGCGGTTCCTGCGCGCCGACGGCGGCGTGATGCGGGCCGCCATGCGCCCGTCGGCCCTGCGCGATCCGGACGGGCGGCTCCAGGCGCTGGCCGCGGTCATCGAGGACGTTACCTCCGCCCGCGCCGCGGAAGAGGCGCTTCAGCGCAGCGAGGCGCGCAACCGCGCCATCGTCGAACAGGCGGTGGAGGCGATCCTGACCGTGGACGCGCGCGGCGTCATCTCCACCGCCAACCAAGCGGCCGAGCGGCTTCTCGGCTACCGCCCCGACGAGCTGGTCGGGCAGAGCATCGAGGTGCTGATGCCGCCGCGGGAGGCTGCGCGCCACGGCGACTACATGCGCCGCTACCTGACGACCGGCGAGAAGCACGTCATCGGCATCGGGCGCGAGGTGGCCGCGCGCCGCCGCGACGGCACCGACTTCACCGTCTGGCTGTCGCTGTCGGAGATCGACCTGCCGGGCTTCCACGTCTTCGTCGCCATGCTGCGCGACATGAGCGAAACCAAGGCGGCCGAAACGGCGCTGATCGGGGCGAAGGAGGCGGCGGAGCTGGCCAACTGCGCCAAGACCGCCTTCCTGGCCAACATGAGCCACGAGCTGCGCACGCCGCTGAACGGCATCCTGGGCTTCGCCGACGTCATCCAGCAGCAGATGCTGGGGCCCCTGGAAAACCCGATGTACGTCAACTTCGCGGCGGAGATCAAACGGTCGGGCGAACTGCTGCTCGCCAACATCAACGACCTGCTGGAAATGGCGACCATCGAGGCCGGAAACGTCGACCTGGAGGAATCGCTCTGCGACTTCCGGGACATCGTTCTGTCCTGCCTGCGCCTCGTCGCCAAGCGCGCGGAACGCGGCAAGCTGAGCGTCGAATCCGACATCGCGGCGGACCTGCCGCCCCTTCAGGCCGACCCCCGCGGGTTGAAGCAGGCGCTGCTGCACCTGTTGTCCAACGCCATCAAGTTCACGCCCGAAGGCGGGCGCGTCGGCGTGAGGGCCAGCATCGACGACACCGGCGCGCTGGTGGCGGAGGTGTTCGACAGCGGTGTCGGCATCTCCGGCGACCTTCTGGAAACCGTGTTCCAACCCTTCGTCCAGGGTGACACCTCGCTGGCCCGCCGGTTCGAGGGCATCGGGCTCGGCCTGTCCATCGCCAAGTCCCTCGTCGAGCAGCACGGCGGCCGGCTGGACATCCGCTCGCGGGAGGGCGAAGGCACGTCGGTGATCATCCGCCTGCCCAAGGAACGGTTCGTGACGGATTGGTGATGCCCCTCTCCCGGAGCGGGAGAGGGAACAACATCGGTGAACGGTTACAGGATGAACTTCGACAGGTCGGCGTTCTTGGCCAGCCCGCCGACCTTGTCGCGGACGTAGGTTGCGTCAATCGTCACGGTCTGGCCGGCCTTGTCGCTGGCGGCGAAGCTGATGTCCTCCAGCAGGCGTTCCAGGACGGTGTGCAGGCGGCGGGCGCCGATGTTCTCGACCGTGGCGTTGATGTCCGCGGCCAGACGGGCCAGCTCGTCGATGGCGTCGTCGGTGAAGACGAGATCCACCTCCTCGGTCTTCAGCAGGGCCTTGTACTGCTTGATCAGGCTCGCTTCCGGCTCGGTCAGGATGCGCTTGAAGTCGTCCTGGGTCAGGGCCTTCAGCTCCACCCGGATCGGCAGGCGGCCCTGAAGCTCCGGCAGCAGGTCCGACGGCTTGGCGAGATGGAAGGCGCCGGACGCGATGAACAGGATGTGGTCGGTCTTCACCGCCCCGTGCTTGGTGCTGACGGTCGTGCCCTCGATCAGCGGCAGCAGGTCGCGCTGCACGCCCTCGCGGCTGACGTCGGCCCCGCCCTTGTAGTCGGAGCGTGCGGAGATCTTGTCGATCTCGTCCAGGAAGACGATGCCGTTCTGCTCCACCGACTGGATCGCTTCCGAAACGACCTTTTCCTGATCAAGGAGCTTGTCCGACTCCTCGGCCATCAGCACGTCGTAGCTTTCCGACACGGTCATGCGGCGGGCCTTGGTGCGGTTGCCGAAGGCCTTGCCGAAGATGTCGTTCAGGTTGAGCATGCCCATCTGGGCGCCCGGCATGCCGGGGATGTCGAAGGTCGGCAGGTTGCCCGCACCGGTGTCGGCCACCTGAACCTCGATCTCCTTGTCGTTCAGCGAGCCCTCGCGCAGCATCTTGCGGAACTTCTGGCGCGTCTCCGGGCTGGCGTTCTCGCCGCACAGGGCGTCGATCACACGTTCCTCGGCGCGCAGCTCGGCCTTGGCGGCGACCTCCTTGCGCAGGCGCTCGCGGGTCATGCCGATGGCCGCCTCGACGAGGTCGCGGACGATCTGCTCCACGTCGCGGCCGACGTAGCCGACCTCGGTGAACTTAGTCGCCTCCACCTTCAGGAAGGGCGCCTGGGCCAGCTTCGCCAGACGGCGGGCGATCTCCGTCTTGCCGACGCCGGTCGGGCCGATCATCAGAATGTTCTTCGGCAGCACCTCTTCCCGCAGACCTTCGGGAAGCTGCTGGCGGCGCCAGCGGTTGCGCAGCGCGATGGCGACCGCGCGCTTCGCGTCGTGCTGGCCGACGATGTAGCGGTCCAGTTCCGACACGATCTCGCGCGGGCTGAAGGCGGCGGTGCTGGAAGCGGCGGAGGAGGAAGCGGCGGAGCTGGCGGCGGTCATGGCGGAGGACCCGGAATAAGGGTTAGAGCTTTTCAAGAGTGACGTTCTCGTTCGTGTAGACGCAGATGCCGGCGGCGATCTTCATCGCCTTGCGCGCGATGGCTTCCGCGTCCAGCCCGTCGATGTCGATCAGCGCGCGCGCCGCCGACAGGGCGAAGGATCCGCCGGAACCGATGCCGATCAGCCCGTCCTCCGGCTCCAGCACGTCGCCGTTGCCGGTCAGCACGAGGCTGACGTTGCGGTCGGCCACGGCCATCATGGCCTCCAGCCGGCGCAGGTAGCGGTCGGTGCGCCAGTCCTTGGCCATCTCGACAGCCGCGCGGGTGAGCTGGCCGGGGTGCTGCTCCAGCTTCGCTTCCAGGCGCTCGAACAGGGTCAGCGCGTCGGCGGTGGCGCCGGCAAAGCCCGCCATCACCGTGCCACCGGCAAGCCAGCGCACCTTGCGGGCGTTCGATTTCATGACCGTCTGGCCGACGGAGACCTGACCGTCGCCGGCAATCACCACCTGGTCGTTCTTGCGGACCGACAGGATGGTGGTGCCATGCCACTGGATGGGATCGTGGGAGCTCATTGGATCCGTGTTCGCAGGAAAGGACGCCCGTGCCCGAAAGGGTGAACCTTAACAGGATGGACCTTATAGGCACATTGGGTCACGGGTCTATGTGGGGGGACGGTGGTTCCCGTCAAGACTGGCGTCAAGTCCGGGCTTTGATCCGGACCGGGCGAGCGGGGAGCGGAGCTTGCGTCAACACCACCCCCATGCGGGCCAGCGCCTCCCCGACCGGCGTGAAGACGGCCAGCCCGTGCACCGCCGGCCCGGCGAGCGGAGCGGACGGACGGCCAAGCCCCAGCAGGTTGCCGGCCTCGTCAACCAGCGGATCACCAAGCCCCGGCTCCGGCCCCGTCACATCCGCTTGGATCAGGGTGAAGCCGGCCCGCGGATCCGGACGCAGCGCCGCCACGATGCCCGACGCGGCATCGCCCCCGCCCTTGACCACCGCGGTCACGGGCTCGCTGACCGCCGGCTCTCCCACCCGCAGGGGTGCGGCGGTCAGCCGCGCCGGAACGCGGACCAGAGCCAGCCCGGCCAGCGCGTCGCGGCCCACCACGGCGCCGTCGAGCGTCACCCCCTGGGCCGGCTTGACGGAGATGGTTGTGTCAACTCCGGCGTTGACGGCCAGGATAACAGATTGCCCGTCAACCTCCCCAATGACCACGCCACTGCCCTCCCCGACCCGCACGACGGCCATGGACACACGGGCGGTCGGGTCCTCCGCATAGCCCGGACCCGCGGCCGGGCCATGGACGATCAGCGTGGGGTTCGGCGCATAGGGTGTGTCAACAGAGGTCGGGTCCGGGGCCAGGGCACTTGACGCACCGCCGGGGTGGATCGGGGGTTCGGGGGTGCGACTTGACGCTAATCCCCCGGAAACCGGGGCACTTGACACTATGGGCACTGTTGTTGACACAAGAGCCGGACTTGACGCTCCCGGCAGACTTGACGCTCCGGACTGAGTTGACGCTCTTGACGGAGTTGACACAAGGGCTCCGCCACTTGACACACCGCCATTCGGCACCGGGCCTTTCGACACGGCGGCGCGGAAGCCGGCATCGCCGGCCAGAGCCTCGGCGGCGGTGGCGAAGGCCTCCTCGATCAGCATGATCTCGCCCTGCGGCACCCCGGCGTCCTTGCGGGCCACGCCCGTGGTGGTGACGCGGTGGACGAGCCGCCCGGTCGCGGCGTCGAAGACCGACCAGTCCACCCGCACGCTGCCGGTGCCGGAATCCCCCTTCCCGCTGCCGGTCAGCCAGTTCTTGCGCCGGCACAGCTCCAGCCGGATGTCGCGGAGGTCGCCCTGGACGGAGAAGCGCGCCCGCCTGCGGTCCGCCTCGGGGTCCTGCTCCCCGTTCAGGCGGCCGGCCACGTCGAAGCCGGCGTCGGTCAGCACCTCCGCAAAGCGCTCCTCCACCGTTGATCCCTGGCGCAGGTTGCGCCCGGTGGTCCAGTAGACGTCCTCGTAGGGCGGCGCGCAGTCGATGTCCCAGACATAGCGCCCGATGATCATGCCCCGGCGCATGGAACCGAGCGCCAACTCGGCAAAGCGCACCGGCTCCGTCGAGCCGCGGGCGACGGGAGGAATGGATTTCGTCTTCGGCGGAGCGTCAAGCGTCGCGCAGGAGGCCAGCAGCAATGCGGCTGCCAGCGCCGGGAACAGACCCGGAAAAAGGCGTGGGTGCAGGGTCATATTCGGCTATGCGCGTGTTGCGTGTGCAACAGGATATCCGATACACGCGTACAAGGGCAACCGCAGGCGGATTCCCGGTCACTTCCGGGCTGCCGCCGCTGGCGTGTGCGCACGCTTCCTGCTAAAACCCGGTCTCATGGACCAGAGCCTTGCCAATGGCGCCCGCCGCGCCTCGATCGAGCGGAACACCACCGAAACCCGCATCCGGGTCGCCGTGAACCTGGACGGCACCGGCGTCTACGACGTGAAGACGGGGGTCGGCTTCCTCGACCACATGCTGGAACAGCTGTCCCGTCACAGCCTGATGGACCTGACGGTGCTGGCCGAGGGTGACCTGCACATCGACGCCCACCATACGACCGAGGACACGGGCATCGCCATCGGGCAAGCGGTGTCGAAGGCTCTGGGCGACCGCAAGGGCATCCAGCGCTACGGCCATTCCTACGTTCCGATGGACGAGACGCTGACGCGCGTCGCGCTGGACTTCTCCAACCGGCCCTACCTGATCTGGAAGGTCGCCTTCAGCCGCGACAAGATCGGCGACATGGACACGGAGCTGTTCCGCGAATGGTTCCAGGCCTTTGCCATGGCCGCGGGCGTGACGCTGCATGTCGAGAACCTGTACGGCGAGAACAACCACCACATCGTGGAAAGCTGCTACAAGGCGCTTGCCCGCGCGCTGCGGGCCGCGATTGAAGTGGATCCGCGCAAGCGCGACGCCGTGCCCTCCACCAAGGGGACTCTGGGCGGCTCCCTCTGACCGGCTTCTCCCGTCCGGCCGGTTTTCGTTCATCCGGTTTTCCGGGCGGTTTTCCGGGCCTGGTTCTTTTCTGAAGGCATTCGTTCCATGGAAACCGTTGCGCTGATCGATTACGGCTCCGGCAACCTGCGTTCCGCCGCCAAGGCGCTGGAGCGCGCGGCGGCGGAGTCCCATGCCTCCTTCCAGGTGCTGGTGACCTCCGACGCCGACGCGGTGCGCAAGGCCGACCGCGTCGTGCTGCCGGGCGTGGGCGCCTTCGCCGACTGCAAGCGCGGCCTGTCGGAGGTTCCCGGCATGCTCGACGCGCTGGAGGAGGTGGTGCACGCCAAGGCCCGCCCCTTCCTCGGCATCTGCGTCGGCATGCAGCTGATGGCGGAGCGCGGCCGTGAATACGGCGTGACCGAGGGGCTGGGCTGGATCAGGGGCGAGGTCGGCAAGCTGGAACCCAGCGACCCCACGCTGAAGATCCCGCACATGGGCTGGAACCAGCTGGACGTGCGCCGCCCGCACCCGATCATGGACGGGCTGAAGGAAGGCGCGCACGCCTATTTCGTCCATTCCTACCGCTTCGCCGTGGAGAACCCGGCGGACGTGATCGCGACCGCCGACTACGGCGGGCCGTTCGCCGCGGTGATCGGGCGCGACAATCTGGTCGGCACCCAGTTCCACCCGGAAAAGAGCCAGGAAACCGGCCTGACCCTGATCGGCAACTTCCTGACGTGGCGGGTCTGACCATGGCGGAGATCGCCATCGAGCGCGTCGAGACGCTGAAGACCGGCGACCTGCACGACCTGTGCGACGCCGCCGACGACGCCATCAAGGCCGGCGGCGGCTTCGGCTGGGTCGCGCCGCCGTCCCGCGACATCATGGAGCGCTTCTGGAAGGGCGTCCTGGTCGTGCCGGAACGCATCCTGTTCGTGGCCCGGCTGGACGGCGTGATCGCCGGATCCGCCCAGCTGGTGAAGCCGCCCCGCAACAACGAGGCGCAGGCGCACGCCGCCACGCTGACCACCAGCTTCGTCGCCCCCTGGGCGCGCGGCCACGGGCTGGCCCGGCGCTTGACGCAAGCGGTGGAGGACGAGGCCCGCACCGCCGGATTCCGCGTCCTGAACCTCGACGTGCGCGAGACGCAGGACGCCGCCATCCGGCTTTACGAGGATCTTGGGTTCAAGCGCTGGGGGACGCATCCCTTCTATGCGCTGGTGGACGGCAAAAGACTGGCCGGTCACTTCTATGTGAAAGAACTCACCCCAGACACGCCCCCAGACACGCCATAGGACGAGACACCGCGATGATCATCTATCCCGCCATCGACCTGAAAGACGGTGCCTGCGTCCGGCTCCTGCGTGGTGAGATGAGCCAGGCGACCGTTTTCAACACGGACCCGGCCGAGCAGGCCCGCCTGTTCCAGAACCAGGGCTTCGAATGGCTCCATCTGGTCGACCTGAACGGCGCCTTCGAAGGCAAGCCGGTGAACGGTCAGGCCGTGGAGGGCATCCTGGGCGCCGTCAACATCCCGGTGCAGCTGGGCGGCGGCATCCGCGACCTGAAGACCATCGGCATGTGGCTGGAAAAGGGCATCAGCCGCGTCATCCTGGGCACCGTCGCCCTGCGCGAGCCGGAGCTGGTCAAGGAAGCCTGCAAGGAGTTCCCGGGCAAGGTCGCGGTGGGCATCGACGCGCGCGAGGGCTTCGTGGCCGTCGCCGGCTGGGCCGAGACCTCGACCATCAAGGCGCTGGATCTGGCGCTGAAATTCGAGGACAGCGGCGTCGCCGCCATCATCTACACCGACATCAACCGCGACGGCGCCATGGGCGGCGTGAACGTCGAGGCGACGTCCGACCTTGCCTTCCACCTGACCACCCCGGTGATCGCGTCGGGCGGCGTGTCGTCCATCGACGACCTGATCGCGCTGAAGAAGGAAGAGCACACGGGCATCCAGGGCGTCATCTGCGGCCGTGCGCTGTACGACGGCCGCATCGAGCCGAAGGAAGCGCTCGCGCTGCTCTCCTCCGCCACCGTTTCCGGGGCCTCTGTTTCTGGGGATGCCGACTGATGCTGAAGATGCGCGTCATCCCCTGCCTGGACGTCAAGGACGGCCGGGTCGTGAAGGGGGTCAACTTCGTCGATCTGGTGGACGCCGGCGATCCCGTCGAGCAGGCCCGCGTCTATGACCGGGAGGGGGCCGACGAGCTGACCTTCCTGGACATCACCGCCAGCCACGAGAACCGCGACACCATCTACGACGTGGTGCGCCGCACCGCCGAGCAGGTGTTCATGCCGCTGACCGTCGGCGGCGGCGTGCGCGCGGTGGAGGACATCCGCAAGCTTCTGCTGGCCGGCGCCGACAAGGTGTCGATCAACACCGCCGCCATCCACCGGCCGGAGTTCGTGCAGGAAGCGGCGGAGAAGTTCGGCGCGCAGTGCATCGTCGTCGCCATCGACGCCAAGCAGGTGGAGCCGGGCCGCTGGGAGATCTTCACCCACGGCGGCCGCAAGGCCACGGGCATCGACGCGGTGGAATGGGCCAAGCGCATGGAATCCTACGGGGCCGGCGAGATCCTGCTGACCTCCATGGACCGCGACGGCACCAAGAGCGGCTTCGACCTCGCGCTGACCCGCAAGGTGGCCGACAGCCTGCGCATCCCGGTCATCGCGTCGGGCGGCGTCGGCACGCTGGACCACCTCGTGGAGGGCATCCGCGAGGGCCATGCCACGGCGGTGCTGGCGGCCTCCATCTTCCATTTCGGCACCTACACCATCGGTCAGGCCAAAGCGGCGCTCGCCCAGGCCGGCATCCCGGTGCGCCCTGCCCGGGCGCCTGAGGTGGCTCATGGGTGAAGACAAGAAGGGCAAGGCGGTGAACGCCGCCGTAAACGCCGAGGTCCTGGACCGGCTGTTCGCCACCGTGCAGGCGCGCAAGGGCGCCGATCCGGAGACTTCCTACACCGCCAAGCTGTTCAGCCGCGGCACCTCCAAGATCGCCCAGAAGGTCGGCGAGGAGGCGGTGGAGGCCATTCTGGAGGCGGTGCGCGGCGACAAGACGGCGCTGGCCTCGGAATCGGCCGACCTGCTCTACCACCTGATGGTGCTGTGGGCCGACGCCGGGCTGGAACCGGCCGAGGTTTGGGAAAAGCTGGCCCAGCGCGAGGGCACCAGCGGCATCGCCGAGAAAAAGGCCCGGAAGGCCTGAAGCCCACAGGGCCTGAAAAACGACCAAGGGGGATAGCGAGATGGCCAAGACCTACGATCCGAACAACATCTTCGCCCGCATCCTGCGCGGCGAGATCCCGTGCAAGAAGGTCCATGAGACCGAGCACGCCCTGGCCTTCCACGACATCAACCCGCAGGCCCCCACCCACATCCTGGTGATCCCCAAGGGCGCCTACGTCGACATGGACGACTTCACCGCCAAGGCATCGGAGGCCGAGATCGCCGGCCTGTTCCGCGCGGTGGGCGAGGTCGCCCGCATGGCCGGCGTGGTCGATGCCGGCTACCGCATCCTGTCGAACTGCGGCGAGAACGCGCACCAGGAAGTCCCGCACCTGCACATCCACGTCTTCGCCGGTCGTGACCTGGGCCGGATGCTCGGCAAGGCCTGAGCCGGGATCGAGCGGGATCGCGGCACTGCCTGATCCACGTGAAACATTGGAACGCCGATAAGGGCGCCGGGGGAAACTCCGGCGCCCTTCTTCATACGCCTCCCTCCAAATGCCGTTATTCCAAGTGCTTACGGAACGATGACGGAGTGACTCACCGCATCCGGTGTTGATGCCTTTGCCCTCAATGGCGACGCCGGCAGCGGGAGGAAGGGCGATGTGCGCGCAGAGTCTGGTGGGTGACGACGGAGCCAACAGGATCGACGGCACGGCCGGAGCAGACCTGATCTACGGATTCAACCCGCAGGGTCCACAGGCCGAGATCGGCGCGATCACCGCCACCCGCGTGGCGATGGGCCTGCCCCAGCCCCTGTTCGCCACCGCGCCCCCCGGTGATGCGTCGCGCCTGTTCGTCGTCGGGGAAGGCGGCCGGATCGACATCCTGGATCTCGCCAGCGGGGCGATCCTGCCCCAGCCCTTCCTGGACCTTTCCAGTCAAGTCAACACCGAGGGCGAGGAAGGGCTGCTCGGCCTCGCCTTCCATCCGGATTTCGCCGCGAACGGGCTGTTCTACGTCAACCTGATCAACCGCAACGGCGACACGGAAATCCGACAGTACCGCGTCGACTCCAGCGGAAATCAGGCCGACGTCAACAGCCAACAACTCGTCCTCGGCGTCGACCAGCCGGACTTCACCAACCACAAGGGCGGCTGGCTCCAGTTCGGGCCGGACGGATTCCTCTACGCATCGCTCGGCGACGGCGGAGGAACCGGCGATCCGAACAACAACGCGCAGAACACTTTCAGCCTGCTGGGCAAAATCCTGCGGCTGGACGTGAACGCCGACCTGTTCCCAGCTGACCCGTCGAAGAACTACGCCATTCCCGCCGACAACCCCTTCGCCGGCGGGGGCGGTGCCGGCGAGGTCTGGGCTCTTGGTCTGCGCAACCCCTGGCGGCCCAGCTTCGACCGCGCCACGGGCGATCTCTACATCGCCGACGTCGGCCAGTCGCAGCAGGAGGAGATCGACCTGGGCGCCAAAGGCACCAACTACGGCTGGCCTGTTCTGGAAGGTCCGCTGAGCTACAAGCCCGGCCCGCTGGCCGGCGGCGGGTCCGTCCCGCCGATTTACAGCTACGGCCGCGATCAGGGCAGTTCCGTCACCGGCGGCTATGTCTACCGCGGCACGAGCGAGGGGTTGCAGGGGCAGTATGTCTTCGCCGACTTCGGCTCCGCCCGGATCTGGACGCTGCGGCAGACGGACAACGGCTGGTCGGCGGTGGATCGGACCGAGCAGGTGAAGCCCGACGCCGGCAGCATCAGCCAGCCGACCTCCTTTGGGGAGGATGGGCGGGGCAACCTGTATGTGATCGATTTTGGCGGGGATGTCTTCCGCCTGACGCCCCAGACGGACTCCAAGGACCTCGGCGACACCTTGCTGGGCGGCGACGGGCCGGACATGATCTACGGCGGGTCGGATTTGGACTGGCTTCAGGGCGACGCCGGCAACGACACGCTGGTCGGCGGGCTGGGGCCGGACCGCTTCGTGGTCACGCCGGGCGGCGGGGCCGACTTCGTGGCCGATTTCAGCGCCGGCGAGGGTGACCGCTTCCAACTGGCGCCCGGCCTGACGGAAGCAGGGGTGACCGCAAGGTCCGGGGGCAGCCTGGTGAGCTTCTCCGACGGCTCGACCATGCTGCTGGCTGGAATCACCCCCGACCGCGTGTCCCCCGACTGGTTCCTTTTGAGCTGAGGCGGTCAGGAGGCCGGGGTGACCGTTTTCGGCAGCAGGATGTAGTATTCCCCGGCGCTCTTCATCACGCCGGCCCGCTTCTCCGCCTCCTCGCCGTGGCCCCAGAAGACGTCGCCGCGCACGGGGCCGCGGATGGCTCCGCCGGTGTCCTGGGCGATCAGCAGCCGGCGCAGCCGTGCCTGGGCGTCCAGAGGGTCTTCCGCATCGAGCCAGACCGGCACGCCGTAGGGCAGGAACTTGGAATCCACCGCGAGGCTGCGGCCGGGGGTCAGCGCTACGTTCTGGGCACCGTTCGGCCCCTCCCCCTTCAGCTCCTGGAAGAAGACGTAGGACGGGTTCTTGTTCATCAGCGCGTCGGCCTGATCGGGGTGCGCCTTGAGCCAGTCCCGGATGGACTGGAGCGACACCTGCTCCCGCGGGATTTCACCGCGGTCGATCAGTTCCCGGCCTATGGCCACGTACTTGTGCCCGTTCTGGGCGGCGTAGCCGACGCGCGTCTCCGTCCCGTCGGGGAAACGCACGCGGCCGGATCCCTGGATGTGCAGGAAGAAGGTGGCGATCGGGTCCTGGAGCCACAGCAGCTCCAGCCCCTTGCCCTTCAGCGCGCCGGACTCGATGGCGGCGCGGTCCTCGAAAGGCTTCAGGCGGCCGTCGGTGACGCGCCCGGCGATGCGCTCGCCCTTCCAGCGGTCGGCGAAGTCGCCCAGGTCCACCATGATCAGGTCGGCGGGCCGCTTGTAGAGCGGCACCGGATAGGCCACGTCCGGCGTCCGGCTGCCCTTCAGCTCCACCTCGTAATAACCGGTGAAAAGGCCGCGCCTGTTGTCGTTGTTGGCCGCGGCGTAGGGGGTGAACCATTCCTCGAAGAAGGTGCGGGCCGCCGCGTCATCGCCCGCCGGCAGCGCGGCAAGCCGGGCGCAGGGCGTCTGCCAGTCGGCAGCCTTGCCCCCCACCCCGTCCGGCCCGACCGTCCGGTCGGCCGCCAGCGCCTTCAGCTTGCCACAGGACCGCTGGAAGGCCGGCACGGCGTCGGCGACGCGGTCGGCGGTCCAGCCCGGCAGGTCTTTGAAGGCCACGGGCTTCAGCGTCAGCTTGTCGGGCGGCGGGGGAGCCTTCGCCTCCTCCTCCTTCTGGCCGCAAGCGACGAGAAGCGCCGCGGCAAGGCCTGCCGCGGCGCTCAAACGGATCAGCGGATGCCTGGTCATCAGTGGGTGGTGCGCGTCTCGACGAGCGACCAGTTCGGGTTGCTGGCCCGTGTGTTGCGGGCGAAGGTCCAGACGTCCACCGCCTCGACCACCGCGTTGGGATCGCCGTCCAGCACGGCGCCGTTGCGGTCGCGCACCACGTTCATCTGCTCCGACACGAACTTGACGGTGACCAGCGCGGTGCGGCCGTCCATGCGGGCCTCCACCACGTCGGCATCGTCGATCTTCTCGACGCGGGTTTCCAGCGTCTCGCCGGCGGCCTGGCGGTCGCGGATGGCGCGGGCGAAGTTGTCGTAGACATCGTCCGCCAGCAGCGGGCGCAGTGTGGCCGTGTCGCCCTTGGCGAAGGCTTCCACGATCATCTGGAAGGCGCCACGGGCGCCCTGCAGGAAATGCTTTTCGTCGAAGCTGGGATCGGCACCCTTGATCTGGGCCAGCGCCGCGGAGAGCGACACGGGCTCGTCCGGCGACGGGGTGGCAGCGGGTGCCGGGCGGTCGCGACCCGGCATCTGAACCACGTTGTCGGGCGCGCCGGGACGGGGCGAGAAGGGGTTCGGGCGCTGCCGTTCCTCACCAGTGCGGCGGCCGAGCACGCTGCGCAGCCGGTACACGAGAAACGCCGCGATCATCGCGAAAATCACGATTTCGACGAACACAAACCCATCTCCCATCGTCAATCCTTCCGGGTGACTGAACGGCGGCAAACAAAAGGCCGGCCGCGTGCGATCCGCTACTGGACCCTCCGGGGGCTGGGCATTAAGTGTACCCTGAAAGCACACCGATCCAGGTGGCCCAAACCGGAAAAGCCGATTTCGATACGAAGCCCGGCCATCCGGAGCCGGGCAAAACGACTACCCCAGCCTAGATAGGCCCTTGAGGTTGAAAGAGCAAGGACAGCCATGAATCCGTTGCTTCTGTTGCTTCTGCTGCCGGTTGCGGAGATTGCCACCTTCGTCGAGGTCGGCGACTGGATCGGCACCGGTCCCACGGTCGGACTGGTCATCCTGTCGGCCATTCTTGGATCGGTGCTGATCCGCTGGCAAGGGCTGTCCGTCCTGAAGCGCGCCCAGGAAGCCGCGGAACGCGGCGAGGTTCCGGTCGGCGCCGTCTTCGAAGGCTTCTGCGTCGTGGTGGCCGGCGTGCTGCTGATCATTCCGGGATTCCTGACGGACATCGTCGGCCTGCTGCTGTTCATCCCGCCGGTGCGCAACGCCCTGGGCCGCTGGCTGTTCGAACGTATGCGGGGAAACGCATCCTTCCAGATGCACGGGCGGATGGGCGGTCGCACCTGGAGCAGCAATGGGAACAGCAACGGCGGACCGGATCCGCGCAACCGGCCCCCGCCCGGCGTGATCGATGTCGATTACCGCGAGGTGGATCCGGGACAGGAGAAAGCCGCCGGGGAGAAGACCGGAGAGGACAAGCCCGGCGACACGCCGCAGATCGGCGAATCCCGCTGGGCGCCGCCGGATTCCAAATACCGCAATGACCGCGGGTAGACGTCGGCCCCCCGCCCGCCGCTATCCCACGCCTCTATCTGGCCGTGCTTTCCGCCCGTGCTTTCCATTGTCGGTCCGCCGGATCCGTGGTAGCCAGCGGGTCTTGCACACCACCCCACCGTGACGCCGCTCTGCGGCCAGGAGTTGTTTCATGTCCGATCAGCAGACCAACGGTCAAGATCAGGAAGCCGCCACCTCTCTGCCGATGCATGTGCTGGCGCAGTATGTGAAGGACCTGTCCTTCGAGAACCCCAACGCGCCCCAGAGCCTTCTGCCCGGCCAGCCGCAGCCGCAGGTCAACATCGGCGTGGACGTGCAGGCCCAGCCGATGGGCGAGGACGTGTACGAGGTGGTGCTGAAGCTGCACTGCGAGGCGAAGCAGGGCGAGGGCGTGGCTTTCCTGGTCGAGGTCGCCTACGGCGGCCTGTTCCAGCTGCCGGGCCTGCCGCAGGAGCATCACCGCGCCGTCCTGCTGATCGAGGGCCCGCGCATGCTGTTCCCGTTCGCCCGCGCCATCGTGGCCGGCTGCACCCAGGACGGCGGATTCCCGCCGCTGATGATCAACCCGATCGACTTCGTCGACCTGTACCGCCGCCAGACCGGCGCCCAGGCGCAGGGCCAGCAGGGCGAACAGCAGTCGCCGTTCTGATCCGCTCCGTTCGGGCAGGAAAAAAGGCGGGAGGCTTTCGGGCCTCCCGCCTTTTTCTTTGCGCGCTCCCCCTCTCTCCGGCGGAAAGAGGGGGCCGGAATGCCTGCCGGTTCGCCTACTGGTTCATGGACTCGAAGAATTCCGAGTTCGACTTGGTGTGCTTCAGCTTGTCCACCAGGAAGTCGACCGCGTCGGTCACGCCCATCGGCATCAGGATGCGGCGCAGGATCCACATCTTGGAGATGGTGCCCTTGTCGACCAGCAGCTCTTCCTTGCGGGTACCCGACTTGGAGATGTCGATGGCCGGGAAGGTGCGCTTGTCGGAGAGCTTGCGGTCCAGGACGATTTCCGAGTTGCCGGTGCCCTTGAACTCTTCGAAGATCACCTCGTCCATGCGGCTGCCGGTGTCGATCAGCGCGGTCGCGATGATGGTCAGCGAGCCGCCTTCCTCGATGTTGCGGGCCGCACCGAAGAAGCGCTTCGGCCGCTGCAGCGCGTTGGCGTCCACGCCGCCGGTCAGCACCTTGCCCGAGGACGGCACGACCGTGTTGTAGGCGCGCGCCAGACGGGTGATGGAGTCCAGCAGGATGACCACGTCGCGCTTGTGCTCGACCAGGCGCTTGGCCTTTTCGATCACCATTTCGGCGACCTGGACGTGGCGGGTCGCCGGCTCGTCGAAGGTGGAGCTGATCACCTCGCCCCGCACCGATCGGGCCATGTCGGTCACCTCTTCCGGCCGCTCGTCGATCAGCAGCACGATGAGGTAGGCTTCGGGGTGGTTGGTGGCGATGGAGTGGGCGATGTTCTGCAGCATCACCGTCTTACCGGTGCGCGGCGGGGCGACGATCAGACCACGCTGGCCTTTGCCGAGCGGCGCCACGAGGTCGATGATGCGGCCGGTGAAGTTTTTCTTGGTGGGGTCGTCGACTTCCATGCGCAGCCGCTCTTCCGGGTAGAGCGGGGTCAGGTTGTCGAAGTTGATGCGGTGGCGGACCTTGTCCGGCGCATCGAAATTGATGGTGTTGACCTTGAGGAGGGCGAAATAGCGTTCCCCATCCTTGGGCGACCGGATCTGCCCTTCCACCGTGTCGCCGGTGCGCAGGCCGAAGCGGCGCACCTGGCTGGGGCTGACGTAGATGTCGTCGGGGCCGGGAAGATAGTTCGCTTCCGGAGAGCGCAGGAACCCGAAACCGTCCTGAAGAACCTCAAGCACACCATCGCCGAAGATCGGAACGTCGTTTTCCGCCAACTGCTTCAGGATGGCGAACATCATGTCCTGCTTGCGCAGGGTGCTGGCGTTCTCAATCTGCAGTTCCTCCGCGAACGCCAGGAGTTCGGCGGGGCTCTTGCACTTCAGCTCTTGGAGATGCATGGGGGGTGCCTTAGGGAATCGTCATGCGAGGGGGGAGTGCCAGAAGGTCCCGGGCCGGCGCAGGGTGCGTCGGTTGAGCGTCGGACGGCGCTGAAGGATGCGGAGAGGCCCTTCGGTCGTCGCGCCCAGATCGTTGGGGAGGGACGGAACGGCAGATGTGGGTGTGGGTTCCCGCGAGGCTTGCCGCCCCGTGGTGAACAAGATGGTTAGCGGATCGCCGCGTGCAAGTCAAACGAAAGCGAAACCGTGAGGGATTCCGGACGGGGCACTTTGCCGCATCCCCTTATGCCCTACCCTGGCTGTTGCCACGTACACGTTTGATGCACCCGGCACCCGGCCCGGACACCCGAAGGATCATCATGGATCTGCGCACCAGCCCCGAGCCTCCTCGTCCTGAAACGTCGCCCGGCCCCCTGCCCTGGCACGCCCGCCCGGTGGACGAAACGCTGCTGGAGCTGGACAGCCCCGACGGCGGCCTGTCGCCGGAGGAGGCGCGGGCGCGGCTGGACCGCTGGGGACCGAACCGCCTGACCCCTCCGCCGCGCCGGTCCGCCCTGGTGCGCTTCCTCGCGCAGTTCGACAACGTGCTGATCTATGTGCTGATCGCGGCCGGCGTGGTGACGCTGCTGCTGGGCGAGCTGACCGACGCGGCGGTGATCGCGGGCGTGGTGCTGATCAACGCGCTGATCGGCTACATCCAGGAAGGCAAGGCCGAGCAGGCGCTGGACGCGATCCGCGACATGCTGTCGCCCCAGGCGGTGGTGCTGCGCGGCGGCCACCAGACGACCGTCCCGGCGGAGGAGCTGGTGCCCGGCGACCGGGTGCTGCTGTGTTCCGGCGACAAGGTGCCGGCCGACCTGCGGCTGGTCCAGGCCAAGGGTCTGCGCGTGCAGGAGGCGGCGCTGACCGGGGAGTCCGTCCCCGTCGCCAAGACCACCGACTCGGTCGAGCCGGACGCCGCTCTGGCCGACCGCGCCGGCATGGCCTATTCGGCGACGCTGGTGGTCCAGGGACAGGCCGTCGGCGTGGTGGTGGCCACCGGCGACGCGACGGAGTTGGGGCGCATCGGTGCCCTTCTGGCGGGCGTGCAGGAGCTGACCACGCCGCTGCTGGCGCAGATGGCGGTGTTCGGGCGCTGGCTGACCTTCGGCATCCTGGGGCTGACCGCCCTGACCTTCCTGTTCGGTACGCTTATCCAGGGGGAGCCCTGGCCGGACATGGTCATGGCCGCGGTGGGGCTGGCCGTGGCGGCCATTCCCGAAGGCCTGCCGGCGGTGATGACCATCACGCTGGCCATCGGCGTCACCCGCATGGCCCGGCGCAACGCCATCATCCGCCGCCTGCCGGCGGTGGAGACACTGGGCTCGGTCGGGGTCATCTGCTCCGACAAGACGGGCACTCTGACCCGGAACGAACTGGTCGTGCAGACGGTCGTTGCGCAGACGGACGAATACACCGTCACCGGCGCCGGCTACCGGCCGGAGGGCACGTTCGAGCGCGGCGGGCGCACCGTGGAGCCGTCCGGCGAGCCTGTGCTGCTCCGGCTGGCGCGTGCGGCCCTGCTGTGCAACGACGCGGAACTGCACCGGGACGAGACCGGCGACTGGTCCGTATCCGGCGACCCGACCGACGGCGCCCTGCTGGTGCTGACGCGCAAGGCCGGCCTCGACCCCGCCACGGAGGTCGAACGGCACCCGCGCATCGACGTCATCCCCTTCGAATCCGAGCACAAGTTCATGGCGACCCTGCACCGTGGGCTCGATGGGGGACCCGATGGGCAGGGCCTGCTCTGCGTCAAGGGCGCGCCGGAACGGGTGCTGGCCATGTGCGCTCATGTCCTTGGCCCTGCGGGTGCCGAGCCGCTCGACGCCGCGGCCTGGAACGGGCGGATCGACGCGCTGGCGGCGCAAGGGCAGCGGGTGCTGGCGATCGCCGGACGGTTCGTCCCGCCCGGTCAGACGACCCTGAATTTCGAGGATGTGCGGGAGGGGCTGACCCTGCTCGGCCTGTGCGGCCTGATCGATCCGGCACGGGAGGAGGCCATCGCCGCCGTCCGGCAGTGCCAGGCGGCCGGCATCCGGGTGAAGATGATCACCGGCGACCACGCCGGCACCGCCCAGGCCATCGGGCGGCGCTTCAACCTGTCGGGCGAGGCGGTGACCGGCGCTGCGCTGGACCGGCTGGACGATGAGGCCCTGGGCGCCGTGGCGCGCGACACCGATGTGTTCGCCCGCACCACGCCGGAGCACAAGCTGCGGCTTGTCCGCGCGCTCCAGGCGGCCGGGCAGACGGTCGCCATGACCGGCGACGGGGTCAACGACGCACCGGCCCTGAAGCGTGCCGACGTGGGCATCGCCATGGGCCGCAAGGGTACGGAGGCGGCGAAGGAGGCCGCCAGCATGGTGCTGGCCGACGACAACTTCGCCTCCATCGCCCACGCGGTGGAGGAAGGCCGCACCGTCTACGACAATCTGCGCAAGACCATCCTGTTCCTGCTGCCGACCAACGGCGCCCAGGCTTTGGTGATCCTGGTCGCCGTGCTGGCCGGCTACACGCTGCCGATCACGCCCGTCCAGATTCTGTGGGTGAACATGGTGACCGCGGTCACGCTGGGCCTCGCGCTCGCCTTCGAGCCGCCGGAAGCCGACGTGATGAAGCGCCCTCCCCGCCCGCTGCGGGAACCGATCCTGCCGGGCTTCCTGATCGTACGGATGGTGCTGGTGATGGCCCTACTGGTGGTCAGCAGCTTCGGATTCTACCTGTTCCACGAGGGCCGCGGAGACCCGGTGGCGGTGGCCCGCACCATGGCGGTCAACGCGCTGGTGGTGGGCGAGATCGTCTTCCTGCTGAACGCGCGGTCGGTCAGCGCCTCGGTCCTCAACCGGCAGGGCCTGTTCGGCAGCCGGCCGGTGTGGATCTCCATCGGGCTGATGGTGGCGCTTCAGCTCGCCTTCACCTACGCGCCGCCGATGCAGAGCCTGTTCGGCACCGCCGCCGTGGGCGCCAGGGAGTGGGCCTGGATGGCCGCGGCCGGCGTGGCGATCTTCCTGACCGTGGAGGCCGAGAAGGCCGTCACGCGGCGTATCCTGCACCAGGTCCCCTCTCCCCCCCGGGGAGAGGGTTAGGGCGAGGGGGCGCCCGAAGGGCGTCAAAGCACTGCAATGAGGGTGCGTTATCGGCCTTCGGCCGCCCCCTCATCCCAACCCTTCTCCCCAGGGGGGAGAAGGGCTTAACAGCGCTTCAGAACGGCTTCACGATCACGAAAATGACGATGCCGATCATCAGCAGGGTCGGCACCTCGTTCATGATGCGGAAGAAGCGCTGCGGGCGCGTGTTGTGGTCTGCGGCGAAGTCCTTCATCCAGCGCGACATCATGCCGTGCACGGCGCTGAGGCCCAGCACGAACAGGATCTTGGCGTGCAGCCAGCCCTGGCTGAGCCAACCCGGCTCCAGCACCAGCATGGCGATGCCGAACACATAGGCCGCAATCATCGCCGGATTCATGATGGCGCGCATCAGGCGGCGCTCCATCACCTTGAACCGCTCCGACGATTCGGAGCCCGGCTTGGCCTCGCAATGGTAGACGAAGAGCCGCGGCAGGTAGAGAAGCCCGGCCATCCAGGCGATGATGCTGATGACGTGCAGCGCCTTGACCCAGAGGTAGAGCACCGGATTCCCCTTCCTTTCGCGTGTTCGCCTATTTGCCCTGCTGCGGGCAGCCGGAGAAGCCGGCCGGGCAGATCTGGCCGCCGTTCTGGGCGCAGACGGGCGCCTTCGTGTCGGCCGACAGGCGCACCAGCCGCGCCAGCCCGTTGATGAAGGCCGGCTCCACCCCCACCGTCGGCACGCGGCCGAACCAGGGCACGCCCACCTCCTTGGCGAGGTGGCGGTATTCGATCTCGATCTCCACCAGCGTCTCGGAATGCTCCGACACGAAGGCGATGGGCGCCACCAGAATCGGCACGCCGTCCTTGCCGGCGCGGCGGATTTCCTCGTCCGTGGAGGGGCCGATCCATTCCATCGGGCCGACGCGGCTCTGGTAGCAGTTCACCCAGTCCAGGTCGTCGATGCCCAGCGCCGCGGCGATGGATTCCGCCGTGCGCTCGCACTGCCACTGGTAGGGATCGCCGGCCTTCACGACCTTCTTCGGCAGCCCGTGGGCGGAGAACAGCAGGCGCGGCTTGCCGTGCACCTTCGCCTTCTCGTACAGCGGCCGGATCACCGCGGCGGACGCGTCGATGAAGCCGACCTCGGTCGGGTAGCAGCAGACGAGGCGCGTCGGCGCGGTCAGCCCCACGGTCTGCGCCGCCTCCTTCCAGACACGCTCGCTGGAGGCCGTGGTGGTGGTCGAGAACTGCGGGTAGAGCGGCAGCAGGACCACCAGATCCGGCGCGTATTCCTTCACCCTGGCGGCCGTTTCGGCGCTCATCGGGTGCCAATAGCGCATGGCGATGAAGACCTTTGCCGGAATCCCCTGCGCGGTCAGCTGCGCCTCCAGCGCGGCCGCCTGGGCCTCAGTGTTCTCCAGCAGGGGCGACTTGCCGCCCAGCTCGGCGTAGATCGCCTTGGCCGCCTTGGCGCGCCGGCCCGAAATGAGGCTGGCGAGCAGGAATCGCATCGGGTTCGGGATCCGGATGATGGCGGGATCCGCGAACAGGTTGAACAGGAACGGCCGCACCGCCTCGGGGCTGTCGGGGCCACCGAGGTTGAACAGGACGACGGCGATTCGCTGTGGCGTAGCGGGGGAGGATGAGGGGGCTGGCATAGAGCGGTAAACTGGAGCGGAGCCGCTCGTCTGTCCAGTCCCCTCCTTATCCTTTTTAGTCGCAGTCTGGTCCGTTGCAGCCGGCTCAGCCGCGGTCGGGCCAGTTCTTGATCAGCTGGGCCAGTTCCGCCACATGCTCCGGCGGGGTCGTCTGGATGACGCCGTGGCCCAGGTTGAAGACGAAGGGCCGGCCGGCGAGCGCCTCCAGAATCTCCCAGGCCGCGGTGCGCAGAGCCTCGCCGCCGACGGCGAGCATGATCGGATCGAGGTTGCCCTGCACCGGCACGCGGGATTGCAGTTTCCCGGCCGCCCAGACGGGCGGGATGGTGGTGTCGAGCCCGACGGCATCCACCCCACTGTCGGCCACGTAGTCCTCATAGCAGAGGCCCGCACCGCGCGGGAAACCGATGACCGGAACGGTGGGGTGCTTCGCCTTCACCAGTGCGACAATCCGCCGCGTCGGCTCGATCACCCAGCGGCGGAATTCCTTGGCGGGCAGAACGCCGGCCCAGCTGTCGAACAGCTGCACGACCTCGGCGCCGGAATCGATCTGGGTGCAGAGGTAATCGGCCGTCACCTCGACCAGCAAATCCATCAACTGGCCGAATCCGGCGGGGTCGCCGTAGGCCCAGCGCTTGACGTGCGCGTATTCCTTGGAGCCCGCCCCCTCCACCATATAGCAGGCAATGGTCCAGGGAGCGCCCGCAAAGCCGATCAGCGTGGTGTGGGCAGGGATGGCCGCGGAGAGCCGCCGCACCGTCTCGTAGACCGGCTCCAGCCGCTCGTGGAAGCGTTCGCGGGACAGCCGCTTCAAGTCTTCCACGTTACGCACAGGGTCGAGCTTCGGCCCCTCCCCTTCCTGGAAGGCCAGAGGCTGCCCCAGCGCGTGCGGCACCACCAGAATGTCGGAGAACAGAATCGCCGCGTCCATGTCGTAGCGGCGCAACGGCTGCAAGGTCACCTCGACCGCATGGTCGGGGTTGTAGCACATGTCCAGAAAGCTGCCGGCCTTGGCGCGCAACGCGCGGTATTCCGGCAGATAACGGCCGGCCTGGCGCATGAGCCAGAAGGGAGGGCGCGAACGGACCTCGCCGGCAAGGGCCGCGAGCATCGGCTTGGCATTCTCGGACACTGCTTATCTTCCCTGCTGAACACCGGGCCCGAAAAGGCGCTCGGGCCTCACTCCCTACTCAGTATTCTTTTTAAAGGAAGAAAGGAAGAAGGGGTGGTGGGAGCCTGTGGAAAACGGGAATCCCCGCTTTGCGCAGAATCATCCACAGGCCGGGGTGCATCGTGTGGATGGATCCGGGCTTGTGTGGACGACTCCGGACGCTTCCTCCGGAAATGGCGGAAATGCTATATCACGAAGCCTGGGAATCCCGTGGATAACATGGTCCGTGCGGGTGATTGTACCCATCTTCCGAAGAGGGCGGCGGAATTGTCCCGAAGGGGGCTTCAGCGGGGGCCGTGAGTCCCGCCTTTCGGGACAGAATCCGGGGATCCCCGTTGTCCACAGGTTTGGACCGGGTTCTCCACAACAGATTGGGGAGCGATGAGACAGTTCCATCTGCATCTTGTGTCGGACGCGACGGGTGAAACCATCAACAGCGTCGCCCGCGCCTGCGTCATCCAGTTCGACGATGTGCGCCCGGTCGAGCACTTCTGGAATCTGGTGCGCACCGACCGCCAGCTCGACATGGTGCTGGAAGGCGTTCAGGAGAATCCGGGCCTCGTCATGTTCACGCTGGTGGACGAGACGCTGCGCCGCCGGCTCCAGGACTTCTGCCGCGAGATGCAGGTGCCCTGCATCCCGGTGCTGGATCCGCTGATCAACGCGCTGGCCGCTTATCTCGGCATCGAATCCCAGCGCCAGCCCGGCCGCCAGCACGTTCTGGACGCGGAATATTTCGGGCGGATGGACGCCATGGACTTCGCGCTCGCCCACGACGACGGCCAGTCGAATTGGGACCTGCACGAGGCCGACGTGATCCTGATGGGTGTCTCGCGCACCTCCAAGACGCCGACCTGCATCTATTTGGCGAACCGCGGCATCAAGGCGGCCAACATCCCGATCGTCCCCGGCTGCCCCCTGCCGCCGGAAATCGAGAAGCTGACCCGTCCGCTGATCGTCGGCCTGACCAAGGACCCGGACCGGCTGGTGCAAATCCGTCGCAACCGGCTGAAGCTGCTGAACCAGAACGAGTCCTCCACCTACGTCGATCCGGAGGTGGTGCGCACCGAGGTGACCGACGCGCGGCGCATGTTCAGCCGGCGCGGTTGGCCGGTGATCGACGTGTCGCGTCGCTCCATCGAGGAGACCGCGGCCGAGATCATGATGCTGCTCGCCCGCCGCCAGACCGGCAGCCTGCCCGGAGGCGTGGTGCCATGACGGCCGGTGGCACGACGCCAGCCGTCGTCCTGGCCTCCGGCTCCAAGACGCGGGCGGCGATGATGGAGCAGGCCGGCGTGCGCGTCACGCTGGCCCCCGCCGCGGTGGACGAGGAGGAGATCAAGCTCGCCGCCCGTGCCGAGGGCATTCCCGTGGACGAGGTCGCGGAGGCCCTGGCCGAGCTGAAGGCGCAGCGCGTGACGCGCAAGCACCCCGGCGCGCTGGTGATCGGCGCCGACCAGATGCTGGAATGCGACGGCCAATGGTTCGACAAGCCGACCGGTCGCGACGCCGCGCGGGAGCAGCTGAAGGCACTGCGCGGCAAGACGCACCGTCTGGTGAGCTGCGCCGTCGTCCTGCGCGACGGGGAGCGGCTGTGGCACCAGGTGGACCGCGCGCGGCTGACCATGCGCCCCTTCAGCGACGCCTTCCTGGACTACTATCTGGACGCGGCTGGCGACAACGTGCTGCATTCCGTCGGCGCCTATCAGCTGGAAGGCTTGGGCGCGCAGCTTTTCCATCGGGTGGACGGCGACTTTTTCACGATCCTGGGGCTGCCGCTGTTGCCGCTGCTCGGGTTCCTGCGGGTGCATGGGGTGATTGCGGAATGATACTCAGCGGCAAGGCAAAGCTGGCCGGCGTCATGGGCTGGCCGGTCGGACATTCACGCTCCCCCCGGCTGCACGGCTATTGGCTCGACCGTTACGGCATCGACGGCGCCTACGTGCCGCTGTCCGTGCCGCCGGACCGCATCGAGGAGGCGATCCGTGCCCTGCCCGCCCTGGGCTTCCGCGGCTGCAACGTCACCGTCCCGCACAAGGAAGCGGCCTACCGCAGCGTGGACCGGCTGGACGCGACGGCGAAGCGCATGGGCGCCGTCAACACCATCGTCGTGGGCGAAGACGGCGCGCTGGAAGGCCGCAACACCGACGGCTTCGGCTTCATCGAGAACCTGAAGCACGGTGCACCCGGCTGGAAGGCATCGGACGGGCCGGCTGTGGTGATCGGGGCCGGAGGTGCCGCCCGTGCGGTGGTCGCCTCCCTTCTGGATGAGGGCGCTCCGCTCGTGTGGCTGGTCAACCGCACGCGGGCGCGGGCGGAGGATCTCGCCGGCGACATTGGCGGCGCGATCGAGATCGCCGATTGGGTTTCACGTGAAACAGTGCTGGAGGGTGCCGCCCTTGTCGTGAACACCACGACCCAGGGCATGGCCGGACAGCCGCCGCTGGACCTCGATCTGCGCGCCCTGCCCGCCTCGGCCGTCGTGACCGACATCGTCTACACGCCGCTGATGACCCCGCTGTTGGAGGCCGCCCAGGCGCGCAGCAACCGCGTGGTGGACGGCCTTGGCATGTTGCTGCACCAAGCCCGCCCCGGCTTCGCCGCGTGGTTCGGCGCGGAGCCCGAGGTGACCGAGGATCTGCGGCGCTTCGTGCTTCAGGGCTGAGTCAGGAAGGCGAACGGGCATGATCGTCCTGGGGCTCACCGGGTCCATCGGCATGGGCAAGAGCACGGCAGCCCGCATGCTGAAGCGTATGGGCGCGCCGGTCTGCGACAGCGACGCCGTGGTCCACACACTGCTCGGCAAGGGCGGCGCCGCCGTGCCGGCCATCGACGCGGCCTTTCCAGGCGTGGTGCGCGATGGCGCGGTGGACCGGCGAGCGCTGGGCGCTGCCGTCTTCGGCAACCCGCAGGCGCTGAAGCGGCTGGAGGGCATCCTTCATCCCGCCGTCCAGACGGCGCAGTGCTCCTTCCTACGGCAGGCGGCGCGGGGCGGCGCGAAGGTCGCGGTGCTGGACATCCCCCTGCTGTTCGAGACCGGCGGAGAACGAAGGGTCGACCGGACGGTGGTCGTCACCGCGCCCTTCATGATCCAAAGGTCACGGGTCCTGGCACGGCCGGGCATGACGCCGGAGAAGTTCACCGCTATTCTGGCCCGGCAGATGCCCGATGCGGAAAAGCGGCGGCGCGCCGATTACGTCGTGAACACCGGCGACGGCCGCCTCCGCACCCGAAGGGCTCTGCATCGGATAATGAACGATGTAAAACGGCTTCGCGGCCGGCAATGGCCGCCGCGGGGCTATCAGCCGGGACAGGTGGTTCATGCGTGAGATTGTGCTCGATACGGAAACGACCGGCTTCAAGCCCGAGGAAGGGCACCGGCTGATCGAAATCGGCTGTGTCGAGTTGCACAACCATGTCGCCACCGGCAAGACCTTCCACCGTTACATCAACCCCGAACGCGACGTGCCGCCGGACGCTGTGGCGGTGCACGGCCTGACGACCGAGTTCCTGGCCGACAAGCCGCTGTTCAACGACGTGGTGGCGGACTTCGTGGACTTCATCGGCGACGCGCCGCTGGTGATCCACAACGCGGCCTTCGACATGCACTTCCTGAACTGGGAGATGCGCATCGCCGGCTATCCGGTGATGCCGAAGGACCGCGCCATCGACACGCTGATGATGGCGCGCCAGAAGTTCCCCGGCGCGCCGGCCACCCTGGATGCACTCTGCAAACGCTTCGGTGTCGACAATTCCGGCCGTACCTACCACGGCGCCTTGCTCGACGCCCAGCTTCTGGCCGAGGTGTATCTGGAGCTGCGCGGCGGCCGTCAGGCGGGACTGGAGCTGGCCTCCGGCCCGTCGGCCAGCGGTGGTGGCGCCACGATCCGCATCGACCGTCCCTATCGCGCCCCGCGCCCCCACGCCCCGAGCGAGGAGGAACTGCTGGCCCACGCGGAACTTCTGAAGAAGCTGAAGAACCCGCTCTGGGTCGCGGAGTGAGAGTTCCCCTCTCCCATCTCTTGACGGGAGAGGGGTGATGCGCATCAGGGCAACAGCACCGTCGAACCGGTCGTGCTGCGGGACTCCAGCGCCCGGTGGGCCTCCGCGGCGTCGCGCAGCGGGAAGGTCTGGCGCACCTCGATGTTCACGCCGCCGGCGTGCACCACCTCGAACAGGTCGGCGGCGCTGGTCATCAGGTCGTCGCGCTTGGCGACGTAGGTGAACAGCGTTGGTCGGGTGACATAGAGCGAGCCCTTGGCCGCCAGCAACTGGAGGTCCAGCGGCGGCACCGGGCCGGAAGCCGCGCCGAACAGCACCATGAAACCGCGTGGGCGCAGGCAGTCCAGGCTGTCCATGAACGTCGTTTTGCCGACGCCGTCATAAACGACCGGCACGCCCTGCCCGTCCGTGATGTCCTTCACGCGAGCCACGAAGTTCTCGCGGGTGTAGACGATGGGGTGGTCGCAGCCGTGCGCACGGGCCAGTTCCGCCTTCTCGTCGCTGCTGACCGTGCCAATGACGGTCGCGCCCAGATGTTTTGCCCACTGGCAGAGGATCAGGCCGACACCGCCGGCCGCGGCCTGCACCAGGATCGTGTCGCCCGGCTGGACCACGAAGGTGGAGCGCAGCAGGAACTGAGCGGTCATGCCCTGCAGCAGCATGGCGGCCGCTTGGCGGTCCTCGATCCAGCTCGGCAGCGGGATCAGCCGGTCCGCCAAGATCAGCCGGGATTCGGCATAGGCGCCGATCGGCCCGGCGTAGCCCACACGGTCGCCGACCTTCAGCGTCGTAACGTCCGGCCCCACGGCCTCCACCACGCCGGCCCCTTCGGCGCCGATGACGGCCGGAAGCTGCGGCAGCTTGTAGACGCCGGATCGGTGGTAGGTGTCGATGTAGTTCAGCCCGACGGCGGTCTGCCGGATGCGCACATGACCGGGGCCGGGTTCGCCGACCTGGACCTCTTCCCAGCGCAGCACCTCGGGTCCGCCATACTCGTGGATGCGGATCGCGTGAACCATGGTGGTCCCTTTCCCCCCCTTTATGTGAGCTGAAGCTCCAGCGTATCCCCGGCCTTGCCGCCTGTCACGTCCCGGCCCGTCGGGCGGTGCCGTTGCTCGTGCCGCAGCAGCCAGCCCTTCGTCTCCAGCCCGCCGAAGCCGGAATAGCCGCCAGCACTTCCCCCGCCGCCGACAATGCGGTGGCAGGGAATGATGACCGGGATCGGGTTGGCCCCGCAGGCCCCACCCACCGCGCGCGGGCCGCTGTCGAGCATACGGGCGACGTCGCCGTAGGTCAGCACTTGGCCGTAGGGAATGGCCTGCATGGCCGCCCAGACCTTCTGCCGGAAGACCGTTCCACGGGGCGCCAGCGGCAAATCGAAGTCGGTCCGCCGCCCGACGAAGTAGTCGTCGAGCTGCCGGGCCGCTTCCTCCAGCACCGCGTCCGGCGCATCGTCGCCCTCACCGTTGCCCTGGCGGCCCCAATCGAGCGCCATCACCGCGCCCCCGGCGCTGGTCACGGTCAGCGGCCCCAGCGGGCTGTCGACGGTCAAACGTCCCATCATCTCACCTCCGTTGCAGCGCGTCGGCCAGAGCCGCGGGCGCGGTCACCGGCGGCGAGCAGGTCATTCCCGTGCAGACATAGGCCGTCGCGGCCCCGTTCTGCATCCCCTTCCCGTGCGCCGGATGGCTGGCCGGAAGATCGGTGCCCGGCGGTACGACGCTGAGGATGCGGTCGGGCAGCGAGCGGTCGAGCACCGTCCGGCGCAGTGCCTGCGTGTCCGCCGATTGAGGGTCACCGACGATGACGACCTGAAGGCCGCGCTGCAACCGTTCCACCGCGTTCAGGAAGGTCGGCAGCGGGAAGAAGTTGCGGCCCAACTCCCCGGAGAAGGCGGCGACCAGCGCGTCCGCGCGCTCCCGGTAGGCAGCGTCGCCCGTGCGGTGATAAAGAGTCGCCAGCACGGCCAGCATGGTGCCGTTGCCGCTGGGAATGGCGCTGTCGTGCGCGGACTTCGTCCGGATGATCAGGTCCTTCGCGTCGTCGGCCGTGTAGAAGTAGCCGCCAGCCTCCGCGTCCCAGAAGCGTTCGTCCAGCACCCGCACCCAGGAGCGCGCCTGGTCGAGGTAGCCCGCCTCGCCCGTCGCTTCGTGCAAGGCCAGGGCCGCGCGCGTCATCAGGGCGTAATCGTCCAGCGTCGCACGGTGCTTCAGCTTGCCGGCCCGCCAGCTGTGGAGCAGCCGCCCGTTCTCGGTCATGCGGTCGCGGATGAAGGCGAAGGCGCGCTGGGCGGCGGCGATCCATTCGGGCTCGTCGAACACCATGCCGGCGTGGGCGAGGGCCGCGATCATCAGGCCGTTCCAGTCGGCCAGCACCTTGTCGTCCCAGCCCGGACGCACGCGCTTCTCGCGCTCCTGCCAGAGGATGGCGCGCTGTTTGCCAAGCGTCGCTTCGGTCTCCGCGTCCGGCATCTCGATCCGGTGCAGGCGGTTCAGGATCGTCACGCCTTCCCAGTTGCCCTGGGGCGTGACGCCGTAGGCGCGCTTGAAGACCGCCGCGTCGGCGCCGATCAGCCGGTCGATTTCCTCCTCCGTCCAGACGTAGAAGCGGCCCTCTTCCCCCTCGCTGTCGGCATCGAGCGTCGCGGCGAAGGCGCCGCCTTCCGCGATCATCTCCCGCAGCAGCCAACCGACCGTTTCACGGATGCGCGCCTCGAACAGCGGCTCGCGCTCCTCCTGCCAGACCAGGGTCATGAGGTCGAGCAGTTCGGCGTTGTCGTAGAGCATCTTCTCGAAATGCGGCACCAACCACATCTCGTCGACGGAGTAGCGGGCAAAGCCCCCGCCCAGATGGTCGTAGATGCCGCCCTGCCCCATGTGGGCCAGGGTGTTGGTCACCGCCTCCCGGTACGGCTGCTTCCCGGTGCGCAGCCATGCGCGCCACAGCAGTTCGAAGATGGGCACCTGCGGGAACTTCGGCGCGCTGCCGATGCCGCCGTTGAAGGGGTCGACCTCCCGCACCAGCCGTTCCGCGATCTGGTCCAGGACGGCAAGGTCGATGTCCCCGGCCGCCCGGTTTTCCGACAGCTTGCCGAGCGCGTCCTTCAGCGCCGTGACGTTGCGCGTCACCTTGTCCGGCTCCGCCCGGTAGGTCTGCGCCACGCCCTGGAGCACGTCGGGAAAGCCCGGCCGGCCGTAGCGCGGACCCGGCGGAAAATAGGTGCCGCCCCAGAAGGGCTCGGCGTCCGGCGTCAGGAACATGGTCAGCGGCCAGCCGCCCTGCTGCCCCAGCAGCGCGAGCGCCGACTGGTAGATCTGGTCCACGTCCGGCCGCTCCTCCCGGTCGACCTTGATGTTGACGAACAGGTCGTTCATCAGCGCCGCGGTTTCCGGATTCTCGAAGCTCTCGTGCGCCATCACGTGGCACCAGTGGCAGGCGGCGTAGCCCACGGACAGAAGCACCGGCTTGTTCTCGCGCTTCGCCCGCTCGAACGCTTCGGGACCCCAGGCCATCCAATGGACGGGGTTTTCCTTGTGCTGGAGCAGATAGGGGCTGGTCTCCTGACCAAGCAGGTTCGCGGACATATGGGCGTTTCCGGTCGGTGGGGCTTTGATGGGATATTGGGGAGTAAACTGGCGCGGCGGTGTCGTTGCGCCAGGGCTCCCTATCTGTATAGTGGGGCATGAGCCGAAGCGGCGCTCAACCCTAAATTTCCTGCGTAACGCGCGCCTTTCAAGGGAATGGGGCCATGAAGATCACCATCGACATCGATTGCACACCCGACGAAGCCCGGCATTTCCTTGGCCTGCCCGACGTCAAGCCGATGCAGGACGCCATGATGCAGGACATCCAGGACCGCATGCAGGCCTCCCTGCACGCCATGGACCCTGAGACGATGATGAAGACGTGGCTGCCCGCGGGGATTCAGGGCATGGAGCAGCTTCAGAAAATGTTTTGGTCCCAGATGGCCGCCGCCATGGGACAGGATGGACGAAAGTGACCGATCCGAAGCCTTATTTCGAAGCCCACGTCTTCGCCTGCACCAATCGTCGCCCGGATGGGCACAAGCGCGGCTCCTGCGCCGCCCACGGTTCCGAAAAGCTCCGCGACTATATGAAGGCCCGCGCTCGTGAGCTGGGGCTGGACGGCAAGGTGCGGGTCAACGCCGCCGGCTGCCTGGACCGGTGCGAGCTGGGGCCGACCATGGTCATCTATCCCGAGGGTGTTTGGTACACCTATCACTCCCCGGCCGACGTGGACGAGATTCTGGACACCCATCTGGTGAAGGGTGGCCGCGTCGAACGCCTGATGCTGACCACCGACCAGAAGGAGCTTCGGCCGGAACAGGCCGGCTGAGCGCTTCGCTATTGCTGCTCCGGTACATCCGTGATGATCGCCACCATCTTCGCCCTCGCCACCGCCCCCGGCCGCGCCGGTGTGGCGGTGGTTCGCATTTCGGGACCCGCGTCGGGAACGGCGCTGGGCGCCCTGACCGGCAAACCGTTGCCACGCCCCCGTGAAGCCCGGCTGGTCAAGCTGCGCGACCCGAAGACCGGGGAGCTGCTGGATGACGCCCTCGTGCTCTGTTTCGCCGCGCCGCGCAGCTTCACGGGCGAGGACGTGGTGGAACTCCACCTGCACGGCGGGCGCGCCGTGGTCGCCGGGGTGATCGAGGCGCTGAACGCCCTGCCCGGCCTGCGCGTGGCCGAACCCGGCGAGTTCACGCGCCGTGCCTTCGAGAACAACAAGCTCGACCTGACCGAAGCCGAGGCCGTCGCCGATCTGGTGGATGCCGAGACGTCGGCCCAGCGTCGGCAGGCTCTGCGCCAGATGGAAGGCGCGCTTGGCAAACTCTATGACGGCTGGCGGGAGCGGCTGACCCGCTCGCTGGCCCACATCGAGGCGGACATCGATTTTCCGGACGAGGACCTTCCCTCCGGCGTGTCGGACGCCGCCCGTCCGGTGCTGGACTCGCTGGCTGCCGAAATCGGCACGCACCTGGACGACAAGGGCCGCGGCGAGCGGTTGCGCGAAGGCCTGCACATCGCCATCGTCGGTGCGCCGAACGCGGGCAAGTCGAGCCTGCTGAACGCCCTTGCCCGCCGCGAAGCCGCCATCGTGTCGGCGCGGGCGGGCACCACCCGTGACGTGATCGAGGTGCATCTGGACCTGGGCGGCTATCCGGTCGTGCTGGCCGACACCGCCGGCCTGCGCGAGGCCGCCGCCGACGAGGTGGAGGAGGAAGGCATCCGCCGTGCGTTGGACCGCGCCGCGCGCGCCGACGTGAAGGTGGCGGTGTTCGACGCGACGGCCCTGCCCGCGCTGGATTCCGCGACGGTGGCTCTGGTCGATGCGGACACCGTGGTTGTTCTGAACAAGACGGATGTGGCGACGGTCGATACGCCCACCGTGGCCGGTCAGGTCGCCATCCCCGTGTCGGCCCGTACCGGCACCGGTCTTTCCGCGTTGGAAAAGCGTTTGACCGCGTTTACCGCGGACCGGCTGGCTGGAAGCGGTACGCCGGCCCTGACCCGCGCGCGCCATCGCGCGGCGCTGGAAGAATGCCGCGATGCCCTCCGCCGTGCGTTGACGGCCCCCCTGCCGGAACTGATGGCGGAAGACGTGCGGCTGGCGAGCCGCGCCTTGGGCCGGATCACCGGGCGCGTGGATGTGGAAGACCTGCTGGACGTGATCTTCCGGGACTTCTGCATCGGCAAATAGCGCTGTTGTTTCACGTGAAACACGGCCGGGACGCGTTACCACACTTGGCGGACGCGGCCGACTCCGCTATGGTCCCGCGCATGCGAACATTCGACGTCATTGTGGTCGGCGGTGGCCACGCCGGGTGCGAGGCTGCGGCCGCTGCGGCGCGCATGGGTGCGCGCACGCTGCTCCTCACCCACAAGGTGGAAACCATCGGCGAGATGTCGTGCAACCCAGCCATCGGCGGGTTGGCGAAGGGTCATCTCGTGCGCGAGATCGATGCGCTGGACGGCGTGATGGCCCGCGCCATCGACCGCGGTGGCATCCAGTTCCGCATCCTGAACCGGAGCAAGGGGCCGGCCGTGCGCGGCCCGCGCGCCCAGGCCGACCGCAAGCTCTACAAGCAGGCCATGCAGGCGATCCTGGCGGAACAGGAGAACCTGACCATCGAGGCCGGTGGTGCCGAAGACCTGACCATCGACGACGATGGGCGCGTGTCCGGCGTGGTGACGGGCTCTGGCGAGTCCATCGGCGCCGGTGCGGTGGTGCTGACCACCGGCACCTTCCTGCGCGGCCTGATCCACATCGGCGAGGAGACCACGCCGGCCGGCCGTGTCGGCGAGGCTCCGTCCATCGGCTTGTCGAACACGCTGGCGCGTGTCGGCTTTCCGCTCGGCCGGCTGAAGACCGGAACGCCGCCGCGGCTGGACGGCAAGACCATCGATTGGGATGCGCTGGAGAAGCAGCCCGGTGATGCCCCGCCTCCGCCCTTCTCCTACCTGACGGACCGGATCGAGACGCCGCAGATCGACTGCGCGATCACCTGGACGACGCCGGAGATGCACGCGCTGATCCGCGGCAACCTGCATCGGGCGCCGATGTATTCCGGCCAGATCCAGAGCACCGGTCCGCGCTACTGCCCGTCCATCGAGGACAAAGTGGTGCGCTTCGCGGACAAGGAGCGGCACCAGATCTTCCTGGAGCCCGAGGGGCTGGACGACGACACGGTCTACCCGAACGGTATTTCGACCTCCCTGCCCCGCGACGTCCAGCTGGGTTTCCTGAAGACCATGCCGGGGCTGGAGCGGGCGGTGATGGTTCGCCCCGGCTACGCCATCGAGTACGACTTCGTCGATCCGCGAGAACTGAAGCCGACGCTGGAAACCCGGCGCGTGCCGCGCCTGTTCTTCGCCGGCCAGATTAACGGCACGACGGGGTATGAGGAGGCGGCGGCGCAAGGCATCATGGCCGGCATCAACGCCGCGATGGTGGCCGGTGGTTCGACGGAGGGCTTCGTGCTCGACCGCGCCGATGCCTACATCGGGGTGCTGATTGACGACCTGATCACGCGGGGCACGAACGAGCCCTACCGCATGTTCACCTCGCGCGCCGAATACCGCCTGCTGCTGCGTGCCGACAACGCCGACCAACGTCTGACGCCCAAGGGCCTTGCCATTGGCTGCGTAGGGTCGGAACGCCGCGACATTTTCACGGCGAAGGCCGCCGCCCTGTCTGCGGGTCGTGATTTGGTGCGCGCCCTTCAGGCCACCCCGGCCGAACTGCTCCGCCAGGGCATCCACGTGAATCAGGACGGTGTGCGCCGTACCGCGGCGGACCTGCTGCGTTATCCGGATCTGGATTTGGCTGCCCTGTCGCGGCTCTGGCCGGAGCTGGGCGAAATCCCGGCGGACATCGCCGAACAGTTGGAAATCGATGGCCGCTACGCGGGCTATTTGGATCGGCAGGAGGCGGACATTCGGGCCTTCCGCAAGGACGAGGCGTTGGAACTGCCCGATGACCTCGATCCGGACGCGATCGGCAGCCTGTCGGCGGAAATCCGGCAGAAGCTTCGGCAAGCCCGCCCGTCCACGCTCGGTGCTGCGGCGCGCATTCCAGGGATGACCCCGGCCGCTCTGGTCGCCCTGCTCCGCCACGTGAAACGGCGCGATGTGAAGGTGGCGGTCTGATGGCGCCGTTTGATGCTGCGGCCTTCCAGGATGCGACCGGTGTTTCACGTGAAACACTGGACCGCTTGGCCGCTTACGAGGCCACGCTGCGCAAGTGGCAGCCGAAGATCAATCTTGTCGGCCCTTCCACTCTGCCCGATGCGTGGCGGCGCCATTTCCTTGACTCCGCTCAGCTCTTTCCGCTGATCCCCGAAACGGCGCGCGTGCTGGTGGACCTTGGCAGTGGTGCAGGCTTTCCCGGCCTCGTCCTCGCCATCATGGGCGTGCCGGAGGTCTACATGATCGAGAGTGATGCCCGCAAATGCGCCTTCCTGCGGGAGGCCGCTCGCGTGGCCGACGCCCGCGTAACGGTGCACAACAAGCGGATCGAGGCCGCACCGCCCATTGCCGCGGATGTCGTGACCGCGCGGGCGCTCGCCCCCCTGAACGAACTTCTGGGTTGGGCCCATCCTTTCATCGCAAACCGGGGTGTCGCGATCTTCCCGAAGGGCCAAAATGTGGCGGAAGAATTGACCGATACCACCAAATATTGGATGATGCGGACCGAGCGTTTCGACAGCCGCACCGACCCCACCGGAACCATCCTGCGTGTGAGTGGTATCGACCGTGTCTAAGACCGCGACCCAGATGCATTCCCGCTCCGAGGCTTCCCGAGAGGCTGCCATGCCCGCCGCCCTGCCCTCTGCCCGCGTGATCTCCATCGCCAACCAGAAGGGTGGCGTGGGCAAGACCACGACGACGATCAACCTCGCCACCGCGCTCGCCGCCATTGGCAAGCGGGTTCTGGTGATCGACCTTGATCCGCAGGGCAACGCGTCCACCGGCCTTGGCATTCCACGCGCCGACCGCCGCGTCGGCATCTACGACGTGCTGTTCGACGGGATGGCGCTGGAGGATGCCGCGGTGGTGTCCACCGTGCCGAACCTGTCGATCATCACATCCTCCGTCGATCTGTCGGGTGCGGAGATCGAACTGGTCGCCGCTGACCGGCGCGAATTCCGCCTGCGCGAGGCCGTGGACAAGAGCGCGCTCGAATATGATTACGTGCTGATCGACTGCCCGCCGGCGCTGGGTCTGCTGACGCTGAACGCGCTGGTCGCTTCGCACGCAGTGATGGTGCCGTTGCAGTGCGAGTTCTACGCGCTGGAAGGTCTCAGCCATCTCGTCCGGACCATCGAGCGAGTGAAGCGCAGCTTCAATCCGGAGCTGGACATACATGGCGTTGTGCTCACCATGTTCGACAAGCGCAATAATTTGTCGGACATGGTTGCGGCCGATGTTCGCGGCTTCTTCGGGGAGAAGGTCTACGACACCGTCATCCCTCGCAATGTGAAGGTGTCGGAGGCTCCGTCCCACGGCAAGCCGGTGCTGATCTACGACATGCGCTGCCCTGGGTCCCAGGCTTACATCCATCTGGCGGGCGAAGTGCTGCGCCGTGAAAAGAGGCTGAACGCGTGATGGAGGAAACCAAACGTCCGGAAGCGGGAGCCCGCCGCGCCAGCCTCGGTCGTGGCCTGTCCGCCTTGTTTGGCGAGGCGGCGGACGACTACACCGCCATCGACAAGGTGCGCCAGACCAAGCAGGTGCCCATCGAGTTCATCCACCCCGGCAAGTACCAGCCGCGGCGGAACTTCGATGACGAGGCCCTGCAGGGGCTGGTCGAGTCGATTCGCGACAAGGGCATTCTTCAGCCTCTGCTTGTGCGTCGTGACTCGGATTCGGCGAACACCTACGAGCTGATCGCGGGCGAGCGCCGCTGGCGCGCCGCGCAGGTCGCCGGCCTGCACGAGGTGCCGGTCGTCATTCGTGAGCTGACCGATCGCGAGGCGCTGGAAATCGCGCTGATCGAGAACATCCAGCGCCAGGACCTGACGCCGCTCGAAGAGGCCGAAGGCTACCGGCGTCTGATGGAAGAGTTTCAGCACACGCAGGAGGATCTGGCTCGGTCGGTTGGTAAGAGCCGCAGCCACGTTGCCAACATGATGCGCCTGCTGGCCCTGCCAGACCCGGTCAAGGGCATGGTGCAGGATGGCGCGCTCAGCGCCGGCCACGCCCGCGCGCTGCTCACCGCCTCCGACCCGGTGTCGGTGGCCCGCGAGGTGGTCAAGCGCGGCCTCAATGTCCGCCAGACCGAAGACCTGATGCGCGGCGGGGCGCCCAGCAAGCCGAAGAAAGCTGGTGGTGGTTCCTCTGCGGCCGATCCGTCGCTGAAGGACGTCGATCTGGCGAACCTGGAGGAGGAAATCTCGGCGCGAATCGGGCTGAAGGTTGCCATTACGCCCCAGGGCAAGACCGGCGGCACACTGACGATTCATTACCGGACGCTGGACCAACTGGACGATGTTCTGCGCCGCCTTGGCGGTGGGGAGTAGCACGTCGTGATCAGCGCGGAGGCCACCCACGCCGGACAGGCGGCCTACAAGACCTGGGTTTTGAGGTGGGTGTACGACGCGCTGGTCCTGGGCTTTTCCAACCATCGCCTTTGGAAATGCCCGACGGCGCGGCTTCTGGATCTCTACGACCGGAACATCACCAGCAATCATCTCGATGTCGGGGTGGGCACGGGCTGGTATCTCGATCACTGCCGCTTTCCGGATCCGGAACCGCGCCTCGCGCAGATGGACCTGAATCCGAACAGCCTCGCCTTCGCGGCGCGGCGTGTCGCGCGCTATCGGCCGGAAACCCACCAGCGCAACGTCCTGGAGCCGATTCGCTTCGACGATCCGGGCTTCGACTCGGTCGGGCTGATGTATCTGCTGCACTGCCTGCCCGGCCGCATGGCGGACAAGGCGGTTGTCTTCGACCACCTGCGCCCGTTGATGAACCGTGGCGCGGTCCTGTTCGGCGCGACCATCGTCCAGGGCTCCGCTCCACGCGGCCCAATGGCACAGCGCCTGATGGACGTCTACAACGCCAAGGGCATTTTCTCGAATCGGGAAGACACGCTGGAGACGCTCGGCCAGGAGCTGGCGGCGCGCTTCCCGCGCCACGACGTGGCGCTGGTCGGCTGTGTCGCGGTGTTCCGCGCCTTTGCGGATTGATCCCCTGCCCTACTGGTGCACGCTTTACCGCCGGGCCGTCCTATCGCCTGGCCAATGACGCAAGCTGGAACAGCACGCGGGCGCAGATTGTCTGGTCGGGCATGTTGGTGCGCTTGCAGTCGGCCTCGGCCTCGACCAGCCGTTCCAGGGCCTGACGGACCAGCGGAGCCGGCCAGCGGCGCGCCTGGTTGATCAGGCGGGGCTTCAGCTTGAAGAACACCGGCGGGCGTAGAGCCTCGACGGCGGCGTCCACGGACTTGCCGGACGCCACCACCCCGGCGACGAGCTGAAGGCGCTGGAAATGGCGCTGTGCCGTACGCAGGATGGCCACTGACGCCATCCCTTCAGCGAACAGACGGGCCAGGGAGCGGTCGAGCGTGGGAAAATCGCCTTCGGCCGCCGCCCAGATCGGCTCATCCAGGGAAAGCGCCGCGCTGTCGCCGACGCAGGCCTGGGCGTCCTCCAGCCGGACGCGCTTTTCGGACCCCATGTAGAGCGCTAGCTTCTCCACCTCGCCCCGCGCGACCATGCGGTCACCCACGAGGTTGCCGGCCAGGAAGGTCAGCGCGTCGGGGTCGGCGGTCAGCCCGTGGCCGTGCAGGATCTCCGCGATCACGCGGCCGAGCGACGCCTCCTCCTCCACATAGCAGGGGATGGCGACGGCGTGGTCCGCGCCCTCGAACAGGGTGCGCAGCTTCGAACGGTTTGCGAGGTCGCCGGATTCGACGACCACAAGGCTGTCGCCCGGCGGCAGGTTGGCCAGGAAGGTGGTAAAGGCGGCAGCGCTGTTGTCCTCCGCCTCGCGCACGCGGATCAGGCGCCGGCCGCCGGTGAAGGACATGGCCGCCGCCTCGTCAGCCAAGCGCGCGGGATCGTCGGCGACCGCGCGGCCCAGCATCTCCGTCACGCGGAAGGGGTCGGACAAGTCCGGCACCACGGTGCGGCCGACCGTCATGGCGCGGTCCCGCACCAACCCGGCGTCGGGGCCGTAGAACAGGACCGCGCGGATCTTCGGATCGGGGCTGCGCAGGAAGCCGTCGATCGCCCTGGGTTGCAGCTTCACAGAGAAACCGCCCCTCGTTGCGGTAAAAAGAAGGTCAGGACGTCACGGCTTGGCGGTGCCGGAGAGCGTTTCGGCAGGGCGGCCCAGATACGCCGAGACGCGCGAGGTGATCTCGTTGGAAATTTCCAGCAAGGCGCGCTCGTAGGCGTTGTCCACGGTCACAAGGCCAGCGTACTGCTGCTCCAGGACGTTGTAGCTGATGTAGGACCGCGCGCTGGCCGACAGCAACGGTTTGCCCGTACCGGCCTCCACGAGGCGATAGGGCGCGTTGACGACAAGCTGGGCGCGGGTTGCCGTGGCGTCCTTCTGGATGGCCAGCTTCTGCTCGACCGCCGTCAGGCTGGTGACCAGTTGGTAGCGGGGATTGCCAGGCCGGCCGTCCTTGTAGAAGCGGTCGATCAGCAGATTGCGGAGTTCCTGGCCGTGGCGGTCGGGAATGACGGCGATATCCACCTGCTCCAGCTTGGCGGTGACGCTGTCTGGTCCCTTGCCCGCATACAGCGGCTGGAACCCGCAGGCGGTGGTCCCCAGGACCACCGGCGTCAGGGCGGCGAGGGCCAGAAGCCCCCGCCGGTTCAGGCCCGCGGTGCGGCACGCGTTAGACGACGACATTGATCACCCGGTTCGGGACAACGATGACCTTGCGCACGGGCTTGCCCTCCAAGGCGCGCTGGACGTTCGGATCGGCGAGTGCCGCCTGCTCCGCGGCATCCTTCGCCATGTCGCGCGGCAGCTCCAGCGTGGCGCGCAGCTTGCCGTTGACCTGAACCGCCATGGTGACCGAGTCCTCGACCACCAGCGACGCGTCGGCCTGCGGCCAGGGCTGGTCCACCAGCAGGGTCGTGTGGCCGAGCCGCGCCCACAGCTCCTCCCCCAGGTGCGGCATCATCGGGCCGATCAGTCGGACGATGATCTCAAAGCCTTCGCGCAGAACCCAGGCCTCGCCCTCGCCCTTTCCGTCCAGCTCCGCCAAGGCGTTGGACAGCTCGCGCACGCGCGCCACGGCCTTGTTGAAGCGGAACTTCTCCAGGTCCTCCGACACGCCGGCGATGGTCTTGTGGACCATGCGGCGGGTGGCATCGGCCTTGGTGCCGAGACTGTCGGGCTTCGCGGAGCCGGCGGGCGGCAGCTCCACCGGGGCCTCGGTGATCATGCGCCACAGGCGGTTGATGTAGCGCCAAGCGCCGTCGATGCCGGCTTCGGTCCACTCCAGGTCGCGTTCCGGTGGGCTGTCGGACAGCATGAACAGGCGGGCGGCGTCGGCGCCGTAGGTGCCGATGATGTGCGCCGGGTCCACCACGTTCTTCTTGGACTTCGACATCTTCTCGACGCGGCCGACGTTCACCGCGCCACCGGTGTCGGTGCGGATGTAGTCGCCCAGGTCGTTCTTCTGGATGTCGGTCGGGGCCAGCCAGGCGCCGGTCGCCGCGTCCTTGTATGTCTCGTGGTTGACCATGCCCTGGGTGAAGAGGCCGGCGAACGGCTCCTCCACGTTCAGGTAGCCGCACTGCTTCATCGCCCGCGTCCAGAAACGGGAATAGAGCAGGTGCAGCACGGCGTGCTCGATGCCGCCGATGTACTGGTCGACCGCCAGCCAGTAGTCCACCGCCTCGCGCGTGAAGGCCTTGTCCTCGACCTTGGGCGAGCAGAAGCGGGCGAAATACCAGCTCGACTCGATGAAGGTGTCGAAGGTGTCGGTCTCGCGCACCGCCGGCTTGCCGCAGGTCGGGCAGTTGGTGTGCTTCCAGGTCGGGTGATGGTCGAGCGGGTTGCCCGGCTTGTCGAAGGTCACGTCGTCGGGCAGCACGACCGGCAGATCCTGCTCCGGAACCGGGACGATGCCGCAGCTCTCGCAGTGGATGACCGGGATCGGGCAGCCCCAGTAACGCTGGCGGGAGACGCCCCAGTCGCGCAGGCGGTACTGGGTGGTGCGCTCGCCCTGGCCCTTCTCCTCAAGCCGCCTGCCGACCTCCTGCTTGGCGGCCTCGACCTCCATGCCGTCCAGGAAGCGCGAATTGCGCAGCAGGCCGGGGCCGGTGTAGGCCTCGTCGCCGATGGTGAAGGTCGCCGGATCGGCATCCGCCGGGATGACCACCGGCTTGACCGGCAGGCCGTACTTGCGGGCGAAATCAAGGTCGCGCTGGTCGTGCGCCGGGCAACCGAAGATGGCGCCGGTGCCATATTCCATCAACACGAAGTTGGCGACGAAAACCGGCAGCTCCCAGCTGTCGTCGAAGGGGTGCACGACCTTCAGGCCGGTGTCGAAGCCCTTCTTCTCGGCCGTCTCGATCGCTTCCTCACTGGTGCCCAGGCGGTTGCACTCGGCGATGAACTCGGCCAGGGCCGGGTTGTTCGCGGCGAGTTCGGCGGCCAGCGGGTGGTTCGGGGAAATGGCGGCGAAGGACGCGCCGAACAGCGTGTCGGGCCGGGTCGTGAAGACCTCCAGCTTGTCCTCACGGCCGCGCACGTCGAAGCGGAAGCGGACGCCGGTGGACTTGCCGATCCAGTTCTCCTGCATCAGGCGGACGCGTTCCGGCCAGCGGTCCAGCGTGCCCAGCCCTTGCAGCAGCTCCTCGGCGAAGGCCGTGATCTTCAGGAACCACTGGGACAGCTTGCGCTTCTCGACCAGCGCGCCGGTGCGCCAGCCGCGGCCGTCGATCACCTGCTCGTTGGCCAGCACGGTGTTGTCGACCGGATCCCAGTTGACCCAGGACTCCTTCCGGTAGGCCAGGCCTTCCTTTAGGAAATCCAGGAACATCTTTTGCTCGTGGCGATAATACTCCACGTCGCAGGTGGCGATCTCGCGGTCCCAGTCGATGGACAGACCCATCGTCTTCAGCTGCCCGCGCATGGTCGCGATGTTCTCGCGCGTCCACTTGGCGGGGTGGACCTTCTTCTCCAGCGCGGCGTTTTCCGCCGGCAGGCCGAAGGCGTCCCAGCCCATGGGGTGCAGGACGTTGAAGCCGCGGGCGCGCTTGTAGCGCGCGATCACGTCGCCGATGGTGTAGTTCCGGACGTGCCCCATGTGGATGCGCCCCGACGGATAGGGGAACATCTCCAGCACATAGTACTTGTCCCGAGAGGCGTCCTCGCGCGCGGTGAAGCAGCCCTGCTGCTCCCACACGCCCTGCCACTTCGCCTCTGTTTCCTTGACATTGTAACGCGACATGACCGCAGACGCCGTTTGGTGTGTTTCGAAGGCTTTAAAGGTAAGGCGTCTGCCGCGTTGCGAAAACCGCCGACGGCCCTACCGGTGCGCAGAGCCGCTCAGCGTGCGGCGGCCTGCTGCGCCACGCGGATCTGACGGGCGCGAGTGAGCACCGCGTCTTCCAGCGTGGAAGCGGTCTCCGGACCGACTGCCGTGTCGCGCCAGTCGGCGCCCGCGCGCTGCTGCTTGAAGACGGCGACGCGCACGCCGTCGGCGCGCAGCTGGCGGTCCATGATGTACAGGTTCACCTTGAAACGCTCGTTCGGCGCGTCCGGCGGGGAGTACCAGTCGGTCAGGATCACGCCGCCGAACGGATCAGCCGACACGATCGGCATGAAGGACAGGGTGTCCAGCGAAGCGCGCCACAGATAGCTGTTGACGCCGATGCCGTTGGGGTCGACCTGGTCGCTGCCGTTGCGCTTGTTCTTGCCGAACAGGCTGAAGCCGCCTTCGGTGCCGAGCAGGCTGCCGAACTTGTACTCCTTGTTCTTCATCTGGTCTTCGGTCGTCTCCGTCTTGCCGCCCCAGCTGGAGCAGCCGGTGACGGCGAGCGACGCCACGATCGCGACGGAGGCAAGGCGAAGTGCACGGGAACGGCGCATGGTCGTGAACCTGAGATCAATAAAATTGGGGTACCGCGCACGATAGTGCAGCGGTTGCCGGTGAAAAGACCATAAAAGCCGGTCAGCGCGCAACAGCCGATACGGTGTCTCACCACCGTGCGACGGTTGTCGGACCGATTTCCCGCAGGATGCCTGGCCGTTGTCCCGACAATGTCTGCGGGCTTCTCGGAGTGTGCTCCGTCGAACACACTGTTTCATCAAAGCCGCATGTTGGAGATTTCCGGCTTGCTGGCTTCCGTCCTTGAGCGTACGACATTCCCAGCCAGGAAGTTAATCCGGCTGAAAATTCTGCTGCCAGGATGGAGGCAACAATCATGAACCGTTATCTGCTGGCGGGCTGCGCCTCCTTTGCTCTGGCGCTGGGTGCCGGCGCGGCCAACGCCCAGACCAAGTTCGAGGTCAAGGTCGGCGGCGACGCCTACTTCGAAGGTGGTTGGGTCGATCAGGACCTCGACGCCAACACCCGCTCGGTTGAGTTCCGCAACCGCTTCCGCGTGAACATCATCCCGACCGCCAAGGCCGACAACGGTCTGGAGTACGGTGGTCGCATCCGTATCCGCGCTGCCGGCAACGACCGCACCGCCGACGCCGATCGCGCCTACATCTTCGCGCAGGGCACCTTCGGTCAGGTCCGTCTCGGTGTGACCAACTCGTTCAACGACGAGACCTACGTCACCGGCCCGATGGACTACCTGCCGCTGGCCCTCTACGATCAGGTCATCAACTGGGTTGGCCCGAACAACACCGTCGGCAGCGGCGGTGCGTCTCAGACGACCCGCAACAGCATCATTTGGCCGTCGCTGAATGCCGATGCCAATGCGACCAAGATCGTCTACTTCTCGCCGCGTTTTGCCGGTCTGCAGTTCGGCGCGAGCTACACCCCGCGCAATGACAGCAACAACACCGACATGAACCGGTCGAAGGTCAGCGCCTTGAGCGCTGCGACTGGCACCAATATCCTCGGCACCGGTGGTTACGAGGACCTGTGGGAAGTCGGCGCGAACTACAACGAGACCTTCGCCGGCTTCACTGTTAAGGCCAGCGGTGGCTACATGGGCGCCAACGCCCTCGGCAGCTCCACCCTCCCGGCGGCCGCCCAGAACTACAACGACCTGACCGGCTGGCAGGCTGGCCTGCAGGTCGGCTACGCCGGCTTCGCCGTCGGCGGCAGCTACACCTACTACAACCGTTCGGGCGAGAACTCGCTGGGCTTCACCGAAGGCCAGCGCAACTACACCGTCGGCGTGCAGTACACCACCGGCCCGATCGTCGTCGGCGCGAACTACAAGTTCGGTGCTGATGCCGGCTCGACCGCCATCCCCGGCAGCCGCCGCCTCAACGTCTACGAGGCCGGCGTCGGCTACACGGTCGCTCCGGGCCTGACCCTGCAGGCTCAGTACGACTACGTCGACACCAACAACGAGACCGGTCTGGCCGACGACAAGGCCAACGTGGTCCTCGTCCGTTCGATCCTGGCGTTCTAAGCCAAGGTCGTTCGACCAAAAAGGGGCGGTGGCTTCGGCCACCGCCCTTTTTTGTGCCTGATCTTGGGGCAGACCGCACTTTTTGTGTGCAGGGAAAGTGCTATTTTTGCAGCAGCAGAGAACTTCTATATAAAATCAATTACTTATGGGTGTGTCCGGGATGCAACGCTGTAGCTGGACTACACTTAGCGCGATTGTAAGACGCTTGCTGAGCGCTGCATCACCGGGTTAACTCGATGACGGGAAGCACAACCGCCTATCCCCACCACGGGGTCGTCTGTCAGAAGGATGGAACATCCATGAAGCGTTTTCTCGTCATCGGCTGCGCCGCCGTTGCTCTCGCCGCCGGTTGCGGCACGGCGTCGGCCCAATCCAAATTCGATGTTGTTATCGGCGGCGATGCGTTCTTCCAGGGTGCGTATATCAATCAGAAGAATGACAGCGGCCTGCGCTCTGGTGAGTTCGCCAACCGCTTTCGCCTGAACATCACGCCGACCGCCAAGGCCGACAATGGACTGGAGTACGGTGGGCGCATCCGCATCCGCGCTGCCAGCAACGACCGCCGGACCGATGCCGACCGTGCCTTCATCTTCGCCAACACCTCGTACGGTACCCTGCAGGCGGGCGTGGTGAATGGTCTCTCTGACGAATTCGGCATCATCGGCCCGAACGTCGAAGGCGTTGCCGGCGGACCCGACAACAACACCGTCAATTTCCTGAACGGTGTGAACAACGTGACGGGCGCGTCCCTCGTGGAACTGCTGCCGAGCACCACGAACAACTTCCGCGCCTTGGCGTCGGGTGATGTCGGCACCAAGGTCATCTACCTGACCCCGATCATCGCGGGGTTCCAGGGTGGCGTCTCCTACATGCCGCGCTCGGGGGATCACAACACGTCGGTCAACCGGGGCAAGAACAACGGCGGCTATCTGGCGTTCCAGGATGTCGTCGAGGTTGGCGGCGTGTACAGGAATGAGTTCGGCGACTTTGCCGTCGAAGCCAGCGCCTTCTATCAGTTCGGCCAGTCGGTCAGCGATGCCACCACTGCCACGAGCTTTGAGGACCTCAGCTCGGTCCATGTGGGTGCCAACGTTGGTTACGGCGGCTTCAAGGTCGGCGGGAGCTATGCCTACAGCGGCGACAGCGGCTACGACAGGTCGCTGGCGAACAAGGAACGGCAGGATATTTGGATCGTCGGTGCGCAATACACCACGGGTCCGCTCGTTCTGGCCGCGAACTACTCTCATTCACGCGGTAACGACAACGTGACCGGCACGATTCCGGGCAAGGCCGACCTGTATCAGGCTGGCGTGACCTACACGGTGGCTCCGGGCCTGACGACCGGCCTGGAATACAGCTTTGTGGATTACGAGACCAAGCTCACGCCCGCCCAGACCGGTGGCATCAGCCTGGACGATCATGCCCACATCATCATGATCGATACCCGCTTGGCGTTCTGATCGCCTCGGCAAAGAAAAAACGGCGGCGGAATTTTCCGTCGCCGTTTTTCGTTTTTGGGGTTTGGGAAATCGCCGCAGGAGCGTCCTTACTTCTTCGGACCCGCCGCCTCGGTCTCGCACAGCATCAGCATGGCGGCATCGGCCATCGGCACCCAGAGCATCAGCAGCTTCCGGTTTTCCTTGCCGGCCATATAGACCGCCGTTTCCGGATCCGGCACCGACTTCGACTTGGCCTCCCCCACCACCCAGCCGGCCTGCGAGAAGTTGTCCATGGTGCTCTGGAAGATGTGGTCCATCTTGTCCTGGTCGCCCTTGCGGAATTCCCACCCATAGGTTTCCAGCTTGCCGCAGCGGCGGCCGAGGTCCGATGCGATCTTGTTCAGGAATTCCTTGTAGGTGCCGTCGTCCTGAAGGGGAAAGGGCTGGTCCGCGAAGGGCACCTGGGCCAGGGGGGAACCGGCCATCGTCTTCGGTGCTGGCTGGGGTGCGGCCTGCGGTGCTGCCTGGGGCGCGCCCTGCCCCTGCGCCGTAGGCTGCTGCGCCGAAGGGGAGGCCGCCGGCTTGCCGGCATTCTGCGCCAGCGCGCCATCAACCGTCAGCGGGCCGGCGGCAAGCAGCAGGGCCGACATGATCGCGGCCGACGGACTGACCGGCAACCGATTCATCAGGCGCATCCAACCACGCATGCCGTGTTCTCCTCGGGGTGCTTGCGTTTCTTGGGTCTGTCCGTTACCACGCCGTCCGGTTCCTGTACACTGACGCGCGACTCCAAAACCGTGCATCAGCTTTGACGATCCCTGGAACCGAAGATCGGGAGGGCTGCCATGACCGTTTCGCACGCCACCACCCCCGCGCCCGGCGACACGGTGACCGCCCGGCTGGAAGCGGTGCGCCATGCCATTGCCGACACCTGCGCCGCGTCGGGACGCGACTCGGGATCGGTGACGCTGGTTGCGGTCTCCAAGACCCATCCGGCGGAGGCCGTGGAGGAGGCTCTGGCGGCCGGCCAGCGCGTCTTCGGCGAGAACCGGGTGCAGGAGGCCAAGGGCAAGTTCCCGGCGCTGCGCGGGCGTTTCCCGGACCTGGAACTGCATCTGATCGGTCCCCTCCAGACCAACAAGGTCAAGGATGCGGTGGCGCTGTTCGACGTGATCCAGACGCTTGACCGTCCGAAGCTGGCCGAGGCGCTCGCCGCCGAGATGGCCAGGACCGGGCGCCGCCCGCGCTGCCTGATCGAGGTCAACACGGGGGAGGAGCCGCAGAAGGCCGGCATTCCGCCGCGCGAGGTGGAAGCCTTCCTGGCCGCCTGTCGCGATACCTGGAACCTGCCGGTCAGCGGGCTGATGTGCATCCCGCCCGTGGACGAGGAGCCGGCCATGCATTTCGCCCTCCTGTCGGACATGGCGCGCCGCACCGGCCTGCCCGAGGTCAGCATGGGCATGAGCGGCGACTATGAGACCGCCATCCGCTTCGGCGCGACCCACGTCCGCGTCGGCACGGCGATTTTCGGCGCGCGGCCTTACCCAGCGGGGGGGTGAACGTCGTTGGGGGCAACAACGTCTACACGGATGGCACGGATTTAGGCACGGATGACACGGATTTCTATTGAGCTTGGGCAGTGCTGTTCCGATCGACGGGCGCGTGCTGAGCAAGCTCTCAACAAAATTCCGTGTCATCCGTGCTCAAATCCGTGCCATCCGTGTGAATCCCGTTGTCTGCAACGGCGTTAAGAAACTTCACCCGGTTCCGGCACCGTCAGCACCGTGTCCGGCCCGCAGTCCTTCAGAAGGCGCAGCAGGTCCGGCAGGGGAAGCGCGACGCAGCCCGCGGTTGGGTCCCAGTTCGGACGGGCCACATGCATGAAAACGGCGCTGCCCTGCCCCGGTATCACCGGGTCGTCGTTGTGGCCCATCACCACGATCACGTCATAGACGCCGTCCTCCCGCCACAGCTCCTCGTGGCTGGCGGCGAAGGGGCGCTTGACGGGGCGGTTGTAGGCGGGGTCCGCCGGATCGTCGCACCAGCCGTCGTCGGGGGCGATGGGCGACACCGGCAGGCTGGTTTCCGGCTGCGGCAGCCGGTCGGCGCGCCACA
>Ga0065721_10003805_pt1 | contig 78001 bp, 74 predicted proteins | sample Mesricmetagenome_FD_59108 | JGI IMG/M metagenome (GOLD analysis project Ga0065721, IMG submission 59108) | Mesophilic microbial community from rice straw/compost enrichment Sample: eDNA_1 v2 (version 2) | ecosystem: Engineered > Solid waste > Grass > Composting > Bioreactor | place: USA: Davis...
CCGCGAAGGCGCAGGCGGAGCTGGATGCGTTGTTCGGCGGTGGGGCGAAGCCGGCCGATGCGCCAGCCGAACCGTCCGCGGCGGACAAGGCTCGGGCGGAGCTGGAAGCGCTATTCGGTAAGAAACAGTAACGAATCGTTGCCGTGGCGCTCAGGGAGATGCTCATGCTGGCATCAAGGTCAGTTTGCATCCGGGGCCGTTCACTCGGCCGGTGGTGGATGCACGTCGGCCGAGCTCTGGGCTTCCTTTTCCAGCCACTGCATTACGCCCGATACCATCGGATCGTTCAGCCGGCGCGGCAGGCACACCGCGTAGATCGCGTATTCCGATGTCACTTCGTTTTCGAACACCTTCACCAGCCGCCCGGCGGCAAGCTCGGCCGCTGCGAACACCTCCGAGGCAATGGCAACGCCCTGGCCGGTCAGCGCCGCCTGCAGCATGGAATTGCGGTCGCCACAAACGATGCCGCGGCGGGCATCGATTCCTTTGGCGCCGACGGCTTCGAGCCAGCGCGTCCATGCCCGGTGCGAGTCGTCGTGCAATAGGGTGAAACGACGCAGGTCGTTGATGGTTTTCAACGGCGGGCCGCCTTTCAGCAGGCTCGGCGCGCANACCACGATCTCNCGCGGACGAAACAATGGCACCACGTGCAGGCCGGGNTAGTGACCGCTGCCGAAACGAATGCCGATATCCACATCCTCNCGCGCGAAATCCACCAGTTGCGCGGTCGTGATCACTTGAAGATCGACNTCCGGGAACAACATAGAGAACGAGCGTACGCGGGGCATCAGCCAGCGCGCGTTGAAAGAAGAGAACGTGGAAATGGTCAGCTTCCGCCGCACCGTCGGCGTCGATACATCTTCGAGTGCACTAGCCAGCCGATCGAATGCGGCCCGGGTCCCCTCGGCCAGGAGCGCACCCTGAGGCGTCAGTCTTAGCCCGCGCGGCAGACGCTCGAACAACTTCACGCCAAGCCGCTCTTCCAGCTGCTTCACCTGCCGGCTCACGGCGGCGTGGGTCACGTTCATTTCTTCCGCCGCGGCACTCAGGTTCAGGTTCCGGGCGGCCACATCGAAGGCCCGCAGGGGCCCCACCGGTATGCGCTTCATGGCAGTCGCAAGGATGGCTACTGGTATGACTTTAAATCATAGATTGCAGACACAAAGTATCGCTATTCGCGCTAAAAGGCCAGGCTCACACTACGCCTCCATTACTGAGATGCATATCTCGAAGGAGGTTTGTATGGACGAGTACCTGTTCATGACCCTGGCCAAGCTGAAAGCGGACCGCCTGCAACTGGAGCGGGAACAGCGCCTCGCGGCGCCCGATCCCGAGCAGCTTGATTTCGAGTGGGACGAGCCGGTCGAACGCCGTCGACCGTCGGCCCACTGGTTTTCGCAGCAGCCTTTATGGAGGGAACAGTCATGAGAACGGCACTGACATTGGCAGCGGCAGTGGTCATCAACGTGACCGCGCTGGCCGCACTGGGATGGGACGTGAGCCGGGCGCAGCGCGCGCCGAATGGCGAGGTCTACATCACCCAGATCGAGGAGCCGACCCAGATCGCGGCAGTGGTGCCGGCGAAGGTCGACGGTCAGGTCGTACGGACTGCCAGCAGTCTGTAACGATCACGCACGCGACAGGAGGTTGTCATGGCCTTCGTACTGATCACGCTGAGCGCGTCGCTGATTCTCAACCTGGCGGTGCTGGCCTTGTTGAAGATCGGTTTGCGGGATGATGTGCGCAGTGGCGCGGCGGCCGGTGATCTTTCCGGCCGCCTGCCGTGCTGAAGTCCGCTCGATACCGATGCGCGCTGTCGTCAGCTCATGCGGCTTTGGCCATGCCGGCCACCAGCCGCCCCAGCTTTTCGATGGCGCGCTCGATGGTCGGCGTCCACAGCATGCCGCAGCTGATGCGAATGTAATTGCGATAGTCCGCCTTGGCGGAGAACACCAGCCCGGGCGCGATGCCGATGCGGCTGGCGAGCGCCGTACGAAACAGCTCCGCGCCATCCACGCCCGCCGGCAATTCGATCCACAGCACGATGCCGCCGCTGGGGCGCGCGACGCGAGTCCCGGGCGGAAAGTAACGAATGATCGCATCGACCGCGCTCTGCGAATTTGCAGCCAGCGTCGTGCGCACGCGACGCAGATATCGGTCGTAGCCGCCGCTCGCGTAGTAACGAGCGAGCACCAGTTGTTGCAACGTCGGGCACGCGACCGACGAGAAGAATTTGGCGCGCGCGATGTCGGTGTGGAATTGCGGCGATACCGCCCAGCCGATGCGATAACCGAGCGCGATGGTCTTGGACACCGAGCCGCAGGAAATCACCAGGCCCGCCTCGTCATATGCACGCAACGAAGTCGGGCGAGTATTGCCGTAGTGCAGGTCGCCGTAGATGTCATCTTCGATGATGGGCACTTCGGCGGCGCTGAGAATCGAGACGATCTCGCGCTTGGCCTCGTCCGGCGTGACGCTGCCGGTGGGATTGTTGAAGTTCGGCATCAGCACCGCCGCGGCGAGGCGGGTCGTGCGTGCGATGTTTCTGACGGCGTCGACGTCGATGCCGGTGCTGGTGTGATTCGGCACTTCGACGACTTTCAGTCCGAGGTATTCGACCACCTGCAGCACGCCGAAATACGTCGGCGACTCCACCAGCACGGTATCGCCGGCCTTGCACAACACCTGCAGCGACATGGCGATCGCATCCATCGCACCGCCGGTGATCACGACGTGCGCGGGATCCGCCGGCGCACCGGCGAACGTCATGCGTTTGGCGACTTGTCGTCGCAGTTCCTCGTGACCGGGTGGCAGCAAACATTCGCCGGCGTGGGCCGGATGGTCGCGCAGCACTTCGCGAATCAGGTTGTTGAGTCTCTGATTCGGATACAGCGTCGGCGAGGTGAAGGCGCCGTTGAGCTGCAGGATGTCCGGCCGGGCCAGCGCTTCACGACAGGTGTCGAGCGTTTCGGTGGCGATCGAGATCGGCCGCCGGGAGCGACTGACTTTCGGTCGCGGCGGCGGCACAGCCGCCCGCATCGGCGGACGGACATAGAAACCGGACTGCGGCCGCGCTTCGATCAAGCCGATGTTTTCCAGGTGCAGGTAGGCCTGCACCACCGTCGAGATGCTGACCTTGGCCGTGCGGCTCATGGAGCGCACCGAAGGAATGCGCTCATTGCCCCGCAGGGCGCCGCTCGCGATCTGCGCTTCGACCATGCGCGCGACGCGTTCGTAGAGCAGCGGTTCTTCGGCAGACATGAGCCACCTCAACTGTATTGGTCGTGGGTCAGTCTACCTGAGTCTGTACTGCTTGCCAGCATCCGCTAAGTTATCGAACCGCGCCCAAGGATCTTTTCATGTCTCTGCCAGCCACCACGACCCGCTTGTCGGTGGGCATGCTCGTTGCCTTCGCCGCCATCTACTTTTTCTGGGGCACGACCTATCTTGCCATCGTGATCGCCATCCGCGAGATCCCGCCGTTCATCAGCGGCGCGGGGCGTTTCGTGCTCGCCGGCCTGGCCATGTACGTGTGGCTGCGCTGGCGCGATTCGAAGCCGTTGGCGAACGTCGACTGGAAGATGGCCGCGCTCACCGGCGTGTTGCTCACGGGCGTCGGTAACGGCTTCGTGGTGTGGGCTCAGCAGGGCATTCCTTCGGGCATCGCCGCGCTGATCGTCACGGCCGTGCCGGTTATCGTGCTGCTGTTGGATTGGGCATTTTTCAGCAAGCGCGCGCCGACGCGTCAGGCATTGATCGGCACGACCGTTGCCGTCGCCGGCGTCGTGGCCATCGTCACGCACACGCGCTCGCTGTCGGGCGAAGCGAATCCGTTGTATGTGATCTCACTGTTGCTGGCGACCGTGGGCTGGAGCTTCGGCACGTTGATTCAGAAACGCGCGGTGCAGCCGGGCACGGTGCTGAGCTTCACCTGCGCGCAGATGCTGTTTGGCGGAGCGTTTCAGCTGTTCATGTCGCTGCTGGACCGCGAGTGGGCGCATTTCGATCCGTCGGCGGTGACATGGAGCTCGCTGGCCGCGATCGCGTATCTCATCGTGTTCGGCAGCATCGTCAGCCTCAATTGTTATTTGTGGCTGCTGACCAAGGTGGCCGCACCGAAGGTCGCGACCTATGCACTGGTCAATCCGGTGGTGGCCTTGCTGCTGGGCGCGGTGGTGTTGAACGAGACCCTCACGCCGCTGGCGATCATGGCGACCGTGCTGGTGCTGGCCGGCGTGGCTCTGGTGCTGTTCCAGGACGTGCTGAAGCCGTCGCGGCTCAGGTCGTTCGTGACGCGGCGGGGGCCTGCAGTCGCTCCCGGTGAATGACGTAGAGCCCGCTGGCGACGATGATGGCGGCGCCGAACAGCATGCGCTGGTTCGGCACCGTCATCCATAACAGCCAGTCGAACAGCATGCCCCACGCGAGCGCGGTGTATTCGAGCGGGGCAATCACCGGCGGTGCCGCCAATCGGAATGCTTCGGTGAGGAAATGCTGACCGAACGCGCCGGAGACGCCGATGATTGCGATCCAATGCCAGTGATCCCACAACACCGGCACCCACGCGCCGACGGAAAGAATGCCCGCGAACGCGGCCGTCAGAGACAGCGGCCAGAACATGGTTGCGGCGCTGGTCTCGGTCGTCTTCAGTACTCGAATCATCAGCACGCCCAACGCATAGGTCGCGGCCGAGGCGATCGCGGCCACTCCGCCGAGCAGCGCCGTGCCTCCCATGCTCATGCCGTCGCCGCCGGGTCGCACGACGACCAGCACGCCGATCATGCCGGCGCTGACCGCGAGCCAGCGGTGCCAGCCGACGCGCTCGCCAAAGAAGGGTACCGACAACGCCGTGATGAGCAGCGGCCCGGACATGAAGATGGTGTACGCCGTAGCTAACGAAAGCCGGCTGACCGCGAAGACAAAAAAGTACAGCGTCGCGACCTGCAGTACACCGCGCAGCAGATGCAGGCTCCAGCGATTCGGCACCAGATCGCGCCAGCGGCCCACCGTGGCAGTCGCGAGCAGCAGAAAAGGCAGCGAGGCGAGGCCGCGAATGAACGTCACCTGCATGGCAGGATACGTTTCGGCCAGCCGCTTCATGCTCAGATCCATGACGGCGAAAGTCGCCACCGCGGCCAGCATGCAGAGAATTCCTCGGACATTAGTCGCGGGCATAAGGAGCGCATGCTAACGCGACGCGCCATAACGCGGCTAGAATGTGCCTGCTTTCAGTTCTCGAGCTCGAATCATGCGTCAAGTTTTCATCTGCGATGCCATCCGCACTCCCATCGGCCGCTACGGCGGCGCTCTCGCCCAGGTGCGTGCCGACGATCTCGGCGCAATTCCCATCAAGGCGCTGATCCAGCGCAATCCCAAAGTCGATTGGGCCGCGGTCGACGACGTTTACTATGGCTGCGCCAACCAGGCGGGCGAAGACAACCGCAACGTCGCCAGAATGGTGGCGCTGCTCGCCGGCCTGCCGGACGCGGTCCCGGGCGCGACCATCAATCGTTTGTGCGGCTCGGGGCTGGACGCGGTGAATCTCGCCGCTCGCGCCATCCGTAGCCAGGAAGCCGAGCTGGTGATCGCCGGCGGCGTGGAGAGCATGACGCGTGCCCCGTTCGTGATGGGCAAGGCCGACAGCGCGTTCTCCCGGACCGCGAAGATCGAAGACACGACCATCGGCTGGCGCTTCGTCAATCCGCTGATGAAGGCGAAGTACGGCATCGACTCGATGCCGGAAACGGCCGAGAACGTCGCGGCGGAGTTCGGTATCGCGCGCGCCGATCAGGATGCGTTTGCTCTGCGCAGTCAGCAGCGTTATGCGCGCGCGCACGCGGCGAAGTTCTTCGACAGCGAGCTGACGCCGGTCGAGATCCCGCAGAAGAAGGGCGACCCCATCAAGTTCGTCGCCGACGAGCATCCGCGCGAGACTTCGCTCGAAGCGCTCGCAAAGCTGAAAGGCGTGGTGAAGCCCGATGGCACGGTCACGGCGGGCAACGCGTCCGGTGTCAACGACGGCAGCTGTGCCGTGTTGTTGGCGAGTGAGGAAGCGGCGGCCAAGTACGGTCTGAGAATGCGTGCTCGCGTGATCGCGACGGCCACTGCGGGTGTCGCGCCTCGCATCATGGGCATCGGGCCGGCGCCAGCCACGCAGAAGGTTCTGAAGCTCGCCAAGCTCGAAATCGGGCAGATGGATGTCATCGAGCTCAACGAAGCGTTCGCGGCGCAGGGTCTGGCGGTCCTGCGTCAGCTGGGCTTGCCCGATGCGGCCGAGCACGTGAATCCGAATGGTGGCGCGATCGCCATCGGTCACCCGCTGGGGGCGAGCGGCGCGCGCCTGGTCACGACGGCGCTCAATCAGCTGGAGAAGACTTCGGGTCGCTACGCTCTATGCACGATGTGCATCGGCGTGGGCCAGGGCATCGCCATGGTGATCGAGCGCGTCTAGCGCACTTCGAGTGGCACCGGAGAAAGGCGCGGCCTTTCTCCGGCGCTCCGCCCGAGCGCGGCGTTCACTGGCAGGCGGCCTGGCACTCACGCAGCTCGGTGCGACAAATGCTCTGGGCATCGCGCTCGTTGCGATGACAGTCGTAGCGCATCGAGGCGATGTTCTGTTGCATGACATCGATGCACACGTTGTAGTGCTGAACGAAGCGGTCCGTGAAATTGCCCGGGCCGCGTCTGCCGCCGGAGTTCCGGAAATAACTGCAGAAGTAGGTGTAATCGCTATTGCGCATGGTCATCGGGTCGCGCCCGCTGTTGGCGGCCTTGCGCGAGCATTCCTGCCGCGCCTGGCGCACTTCGCTGTTGCAAGTCCCGTTGGCCATCTCGCATTGATTGATGCATGTCCGCCGGGCCGACTCGGCGGCGGGCGTTTTTTCCACGGCGGGACGGCTGTCTTCAGCAACGCTGATCCCGAAACAGGCCAGCGCCGCGCATAAACTTCCCAACCACAGCCCGGCTTTGCCGTTCATTTTCTCATTACCTTGCGTTTGACTGGCGGCATCCTCGCCAGTGCGCGACCGGCGCGCAATCACACTGTCGGGCAATGTGGGACACGAGTACCGTCGGCGGGTGGCGACTGGGGAACCCGGCAGCACTGCCACCGGTCTTCTGAGTATCCGCAAATATTCGATGTTGCGGCGGGTCTCACTAGTTGATCACACGGGCCGCCGCGTTATGCTGCGGCGTATCCGTCCGCGACTCTCACCGAAAGCGCACCGTCATGAGTCAACACTCCGAAGAGCTCCTGTCTGAGTCGGCCTCGGCCGAGCAGAATGGTGCGCCCAGCGCGCGCATCCTCCACATGAAAGGGCGTCAATACGATCTGCAGAAAGCCATTCAGCAGCGCGCGCAGGAATCGGTCGAGCGCGAAGCCGCGCTCGACAAGGAAGAGCGCCGCCCGAAGCCGCTGAAGTGGGCCATTGCGCTGATCATTGCCGCGATTCCCATCGTACTGACCCTGACCGCGGTCGATAGCTTCCTGCGGGTTTTCCATAAATACATGGGTACGGTCTCCGAGCAGGCTCAACAGCAGCAAGAACAGGCCGAAGCGGAAGCCGCCGCGGCGGCAGCTGCGGCCGAGGCGGCTGCGCCGCTGAAATCGAACGAGCCGGGCGTCATCCTGCTGCAGCCGTTGCGTGCTCCCGAGAAAGGGCAGTCACAGCCGCAGTCCACGCCGCCGCAGGCTTCGCAATCCAATCCTCCGGCCGACCCCAAACAATAAATGCGCCGGTTGGGGCGTCGCGTCTGGGGCGCGTCGCTGGTTCTGATCGTTCTCGTCGCTGGCGGCGTCACGCTGCTGCTCGATCGTCCGTCCGAATCGCCTGCCGGGGTTTCTACACCGACTGCATCGGTGCCCGCCGCTACCCGGGTTCCGGCCACCTTCGTTGACGAATCAGCGTGTGCCAGCTGTCATGCGGACCAGGTGAAGGCATGGCAGGGCTCGCATCACGACCTGGCCATGCAGGAGGCGAACGAATCGACCGTGCTCGGCAATTTCAACGATGCCAGCTTTACCAAGGACGGCGTCCGCACCCGGTTTTTTCAGCGTGACGGCAGATATTGGATCAACACCGACGGCGCCGACGGCAAGCCCGCCGACTTCGAGGTCAAATACACCTTCGGCGTCGAGCCGCTGCAGCAGTATCTGATCGCGCTGGACGGCGGCCGGCTGCAGTCGTTCACGATCGCCTGGGACGTTCGTGGGCGGCGCTGGTTTCATCTGTATCCCAACGAGCGCATCGATCATCTCGATCCGCTGCACTGGACGAAGCCGTCGCAGAACTGGAATTTCATGTGCGCGGAATGTCATTCCACGGACGTGAAGAAGAACTTCGATCTGCAGACCAACAGCTATCACACGACCTGGACGCAGATCGATGTCGGCTGTCAGGCGTGTCATGGCCCCGCGTCCACGCATCTTTCGGCAGCATCGCCCGGAAAGCAGGATTTTGCCGTGGACTTCGCGGCGCCCGATGCGACTGCGCAGATCGAAACGTGTGCACGCTGTCATTCACGCCGGTCCGTGATCTCCGGCGACTATCGTCATGGCGAACGCTTCACGCAGACGCATCTGCCGGCGTTGCTCACGGACGATTTGTATTTTCCGGACGGACAGATCCAGGACGAGGTGTACGAGTACGGCTCGTTCCTGCAATCGAAGATGCATGCCAAAGGCGTTCGTTGCAGCGACTGCCACGAACCGCATTCCCTGCAGCTGCGCCGTGAAGGCAATCAGCTGTGCGCCGGATGTCACAACGCGGCCGCGCCGGCGGCGCGAACCAGTATCGATGTGTCCGGGCTGCACAAGAAAGATTACGACTCGCCCGCGCATCATTTTCATCAGCCGGGCAAGCCGGGTTCGCAATGCGTGGATTGTCATGCGCCGACGCGCGTGTACATGCGGATGGACCCGCGTCGGGACCACAGCTTCCGGATTCCGCGGCCTGATCTTTCCGTGCGCTCGGGCACGCCGAATGCGTGCACTCACTGTCATGAGAAGCAAGGGGCGAAATGGGCGGCGGACCAGGTCGCGAAGTGGTACGGCCCGAACCGGCGTCAGGAGCCGACCTTTGCGGAAGCCTTCGCATGGTATCGGGAGGCGCAAGGTGTCAACGGCGTGCGGCCTGTTCGTGGGGCCACGCCCGAGTTGGTGAATCAATTGGCGAATATCGCTACGGACGCGAGCGAACCCGCCATCGTTCGCGCTTCGGCAATCGACCGGCTGACGATCTATCCGAGCGAGAAGGCGCTGAATGTTTTGAGCTCGTCCGTGCGTGATACGGATCCGCTGGTGCGCGCGGCCGCGGCCGATGCGTTCAGTGCTTATCCACCGGCACAGCGTTCGGCGCTGTTGCCGCTGCTGGCGGATCCGGTGCGTGCAGTGAGAATCGCGGCGATCGCATCGGCGCCGCCGGAAAGCTTGAGCCCGGCCGCAGTCGCCGATTACGAGCGGGCCCAGATGGAAAATGCGGACCAGCCGGGTGCTCACATCAATATCGGCAACCTGCGAGCATCGCTCGGCCAGGCGGCTGCAGCCGAGGCCGCTTATCAAACAGCGATTCGTCTCGATCCTACGTTCGGCCCGGCGTACGTGAATCTTGCGGACCTGAAGAGCCGCATGGGCGAGAACGGCGTGGCGATTGCCGTGCTGAAGGCCGGGCTCGAGGCTCAGCGCGGGCAGAGCTCGCATTCGGCCGCGTTACATCATTCCCTGGGGCTGGCGCTGATTCGTGAGCGTCGCTACGACGATGCGATTGCCGAGCTCAGGGCAGCGGCGCAGGCATCGCCGGCCGAGACCCGTTACGCGTACGTGCTCGGAGTCGCGCTGTACGATACGGGCAAGAAAAAGGAGGGCCTGCGGACGCTGAACGATGCCCTCCGTCTTCGTCCCAACGATCGCGATCTGCTGACTGCGCTGGCCGCCTACGCGCGCGAAGCGGGCGACGAAGCGGCTGCAAACGAATACCTGACCCGGCTCCAGCACGCGATGCCGTAGCAATTCTGCTACGCTCCGCACCCTTCCCGGGCAGGGGATGCGAGCTCAATGATCGTCGATTGGCTGCCAACTCCTTCGCAGCACTTCCTGGTCAGCGCGGTGGCGCTCCTCGTCTATATCCTCACCAGTCGTGCGCTCGATCAACGGCGGGCGCCGACCTCCGCGATTGCGTGGGTGCTCGGTCTGGCACTGGTTCCGTATGTCATGTTGCCGCTGTACCTCTTGTTCGGGCAGCGCAAGCTCAAGCCAGTGGCGATTCCCTATGCGGGCGTGGTGGTCGAAGGGCCGCATTGGGCCGCGGAGCTGATCGAGAGCTTCGGGCTCGCGCCTCCTTCCGAATGCAGAGTTCACATGCACGCGGACGGCGGACAAGCGCGCGACGCGTTGTTCAGGCTCATAGATGAAGCGCGCCAGAGCATCGACATCAGCACGTTCATCATTGGCAACGACGCGTTTGGTCGTGAGGTCGTGGCGCGCCTTGCGCGTCGTGCGCGAGAGGGCGTGCAAGTGCGTCTGCTGCTCGATGGCTTCTTTGCCGTCCTCGTGCCGCGTCGTTATATGCGGGAGCTCAAAGCCGCTGGCGCGAAGGTCGCGGTGTTTCGTCCTTTCTTCAGCTTTCGACGCCTGGGTCCGCGCAACTTGCGCAATCATCGCAAGCTGGCCGTGGTCGACGATCGTTTCCTCTGGTCGGGCGGCCGCAATCTCGCCGCCGAATATTTCCTCGGCGACGGGCCGGGCACGCTCTGGCCGGATCTTTCTTTCGATCTGGAAGGACCGGTCGCGGTGGCGGCGGGCCGCCAGTTCGATCTGGATTGGAACGTCACTCACCTGCGGATGCCGATTCGCGAGCGGACGCCGGTGCAAGTGGAAGGTGGCGAGCTGGCGCAATTCCTCCCCAGCGGCCCCGATCAGGTCGAAGATACCGCGCAATCCCTGCTGATCGACGGCTGTTATCGTGCCCGGCGACGGCTGCTGATCGTCACGCCGTATTTCGTTCCCGATGACAGCTTGCGTGCGGCGATGCGTCTGGCAGCACGGCGAGGCGTGAAGGTGACGATTGCGATCCCGCGCCGCTCGAATCATTTGCTGGCCGATTTCGTGCGCTCGCGGCCCATGCGGGACCTGGCCGCGGCCGGCGTGGAATTCCGACTGTTACCGCAGATGGTGCACGCCAAGGCGGTCGTGATCGACGAAACGCTGGCTCTGTGCGGCTCGATCAATCTGGACCTGCGCAGTCTGCTGCTCAATCACGAAGCGGCGGTGGTGTTCTATGGACGCCAGTCCATCGATTGGCTGGCGCAGTGGATCTCGACGGCCGCGGAGCAGGGCGAGCTGTATCGAGCGCAGCCGCCGGGCCTGCTGCGAGACATCGCCGAAGGCGTGCTGCTTACGGTTGCCTTTCAGTTGTAGGGCCGTCGAACGACAGCTTCAGGCCCACTATCTCAGCCGCGCGCACTACATCCACCAGGCGCGTGAGCTGCAACTTCTTCATCATCTTGGCCCGTTCGGATTTGATGGTGCGCTCGCAGGCGCCGACTTCGACGGCGACTTGTTTGTTGAGCTTGCCTTCGGCGACGCCGGCGAACACGGCGCGCTCCCGATCGGTGAGTGTTCTATAACGTTCCAACAGGCCGCGAACCTCGGTGTGCGCGGCATAACGTCGCAGCGCGACCTTGCGCGCATGATCGAGCGCTTCCAGCAATTGCTCGCCGCGCACAGGTTTGACCAGGATATCCAGCGCGCCGGACTTCATGACCCGCACGCTGGTGGGAATGTCGGCATACGCGCTGACGAATATCACTGGCAGCACCGACTCGTCGCCGGCCAGGCGTTCGAACATCGCCAGCCCGTCGCCGTCCGGCATGCAGATATCCAGCAATACGCAGCCCGGCGAGTCATCGGCGTCGGCGCGCTCGAATTCGGCCAGCGTGGCATAGCCAACGGCCCGGATATTCTTCGAGCGGAGCAATCGGAGCACGCTGGTGCGAAAGCTGTCGTCGTCATCGACGATGTGAACGACGAAGTCCTCGGCCGAGGTGCACTCCCGGTCGTTGTTGCGATCGCCCCCTGTTTCCATCCGCGATTCACCTCTCCCTCTGGTTCGTTCACGCCGTCTGCAGCGGAATCGTGAACTTGAAGGCGGCACCCCCGGCGGAGGTTCCCTCCTGCCAGATTCTGCCGCCGTGTGCGTGCACGATGGTCCGCGCGATCGCCAGTCCCAACCCCATGCCTTCCTGCTTGGTACTGAAAAACGAATCGAAAATCCGGGGTCGGTATGCCGCCGCGATGCCGGGTCCCGTGTCGGTGACCGTGATGGCCGCGGAGTATTTGTCATAACGACTGGTCGCGACGTCAAGAATACGCTCTGTGCCGCCGGTTGCGGTATTAGAGGCCATCGCATCCATGGCATTCATCATCAGATTCAGCAGCACCTGTTCCAGGTGAATGGCATCGCCGTGGACCGGCGGCAACGACGGGTCGAGGCAGCTGCGCACTGTGACCAGCCGTTTGCGCGCTACCGGTTGAATCAGGCTCAGCGCGGTCGCGACAACCTCGTTCAGGTCGAGCATCGTGGTATGCAATTCGCGCCGCTTCAGCAGCGAATGCAGATGGCGCACGATATCGTTGGCCCGCAGGTCGTCGCGCCGGATATCGGCGAGCATGCGACGGATTTCGTCGAGCGGCGGATGCGGCTGGCTGAGCAGGCTTTCGGCGGCGTCCGCGTTGGTCAGAATGGCGCTGAGCGGCTGGCTGACTTCGTGCGCGATCGAGCCTGCGATCTCGCCGACCAGCGCCAGGCGCCCGGCATGAGTATTGGCGCTTTGCAGGTGCCGGGCCGCACGTCGCGCCGAGCGGTCACGCACTGCCCAAAAGGCAAGCACGACGCTTTGCGCCACCACCAACAACACCAGTAATGACAACAGGACGGGTGGCCCCACGGGAATGACGCCGCAAACCAGCGGCGGTGTGGACTGGGAAATCGCACGACTTTGCCCATTCCTCGTATGTACGGCTGTGAGGATTCGGCAACAATTGCCCGGCTGTGAAGGTTAACGGCAGATTACGGCAAGATAGAAATTTCGACGGATCGTTGATCGGACCTCAGTCAGGCAAAGGGAGAACACGCCATGGCAAGACTGGTATTTCGGGACTTCGATGAGTTTGCCGAAGCGATAACAGGGGTAGACGGACGCTTCATTCCGACGGCGCGCTCGACCTCGGAATGGTGGAGCGAGGCGGTGCGCCCGGGTTCTGTATCGCTACAGCAGATCCAGATCGGGAGCCCGACCACGTTCGCGGGCGACGGCGAGCCTGGCCGCTTCACGCTCGGTTTGCCCATGACCGATCCGACGCACATCCGGATCGACGGCCATTTCCTCGAATCGGACGCCTTCATCACCTTGCACGAAGAACAGCCGTTCACGTTCACCGGCCAGGACGTGGTGCGCTGGGCCGGCATCAGCGTACCCAACGAGACCCGGCTGATCTCTCACGATCTGTTGCTCACCGCACGCGCCGGCGGCGGTCCGCGCACTCGCTCCGCATTGCCATATCTCGATCGCCTGCGCTGGGTGACCGAGCGTGCGATCGCCGCAAATCTGGATCTGCACGAGGCCGCGGCCGTGCAGGCCATCGAAGAAGAAGTCGCGATCTGCCTCACTCATGTGCTCGAACGCAGCATGAAGGTGCAGGATCGCCACGTTGGCCGGCCCCAGTTTTCTCGCGGCCGGGTCATCGCTCGCACCTTGCAGCTGATCGAAGCCAACGAAGGCCAGCCGCTGTTCATCGAAGATCTGTGCCGGGCGACGCAGGTCAGCGAGCGCACGTTGAGAAACATCTTCCACGAGTTCTTCGGCGTCGGACCCATGCGTTTGCTGAAGGTGCGGCAGTTGCGAGAGATTCGCGCCGCGTTGCTGCGTGCCGATCCGCAACGCGACACGGTGACACGCATCGCGGCGCGCTTCGGTATCTGGGACTTCAGCCTGTTCGCCCGCAACTACAAAGCGCTGTTCGGCGAATCGCCGTCACGCACGCTGCGCACGCCACCCTCGGATACGAGGGTGCGTTCACCGGTGTCGTGGCTGCACTACGCGTCGAAGATTTTTATTGATGACATGCGGCCGACGGCCCATCCGCATGTCGAAGATGGCAATGGCGAGGATGTCGATCCGCAACTGGTTGCCCAGTCGGCCGACGTGACGCCACTGCGGGCTAAGACCTGAAGCGCTGATCAGAGGCTGGCCCGCATGAAGAACAGCGGGCCGGCCATCTCCAGATCGAAGATGCCCGGATCGTCGATGTCCCGGGAATCGACTTCCACGCGGAAGTTGCGATAGCCGAGACCGAACACCAGATACGGGTTCATGCGCCACGTCAGTGCGGCGCGGGCATCCAGCACCGAGCCGTCGATCTCGTCGAACTCCACCGACAGATACTGCGCGCGGGCTTCGAAGGACCAGCGTTGGTTGAAATCGAAACGACCTTCGATGCCGACCAGCGGCAGCGGCGTCACGGCTGTTTCGGAATCACGCACCACGCGGCTGCGCACTACTGCGTTCGCGTCCACTTCGACGACCTGTACTCCAAACGTCAACGCAACATCGACGCGCTGAGTCTTCGCGACGCTGTAGCCGTATGTGAGACCCACCGACGTTAGATTGAGAGTGCTGTCGACGCGCTCGCCGGGGTTGTAGGTCTGATCGTCGAACACGATGGTGCGATCGATCATCGTGCGTGCCGAGCGTCGCAGACTGAAACCACTGAGCCGGATCAAATGTCGTTCGCCGGGCAGCAACGTGATCTCGGCGAGCGGCAGCAGCTTGCTATCCTCCAGCCCGAGATCGTCCTCGGCATCGATCAGCGTGCCCTCGGTGGCCAGCGTGGGATCGACACGGATGGTGGTGTCGGCGCCGGCGTTGAGCGTCATCACTTCGACGCGGAAACGGTCCTCGATGACGTGCGCTTTGGGCTTGGGCGCCCAGTCGGGCAGCTTGTCGTTGGTGGGCTTTGAATCGGCGGCGTGTGCCACGCTGAACAGGCTCAGCGCGCAAGTCATGGCTACGCTTTGGGCGAGGCGCGCCGCGGCGCGCTGGGCAACGTTGCGTTCAGCAATCACTTCGGGCACTCCGGCGTTATTGCCCCGGATTATGCCCGTGTGCTCACACCGTCGCGACCCAGTGATCGTCCCAGCGGATCGGTTGCGAGCTGGAGACTTTCAGAAACTGTGAACGCAGTCGGGTTTCATCCAGGCCATACGCCGTGCCGTCACGTTGCGAGGCGAGGATCGAGCCGTCGGCAAGTCGCGACAAACCATATGTTTCCGACGCGGCGATGAAACCGAGATAACGCTCGTCGCCGATCGACCAGCACGCGACGCCGTTGCCGTACGGACAAGCCGCGGCAATCAGATCATGCGCTTCGCTGATCGCGATGCTGGCGACGTAGCCCTGGAATTTCGGAATCTCGGACGCCGGTGCGGTGAGCAAACGAAACTCCGCCTGCTTGCCGGATCGCGCTGGCCGATACAGAGCGACGATGCCGGGCGCCTCGCTCTTGTCCTCACCTTCGTACTGCAAGCCCACCGCGGTAATGCCCGTGCTGGTCATCGCTACGTGTCGAATGCTCAGCAGATGATCGGGTAACCGAAACTGCTCCTTGCGCTCGCCCGTGGCCGCATCGATCACGCACAGCGACGGATCCATTGTGGGAATGTTCAATTTGCGCCGGAAGCTGCGCGGATGCGTCATGATGCCGCCGTTGGCGACCAGCAGCGACCGATGATCCGGCAGCCACGCTACTTCGTGCGGATCGATGCCGTTGGTGTCGATCTCACCAACGATCCCAAAGTTACGCGCATCGCGCACGACGACGACGCCCTTGGCGCGTTCGTAGTCGTGTTCGGGGGTGAGAATCAGGTTGCCGTCCGCCGAGTAGGTGCCGTGGCCCGCGAGATGGCGGCCCGACTCGGTCGTGAACACGGTGCGCACTTGCATCGTCGCCCGATCCAGCTCGAACGCCTGGGTGCCTGGGCGGCGCGCAAAAAACAAAACTCGATTGGGATCGGTGGGATGAACTGCGCAACCGTGCGCGCGCATCGGCACGCGAGCCCCGAAGACTTCTTCATCCTTCAACGACAGGCCGCCGACGTATTGATCGCCTCGCGCATCTTCGTACGCCGAAAGGAGGGTGCCCGTGCGTGCCTTGCTCTCGGAGGAGACCAACAAACCGCCCACGGCAACTGCACTCAACGACGCCGATGCCGCCAGGAACTGTCGACGCGACCACTTGAAGGCGCTGGAGCTGGATGCGTTCATAGCGAGTCGATGAACCTCAACAATGCCTCGCGATCCGACTTGGACAGGTTGCGAAATGCTTCCCTGGCGCGCTCGCCTTCACCACCGTGCCACAGAATCGCTTCACTCACATCACGCGCGCGGCCGTCGTGCAGCAGGCGCGTGTGACCATTGACTGTCTGTTGCAGGCCCAGCCCCCACAGCGGCTGCGTCCGCCATTCGCTGCCGCTCGCGGCAAAGTCGGCGCGGCCGTCCGCCAGGCCTTCACCCATGTCATGCAACAGCATGTCGGTGAACGGATGAATGGTTTGGTTGCTCAGCCAGGGCTGGTCCTTGACGTTGCCGGTCTTGAAGGTCGCGCGATGGCAGGATTCGCAACCGGACTCGAGAAACAACTTCGCGCCGCGTTTCACTTCGGGCGAATCGAGATTGCGGCGCACCGGCACCGCCAGCATGCGCTGATACGTGACCATGTGCTGGAAGATCTCGTCGCTTATTTCCGGTTCGCCGCCGGTCGGCGCCGCCAGGCACGCGGTCTGCACCGACGTGCAGATCTCGGTCGGGCGGATCGAGGTCGTCATGCCGATCTCGCTGGAGAAGGCCGCCGCGGTCTGATGCGCGATGTCGGGCTGATTCAACTTCCAGCCGAATCGTCCCAGCACGGCACGGCCGACCAGCGGATCCCATACATGATTCGGGCGGCCCGAGATGCCGTCGTTATTGGCATCGTCCGGATCGCTGCGCTCCATGATCTGCGCTTCGGGAATCGCTTCGAGCAAGCCGGCGCCGAACACGGCCGGTGCGACACGCGGCGACAACTTCGTGTCGGCCGCCAACTCGCCGTACGCAAGCTCTTCGAAGGAATATTCCGGCGCGAGCAGCGTGTACGGCGTGCCGTCGCCGTACGTGCCGGCAATCTCGCGATGACGAATGCGCAGCTCTCCTTCGGCGGGCACACCGCCGATGCCGAACGGATTGAAATTCACGCCGTAGTTCGGATCCGCCTGCGGCTCGTTGTTGTCGCCCGGCGTCGGCGTCGCGAACTGAATCACGAGGGACACGGGCGGCTCGTCTTCCTTCAGCGGCGGCTGACCGCGGCCATCATTGTTGTGGCACTGATCGCAGCTGCGCGCATTGAACAGTGGGCCGAGCCCATCGCGCGCTCCGGCGCTCGCGGGCGCAACGACCCAGGGGCTGTTGAAGAACGCATTGCCGATGAAAAACTCGCCGCGCTGCGCGACCGTCAGGTTGGTCGCCGGACGCGAGAACGCATGGCGCGACGACTCGCTCACGGTCATGGCGCCACCGGAGTTGGGCTGTAACAGCTCCTCGGTCGACCTGCCTTTCGAGCAAGCGCCGAGGAATGACATCGCGCTCCAGAGCGCCGCGAGGCCGATGAGCCTGGCGCCGCGGGCTGGCTGTTCCTGAATACGGGTCATCGCGGGCGATTAATCGCCGAGTCCTTCCAGGTCGGACAGGAAGATTTCAATCGAACGGGCGCCCCGCGAGAACGACAACGCCTGCGCACGCAGTGAGTCGATCGCGGCTTGCATGCGAGCACGGCCCTCGGTGTTCTCCGCCAGGATCTCGCGATCGAACGGATTCTTTACCGCGCCGACCGTTTCACGCGTCCGTGCCATGCGTGCCTCGATCTCTTCGGCAGCGCGTGCGTCCTTCGCTTTCACCAGATCGGCGAGGCTCGGGCCGCTGACGGTCGTGCCATCGCGGCGCTGGTAGCGCCCGAAGTAGACATGCTCGATACCGGCTGCGTTGGCGCGCAGCTCGTCGGCGGTCAGATCGCTGAAGCAGGATTGTTCTTCTTCCTGATCGGACGACAGCAGCGGCACGTTCATGCGCTCGCCGGCCATTTCCACTTCGGCCAGCGCGGCGATGCCCGTGAACATGCGCTTCAAGCCGGTGTACACGTCGCCGGTAACGAACGAGGTGCGATAGTTGGGTTCCTTCGATTCGCGCCACTGCGCCGCCACCGATTCCAGATCGCTCAATATGAGCGTGGAAGCCGCCTTCAGATACTTGCCGCGGCGCGCGTTCACGTCGGTCGCGGCATCGCCTTTGACGACGAAGTCGGTGTACGGACGCTGACCGGCCGACTCGGGCGGCGTGTTCCAGTCCTGACCCCACAGCAGGAACTCGATCGCGTGATAGCCGCTGGCGATGTTCTTCTCGCCGCCCAGCTCGTTCTGCTCCGCGATCAGCTCGGGGGTGATGTCCGGGAAGCGCTCGACACTGCCGATGATGTTGAGGCCAGGCGCGGCGTTGTATTTGTCCAGCGCCACGGCGTCGATGTGGTTCTCGTCGAGCGGCCAGCCGTTGAGTTGACCCTCGGGGCCGTTCTCGCCGTCGATCGGGCCGCCGTAGAACCGGAAGGCCTCGGTGTAGGCATACGGAATGCGCGCGGCACGCCAGCGCTCCCGGGCCGCGTTCAAGGTCTCCTCGCTCGGGTTGGCGAGCAGGGCATCGATGGCCTGATCCAGCTCGCGGGCGGCGGCAATCGTGTCTTCGTACGTCGCCAGGACGATCTGAGCGTAGTTCTCCAGCACCGGCTGGCGTGGATCCACCGGCTCGGTGCGGGTGCAGCCGGTCGCGAGGGACAAACAGAGTGCGGCCGCGGCGGCGGACTTGAGGGCGGATGCGAGCATGTTGGGGCGCTTTATTGAAATGGATGCGGCCCGCCACGGGCGGGAGACGGCCGATTTTATTCGCAATCGAGAATGACTCGCAATTAAGAATCGCTGTGGAGGCCGCCCGAATAGCGGTCAATGCGATCTCGGCGGCGGCGAGTCGCCGCAATCCATGGGCGGCCGCAGGCTCTGGCGGCGGTGCAGGATGTGAGTGAGCTCTTCCCCGTCGATGCCGAGCCGGTCGGCGGCTTTCTCGATGGAGAGTCCTTCACAGACGATGAGGCTGACGGCCGCCCAATACAGAGCGGCTTCGGTCCGGGAGTCGTGCTGGCGCTGCATGTTGCTCGTTGCGTCCGTCCCGGGCGAGGGACACGCAAGGCAGCATGTTGCGAGCGATCGAGCCCCGGTTGAACCGGCACATGTACTGAAGCCGGTCGTGAGGGCGCCGCGGAAAAGGCCTGGAAAAAGGGGACAGAGTCGAGCTCTGTCCCCGGATCGGCCGGATGATCGATCAACGGCTCTCGGCTTCAGCGAGGCGCTTGCCGATGAACTGCCAGTTGGCGATCTGCTCCACCACGGCTTTGACGAAGCCGGCGCGGTTCTGCTGGTGGTCCAGGTAGTAGGCGTGCTCCCAAACGTCGCAGGTCCACAGCGCATAGCCGCTGGTGATCAGCGGATTGTCGGCGTCGTGGGTCGTGGTGATCTCGAGCTTGCCGTCCTTCGCGACCAGCCAGGCCCAGCCGCTGCCGAACTGGCCGACGGCCGCTTCGACGAACTTGTCGCGGAAATTCTCGAACGAGCCGAACGAGGCGTCCAGGCGCTTCTTGAGCGGCTCCGGCGGCACGCTGCCGCCGTTGGGGGCGAGCGAATTCCAGAAGAAATCGTGATTCCAGACCTGCGCGGCGTTGTTGAAGATCTTGCGCTCGGTGCCGGTCTTGTTGGCCGTGGCCTTGATGATGGACTCGAGGTCCTGTTTCTCCAGCGGCGTACCGGCAATGAACTCATTCAGCTTGGCCACGTAGGTCGCATGGTGCTTGCCATGGTGATGATCCAGCGTGCGCGCCGAAATCGTCGGGCCAAGAGAATCTTTGGGGAACGGCAGGGGCATCAATTCGAACGCCATGGCGAGCTCCAGCTAGCGCTAAAACAGTGGGGGTAAAGGGGCCAACGTATCGCGGCGGACGAAGTTCCCCGCTCGATCCGGGGGCCTTCGTTACCGTTCGATGACGAGGGGGCCTGAAAGAATACCTTCCCTGACAGGCCCTTGGCCACCCGCCCGCCGTGCAGTCGCCGCTGCAGGGGTGCGGCAACGATTGTGATTCATCTCACGGTCCGCGCGGTTTCGCTTGCACGCTGCGGGCAACTTCGAGGCGAAATCGAGACGTCGAGTCAATCGTGAACATGCGCAACGCCGCAATAGCGACTATATTTCGCGTGTTCCGTTGCGCAGGCCACGAGTCCAAATAGAAGGCCCGGGCCGTCACGGGAGCTCAAGGGTTCAACACGAAGGAGCAGGGGGCGTGTCCCGCAGGGAGCGGTCAAGCCACATGCACCGGGAGGAGAAGACGTGGGCAAAGCGGCACAGATCGCGACCATCTGCGCGTTAGGCGTCGTGGCGACGATAGGAACAATAGCGGTTCAAGCGGCCGAGGATGCTCCGGCGAGCAGCTTCGTCTCGCTCAAGCTCGAAGGCAGCTGCGATGCGCAGAACACGCGCCTGTGGTTGGTCAATTCCCACACGTTCAAGACCATCGCCACCACCGTGCGCTGGCGGGCGGCGGGCGGCAAAGATCTCAGCGAACAGTTCTTCCCGGGCCCGAACTCGGTGCGCGAGATCGGCTGCGCCGCCGAAGCGGAAATCCTGCAGGCGACATTCGCCGATTTCTAAAGGCCACGGCACAATTAGGATCGTCTCGGCGGAAGGAGCAACGAGTGCCCGATCCTGGTCAAGACAGCGTCGTGCTGCCCGACGGCACGTCGCTGGTGTTCCGAACGTTTCGCGCGACCGATTCACCCGAAGCTGCGGTGATCATTCCGTCCGCCATGGGCGTGGCGCAGAAGTTCTACACCCAATTCGCGCAATGGCTCGCGCGGCAGGGTTATCACGTCACCACATTCGACTACCGCGGCATTGGTTTCTCTGCGCCTCGCTCGTTGCGCGGTTATCCAGTGAATATTTTCGATTGGGCGCGACAGGACTGCGCCACTGTCATCGACATGGTGAAGTCCGAAGTCCCGAACGTGCCGCTGCACTGGATCGGCCACAGCCTCGGCGGCCAACTGCTCGGCCTCATTCCCAATCGCGACCGCATCGATCGCGTCGTCACGGTTGCGACCGGCACGGGCTATTGGCTCGAGAACACGTGGCGCACCAGGTCCGTGGTGTGGTGGTTGTGGTTCATACTCGTGCCGCTCGCGCTGCGCACCGCCGGTTACTTTCCCGGCAAACGTTTGCGCAAGGTCGGCGACCTGCCATTCGGTGTGATGCAACAGTGGCGTCGCTGGTGTCTCAATCGCGAATATGTCGTCGGCGCCGAAGGCGAAGAAGTCCGCGCCGACTATGCGTCAGTGCGCGCGCCGATGCTGTCGCTGTCGTTCACCGACGACGAGATGATGTCCGCGAAGGGCATCAAATCGCTGCACGGCTTGTACGCGAACGCGCCTGTCGAATATCGCCGCATCGCACCTCGCGAAATCGGCGCGCGCCACATCGGCCACTTCGGCTTCTTCCGTCCCCAGTTCGAACAAACGCTCTGGCCGCTCGTGCCGCAATGGCTGAGTGTGCGTTGAATCGGCCGACCGGGTGGGAGAAAAAAATAGCGTGCGCGAGGTTCATCACATCGCGCACGCCGGCATCCGAGATGGCTCAGGGGGATAATTGACCATCGTCGTAAGCACGTTGAAACCGAAGAGACTCGCGTCCTGAAGACGCTCGGTTTCATAAATGCAGGAGCCGTGCCAACTCTCAGCGGGCCGGAAGTGGCGGAAAACAAGGGCTCGCGCGTGCCCCGATTTGCCGAAATGCACTCGCGATGTGCATGGGGGCGCAGGGATGCGACGAGGTAGTGCGGGGCAGGTGAGTTGTCATGAAATCGTCAATGAGCTCGCCGATTTTCCGATGAAGCCCTCATGTGCGGAATCTCGCAGTACTCGTCGGCAGTTTGACTGGAAAGCTGCGGGGCGCGCGCAACAGAGCTCGCGGATGGATCTGTGCGGCTGAGTCGCTACCGAGATCTGGCCTTTCGAAGCGACCGCGAGCTCACTCATCGAGGTTGGCTGTAAACCCAATCGGCCGCTTCTTCGGCACCGGTGTGTGCATGAGCTCGCGGATGGCCTTGAGGATGCCGGTGATGGCCTGGTCGTGTGTATCGAGCTTGCGTTCCAGTTCATCGAGGCGCTGCGCAAGCTCCTTGTTCGAGGTCAGCATCTCTCGAAGCTGCACGAAGGCGCGCACCACGTAGAGGCTCATCTCGATGGCGCGCGGTGAGCGCAGGACATTGGCCGCTTGGATCGCGCCATACTCCGTGAACACGAAAGGCCGGTAGCGGCGCCCGCCCCAACTTGAGATCGCAATTTGCGATCTCAAGTTTTGAGCTTCCGACTCGGTGAGCTGGAACATGAAATCCTCGGGGAAGCGCGCCGCGTTGCGCTTGACTGCTTCGTTGAGTCGACCCGTGCTCACGTCGTACACGTTCGCCAGATCGCGATCCAGCAAGACCCGTTGCCGCCGCAGAACCAGAATGGATCTGGTGACGCGGTCAACCGCCATGAGCGCCGATTGTTTGGTCTTCGCCATTCCTGCTCCTTCAGTTGGCTTCTTTCAAGCGCGAACGTGAACTGCGCTACTGGAGGATGACATGGCTGAGAAGGGTGGTGCTGCCAACTTGGTTGGGCGTTCCGCGGTGCAATTGCACTGTTTAACACCGCCTTTGAAGCATGGAACACTGCTTTGATTGCATCGCGAGCGCCGGTCTTGGCCAGCAGGCCGAGCGCGCTGGCGAGCGCCTTGCGATATCTTTCGACCGGGGCGATTTGAGATTGGCCCGGCCTTGTGTTTATCCGTACACAACAACAGATCGAGATGTTGGCGCGGATTTGAGTCTTCTTGATGCCGTTGCGCGCGTGATGTGCACGGCAGGCCGTGCGAGGAACGCGCGCGTGATGTTCCGCGGAAAGCGCCGCTAGCGCGCGAGACGGATCGCCCGTCGCGCGCGCGTCAGCGAAGTTACTAGCGCCGTTTGGTCATAGTCAATGTGACGGTTGCAGCTTCCAACGCTGCTGACTCTGCGCGAACCGTAACTTTCCCGGTCTGGCCCGGCTTGCCACGCACAATCACCAACGCCAATCCATTGAACGCCTCGCGCTCGGGCGATTGGAACGGCACGAAGCTGGTGGGGTCGCCGTTATCGGTGGCGACGATTTCCCCAGGGCCATCGAGGCTGAAGCGGATGGAGTTCTTCGCGGTCGGTGCGGGCAGACCGTTCTTGTCCAGCACGCGAACGGTGACGAACGACAAGTCCAGGCCGTCGGCTTGGATCGTCGAGCGATCGGCGGTGAGCTCCAGTTTCGCGGGCGCATCGGCGGTGCGCACGGAGGCTGTGGCCCATTCCTTGCCGTCCTTGTAACTCACTGCCCGCAGCTCGCCCGGCTCGTAAGTCACATAGTCCCAACGCAGGCGATATTCGTAAGCCGCGCGCTTCTTCCTGCCTTGCGACTTGCCGTTGACGAACAGCTCGGCTTCATCGCCGGAAGTAATCAAATGAACCGGCGTGACTTCCCCTTCGCGGCCCGGCCACGTCCAGTGGGGCAGCAGATGCGCGAGCGGCAGCTCCGGTCGCCACTTCGCTTGATACAAATAGAAGCGATCCTTCTTGAACCCCGCGAGGTCGATGATCCCCGAATAAGAACTGCGTGACGAATAGTACGGAGTCGGTTCGCCGAGATAATCCCAACCGGTCCACACGAACTCGCCAGCAACGTACGGATGCTGATCCTGCGCGGCGAACGCGCGATCGGCGGAGGTGCCGAAGTCGGCGGCGTGCAACTCGTAAGCGCTGACTTGCCGGGTCTTCGGATCGCCGCCCGACCCAGGCCGCACCGGGCCGCTGATGCTGCCGGACACTGGGAATTGATATTCGCCGCGACTGCTGAGTGCCGACGCGCTTTCGCTGCTGAGAATGACCTTGTTGGGGAAGCGTTCGCGGAACGCGGGGAACTGCCCGGGCAGGCTGCGGATGCCGGCGCCTTGATAGTTCAGGCTGATCACATCGACTGCGGCGGGCAAGGGCATGTCCGGCTTCGCCCAATTCATTGCAGTCGTCGCAAGCCGCGTCGGGTCTTCCTCGCGAACGATGCTCACCAGCCTGTTTGCGATCGCCGCGCCATGCTCGCCAGTGTACTGCTCGCCGACTTCGTTGCCGACACTCCACAGAATGATGGAAGGATGGTTTCGATCCCGACGCAGCATGGAGCGCAGGTCCTGCTCGTGCCAGTCCGGGAAGATCAGGTGAAAGTCGAGCGGGGTTTTCTTGCGCTCCCACACGTCGAACACTTCGTCCATGACCAGCAGGCCCATCCGATCGGTCAGCTCTAGCAGCTCCGGCGCGGGTGGGTTGTGGCTCATGCGCACGGCGTTCACGCCCATTTCCTGCAGGATCTCCAGCTGGCGCTCGGCCGCGCGCACGTTGAAGGCCGCGCCGAGCGCGCCAAGGTCGTGATGGTTGTTGACGCCGTTGAGTGGAATGCGTTCGTCGTTCACGAACACGCCATTGTTCGGATCGAGGCGCAAGGAGCGAATGCCGAAGCGCGTCTCGTATCGATCGATGGCCTTGCCGGCACGCGACACCGTCGTCACGGCCACATAACGGTTTGGCGTTTGCGTCGGTCGCGGGCCCCACAGGCGCGGATTCGCGAGCGTTGTCGAGCCTGTTACCTGAGCGCTTGCGCCAGCCGCGATACGTGCATTGCCATGCTTGATCTTCGCGACGACACCGCCCGTTCGCTTGCCGCCAGCGTCCAAGGCATAGACATCGGTCGAAACATCGACCGAGACCTCGGTCTGCGAATCGTTGTCGATGGAGACCGCAAGCTCGATGGTAGCCGCCGCTTTGGAAACCTGCGGTGTCGTGATCCGAGTTCCCCAGTGACCCACGTGCACCCGGTTCGTCTTCGTCAACCAGACATTGCGGTACAGGCCGCCGCCCGGATACCAGCGCGCCGAGTGCGGCGGATTGTCGAGACGGACGACGAGTTGATTCGGGCCGCCGAAGTTCACGTGGGGAGTGAGATCGAGGCGGAACGAGTTGTAACCGTACGGCCAACCGCCGACGAGCTTGCCGTTGAGCCACACGGTGGCGTACGACATGGCGCCATCGATATCCAGAAAGATCGAGCGATCGCGGTCGCGCGCCGGGATTTCCAGCTGCTTTCGATACCAGCCGATGCCCCAGCTCGGCAGTCGGCCCATGCCGCCGTACGGGCCTTCGGTGAGGAACGGGCCGGTGATCGCCCAATCGTGCGGCAGCGTGACTTCGCGCCAGCGGCTGTCGTCGAAGCCCGCCTGCACATAGGAAACATCGCCGCCGGGATTGCCCGCCGGACGTTGATATCGACGCGCCGGATCTTTGATGAAGGCATTGCCCGACGGCAGGATCCATGGCTTCAAGACCTGCTGCCTCGCCGCCGCCACCTTCGCGGCTTCCTCGGGTTTCGCGTCCGCGTCCTTGCCGTCTTCGGTGAGCGTGACGACGGGGCGCACGTCATACATCAGCGGAGTCGTCAGGCCAGGCGGATCGCCCATTTGAAAGCGCCAGCCGGAGTTGATGGAGATGCGCTCGCCTGGCGCCGTGGTCTGAGCCGCGACCCAGGCCGGCAGGGCGAGTGACAGCGTGCAGATCAGAGCGCTACGCCAATTCAGGAACGCGCCCAGCGGGCGACCCGCGTCGCCGCGTGGGCGGAAACAAATTCGCATCGGTGGAATCCTTGAACGGCACGTCCGGCGCCGGTTCTGGCATTATCTCAGACAATTGCAATCGCGTCTAAACCGGGCAAACTGCTGCATACTTCGGCGCGCGGTCGCTGACGGGATTGCCACGAGGAGAGCTGATGGTCGTTCGTTGTGCTTTGTTGATCGGAATGTGGTGCTTGCTGTCGGCGACAGCGTTGCAGGCGGAGAGCATCGCCGCCCGATTGGAGTACGGCACAGAGAGCAACATCGCGTACTACGACGCCGCGGCTCTGGCACGCGCCGACCGATATCAGAAGGAGCAGGGCAAGCTCGATGTCTATTATCCGAAGGGAACGAAGGGATTCGCCACGCTCGTGTGGTTTCATGGCGGCGGGTTGACGGGTGGCAATCGTTACTTCCCCAACCTGAAAGATCAGGGCATCGCGCTGGTTGCCGCGAGCTATCGATTGGCGCCAAAGGCGCAGCCGCCGGCATACATCGAAGACAGCGCGGCTGCGGTGGCCTGGGTGCTCAAGAACATCGAACGCTACGGTGGCGATCCGAAGCAGGTGTTCGTCGCCGGTCATTCCGCCGGCGCATATCTTGCGACGATGATCGCGATGGATCCAAAGTGGCTCGCCGCGCACAAAGTATCCAATCAGTCTCTGGCTGGCGTGATCCCGGTCAGCGGGCAGATGACCACGCACTTCACGGTCAAGAGCCAGCGCGGCGACAAGGGCCCGCAGCTACGGCCCATCATCGATGAGTACGCGCCGCTCTATCATGCCGCCAATGAGTTTCCACCGATGTGCCTGATCGTGGGCGGCCGGGAGATCGAGTTCAAGTCACGCGTTGAAGAGAACGAGCTGATGGCGGTGACCTTGCGCAATCTGGGTCACAAGAACGTGGAGTTCTACGAGATGGCGGGGCTCGATCACGGCACCGTGGAGCAAGGAGCGATGATCATCATCCGCGGATTCATGCAGCGGACGCTGAAGGGAAACGCGAAGGAGTAGGCCCTACGTCCGTCGCTTCGCATTCTCCAGTGCATCGATCGTCCGCGGCCAATCATCTTTCAGCAGCCGCGACAGCGCCCGATCGGCGAGCAGCTTGCCGCCGGTCTGGCAGCGGGGGCAATAGTTCGTTTCGTTCTCCGCATAACGAATGCGCTGCACTGCCGTGCCGCACACGGGGCACGGCTCACCGAACTTGCCATGCACAGCCATTTCCTTTCGGAACGCGGTGACTTTCTCCGGAAAGCCGCGCGTGGCTTCGGTGCGCAGCCGCTCGATCCACTCGGTCAGCACTTCTTGAACGGCGTCGTATAACCGCTGCCATTGATCGTCGTCGAGCTGTTTGGTCTGGATCATGGGCGAGAGCCGGGCGCGATGCAGGATCTCGTCGGAGTACGCATTGCCGATGCCGCTCAGAATGGTTGGATCGGTGAGCGCCCGTTTGAGCGTGTGATTGCGTTCGCTCATGCGCTCGCGAAACAGCTGCGGATCGACGCCGAGCACGTCGAGCCCGCCGCGATCGTGCTCTTCGAGTTGCGCCTCACTGGCCACGACGTGGAGCGAGGCTCGCCGTTTCGTGCCTGCTTCGGTCAGCGTCAGCACACCATTGTCGAAGTCGAGCTGGAGCAGCGGCCCGCGAATCTTGCCGCGGTGGCCCGGCTCATACCAATGCAGCCGACCCGCGATCATCAGGTGAATCACCAGCCACACGTCGTTGTCGAAGCCGATCGCGATGCGTTTGCCGAGCCGACGCAACTTTGTCACGACATGGCCTGCGCAGCTTTGCAGCGGCGGTTCGGCGGTGCGCAGCAGGAACGGATTCTTCAGCAGAATCCGCTCCAGCCGGTGCCCGACGATGCGGGCTTCGAGCGACTCGATATAAACAGCGACGTCAGGCAGCTCTGGCATACGTGCCTAACGGCCGGGCCGGGGTCAGAGTTCGCGCAGACCGGTCGTGATCGGCAACTTCGCCGCGCGCAGACTGGGCAGCAGTCCACCGATGAAGCCGAGGATCAGCGCGTAAGTCAGCCCCTGGATCAATAGCGGCGGTGTCACGGTGAAGGCGAACGTCAGCTGACTGAAGGTCGCGAAGTTCATGGTCGAGGCGCGTACGCCATTGAACGCGAGATACGACACGATCATGCCGACCGCGCCGCCCACCAGGCCGATCAGCAGCCCCTCGACGAGCACCGACGTGATCACGGGCGCGGGACCAAAGCCCAGCGCACGCAAAGTTGCGATCTCGCGTGTGCGGGACGACACGGCCGAGTACATCGTGTTGAGCGCCGCGAAGATCGCGCCCAGCCCCATGAGGATGGCGATCGCGCTGCCGATGGTGCTCACCAGTGTCACCAGAATCTTGGACTGTTCGGCGTAGTACTGTTTCTCGCTGAGCACGCGCACGTTGAGGCGCGGATTGGTCGACAACTCATCCTTGAACGCCTGCATCGCGCTCGGGCTCGTGAGCTTCACGCGCATGGATTGATATGACGTGCCGCGGTTGTACGCACCCTGGAGCACGGTGGCATCGGTCCAGATTTCCGATTCGGCGACGCTGCCCCGATCCTCGAAGATGCCCGTGATCGTCCAGTTGGCGTTGCCCAGCCGCAGCTGGCTGCCCACCGTGAGCCCCGAGAACTGCATGCTGGCGCCTTTGCCGACGACGACTTCGAACTTGCCGGGCGTGAAGTTCTCGCCCTCGACGATCTTGAAGTTCCTGCGCAGCTTCGCTGCCTGTGGGCCGACGCCACGCAAAGGAACATTCGCCGCCGTGCCTGTGCTCTTCAGCGGCACATCGACCACGACGTACAGTTCGGGAGACGCCACGGGCCCGTCCTCGTCGCGTGCCGCTTCTCTGGCATCAGCGATCAGGCGCGTCTGTTCCTGACTGAGGCCGCTGCCCATTTCGTCCGTCGCGCCATTGCGCAGCACGATGGCGACATCGTCGGAGCCGGAGATCTCCAGCACGGCTTTGAAGCCCTCGGCGATGGACAACACGCCGATGAGCACGGTGACGACGCCGGCGATGCCGATCAGCGCGACGATGGACGACGCCACTCGCTGCGACATGTTGCGCACGTTCATGCTCGTGATCGCGGCAATCTGAGCCCAAGCATTGTTCGACATGATGCTGTTCCTTCCTGGCTCAAGTCTTGCGCAAGGCGTCGACGATCTTCAGTCGCGATGCCTGCGCACAGGGCAGGGCCGCGGCCAGCCCGCCGAGCAGTACGATCAATACCACGCCGATGCCCCAGGTCGCGGCCGGCATGCCGAGCACGGGGAAGAACTGCGCGACCGCGGCCCCGATGCCCTTGCTCGCGAGTGCGGCCAGACCCAGGCCGATCAAGCCGCCCAGCGCGGTGACCAGAATCGCTTCGGCAAGGATCAGCAGCGTGACGCCCGCGCCGGAGAAACCCAGCGTCTTCATGACGCCGATCTCGTTGATGCGCTCACGAATCGACTGGCCCATGGTGTTGGCGGTAACCAGCAGCATGGTGAAGAACACCGCCGCGGCGACGAACGTTAGCAGCTTGCCGATGTTGCCCATCTGGTTCGCGAAACCCTGGATGAAGGCCTTTTCGGTGGAGGTCTTGGTTTCGGCGGAGGAATTCACGAACAGATCGTCGATGGCGCGCGCGATGTCCGCCGAGCGCGCCGGATCGCTGACCTTGACGACCACCCAGCCGATCATGTCGTGAATTTCGTTGCGCGACTCGTTGAGGTAGTCGTAATGGAAATAGATGCTCTGGTTGTCGCCGTTGCTGGCTTCATAGATGCCGGCGATCTTCATCGGCCAGACGTTGCCGCCGTCGTCCTTGCGGGTCCAGATATTGGAGCGCAGCGGGACGGTGTCGCCGACCTTCCAGCCAAAGCGCTGCGCCACCATCGGGCCGACGATGGCGCTGCTGCGATCCTGCAGGAATGCCTGCTTCTGCTCGGGCTTCAGCTCGTATTCGCTGTACACCTCGAAGAAGGTCGGGGCTTCGACGGCGAATGCCGGCAGCTGGTTGCGATCTTCCTGGTAGATGGCGCCGAACCAATCCTGCGACGACGCGACCACCACGCCCTCGACGCCCTTGATCCGGTTCAGATACGAGAGCGGCAACGACTGCACGAACGAAGTCTTGTGCATGGTGATCAAACGATCGATGCCGGCGAGCTCGGGGCTGCCGGACATCGCGACGCGCAGCGTCTGCATCAGACCGAACAGCAGAAACGCGACGATGATGGATGCCAGCGTCAGGCTGGTGCGCAGGCGTTTGCGCCCCAGGTTGGCCCACAGCAAAGGTAAGTACTTGAGCATGGCCTCACCTCATGCCGCGGCTTCGCGGCCCAGCTGACCCTTGTTCAAGTGCAGTACATGCTTGGCGCGAGCCGCGGCGTGCGGATCGTGCGTCACCATGATGATGGTCTTGCCCTGCTGCTGATTCAGAGCTTGCAGCAGGTCCAGGATTTCATCGCCCGACTTGCGATCCAGATCGCCGGTGGGCTCGTCACACAACAACAGCGTGGGATCGGAAACGATCGCGCGCGCGATGCCGACGCGTTGCTCCTGACCGCCCGACAACTCTCTGGGCTTGTGATGCGCGCGTTCGCTCAATCCGACCAGGCTCAGCGCGGCGTTCGCGCGCTTGCGTCGTTCCGCGGCCGACAGCTTCGTCAGCAACAACGGCAGCTCGACGTTGCGCTCGGCGGTCAGCACCGGCAGCAGGTTATACATCTGGAACACGAAACCGACGTGATTGGCGCGCCAGCGGCCCAGGTCGCCATCGGTCATCGAGTCCGTGCGCGTGCCGGCGATCTCGATGGTGCCCGCGGTCGGCCGGTCGATGCCGCCGATCAGATTCAGCAGAGTGGACTTGCCCGAGCCCGAGGGCCCCATCAGTGCCAGGAAATCGCCCTTGGGAATGTCCAGGTCGAGAGCATGCAGCACGTGCACGGTCTCGGCGCCCCGCTTGTAATCCTTTGCCACCCCACGCAGTCGAACCAGCGATTCATCAGCCATGGTGTCACTCCGCTTTGTTTTTGACCGGGGCGCCCTCGGCGAGGCCCTGGACCGGTTTCCCTACAAGGACGTCGCCAGCGGCGATTCCCGACAAGACTTCTGTTTGGCCGCTACGTACGCCACCGGTGCGCACCGCGACCCGTTCCACCGAGCCATCGCGCACACGCCAGACGTACGCGGTCTCACCGTCTTTCATGATGGCTTCGCTCGGCACGCGCACGGCGGGGCGGGCGGCCGCAGCGGCGGGCTCGCCGGCGCGGTCGTCGAGGAAGCTCACCTTCACTCCCATGTCGGGGAGGATGCGCGGATCGAGCTCATCGAACCCGATGCGCACGCGCACCGTCGCCTTCTGTCGATCGGCGGTCGGCACGATATTGATGACGTGACACGGAATGGTCCAATCCGGATACGCGTCCAGCACGGCTTCGGTTTTTTGTCCGGCCTTGACCCGATTGATGAAGGCCTCGTTCACATCGACCTCAATTTCTCGCGAATCCATGTCAACGACTGTCGCAATTCCGGTGCGGGTGAAACCGCCGCCGGCGGAAATCGGAGAAATCATTTCGCCGGGCTGCGCGTCCTTGGAGACCACGACGCCAGTGAACGGCGCACGCACCAGCAAATCGTCGAGATCCTGAGCGCGCACGCGAACGCTGCTCTGGGCCACTTTCACTTCGCTCTTCAATGCTTCCAGCCGTGCCTGCAGCGCGCCGTATTCCGCCTGCGCCGAATCGAGCGCCTGTTCGCTGACCAGCTTGTCGGCTCGCAGCTGCTGCGTGCGGCGCAGATTGCGTTCAGCTTCGGCCAGACGCACTTCGATTTCCTGCAGATTCTTGGTGGCAGCTTCGAGCTGACGTTCGGCGAGCTCGAGCTGCGGGCGAATGGTTGTATCGTCGAGGCGCGCGAGCAACTCGCCTTCCTTGACCTCGTTGCCTTCCTCGGTGAACACCTCGGCAACCTTGCCTGTGACTTTTGCCGACACAGTGGCCTGACGACGTGCGACCACGTAGCCCGAAGCATTCAACACGGAGCCGCCGCCACCACCGCTGCTGGAAGTAGCGACCGCAGTTACTGTTTCCACCTCGATGGCGTTGTCGCGGAAGAAGGCATATGCCGCCGCCACCACCGCCAGCCCCAGGACCACCGCTATGAACCATTTGTAGAGGCCACCCTGGCGGCTGTCGCGAGCGGGTTCCGGGCCGCGTTCGATACGGAGGCTGTCGAGTGCGTTCTGATCGAATGACATGGAAGCCTTGAGTCCCTTTAGCAACCGCGCGCTGCGAACGACGTGCGCGATATTGGTATATGCGAGGAAAGCCAGTGCCGATGCCGGCAGGCGGCACGGATTCTAATCCCGAGGGCCCGGCGGAAGTAAGGCGCATCGGTGAAAAGCCGCGCAGCGCCGGTGAGATCGGCTGATAATCCGCCGGTGACTTCGATATCTGCGCGACCCGCGGTCCAGGACCAAGCCGACTCATGAAACGCCGCACCTTATATATCGTAGGAGGTGTCGTGCTCGTAGCGCTCGCGCTGGGCGTACTCGCGAGCCGGCCCACGCCCATCGAGGTGGAAGCTGCAAGAGTGAGCCGTGGACCGGTGGCTGAAACTGTGACCAATACGCGGGCCGGTACCATCAAGGCCTGCCAGCGCGCCCGGCTCGCGCCGCCCTCGGGCGGGCAGATTGCCAGACTGCCGGTAAAGAAAGGTGATCGCGTGCAGGCCGGGCAAGTGCTGCTCGAGCTGTGGAACGAGGACATTCGCGCCGAGCTGAGCCTGGCTGAACGTGATGCAGTCGCCGCGCATGCGCGCGCCGAAGAGGCTTGTGTGGCGGCCACGGTCGCTCGGCGCGAGTCGGAACGTCTGGCGAAGCTGGTCACGGAGAGCCTTGTATCGATCGATGCCGCCGAAAGAGCGAGCGGCGAAGCTGACAGCCGGGCGGCGGCGTGTCGTGCGACCACTCAAAATATAAAAGTAGCGGAAGCACGCATCGAACAGGCAAAGGCGTCGATGGAGCGCACGCTGTTGCGCGCGCCGTTCGCCGGCATCGTGGCGGAAATCAATGGTGAAATCGGTGAGTTCGTCACGCCGTCGCCTGTAGGTATTCCGACGCCGCCGGCGGTCGATGTGGTCGACACGAGTTGTATCTACGTAGCGGCGCCCATCGATGAAGTCGATGCACCTCGGATTCGTGAAGGCATGCCGGCGCGAGTCTCGCTCGATGCGTTCCGCGATCGAACGTTTGCTGCCCGGGTGCGCCGAGTGGCACCTTATGTGCTCGATGTGGAGAAGCAGGCGCGCACTGTGGAAATCGAGGCCGAGCTGCAGGACGTTGAAGATGCGATTCTGCTGCCGGGCTATAGCGCCGATGTGGAAGTGATTCTGCAGGAGCGGGCCGACACGCTGAGAGTGCCGACCCGCGCGCTCATCGATAACAAACGTGTGTATGTCTATGACGCGGCGGCGGGACGCCTGCATGCCCGCGATGTGCAAACCGGTCTGAGAAACTGGGAGTACGTCGAGGTTACCGGCGGTGTGGCGGAAGGCGATCTGGTCGTGACGACCGTGGATCGCGAAGGTGTCATCGACGGGGCGCGGGCGCGCATGGTCGCCAGGCCATGATCGAACTGCGGAACATCTGCCGCCACTTCCAGATGGGCGATCAGCAGGTGCGCGCGCTCGATGATGTCAATGTGCACATCGACAGCGGCGAGTATGTGTCCATCATGGGACCGTCCGGATCGGGGAAGTCGACCTTGCTGAACGTGCTGGGGCTGTTGGACAGGCCGACGGCCGGCACTTACCTCCTGGATGGACGGGAGACCACCTCGCTGGATGACGAGGAGCTCGCCCACACCCGCGCACGCAAGATCGGCTTCATCTTCCAATCGTTTCATTTGATCCCACGCTTGACGGCGTTCGAGAACGTCGAGTTGCCGCTGGTGCTCGCCGGTGTCGCCCCGGACGTGCGCCGCCCGAGAGTGCAGGAGCTGCTTGCGAGCTTGAGCCTGGAAAGCCGCGCCCGGCATCGGCCGAACGAGCTGTCGGGCGGACAACGTCAAAGAGTGGCGATTGCGCGTGCGATGGTGATGCAGCCGGCGGTGTTGCTCGCCGACGAGCCGACGGGAAATCTGGATCATATTTCCGGGGCGGAGGTGCTGGCGGCCATCGAAGGACTGAACGCGAAGGGAATAACGCTGCTGGTAGTGACGCACGATGCGGAGGTGTCACAGCGGGCGCGCAGGCACATCAGGATGAGAGACGGGAGGGTGGTGGAGGACCTCTGATGCGTTTTCGCGATCTCATTCGGCTTGCGCTCGACTCGGCGCTGCGGGCTCGCATGCGGAGCATCATGTTGTTGCTTGCAATGAGTATCGGCGTTGCGGCGGTGATCGCGTTGACCTCGTTGGGTGAAGGTGCGCGGCGTTACGTAGCGAATGAATTCCAGGCGCTCGGCACGCGCATGATCATCGTGATTCCGGGGCGTTCCGAAACCGGGGGTGTTTCGCCGGGTATGCTCGCTGGCGAGACGCCGCGGGCGCTCACATTGAGTGACGCCTTGGCCGTACAACGGCTTCCCGGAGTGGAGCGGGTGGCGCCGCTCGTCGTCGGTTCAGCGCCGGCGTCGGCGGGCGCCCTGGAACGCGAGGCGCCGGTGATGGGTTCGAGCGCCGAGCTGATGCCGGTTCATGGGTTCAAGCTCGCGCGAGGCGAGTTTCTTCCTTCTGGCGACCTGAGCCGCGACACCGCCGTGGCCGTCATAGGCAATAACATCGCTCGCGAGTTGTTTCCGGGTCGAGAGGCAATCGGCGGCAATCTGCGCATCGCCGACCGGCGCTTTCGCGTGATCGGCGTGCTTGCGGATCAGGGCCGCATGATCGGCATGGACTCGCAGGAGCTGGTGATCGTCCCGGTGAGCGCCGCGCAGGCGCTGTTCAACACGGAATCGCTGTTCCGCCTGCTGATTCAAGCTCAGACGCGCGACGACATGAACCGCGTGCGCGAGGCCACGATCGAAGCGATCAGGCTGAGACACCAGGGCGAAGAGGATGTCACCGTCATTACGCAGGACGCGCTGCTATCCACCTTCGATCGCATTTTCACTGCGCTGACGCTCACGTTGGCGGGCATCGCCTCCATCAGCCTCGCCGTCGCGGGCGTGCTGATCATGAACGTGATGCTGGTGTCCGTGAGTCAGCGCACCAGCGAAGTCGGCTTGCTCAAAGCCATCGGCGCGACGCGCTCGCAGATCACCGCGTTGTTTCTGACCGAGGCGATCCTGCTTTCCGTGGCGGGCGCCATCAGTGGGCTGTTCGTGGGGCTGGGCGTCGATTGGATCGTCGGCCATCTCTATCCCTCGTTGCCTTTGAGTCCACCGGTGTGGGCGGTCGTGATGGCGCTCGTCGTCGCCATCATCAGTGGCGTGGTGTTCGGGTTGATGCCGGCGCGGCGAGCGGCACGACTCGATCCGGTGGCCGCACTGGCAGGAAGGCGCTGATGCGTTTCGCCGACCTGGTGAGGCTGACGACCGGCTCGGTGCGGGCCCACCGGCTGCGTGCGGCCTTGACCGCGCTGGGAATCGGCATTGGCGTGACGGCAGTCGTGCTGCTCACGTCGATCGGCGAGGGGGTGCATCGATTCGTCGTGTCGGAGTTCACGCAGTTCGGCACGAACATCATCAGCGTCACGCCGGGCAAGACCAAGACCCTGGGCGGCTCGATTGGCTCGCTCGGCAACGTGCGACCGCTGACCATCGACGATGCGGAAGCGTTGGGGCGCGCGCCGTATGTGATATCGACCAACGCGATGGTGCAAGGGAATGCCGAGGTGGAAGCGCTGGGCCGCAAGCGGCGCACCACGGTGTATGGCGTCGGCGCTTCGTTCGCCGAGGCGTTTCGATTCGAAGTCGCGCAGGGCGAGTTTCTGCCAGCGGATGATCCGAGTGCGCCGCGCAGTCTGGCCGTGCTCGGCAGCAAGATGAATCAGGAGCTGTTCCGGGGCGAAAGCGCGCTGGGGAAATCGATTCGAGTGGGCGGGCAGCGGTATCGAGTGGCCGGCGTGATGAAGACCAAGGGAACGACGCTGGGCTTCGATCTCGACGACACGGTTTATATTCCCACGGCCCGATCCCTGGAGCTGTTCGATCGCGACAGCGTGTTCGAGATTCAGCTGCGACATGAATCGGGCGTATCCGTGGCCGAGGTGGTGGCCGGGGTGCGCAAGATTCTGATTGCGAGGCACGGCGATGAAGATTTCACGATCACGACGCAGCAGCAGATGCTGGATACGCTCGGGTCAGTGTTGAGCGTTCTGACGTTCGCGGTGGGTGCGCTGGGAAGTATTTCGCTGCTGGTCGGTGGCGTGGGTATCTTCACGATCATGACGATCGGCGTCAGCGAGCGCACCGCGGAGATCGGGCTGCTGCGCGCTCTGGGGGCGCAGAAGAAACAAGTCCTGGGTGTGTTTCTTTCCGAGGCGATCGTACTGTCGGCCCTCGGCGGTATCGCGGGCCTCGTGGCTGGGCTCGGTATCGCGGCCGCCTTGGATCTGGCTGTGCCGGCGCTGCCCGTGAGTTATTCGCCGATGTTCATCGCGGCCGCGGAGTCGTTGGCGCTGGCAGTCGGATTGGTGGCGGGCATTCTGCCGGCGATCCGCGCAGCTGGATTGGAGCCGGTCGAGGCGCTGCGCACCGACTAGGCCAATGCCCGCTGCATCAACAGAAACTGCTCAGTGATCGGCGACGTCGGCATCGTGAAATAGAACACTGCGCCTTCGCTCGGTTTGCCTTCGGCCCAGATGCGGCCGCCATGGCGATCGATGATGCGAGCGACGGTGGCGAGGCCGACGCCGGTGCCTTCGAATTCGGCGGCGCCGTGCAGGCGTTGGAAAGGTTTGAACAGCTTCTGTTCGTGCGCCATGTCGAAGCCGGCGCCGTTGTCCCTGACGAACAGCGTCGCCATCGAGCCATGTTGAGACTGGCCGACCTCGATGCGCGCGTTCTCGGTGCGCGCGGTGAACTTCCACGCGTTTGCCAGCAGATTCACGAACAGGTCGCTGATCAGCCGCCGGTCGCCATGCACCGTCATGCCCGGCTGAATCTCCACGTCCACATTGCGCGACGGATCCTTTTGTCTCAGGTCCTGCACGATGCTTTCCGCCAGCGCGCTGACATCGATGATCTCTCGATGCAGGGTATGGCGTGAGATGCGCGACAACGCCAGCAGGGCGTCGATCAGCTCCGACATCTGCTTCACGCTGCCTTGAATACGAGTCAGTCGGCGGCGTTGCTCTTCGCTGGCATTGGGCAGAGACAGCTCGAGCAGGCCCGCCTGGCCGGCGATGGTCGTCAGCGGCGAGCGCAGATCGTGCGAGACCGACGCCGTAAACGCTTCGAGCTCCCGATTCGCCCGCGCGAGCGACTCGTTCGCGTCGCGCAGCTGGCGCCGGCTGGGCACCGACAGGATCTGCGGCAGCGAGCGCCACAGCAGGATCGCGGTCGGCACCGAAGCGGCGGCGGCGATCACCTTGATCACACCTTCGAGCCAGTAGTCGTCGTGCCAGACATTCCACACGCTCATGACGTGGGTCAGCCCGCAGGACACGATGAAGATGCCGAAGGCCACCAGCAGCGAGTTGAACGGCAGGTCGCGCCGTCGCCGCGCGACGTGGATCAGCACGAACGGGAGCGTGAAAAACGCCAGCGCAATCAGGCTATCGGCAATGACATGCATCCAAAGGATGCCCGGGGTCCACATATAGCTGTGTCCATGTGGCAAAAAGTGTTCGCCGCCAAACCAGGACACGTCGCTGTCGGGCATGCGTCTGGCCACTCCCTATAAATACCGGCGCGCATTGTAAGCCGTCCATTGCGGCCCACACGCAATCCCGGCGTGGGTTTGTTGCAGGTCCGCTGTCGCAAAAGCATGACCTCGTTCGTCTTCATTTCAGCGTTCAATGCCGGCCGCTCGGGCGACCGCACGGAAGGCCATGAAGGAGCAGCGGAGGGTTGGCCGGCGCTTCGAAGGCATGCGATTTACGCAAGCCCTGGGACTGTGCAGGCGCCGCTCGCGGCTGACTAACTGGTACTTTACGCAGCCCGGTTTCGCTGTTCGGATGGTTTAGAAAAAGTCACAGAATTCTACCATTGATCAATGGTTTCGCAGTAATGGCTCCGATGCACATTCAATTTTCTAAACAACTTCCGGTGCAGACCCGGGCCCCTCGCCAGCCCGGGCGCCGCATGCCAGCTATGAAAACGAGCACGCGGCATAGCGGAAAGTTATTACAAGGTGTACCGGCTGGACGGTATATTCACCGTCCAGTCGGTACAGCGAGGTTGAGCATGGCGGAGTTGGCATCGAATACGGTCAGCCCGGCCCGCGAGCGCATCCTCGAAGCCGCGGAGCGGGTGGTCGGTGACGTCGGCGCGGCGCGCATGACGCTCGATGGCGTGGCTCAGGCCGCGGGAGTGAGCAAGGGCGGACTGCTCTATCATTTCCCCTCCAAGGAGTCATTGCTCGGCGCGCTGGCCAAGCGCTATGTAGAGAGCATGACCGACTGCGTGGAGCAGGCGAAGACCGGCACCGGTGAGACCGATGGCCGAGACCTCAAAGCCTGCATCGTCGGTATTCTTGCGCAGCAGCCCCGAGCGAAGATCGCCGGGATGGGTGCGGCGCTGTTCGCCGCTGCCGCGAACGATCTGGCACTGCTGGAAGTGATTCGTGAGCGCATCGCTCAGTACACCAGGCAGATCGAGAGCAGCAACGTGGATTTCGCTCGGGCCGCGGTCGTGACGCTGGCGATCGACGGCCTGATGATGCGCGAATCGATGCGCATCTCTTGTTTCACTGAAGAGCAGCGTGAGCGTGTAGTGCAGCAGCTGCTGCAGATTGCCGATGAGGCGTATCGCTGAGGCTTACCTTGCGCTAACCCGTTAGTAACAGGAAGCCGGACTCCCGTCCAAAGCCACCCGTGTTGATTGCCCAGGCGCAGCGCGCTTGCGGCCACGTTTTTTAGTTTGTCAGGTAGACGCACATGAACGTCATTCGTCAGTCGTTGATGAGATCTCTGGTTGCCATCGCTGTCAGCGCGGCCTTGCTGACCGGTTGCGGTAAAGGTCAGGAGCAGCAGCACGCGCCGCCGCCCCCCGAAGTCACGGTGCAGACCGTGGAAAACAGCCCCGTGCCGCTGGATCTCACTTACACCGCGCGCACCGTGGGTTCGCGTGAAGTGGAAGTGCGGGCCCGCGTGGGCGGCATTCTGCTCAAGCGCCGTTATGAAGAAGGCGGCTCGGTGAAGCAGGGCCAGCCGATGTTTCTGATCGATCCGGAGCCGGTGCGCGCACGCCTGGCGTCCGCGCGCGCCGATGTGGCCGTCGCAAAGGCCCGTCTGGAAGAAGCTCGCCGTCAGCACGACCGCGTGCTGCCGTTGTTCGAAAAGAACGCGGTCAGCCAGAGCCGGCGTGACGAAGTGGTGTCGGCGTTCGAAGTGGCGCAGGCCACTCTCGCGGCGGCCCAGTCGGCGCAGCGCATGGCCGAGCTCGATCTGGAATATACGGATGTGCGCGCGCCGATCTCCGGCTTGACCAGCCGCGAGGTGATGTCCGAGGGCAGCCTCGTATCCACCGACCAAAGCTCCAGCCTGCTGACCAAGATCGTGCAGGTCGATCCTTTGTACGTCGAGTTCTCGGTGCCCGAAGCCGAGGCGTCGATCATTCGCGGCTCGCTCGCGCCGGCCAATCGCACCGCGCCGCCGACCGTGCGGCTGCTGCTGGAAAACGGTCAGGAGTATCCGGACAGCGCCAAAGTCACGTTCGTCGACAACGCCGTCGATCGCAATTCCGGGACCGTGCGTGTGCGCGCCGTGTTGAAGAACCCGGAGGCGCAGCTCATCCCCGGTCAGTTCATTCGCGCGCGGGTCGAAGGCGTGAAGTTGAGCAATGTCGTGGCGGTGCCGCGCAAGGCAGTGATGTCGAGCGCGCAGGGCCAGTTCATCTGGCTGGTGAATGGCGAGCAGAAGGTGGAGTTCCGGCCGGTGCAGGTCGGGCGCTCGTTCGGCAACAACATCATCGTCACGCAGGGCCTGGCGCCCGGCGACCGTTACATCGTCGAAGGCGTGCTCAAGGTGCAGCCGGGCATCCAGGTGAGTGCCGTCGCGCCGGGCGCTTCCAGCCCGCAGGGTGAGCAGCCGATGCCGAAGGAGACCGCATGATTTCCAAGTTCTTCATCACGCGGCCGATCTTCGCTTGCGTCATTTCGGCGTTCATCGTGATCGCCGGTCTGGGCGGCATGATCTCGCTGCCCATCTCCGCGTATCCGGACATCATTCCGCCGTCGGTGACGGTGGCCGCGACCTATCCGGGCGCGACTGCCGAGACCATTGCCGACACGGTCGCGGCGCCGCTGGAAAAGGAAATCAACGGCGTCGAAGGCATGCTGTACATGAGCTCGGTGAATTCGGGCAACGGCACGCTGATGATCACGGTGACGTTCAACATCGGCACCGATCCCGACATGAACGCGGTCAACGTCAACAACCGCATCCAGGCCGCGGTGCCGCGCTTGCCCGAGGAAGTGCGCCGCCAGGGCGTGGTGGTGCGCAAGGCGTCGACCACCTTCCTGCAGATTGTGTCGGTGCACTCGCCGGACAACAGCGTCGACATGCTGACGCTCAGCAGCTACGTCACGCTGAACGTCGTCGATGAGTTGCGCCGTATTCCCGGCATCGGCGACGTGATGATGTGGGGTCAGGATTATTCGATCCGCATCTGGATGCAGCCGGACAAGCTCGCGCAGCTCGGCCTCACGCCATCGGACGTGGCGGCGGCCGTGCGTCAACAGAACTCGCAGTACGCGGCGGGTCAGGTCGGCGTCGAGCCGGTGAGCGAACAGGTCGACTTCACCTATGCGGTCACTGCGCAGGGACGTCTGCAGGAGCCGGAAGAGTTCGAGCAGATCGTGGTGCACACCACCGATGCCGGCGGCATCGTGCGTCTGAAGGATGTGGCTCGCGTCGAGCTCGGTGCGCAGATGTACAACAACCAGGCCACCATCAATGGCAAGCGTGCCGTGATGATGGCGCTGGTGCTGCAGCCGGGCGCGAATGCGCTGGCCACGGGCAACGCCGTGCAGGAGCGCTTGCAGGAGTTGTCGCAGGACTTCCCCAAGGGCATGACCTACTCCATTCCCTACGACACCATCCAATACGTGAAGGTGTCGATCAAGGAAGTGGTCAAGACGCTGCTGGAAGCCATGGTGCTGGTGTTCTTCGTCGTGCTGCTGTTCCTGCAGAACTGGCGTGCCACCGTGATTCCCATGCTGGCCGTGCCGGTGTCGCTGATCGGCACGTTCGCGGCCATGCATCTGTTCGGCTTCTCGATAAACATGCTGACGTTGTTCGGCATGGTGCTGGCGATCGGCATCGTGGTCGACGACGCCATCGTCGTGCTCGAGAACGTCGAGCGCATCATGACCACCGAGAATCTGCCGGCGCCGCAGGCGACCGAAAAGGCGATGGAAGAGGTGACGCGTCCCGTCATCGCCATCGTGCTGGTGCTGACCGCGGTGTTCCTGCCGGTGGCATTCCTGGGCGGTCTGGTCGGCGAGATGTACCGACAGTTCGCGGTCACCATCGCGGTGTCGGTGGTTATCTCCGGCTTCGTCGCGCTGACTTTGACGCCGGCGCTGTGCGCGCTGCTGTTGAAGCACGACCACATGGTGAAGAACCGTTTCCTGGAAGGCTTCAACCGCTGGTTCGAGCGCGTGACGCATCGTTACGAGACGGGCGTGCGCTTCGTCATGAAACGTGCGGCGATGGCCGCGGGCATCTTCGTGGTGATGCTGGTCGCGGTGGTCGGGCTGTTCCGTGCGCTGCCGACGTCGCTGGCGCCGTCCGAAGACCAAGGTTACGTGTTCGTGATCGGCTTCCTGCAGGACGCCGCCTCGTTGGATCGCACCGTGAAGTCGATCGAGACCGTGGCCGCCGGCGTGCGCAACCATCCCGCTGTTGCGAATGCCGTGGCGGTGGCTGGCATGGATCCGCTCACGCAGGCGATGAAGACCAACAGCGGCATCATCTGGTTGCCGATGAAGCCGTGGGATGAACGCAAGAGCGCGGATCTGTCTCCGGCGGCACTGGTAGGTGCCGTGTTCGGGGCCGGTGCGCAGGTCAAGGACGGCTTCTTCTTCGCCGTCGAGCCGCCGCCGATCGAAGGCTTGTCGATGACCGGCGGCTTCGAGGCCTACATCCAGTCGCGTGGCAGCGGCTCGATCAAGGATCTCGAAGCAGTGACGCAGAAACTCGTCGCCGCCGCCAACCAGCGTCCCGAGCTGGCCGGCACCCAGACCACGTTCAGTGCCAGCGTGCCGCAGATGCGCATCGATCTGGATCGCGAAAAGGCGATGACGCTCGGCGTGGAAGTGGGGCAGGTGTTCGAAACGTTACAAAGCACGTTCGGTGCGCTGTACGTGAACGACTTCAACCGCAACGGCCGCGTGTATCAGGTGCAGTTGCAGTCGGAGCCGCGCTTCCGTGCTTATCCGGAAGACATTCGTAACGTGTACGTGCGCAACAAGCGGGGCGATCTGGTGCCGCTCACGGCGCTGGCCAGCATCCGTGAAGTGACCGGCGCGGAAATCGTCGAGCGCTTCAATGCGTTCACGTCCGCGAAGGTCATGGGCGGGGCGGCGCCGGGCTACAGCTCGGGCGATGCGTTGAAGGCCATCGAGGAAGTCGCCGCGCAGACGTTGCCGGCGGGCTATGCACTGGCGTTCACCGGCACGGCCTATCAGGAAAAGGTCAGCGGCGGCGCTTCGCAGGGCGTGTATCTGCTCGGCGTGCTGATGGTGTTCCTGATTCTCGCCGCGCAGTTCGAGCGCTGGACGTTGCCGGTGGCGGTGATCCTGGCCGTGCCGTTCGCGGCGTTCGGTGCGTTCCTCGCCGTGTTTGCTCGCGGGCTGGCGAACGACATCTATTTCCAGATCGGCATGCTCACGCTGATCGGCCTGGCGGCGAAGAACGCCATTCTGATCGTCGAGTTCGCGCTGATGAAATATCACGAAGGCATGGGCCTGATGGAGGCGGCGATCGAAGGCGCGAAGCTGCGGTTCCGTCCCATCATCATGACCTCGCTGGCGCTGATCTTCGGCGTGCTGCCGTTGGCCATCAGCACCGGCGCGGGCGCCAACAGCCGTCACTCGCTCGGTACGAGCGTGATCGGTGGCATGCTGGCGGCGACGTTCATCGCGACGTTGTTCGTGCCGTTGTTCTTCAAGTGGATTGCCGGCGCCAAGGGCGGCGAGGCTTACGAAGACGAGCATGGCAAGGGCAAGCCTCACGGGGGCGTGGAGCCGAAGCCGGCCGCGCCGCACGAGTCGAATTGAGAGTGACGCAATGAGCAGGCAAGTAACAAGAACCGCGGCTCGAATGACACTGACGGTGGCGATTGCCGCCGTCCTCGGCGGCTGTTTCGTGTCGAAAGTGGATCCGCAGAAGCCGGAGCTGCCGCTGCCGGATGCATTGCCCGCACAGGCGATGCAGACGTCGCCGCTGCCGAATCCTTGGTGGACGATGTTCAACGATGCGCGGCTCAACGAGCTGATCGTGGAGGCCTTGCAGCACAACCCGGATGCACAGGTCGCGGCCGCGCGCGTCATGGAAGCGCGTTCGTTGCTGCGTATCACCAATGCGGACCGGCTGCCCACGCTGAACCTGGAAGGCGATGTCACTCGCACCCAGCAGAGCATGGCCACTCTGTCGAACCAGGGACTGGGCGAGATTCCCGGTTTCCGGACCCAACAAACCGTGTACACCGTGCAAGGTACGGTCGCGTACGAGTTGGACCTGTGGGGCAAATATCAGCGCGCGTCGGAGTCGGCGCGTGCGCAGCTGTTGAATTCGGAGTATGGCCGCGAAGCGACCAAGCTCAGTCTCACCGGCGAAGTCGCTCGCACTTATTACTCGTTGATCGCCGCCGCCGAGCAGCTGGCTCGCGGGCGTGACACGTTGAAGTCTCGCGAGGAAGCGGCCGACCTGGAGAAGCTGCGTTACGAGTCGGGCGAGAGCGATGAGTTCACGTACAAGCGGGCGGAGGCCGATGCTGCCGCGACTCGCGTCTCGACGCGTCAGCTCGAGCTGCAGGTCGTGCAGCTGACGAACGCGCTCGGGGTGCTGTTGGGCCGCTCGCCGAAAGCGCTGGTCGACGAAGCGATCAGCGTGCAGGGAATCAGTTTGCCGGGCCCGGTGCAGTTGCCGGCGGCACTGCCTTCGTCGGTGCTGTCGCAGCGTCCTGACATTGGCGCGGCCGAGGCGGCGCTGAATGCGTCAGCCGCGGACATTGGCGTTGCGCGAGCTCAGTTGTTCCCCAGCATCAGCATCACGGGTGCGCTTGGCTCGGCCAGTCCTGAGCTGGACGATCTGTTCACCAGCCCGGCGAAGATCTGGTCGGCGACGGGCGGCATTCTGCAGCCCATCTTTCAGGGCGGCCGGCTGCGTGCGAATGTGTCTCGTGCCGAGGCGGTGAGAGAGCAGCGGAAGTCCGAATATGCGCGCACCGTGCAGCAGGCGTTCCGTGAAGTGCTGGATTCTTTACAAGGCCAGGCGCTCATTGCCGGTGTCCGCGAAGCCAACGATCAGCAGGTCGCGGCGTTGACTCGCGCGACCGAGCTGGCCGAGCTGCGTTACGCGCAGGGCGATATCGCGTATCTGGAGCTGCTCGACGTGCGTCGGGGCCTGTATCAGGCGCAGATCGATCTGGTCGCAGCTCAGCGCGACGCGTTGCTCAATACGGTCGACCTGGCCCTCGCCGTCGGCGGTGGCTTGGGCGACCAGGCGGAGCCGTTGACCGCACAACGCTAGGGCTGACAGTGCCTCCGGTGCACCTCGACGGCTGCGGCGGAGGCTTTACCTGGATCGAAGCACAGCAGGCTTCAGCACCGTGATCCTACAGGAGGTCTCCTCATTGGAGACCTCCTGCGTTTTCGTCAGCCGTGACCACGGCGAATGTTTGAGCCACTCTTCCAGCGCTTTCGCCGGCAACGGCCGTCCACAGGCGGGCGCGCGACGTAACTCAGCGCAGATCACCGCGCGATCAGCTGCACGATCGCCAGCGAACGACGAACACGAATATGCGAGTGCGCAGCCGGCGGGTCATGAAAGTGGCGCGGGCGTGAACCGCGGCCGAAATTGTAGATGCCACCAGCCTACGCATTGGCATTTCGGCAAATGTTAACCCTCTCGCAGCCGGTGCTCGCACGTCGCCTCGGGCACCGGCTTGTGACCTATCTCGCGGACGAGCACTTCTTCCAGAGCTGCGACGGCCGTCGCACTCCGTCGTGGAAAAACATTCCCTGCAATGGCGCTTTGGTTGCAAAAAGTACAAGAGAAACATTCTGAAATCCGCGGCAGACGAAGCATTCGCGCGTGCTGCGAGGACGGCACGCGAGCTGCATAGATAGCCCAGGCTTTTTTCTGACGGGGCCGCGGACCTTTCCTAACGTCAGAGCGTTGTTTGCTTCGCGCACAAGTAATAGCGCGAACATGCGAGGGGAACATCGAATGCGCGTCATGCCGCGAGAGCAATTGCACTCTCGTTCCGAATTGATTCGGCGCTGTCGTCAGCTGGCGATCGGCGTTTCATTGGCTTTATCCATCGCCGCGTGCGGTGGCGGCGGAGGCGGCGGTGGCGGCACCTCGGCTCCGGTCCAGCAGCCGCCGCCGGCCCAGAATCCGCAGAATGCGGCGCCGACGGTGCAGGCCGGTGAGGATCAAACGATCGAATGGCCAACCGCGAGCCTGCAGTTGAGCGGCTCGGCGCAGGACGATTCGTCGACATCGACACTTACGTATACATGGTCCGCGACCAGCGGCCCGAGCGGTGTGACATTCGGCACGGCGAATGCCGCGGCGACCAGCGTGACGTTCCCTTCCGCAGGCAGCTATGTGCTCACCTTGTCCGTGAGCGATGGCAGCTTGACCGGTACCGATACGGTGAACGTGACGGTGAATCCCGCGACCTATCCCGCCTCCGATTTGTCGAATGACACGACCGATCACGGCTGGACGCGAGTCGCCGCGGCCGACGTTGGAATGAATCAGGCGTTGCTCGATCAAGCGGCGAACTACGCGCAGACCGGCGGCGACGTTCGGCCCGACAGCGCCGGCATGATCGTGCGCAAAGGCAGGCTGGTTCACTCCTGGGGCGACATCGACCGGCGCTTCGACCTGAAGTCGACGACCAAGTCGATCGGTGGCATGGCGCTGGGTCTGGCGCTCGACAGAAACAGCCTGCTGCTCACCGACCTGGCGCAGCAGAAGCTGCCGGGCTTCGGTGAGAATCCGCCCGAGAATGTTTCCACCGGCTGGCTGCCGAGCATCACCATTCAACAACTGGCGACGCACAGCGCGGGCTTCCTCAAGCCGCAGAGCTACCCGGCGCTGAATTATCCGCCAGGGACGACCTTTCACTATTCCGATGGCGGCTTGAACTGGCTGGCCGACGTGCTGACCGCGGTCTTCAATCAGGACCTGGCGACGGTGCTCGACACCAACGTGTGGTCCGCGCTCGGTGTGAACAGCAGCGTGGGCGGTGAGGGCAACGACGGCCCGGCGCTTTCCGACGTGCACTGGCGTGACAACCGCTCCGGGCGCACGAACCCGCAGAACCGTGAGCTCGCGTCGGGCATTTTCGCCAACCCGAACGCCATGGCGCGAGTCGGTCTGCTGTTCCTGCGCAAGGGCGTGTGGGCCAACGATGTGCGCATCCTCTCCGAGGACTTCGTGACGAAAGTGAGCACGCCGGTGGCCACGAATGCAGGGCTGGCCAATCCGCAGGCGGCCGATTTCCCGAACGCGCCGGCCCACTATGGAATGCTGTGGTGGACCAATGCCGATGGGCAGTTGCCGAACGTGCCGCGCGACGCCTTCTGGGCCTGGGGCCTGGGCGACAGCTTAATCGTGGTCATTCCGAGTCTGGACATCGTTGCGGTCCGCGCCGGCGGGATCGTCGAAATCGATTCGGATACCAACGCGCGCACCTGGAATGACGCCGATTGGAACGGCGATTATTCCATCCTGGCGCCGTTCCTCGATCCGATCGTTCAGTCAGTGAGTCAGTAACAGTCGCGTGGGGTGAGTCGAGGGCGCGCGTCCGAAGCTCGTTCGGCGCGCGCCTTTGACGTCGAGAGCCGATCCAGGGTAATTCTGTCGTCTGAGCCGATCCTTCTTTGCAGGAGGCGCCGATGGCAGAGCAGTCCCGGTCGGCCGCCGAGCAACTCGCCACTCCGGAGCAGTGGGCGGCGATGACGTTCGCGCCGGTGTTGATCGATCCAAACAAGTTCGGAACCGAGTGGGAGCAGGCGCGCGGATCGCTCGCGCGTGCCGCCATCGGGATCCTGCGCCTGGACGATGCCGCATTGACCCGGCGTTTCATGGCCCAGCCCGAGCCGTTGCTGGAGGCGATGGACATGCATACTGCCTTGCAGGATGAGCTGGACTATCTCAAGACTCACCTGGCCGCGATCGAGACGGCGGCCACGCGCATGTTGTGTGTGGCTTCGCGCTGTGTCGAGCGCTCCCAATCCTGAGCTCGTAGCGGTTGGAGCGATCAGCCGGGGCGACGGCGCCGGTGCAAGGACACGGCGAGGAGCAATACGGACATCGCCAGCAAGCCGCCCAATGCCCATTGGAAATCACTGCGCATCAACAGCGTAGGTTTGGGCGGCAGCCACGCCTCGCCGGCCAATATCGATTCGATGACGCCGCGGATTTCCCGTGCCGGCGTCATCTCGCCATTGGAAAGTACGACGATCGCGCGTCGTTGCGACGGATAAAGCGTGAGCAGCGAGCAGAAGCCGCGTCGCTCGGTCGCCACGCTCGGTAGCCATTCGCTGCCGTGATGTTCGAGGTGCCAGCCCAAAGCCATCGTCCGGCCGCGTTCGTCCGTGCGCTGCTGTTTGAACATGGCATCGTAGGAAGCCGGCGCGAGCAGCGATGGATCGCGATTCACGTGCAACGCCGCCCAGCGGGTCAGGTCGGCGACGCTGGCGCTGAGCCCGGCACTCGCCAATGCTTTTTCATTCCAGGGATAGCTGGGTTCACGGCGCACCAGCACCTTGCCCGAATGAGGCCACGCGACGTTGCCGGCGGCGGGCGGCAGCTCGAATGAGCTTTCAATCATTCCAGCCGGCGCGAGCACGCGCGTCTGCATGTATTCCGAGTACTTCCGATGCGTGTTGCGTTCGATGATTCCCGCGAGTGCATCGAAGCCCGCATCGTCGCGCGTCAGCAGCTGCGCAACAGTGGTGGAAGAATCGGCGATCGAATCGCCGAGCCCCAGTTGCCCGCGCTCCACCAGTTGCATGATGGCGGCCGCCGTCAAGGTGCGGCTGATGGATTCGACATGAAACAATGTATGCGCGTTGACAGGCTGATCCGTTCCCACGGCGCGTACGCCGAAGCCGCGCATGTATACCGGCTGTCCGTCTTCGACGATGCCCACCGCCAGCCCGGGAATGGAGAATTCCTGCAGGATGCGCTCGAGCGCCGCATCCAGTGCGTAAACGCGATCGGGGGTGAGTTGCGGTAAGGGATCGGCAACGGGTGCGCCTTCGTGCGCGACCGCGACGCTGGATGTCGCGACCAGCGCGATCATGGTCAGCAACTTGGCGGCCTGGCGGCTCAGCATCCGTATCGGTCCGTGATTCGCGAGGCCGGGACGTTACTTCGGTTTCGAATTCGGCGCCACGGCGGTCGAGTCCCGACGCACCAGGGTATGTGCCAGTCGCGCCGGTTTCGGCGTCGTGCCGGAAAGCAGCATCTCCAGCAGCAGGTCGGCTGCGCGATAGGCCAGCTGGTAGGTGGGCTGACAGATGGTCGTGAGCGGCGGCCATACGGTGCGGGCGATGGCCGCATCGTCGAAACCGGCCACCGACAATTGCGACGGCACGGCCACGCCCATTTCGTGGGCCGCCATGAGCGCGCCGGCGGCCATGTCGTCGTTGCCCGCGAAAATCGCCGTCGGCCGCTTCGGCAAGGCCAGCAGCTGCCGGGTCATCTCCAGCCCCGAGTCGAACAGGAAGTCGCCTTGCCGGACGTACTCCGGAACGTAGGGAATCTTGTGGTTCTTCAGCGCCGCCTTGTAGCCGCGCAGACGTTCGCCGCTGGCGAAGTGGCCGGGACGGCCGATGATGAAACCGATGCTGCGATGGCCGAGGCCGATCAGATATTCGGTCATCTCGCGCGCCGCGCCTTCGTCGTCGATGTCGACGTAGGGCGAGCGATGTTTGATTTCGTTGGGCGCGATGCGCACGAAGGGCAGGGCCTGCGCGTCGAGCGCGCGGATCAGCTCGGCCGATTCGCTCAGCGGCGGCGCGACGATCAGGCCGTCCAGATGGGTCTGGTTGGCGAAGGTCAGGATGTCCTGCATGACCTCTTCGGTGCGGCCGGCCACTTCATGCAGCAACAACAGGAACTTGGCCTCGCGACAGCGCGCCAGCGCGCCCCGCTGCACCTCGATGGTGTAGTTGGCGCTGGGATTGTCGTAGACCAGCCCGACCAGGTAGGAGCGCCGGCTGGCGAGGCTGCGCGCGGAAAGACTCGGGTGATAGTTCAGCCGCTTGACGGCGGCCAGCACCTGCGCGCGGGTTTCTTCGCGAACGTTGGGCTCGTTGTTGAGCACTCGCGAGACTGTTTTGATCGCGACGCCGGCCGCCTTGGCGACGTCGTTGATGCTTGTTCTGCGCCCGGACATGGGCGCGATGGTAGCTTAGATTTCGCTCCCCATCACCGGAGGATGCTGCCGCCAGCTGACCGCTCGGTCAGCTTCGGCCGGGCGGCTCTCAAGTACAGGTCCAGAAAATCGATGCCGTTGTCGATCGGCCTGTCGACGATGAACGTGCTCATGTGCTCCAGGCCCCGCATCAGATACAGCTCGGCGGGGATGCCGTTGGCGTTCAATGCCTCGTACATGGCGTGGGCGTTGTTGTCGCCCACCGTGAAATCGAAGGTGCCGTGATACAGGAACATCGGTGGATCGTCGCTGCTCACCAGCGCCAGCGGCGAGGCCTCGCGCCACAGGCCGGGGTTCTCGTCATAGGAAACGCCGGTCAGCGCGTTGGTCAGCTTGCCGCCCTTGTAATAGCGGAGATCGACCGGCGTGCCGCCGGCCACGACCGCCTGCACGCGCGAGCCTTCGACGAACCATTTGTCGCTGGGGCTGGTGACCCCGGCCAGCGCCGCGAGATGCGCGCCGGCCGAGTAGCCCCAGGTGCCGATGCGGTTCTTCAACACGTTCAGATCCGAGGCATGCGCACGCAACCAAAGTACCGCCTGCTGCACGTCCTGAAGCTGCGCCGGGAAGTGCCATCGCGGGGCGAACCGGTACGACATGTTCAATACGACGTAGCCCCGCTCGGCAACCCGCTGCGAGATGTCGTTCATGTCCTCCCGCGTCCGACCCTCCCAGCCGCCGCCATGGATCATGACCACCGCCGGAAACGGGCCGTTGCCGGCCGGCTTGTACAAGTCCGCCTTCAGTGCCTGCGGCCAGCTTGCGGGCGTGTAGACAAAATCCCGGGTCACGGTCACATCCACCGGACTCACCGACCCGATCCGGGCATCGCTCGGCCTGCCCTCATGCGAGGCACAGCCCGTCAACAACACCGCGGCCACCAGCAGCGCACGCCTGATCATCTGACCACCTCGGCAGGACCCTCGCGTGGCACTTCGCGGTGCGACTGAATTTGGAGGCACTACTGGCACAGGTCCGCCTGCTGGTTAGAATCGGCTCATGGATTCCAAGCTCTTACAACGACGCCTTGGCCAGGAAACCGATCCGGGGTTGCTGGCAGCGACCCAGCGTCTGACGCCGGAGCAGCGCTTGGATGCGTTTCTGACTCACAGCCGCCTGATGATGGAGCTGTATCAGCCAGGTCAACATCTCCGAAACTCTCGGCAGCCGAAGCCCACATGAGAACCAGCCGCTCCGGTGAGTCAGCGCTGCTGTTGCTCGACGTCGTCGACGTGTTGGCGCGCGAGCAGGTTGGTTATGCGGTCATAGGCGCCATGACCGCGTCGGTGCATGGGGTTGTTACCGGCCAGCATGGATGCCGACGCCGTGCTTTCCATAACGACTCAGCAGTTGGGCGCTCTGGAACGGCACTTTCGCGATGCCGGCTTCACGACAGAACTGCGGCGCGGCGATTCCCTGTAAACGCGCTTCAGAAATTGCTCGATTCTTGAGCTAGATCCAGACGTCGTTCCGGGCGGTGAGGGGGCCGCCGGCGGTGCCGGTGTTTACGACGCCTTTGGGCTCGACCAGCATGACTTTACATTCGTCGGCGGCAAAGGGTTGGTGTTCGACGCCCTTGGGGACAACGTCATACGGCGGACCGCCAAGCGGCAGTTTCTTACGAAGCGGCCGGCACAGTTATTCTGCGCGAGCTGTCGGATCGGGAGCCGCTGGTGCGTCTTCAAGGAGACGCATCGATCTGGCCTGATCTACAGAAGGAACAACCCAATGAACCGATTACTCGTACTCGGCGTGCTCGCTGCGCTGGCGGCGTGCTCACCCAAGCAGGAGGCTGCGAAGGAACCCGCTGCTGAGGCGCCGCAAGCCGCTGTCACGGCGCCCGCGGAAGAACCGGTGGACGCGCCGGCCGGGGCTTACACGATGGATCCTGCGCATACGAGTCTTCTGTTCCGCGTCGATCACCTCGGGTTCTCGAACTACACCGCGCGTTTCAAGAAGTCGAGCGCGCAGCTGCAGTTCGATCCAGACAATCTCGCGGCTTCCAACGTCACTGTCGTGGTTGACGCCAAGTCGCTTGAAACCGATTTCCCCGATCCGGCCTCCCTGGATTTCAATGCCGAGCTGCTCAGCGAGAAATGGTTGAACGCGGCGAAATATCCGGAAATCACATTCCGCTCCATCAGCGTCGAGCCCACCGGCGCGCGGACCATGCGCATCAATGGCGAGCTCACGCTGCGCGGCGTGACCCGTCCGATGGTGTTGGAAGCGCGTCTCAATGGAGGCTATCGCGGCCATCCGATGGATCCGAATGCGCGCATCGGTTTCTCCGCAACCGGCGTGCTCAAGCGGTCCGAGTTCGGTATCGATTATGGCATTCCCGCGCCCGGCACCAAGATGGGTGTGAGCGATGCAGTGAACGTGATCGTCGAAACCGAATTCTCCGGCCCACCGCTGAGCTCACCGACCGGTGAGGGCGGGCAGACTAAGTAAAAAATACTGCGCCTCGATTCGCCGTGCCGTACGATTGCATCGGATCATGAGATGCAATCGTACGCAGTCACGGAGCGAATGGGGTCGGGCGGAATGTTTCGATGTGCGGCAGTGTCGGTGATGTTTGTTATTTCACTGAGCTGTGAAATTGCCGAAGCCGCAGATCCTGGTTTTTATGTCGGTGCTGCCGGCGGTCGAAGCGCGCAACGGCTCGACAAGCAGGCGGGCGTCGGGCCGATGCCCGCGGCGGCGTCGCGGCCGGACCCTCTCGTTCCTGGCGTACCGTATGTGCCGTATCCCGGCCTGAGACCTCCAATCACGTATCCTCCTCCGGCTTTTGGGGTGGCCGTGTTACTGCCGGCAGGAATCACTGCCGATGAAACGGACGTGGGTTGGAATGTCTCGCTCGGTTATCGCGTCAACAAATATCTGGCGGCGGAACTGGCCTATGTGGATTCCGGCGAGGCGTCGCTGGTCGAGCACTACCGGCCAGCGCTGGGAACGCCGCCCATTTCAGTGAGCGAGCTTACTCGCAGCTACAGCGTGACTTCGCGCGGGCCGGCCCTGTCGCTGCTTGGGTCGTGGCCGCTGAGCGCGAAGTGGGAGCTGTTCGTTCGTGGCGGCGTGCTGTTCGCCGAGCAGGAGGTCGAAGCCAGGACCCGGTCCGTGGGCGCGTTGGTCATTGCGCCCCAGATCGATCGCAGCTTCAGCGATCAAGTGGTCACCGTCGGCGCTGGCGTGCAGTGGGCATTCCTGCCGCGCTGGACGGCGCGGCTCGAATATCAGCGCACGGACGATCTGCAGGCCAACGAAATCATGGGTGAGAGCCGCATCGACCAGGCTGCGCTGAGCGTGCTGTTCGGGCTGTAACGCTCAGCTGCGCCACACGTCGCCGAACACCCGCATCAGATTGCGCCCGAGGATCTTTTCGATGCGGGTAGCGCTGTGGCCGCGGTCCGCGAGCATCTGGCCCAATGTTTCGAAGCGACGCGGCGTATTGAGATCGCTCGCGAACAGATAACCTTCTTCGCTTTCGCCCGGTGCGGCGATCTTTTTCTCCTTGCGCTGGCGGATGTCGGCAGCAAAGGCGTCTTTGTATTTCTGATCGAGGACGGCGGGTGAGATGGTGCCATCGGTGCCGATGGACACGTGATCCTCGCCGGCCACATTGATCATGTGTTCCAGGTGTCGAATGATGTCCGCGGCCGCGGGCTGTTTTCCGCCGGTCAGATAAGGCATGAAGAACACGCCGGGCACGCCGCCCTTGTCGGCGACGGCGCGCAGCTCCGCATCGGTGCGATGACGAGGATGATCGACCACCGCCGCGGCGCCGGTGTGGGTGAATGCGACCGGCTTTTTCGAGACCCGGATCGCGTCTGCGGACGTCTGTCGTCCGCAGTGACTGAGATCCACCAGAATGCCGAGCGAGTTGAGCCGCTCGATGGTTTCGATGCCCGTGCGGCTCAAGCCTGCATTGGCCGGCTCCATGCAGCCATCGCCAATCAGATTGCGGCGGTTGTAGGTCGGCTGCACCACGCGCAGGCCGAGCTGATACAGATCGTCGAGCAGATCCAGGTCGGTCTCGAAGGCAACGCCATCCTGCACGCCGCAGATCAGACCGGTGCGCCTGACTTTCTTGGCCGCTGTGATGTCCGCCACGGTGCGCACGCGAGCGAACGTGTCCGGGTGCCGCTCGATGTCACGCTCCACATCGAGCAGGTCGCGAACCAGGTCTTTGAAAGCAACGTCCGGTGCTGTCGTACCGACCGGTCCAAGGGTGATGAGCACGGCTGACAGGCCGCTGTTCCGCACGTCTTCGAGATGAGCCTCGCCGAGCTTCTCGCCCGGTTGCATGGTGATGCTGCCGGGCCCGCCCAAGCCGTCGATGACGACGGCATCGTCGTAACCTTTCCAGGTCGCCGCGGTTGCCCAGCGCATGGGCGATGTCAGCGCGGCGGCGCCGGCGGCAAGCAGAACAGTGCGGCGGGAAAGGGCGGTCATGAACGGCTCCTTGTCGTTGCCGCGATTTCAGCGCGTGCCGGCATCGATTGCAAACATCGGCAGGCGCGCGCCGACGATCAGGCTTTCAAGCGCCACCCGGTCTTGAAGATCCACCAGATCACGACCAGGCACAGCGTCAGGAACAGGAACGTCATGCCCAGGCTGATGCCGACCGCGACGTCGGACACGCCGTAGAAACTCCAGCGGAAGCCGCTGATCAGGTACACGACGGGATTGAACAGTGCCACCCGCTGCCAGACCTCCGGCAGCATGCTGATGGAATAGAAGCTGCCGCCGAGGAACGCCAGCGGCGTCACCACCATGATGGGCACGATTTGCAGCTTCTCCCAACCGCTGGCCCACAGACCGATGATGAAGCCGAACAGGCTGAAGGTGATCGAAGTGAGCACCAGGAACGACACCATCCACAGCGGGTGCTCGATGCTGAAGGGCACGAACAGCCGCGCGGTCGCGAGAATCACCAGGCCGAGCATCATCGATTTGGTGGCTGCCGCGCCCACATAGCCGATCACGATTTCCAGCGCCGAGATCGGCGCCGACAGCACTTCGTAAATGGTGCCCGAGTAACGCGGCATGTAGATGCCGAACGACGCGTTGGAAATGCTCTCGGTGAGCACCGAGAGCATGATCAGCCCGGGCACGATGAACGCGCCATAGCTCACGCCTTCGATCTGCGCCATGCGCGAGCCGATCGCGGCCCCGAACACGACGAAATACAGCGAGGTGGAGATCACCGGCGACAACAGGCTTTGCACCAGCGTGCGGAACCAGCGGGCCAGCTCGAAGCGATAGATCGCACTGATGGCGTAACCGTTCATCGTTGATGCACCAGGCTGACGAAAATTTCTTCCAGCGAGCTTTCGCTGGTGTGCAGGTCCTTGAAGTCGATGCCGTGCTCGCTCAGTTGCCGCAGCAGGCTGGCGATGCCGGTCGCGTCGGCCTGAGTGTCGAAGGTGTAGATGAGCTGCGTGCCGTCGGGCGACAGCTCCAGCTGACGGTTCGCGAGCTGCGCGGGGATCTGCTGCAGCGGTGCCTGCAGATGCAACGTGAGCTGCTTGCGTCCGAGCTTGCGCATCAGCGTGTGCTTTTCCTCGACCAGAATGATCTGGCCCTTGCTGATCACGCCGATCCGATCCGCCATCTCTTCGGCTTCTTCGATGTAGTGCGTGGTGAGAATGATGGTCACGCCGCTGTCTCGCAGCGACCGGACCATGTCCCACATGTCACGTCGCAGCTCCACATCGACGCCGGCGGTGGGCTCGTCGAGGAACAGGATCTGCGGCTCGTGCGAGAGCGCCTTGGCGATCATCACGCGCCGCTTCATGCCGCCGGACAGCGAGATGATGGTGCTGTCCTTCTTGTCCCACAGCGACAGCTCCTTCAGCACCTTTTCCAGATGCGCCGGATTCGGCGGCTTGCCGAACAGGCCGCGGCTGAAGTTCACGGTCGCCCAGACGGTCTCGAAGGCGTCGCTGGTGAGCTCCTGCGGCACCAGCCCGATCTTGGAGCGTGCGGCGCGAAATTCCTTGCGGATGTCATGACCGTCGGCGGTCACGCTGCCGGAGGTGGCATTGACGATGCCGCAGATGATGCTGATCAGGGTGGTCTTGCCGGCGCCGTTCGGTCCCAGCAAGGCAAAGATTTCACCGCGGCGGATCTCGAGGTCGACGCCTTTGAGGGCCTGAAAGCCCGAGGCGTAGGTCTTGACCAGGTTCTGGACCGAGATGATGGATTGCACGCGGGCTCCGCTACTCGACCTGCTCGAGTGAAGGGCCGGCATTATAGAGAAGTCGGTGCGGCCGTCGGAGCACAGCGCAATTTCCGCCCTGTCACGAATGTTGGCGCATGCGTGCCCGGGCGAGCAGCCACACGCCGGCCACGACCAGCGCGGTGCCGGCCGCGATCCAGGCATTGAACGGCTCGCCCAGGACCAGGACGCTGAGGATGATGGTGGACATCGGCCCGATCATGCCGACCTGCGCGGTGATGCCGGCGCCGATGCGTTCCAGCGCCATCATGGTGATGAGCACCGGCACGAAGGTGCACAACACCGCATTAAGCACCGACAGCCAGATGACCTCGGGTGCCACGATCATGGCCGAGGGCGGCTTCAAGATGAAAAACTGCGCGATACACAGGAAGCAGGCGATGCTCGTTCCCAGCCCGGTGACGCGCATCGCGCCGAGCCGGCGCACGATCTGTCCGCTGTATACCAGATAGAGCGCATAGCTCACGGCGCTGGCGAACACCAGTGCCGTGCCCAGGGTGATGTCCGGTCCGCTGCGCACGTCGTGACCGAACACCACCAGCACGCCGAGATAGCTCAGCCCGAGCGCCAGCCATTGCGGCCGGCTCACTTCGGTCTTGAACAGCAGCTTGCCGGCCAGCAGCACGATGGTGGGATTCAAGTACAGGATCAGCCGTTCCAGATTGGCGCTGATGTATTGCAGGCCGGCGAAATCCAGATAGCTCGCCAGGTAATAGCCACAAAAGCCGAGGCCGACGAGCGTGCGCCAGTCTTGCGCGCCGGGCGCTGGCTGATTGCGTCCGGCCCACCACGACAGCGTCAGGAACAGCGGCAGCGCGAACAGCATGCGGTACATGATCGTCGTCACCGCATCGACGCCGTGGCGATAGGCCAGCTTGATGATGATGGCCTTGCAGGAAAACGCGATGGCGCCGGCGGCTGCCAGCAGCACGCCGGTAAGCAATTCACGCCGCTCGGTTGCGGCAGGCACATTCATGGGCTGGAGTACAATCGGCGCGGCTGAACAAAGTCGTTCGCGCTTGCGATTGTATCGAGAGGATCACGACCATGAGCACGCAAATCACGGTGGCGGAATCGTCATTCGCGATGGGTAAGAGCAGGCCGGTGTCACTGATCGGCGCCCCGACCGATGCCGGTGCTGCCGACCGCGGCTCGTCGATGGGGCCCGAAGCGCTGCGCGTGGCCAGGCTGCGAGAAGCGCTGGCCGGGCGCGGCCTGGAGGTCGTGGACCGTGGCAATCTCAACGGGCCCGCCAATCCGTGGCTGGAGCCCGTCCAGGGCTATCGTCACCTTGCCGAAGTAGCCGAGTGGAACCGACTGGTCCACGATGCAATGTATGCAGCGCTGCAGGACGGGCATCTGCCCATCCTGCTCGGCGGCGATCATTGCCTGGGCATCGGCTCGATCAGCGCGGTCGCGCGTTTCTGTCGCGAGCGTGGCAAGAAGCTGCGCGTGTTCTGGCTGGATGCGCACGCCGATTTCAACACGCGCGAGCTTTCGCCGAGCGGTAACATCCATGGCATGCCGGTGGCCTGTCTGTGCGGCTTCGGTCCGCCGGAGCTGACCGAGCTCGGCGGTCACAAGCCGGCCATCGATCCGTCATGGATCCGGCAGATCGGCATTCGCAGCGTCGACCCGCTGGAGAAGCGCTTCGTGCACGAGCAGGGGCTGGAAGTGTTCGACATGCGTTACATCGACGAACACGGCATGCGTGCGACCATGGAGCAGGCGCTGCACGGCCTGGATGCAGACACGCATCTGCACGTGAGCTTCGACGTCGATTTCCTGGATCCGGAGATCGCGCCGGGCGTGCTCACGACCATCCCGGGCGGGCCGTCGTATCGCGAGGCGCAGCTGTGCATGGAGATGATCGCCGATACCGGGCGCATGGCTTCGCTGGACGTGATGGAGTTGAATCCGGCGCTCGACGTTCGCAACAGGACCGCGCTGCTGGCGGTCGATCTGATCGAATCGCTGTTCGGCAAGAGCACGCTGATGCGCCGCTCGGCCCCTTGATGGCGCAACCTGAAGGAAACAAGAATGAAGCAATTGCTCTGGTCCTTGTTGTTGATGGCGGTCGGCGGCGCCGCGAGTGCCGCGTCATCGGGCACGCTGCTGGTGCTCAACAAGTCCGACGACACCGTGTCGTTCATCGATCTGGCGAGCAACCAGATCAAGGCCACGCTGCCCACCGGCGACGGACCGCATGAGGTCGCCGTGTCCAAGGATGGCAAGACCGCCGTGGTCACCAACTACGGCGACACTGCCAATCCGGGCAAGACCCTGACCGTCGTCGATGTGCCCGGCAGGAAAGTCCTGCGGACCATCGATCTGGGCAATTACAGCCGGCCGCACGGCATCGTCTGGCTGCAGGGCGATGAAGTGCTGGTGACCGTCGAAGGCAGCAAAGCGGTGCTGGTCGTCGGCGTGAACGAGGGCACCGTGAAGCGGACCATCGCGACCGATCAGGTCGGCACGCACATGGTGGCCGTCAGTCCGAAACATCGTCGCGCGTTCACCGCCAACATCGGCTCGGGCACGAGCACGGCGATCGATCTTGCAACCTACGAGCGCGTGGCCAACGTCGCCACCGGGAAGGGCGCCGAAGGCATCGCGGTGGCACCGGATGGCAGCGAGCTGTGGGTGACGAATCGCGAGTCCGATACCGTGTCCATCATCGATCCGGCCAGCTTGAAGATTACCGGCACGCTGGAGCCCGGCACCATGCCGATTCGCGTGAAGTTCACGCCCGATGGCACGCGCGCGCTGATTTCCAATGCCAGGTCGGGCGATGTCGCCGTCTTCGATACGGTGACCAAGCAGAAGATCACGAGCATCCCGATGCAGAAGGCAGGCGAGCAGCTGCCGAAGACCGACGCGAAGCGCATGGCGGCTCAGTTCGGCACGGGTCCGGTGCCCGTGGGGATTCTGATGCCGGAATCGTTGTCGGTGGCGTTCGTGGCGAATACCAACTTCGACACCATCACCGTGATCGATCTGGCTTCGCTCGAGATCGTCGAACGGTTGAAGGCCGGCCGCGAACCTGACGGCCTGGGCTACTCGTCGCTGACGATCGATTAGCGATAGCAACGCACGGCGCGCCGGCGATGCCGGTTGCGCCGTCTAGCCGAACAGCACCGGCCTGATCAGCTGCTCGTCGTTGTACTTGAGCGAGTTGATGCGCGGGCTCACGGCGTGCGCGACCATCTTCTCTTGCGGATAGGTGCGCAGTAGGGATTGCGCCCGAGCCGTCGAGCCTCGCAGCCACGTCTCATACTCATCCTTGTAGAGAATGGCCGGCATGCGCTGCGCGGTGTTGTGGACGTCCGCCAGCAGTTCGTTTGGTGGCACCGTGAGCACGGCGCAGCCTTCGATGACGTCGTCTTCGTCCTTGTTGACGGTTCGATCCCAGATGGCAGCCACGCCGAACACCGAACGATTGACCAGCCGTGCAAAGTAGGGCTGCAGGTATTGCTGCGGTGTGAGCTGCCAGCCATAAAAGCCCGAGAGCGGCAGGATGCAGCGCTGTCCTCGCCACCACGCGCCGCTGAACGCATTGTTGCGATCCAGCTCATCGGCCGATGCGTGGGTCGTGCAGGCTTTGCGGTCGTCGCCCTCCGCCCAGTCCGGCACCAGTCCCCAGCGCATCATCACGCCTTCGCTCTCGCCCTCGTGCAGGCGGACGACCGGCACATTGTTGCGCGTGGAAACATTGAAGCTGGGCTCGAAGCGCCACCACGCATGCCGCAGCGGGAACTCGCGTTCCACCGCGGCCTGGTTGGCTATGACGAATCGCTCACACATGGGCCGACGAGAATAGGTGCCGTGTCCTGTCAGAAATGTGACGTCGCGCAGAATCCCGAGTGTCGACGGTCGCGTTCCGGCCGACGGGCAAAGATTGCCGGCAACATCGAAACTGACGGCGCATCGCACGCGAACAGAGCGGCTCAGCCGGGCAGCTTCAACTCGATGAGCTCGGCGCGCACTGCCGCGGCGGTTATATACAACTTCGCCAGCGAGATTGGCAGTCGGAATCGGCGCGGCCCGATGCTGCCCGGATTGACGAACAACACGCCCTCGCGTTCTTCCACGACCGGCTTGTGCGAATGACCGCTGATGACCGCGGAGATGCCCGCCGCCGCGGGGCTCAGATCGATCTGTTTCAGATCGTGCAGCACATGAATCCGATGGCCGCGGATCTCGAGGAACAACGTTTCAGGAATCGCTTCGGCCCAGGCGCCTTTGTCGTTGTTGCCGCGCACGGCGTCCACAGGCGCGAGCTTGCGCAGTTTTTCCAGGACGTTCGGTGCGCCGATGTCGCCCGCATGAATGATGCGGTCGACCTCGTTCAGGGGCTTGAGCGCTTCGGGGCGCAACAGGCCATGAGTGTCGGAGACCACGCCGATGACGGTCTGGTCGGGCGGGTCGGCAGGGATCGCGGAGTGCATTGACTGTTCAGCATGGGCGGCAACGACGCCTCACTGTAGCGTCGTCGTGCCGAAGCTGCCAGCCGCCGGAGCGATTACACCAGCGGCGTGTTTCTCGGTACGCGCACCACCACGGTGCCGGCGATCTTGTCGTGCCAGGTCTGGCGGTTGCTGTCGAATGCCATCCAGATGAAGCCCAGGCCCGCTGGAATCAGCGACAGGAAACAAGCGAGCGCGCGCACGATGGCGGTTTCCCATTCGATGTCGCGGCCGTCGGTGCGTACCACACGCAAGTTACAGACGATGCCGCCGACGGTCGTGCCCTTCAACTTCCACATCAGCGCACCGTAGCCGGCCAGCGCGACCAGGAACAGATGACCGCCCGGCTCCAGCCAGTTCACGATGATGGCCACGATCAGCACATCGAGCGTCAATGCACCCATGCGAATCCAGAATCCCGCGCGCGGCTGACTGTTGAGCTCGATATTGCTCGGGCTCACCGGTGGAGCGGACGGCGGCGGCGGAGGTGGCGGAGCAGTTATGGTGTCATCGCCCGCTATGCCGGCCGATTCGACGGTTGCTTCAGGCCCGGGCGCCGACGCAGCAACGGTTTGCGCAGCCGGAGCTGGAGCCGCAGGCGGAACGGCAGCAGCAGTTGCGTTCCTCGCGCGCTGTGCCAGCAGCAGCGTATATACAACGACACCGAAGCCCAGCGCGCCGACGACGTTGGACACGATGAAGCCGAGCACTGGCACGGTGTACAGCAGCAGGACGAGCAATCCGCCGAGCAGCGTAGCCACGGCGAGATGGCTGAATGCGCCGATGCCGGTGAAGCGAGTGATGCGCCGTCCGAGCGTTGCGAGCACAACGGCCTTGCCGAACAGCGCCGCACAGAACATTCCGAGCGCCAGGAACGGGACCAGCGCCGCACCGACGACAGTGATCAACATGAGGATGATCAGGATCGGCGACAGCAGCACGGACAGGACGGTCGCGATGACCGATTCGCCGGGTCGTTCCTCCAGCGTGGTGACACAGCGCTGCAGGGCTCCGTCGAACATCACCGCGATCAATACATACAGACCCAGGAAGCCCAAGGCCAGCCACCACGCCCACGCAACGCTCGAGTCGAAGGCGAGCGGACGGCCATACAGGAAGCACTGCTCGAACCATGCTTTCAGCCACTTCAGCTCGCCGAAGTGCCGACCGAACCCGATCTGCTGTTGCCCGCCGAGCACCCTGGAGGACGGATCGCGCGCGATCGAGCCGCCTACCGAGACTGCCTCGCCGTTGACCACCGCATTGGGCCCGAGTTGCACGTTGCCGAAGATCGCGACCACGTCCTGGCCGACTTCGCTGTCCACATACACGTTGCCGAACAACGCGACGACGCCATCGCCGACGGGACCGGTCGCGGTGGCGTTGCCACCAATGGCGACGACGGCCTCGCCGACTTCGCCCGCCGCGGAAGCCGATCCAAGCATCGCAATGACCGCGTCCGCGTATTCGCCGGCAGGCAGCGAGGAATCGTCGCCGATGTTGACGATGACTCTCTCGTTGCCATGGTTGAGGCGTCGCGTGGCTCGTTCGACTTCGCGCTCGGCGCGTTCCACCTCGCGTTCGATGTAGCGATCCAGGTCGGAGTCCCGCTCCACCTCGGCGGGCGGCTTGATCTCCTCCTGCGCCAGCGCAGGCCGAGGGCCATCGAGGCCGGCGAGGACCGCGATCGCGAAAAAACACAGCAGTAAACGTCTCATACGAGGCACCACGCGCCGTCAACGAGGCGCATACAACGTCCGGTAGGCAGCCGCGCTGACCCCGAACAACGTTAGATACAGGGCGCCGAGAATCGCCACGGCGCCATAAATCCAAATCGACGGCAGGTCGCGGAAGACCGTGCCGAGCGTCATGAACAGGGACGGAATCCAGGCCACGTCGGCGAACAGAGCGGCGCTGCGCGCGCCCGCATCGATCGGATCCATGATGATGGCCGACGCTTTCAGCACCAGCGTGATGAAACCGGCGGAGGCGATGATGAACAGCAGGCGTGCCGCGACCGGCCAGCCGGAGAAGCTGCTCTGCCACCACGGAGCCGCCGCACGGCGGGCGATCTCCGCCATCACTTTGGATTCGAGATCGGCCGGCGCGCGGCGCGGCGGTTGGTCGCGAAGCACCTTGTCGATGAAGCGCTCCAGGCGCTGCTCGTGTTGCTCGTTCGGGTTCAAGGGCGTATTCATGGGAGCGGCCTCAGAAACAGTCCGCCGTCAGGCCGCGGGCGGCGAGGATCTTCGCGAGCGCGCCGCGCGCCCGCAGGATGTCGATCTTCACTTTGGCCAACGAAATGCCGAGCTGCCGGGCGATCTCGTCATAGGACATTTCTTCGAAGTGATACAGCACCAGCGGCAGGCGCCGGTGGTCGGGTAATTTCTGCAAGGCGTCGGCCACGATGGCGCGGCGGGTGTCGTCATCGAAGTCGGCGACTTCGCCGTCGGGCTGGGCGATCTCCAGCTCCGGATCGTCATCTTCCTCGCTGCGCATCTCGGAAAAAAATCGCCAGCGCCGCCGATAGCGCGTCGCGTGGTTCAGCGCCAGGTTGCGAGCCACGGTCTTGAGCCAGCCGCCGGCGGCCGGGCTGAGGCGCAGCTGGGCGAAATTTTCGTAAGCCTTCAAGAACACCTGCTGGGCAATGTCCTCCGCCGGGCCGTCGCGGCCGGTGATCCGCGCGGCGGTGGAAAAGACCATGTCCTGATAAGCACGCATGAAGCTTGCGAATTCGTCCTGGGGCGCGAGGGTTTCCGGGGGTTGCCTTGCCACGGTGATGTCGTCGTTTAGCTTGAGAACACCGCGCTCGAAGGGAAGTTACAGCCGTTTCGGTCCGCTCCCGGACATTACTGGCTCTACCCTGAAAATGCGACGTAATCCGCACACTTACAGGGCCCGACTGATGGTCACTCGAAGCTCGCTTGCCTAGACTGGGCGGCGCTTGCAGGGCAATCCCGCCCGCCGCATCACCCAGGGTGTCGTACTGATAGCGAAGGGCGGGGCCCCGTTCGAGTTTTTTGAGCTGATGACTGCGACGATACGGACCATCTTCATCCTGGCTCCGGCTGTGGTGCTCACCGCCTGCGCCGTGCCCCAAGTGAGCGAGCCCGAGACCGTGGCGGTGCGCGCGACTTCGCTGAATCCCACCTATTCATCCGTCAACGCCCAGGTGCTGAGCGACGCCGGCAAGCTCGATTACAGCTTCACCGCTTCGCTGGATCCCGGGGCTGCCGCCGAAACCCTGACCCGCCTGCAGTCCTCGTACACCCAGCAGATGGGGCAGGAGAGCCTGCGCGTCGGCGATGCGGTCAGTTCGATCGGCATGTGGGGCACCTCGGTCCGGTATGGCGGCATGCAATACGGCACTCGCTCCGATACACGCGATGACGTGATCGATTCGAACAAGCTCGCCAGCAGCGGCATGGCCGTGCTGCCCACCGTCGCGGATGCTCTGTTCGCCTCGGCCGGCGAGGCTGGCACCAGCCTGAGCCAGCAGAACCTGTCCGTGAATCGGTCCCTGCCTTCGGGCGAACAGGGCTGGAACCTGGCCGTGCAGGATGCGCTGGGTTATTCCGAATCCGTGGCGGCTCCGATGATCGCGCGGACCCGCCTGGTCGAGCGTGGTTGCTCGGACTTCTCGGTGGGTTTCGGCAAGGTGCGCGAGGATTACGCGCTGACCAGCAACTCCTATGGCCCCATGTTCGCGAACACGACCATCACTTGTGGCGCGCCGCTGGGCTTCACCGTCGAGGCGCACGGCGAATATCTTGCCGACGAAGTGGGGGCGCTCGGTTTCGGCGTCGCCCGTCGCATCGGCTCGCTCGGCACCGCGTCGCTTGCGTTCGCTCAAAGCAATGCCGTGAGCGGCGGCTCGGGCTGGATGTCGAAAATCGGCTTCGATCACACCAACTCGATGTTCAACCTGATGTTTCGTTCGCGCTTCCAGAGCCGCGAGTTTCGCGACATCGGCAGCATGGCACTGACCGATCCGATCATGCAGCGGGATCTGGCGAGCGTGGGCGTGAATGTCACGGAACGAGCCAGCTTGTCGGTCGCGTATGCGACCCAGACCACCTGGGCCCGTGAGCGCACCAATCTCATTGCCGTCAAGCAGAGCATGGGCGTGGGACGCGGCACGATGTCCATGAGCGCCGGCCACTCGCTCGAAGACAACTTCGGCTCGTCGGTGTTTCTTTCTTATAAGCGGCCGTTCGGCAGCAGCAGGCCGCTGCGCCCGGCCATGGACGAGCTCGAAGAGCTGGATCTGCAGCTGCCGCAGAGCTCCGACACGATCGAATGATTCTGCCGCTACCGTGCCACCGGTCCGGGTGGCCGCAGCATCTCGATGTGCATGATGCCGTCCTCGTCGTACGGCTCCGACGATTGCACGAATCCAAACGAGCCATAGAACTTGTGCAAGTGAGCCTGCGCGCCGATGCGCGTCGGCAGCGTCGGATACAGCTCGTGCAGTTTCTCCAGCCCGCGAGCGACCAGCTCGCGGCCGACTCCGGTGCCGCGGACCATTTTGGTGGTGATGATGCGGCCGAGCGAAGGCTCGTCCGGATAGCTCGCGCCGGGTGCCAGCAACCGCAGATACGCCGCCAGCTGATCGCCCGACCAGCCCGCCAGATGCAGCGCTTTCAGATCCTTGCTGTCGATGTCCGCATAAGGGCAGGCCTGCTCGACGATGAATACCGCCTGCCGGGCAGCGAAGATCGCATGGATCTGCAGGGGCGAAAGCTCGGCGTAGCTGCGCCACTGCCAGTGAATGGTCATCGCGGATCGAACCTGTGTGATGGAGACGCGCTTTGCCTGCGCAGCCCTGCGCCGGCTCGGTTCAGGCATCCTGCCTGGCACGACGCTAATGCGTCATCGAGTAGAGAATATAGTTGATTGCGTATTTGTACGCGCGCGTCGTGTACAGCAGCGAGTATTCGGGCACATCGGCGTGCTCCCAGGCATCGCCGAGGTCCATGTTGAAATTGATCGCCACCATCAGCCGGCCATCGTCGTCATAGACGCCGCGCCAGTGCGGCGTGAAGCCGTCCTTTTCGTAATTGCGGCCGCTGTACAACGATTGAATGCCCGGGATCTGCACGTGCTCGGTGATCTCGTACGCCACATGAAAGACCGCATCGTCGGGCGGAATGTCGACCACGGCGCGATCGGGAAAAATCCGGTGCATGCCCTGGATGAACGCGGCCCACTCCAGGGTGCCGTGAAAATCGTCGACCATCAGGAAGCCGCCGCGTAACAAATATTCGCGCAGCCGCGCCGCTTCCTCGTCGGACAGCATCCAGTGGCCGACTTCCACCGCATAGATCCAGGGATAGTCGAACAGCGCGTCGTCCATGATGCTCAGGTAGCGGCCTTCCTCGGCGATGTCGATGCGCGTCAGGCGCTTGATGCCGCGGATCAGGTGCTGCTCGGCTTCGGGCCAGTCGGTCAGCCAGCGCTCGCGGCCACCGAACAGGCTGGTGCCGGTGTATTGCATGCGTATGAACTGGAATTCGGGGTTCGGGCCGGCCGGGCCGTTGACGGTCGTGTCCGAGGCCAGCGCGATGACGGGAATCGCGATCAATGCGAACAGCCGCCGGGCCGCGACCCGGGTCGGGCGCCGGAACAGGGACAACGGCGGGTTGCGGCTCATGCGAGGCACGATGGCATCAACCCTCCGCTCTTGCAATGGGTTCCGCGGGGCAAGCCGGGACGGGAAAATCGCCACATCGGCTCATCTTCAGTATGCTGCGCGCGCCCCGACGCCGGGGCGACAGAGTTTCGCGATGAGCTGGTTACGAATCGCGTTCGGCGCACTGCTGGTGACGACGAACACCCTGATACATGTGCCGCCGCTGTTGCTGGTGGCGGTGATCAAAGCCATTGCGCCGCTGCCACCGATCCGTCGCGCCTGCGACTGGCTGCTGATGGCCATCGCCGCCAGCTGGATCGGCATCAACACCCGCCTGATTCGCTCCTTTACCAGCACCCGGTTGGTGTTCGACATCGACGCCCGGCTGCGACCCGACGGGCATTATCTGGTGATGGCGAACCATCAGACGTGGGTCGACATCCCGGTGCTGCAGGCGGCGCTGAACCGGCGCGTGCCGCTGTTGCGCTTCTTCCTGAAGAGTCAGCTGTTCTGGGTGCCGCTGCTGGGGCTGGCGTGGTGGGCGCTCGATTTTCCCTTCATGAAGCGCTACTCGCGGCAGCAGCTGGAGCAGCGGCCGGAGCTGGCGGGGCGAGATATCGCCGCGACCCGGCGCGCCTGCGCAAAGTTCATGCACATCCCGGTGTCGGTGATGAACTTCGTCGAGGGCACGCGCTTCACGCGGGCCAAGCATGAGCAGCAGGCATCGCCATTCAGCAATCTGCTCAAGCCCAAGGCGGGCGGCATCGCATTCGTGCTGGATGCGATGGGCGCCGCGCTGCATTCGATTCTGGACGTGACCATCGTGTATCCCGATGGCCGGCCGACCATGCTCGATCTGTTCGCGAATCGGGTGCGCGAGGTGCGGGTGAATATTCGCGAGCGGGCGATTCCGGCCGAGCTGCTCGGCGGCGATTATCAAAACGATCCGGTGTTTCGCGAGCGCGTACAGAGCTGGCTGAACGGCCTGTGGGTCGAGAAAGATCGGCTCATCACGCAGCTGCGCACTGCGTGATCAGCGCAGGTATTTCACCGCTTCGCGCGGCACCTCCGCCGCTTCTTCATCGACGAAACACCACGCCCAACGTTCCTCCGGCTCGAACGATGCGACCACCGGATGGTGGGTGTGCTGGAAATGTCTGGTGGCGTGACGGTTGGGCGAGCTGTCACAGCAACCCACGTGACCGCAGGTCAGGCACAGGCGCAGATGCACCCACGAGCTGCCCGACTTCAGGCACTCCTCGCATCCTTGTGTGTTCGGCGGCAGCGGCTTGACGTGGCTGATGTGTTCGCAGGGCATGCCAGCTCTCCCGGTAGTGCGCTATTGATACTGCACGGGAGTGGCCACGACAACTGCACGCTGCCGTAGCAGTCAGCCGATGCGCCAGATGCCGTCACCGTCGCGACAGGCGCGGCCTTCGGACGTTTTGCTCTTCTTGCCGGACGTGGCCTTCAGCTTGAACTTGCGGCAGCTCTTCGAATCGCTCGAGCCGAGCGGCGTCAGCACGTAGTCGACATGGGTACGTTCGTTGAGCCAGCGGACCGGGCGGCCCGCTTCGACGAGCTCGAGCGCATGGCCGAAGCAGCCGCGATCGGCCTCGTCCAGATCTTCGCCGATCTCACGACCGATCAGGCCACCGAGCACCGAGCCAACGATGATCGCGACGGTACGGCCGGTGCCATCGCCGATCTGCGAGCCGATGACACCGCCCGCGACAGCGCCGACGACAGTGCCGATTGCCTTGCGATGACAGGAGCCCTCGCGCACGCCATAGTCGCGTTCCCACTCGCGCCCGGTGTAGCCGACATAGCGACGGTCGTGTTTCTTACGCCAGCCGTGCGCCGGCGCGTGGTCCGGCGGATCGCTCCAGGCAGGCGTGCCGATGAAAACGCAGGCGCAGAGCAGCGCAGCGAAAGCTGTTTTGAACGAACGGTCGAGCATGTTGCGCCCCGAGCCTTGTAGGAGTTGTCGGCCAGGGGCGCATGATATCAATGCAGGTCGAGGCAACGATGCTGTCGCCAAATGCCGAAAGCGCGGGGTTAGAGCGTCTGCTTGCGGCGGCGGGCGAGGCCGGCGCCGAGCAGTCCCACGCCGAGCAGAGCCAACGTGCCCGGCTCCGGAACATTGGCCACGGTCGAGCGGCCATAGAGCTGCACATGCGACAGCCCGCCACCGCGCTCGAACACATTGACGAACTGCCATTCACCGGCCGAGACCAGCGGGTTCAACAGATACACGAACCATTCATCCGGCTTGTTGCCGGTGCCGAACTTGAAACCGATGGCGATCTCGTCCCAGCTCTGCCACAGGCTGGCATCGAGCGAGAAAGTGCCGGTCGCGCCGCTCTGAGTGAAGCTGCCGCCGCCGATGCCAACCAATCCCGAGCCGGCACCTTCGCCGGTGAGGAAGCGGTCGGTCCCAGGATTGCCGTTGATGTTGCCGGTGCCGCCGGCCAGGCACGAAGACACCTGAGAAGTGTCGACGTACATGTGGTTGACGGCGGCGTCCTCGCACAACAGGGGCATCGCGCCCGCCGAGCCGACATAACAGAATGCCGACACCGCCAGGATGCCTGCGCTCAGACGGAGTGTTTTGAGACTCATCATGCCCCTCCCATAGTGGACACCAGCAGAAAGGCAAATCTCGTGCCCGTTGAGTAAGCAATTGATACTGATGGGTCCGACGAGCGCGGCCCGGCGCGATGTGTAAAGCGCTTCGTCAGCAAGAGAGTGCGCGCTTCGGAGCGTGCTTAGGGAAGACCCTGAATGTTTCTGCCCGGCCAGTTGCTCGGGCAACAGTCACGTTCGCTTCAACAGCCACAGCGGAAGTGTGACGCGGTCGACAAATCCGAGGCGCACGTACAAGGCTCGCGCGCGAGCATTCGATGCGTTGACGTGCAGGAACGGCACGATGCCGCGCTTGAGTTGTCTGGCGACGAGCAGATTGATCAGGCGCGCCGCGTAGCCGCGTCCTGTGAAATTCGGGTGGGTGCACACCGCGCTGATTTCTTCGTAGCCGAACATCTTCATGCGCTCGCCGGCCATCGCGGCGATCTTTCCATCCTGTCGGATCGCGAAGTACTCGCCCATTTCCGGCGTGCGACGACGAAAGTAACCGGGGAACACCAGGGCGGTGAGCTCGAGCATGTCGGGTGTGTCCGCGTCGCCGAGGAGATCGATGCCTGTCGCATCCTCAGCGGGGATGGGCGCGTCGTCGCGCCAGATCATTTGCACCACATCGGCGGTGGCGAGCAGCTCCCAGCCCTGGTCGAGCCTGGGCGTGAGGCTGATGATGTTGACGACCTCGCCGGGAGCGACCAGGTCAGCCAGCGCGTCGGCGGCAGCTGCAGTCGGCTCCGCCACGGCCATGAACGGCGCGACTTCCGCCGGATAACGCTTGGCGATCGGCCCGCCGATGGCAAAGTGCGCCTGTGCCGTGGTCAGGGCGGACCAGATCGGGTTGTTCATTTCGGCGGGCGTCATGGGACGATTTTATCGCGAGCGGCGCCGAACGCTCACCGGCAGCGACGAATTGCACGCTCGATGCTCCGAACCAGAGGACCCAGCTGCCGCGCTGCCGCTGACGAGCTAAGCTCTCGGGTACGAGCCACCAACACCGGAAGGGCGCTTATGCTGATTCGCAGTCGGGTTTCATCAAGAACGATCGTCGGCGCGCTGGCGCTGCTGGCCGCCATGAGCAGTGGCGCGGCCGAGAAAGCGCAATTCCTGAACTCGCAGCGCGCGCTGGAACTGGATCGGCCCTTCTCGGAAGCGGTGCGCGCGGGCGATTTTCTATATCTCAGCGGTCAGATCGGCGACGACCCGGTCACCGCCAGGCTGCCGCCCGGCGGCATCGAACCTGAATCGCGTCAGGTGCTGGTCAATGTGAAGCGTGTGCTGGAGGCGAACGGCGCGTCGCTGAGCGACGTGGTCAAGTGCACCGTGTTCCTGGCGGATATCGCCGAATGGGCGACCTTCAACAATGTTTATCGTGAATTCTTCAAGAAGCCGTTTCCGGCACGCAGCGCGCTCGGCGCGAGCGGACTGGCGATGAATGCGCGGGTCGAGCTGGAGTGTATTGCGTACGTACCGCAAAAGAGGAGTCGCTGAAGGGGCTCCGCGCCACCGAGGTGGATTCCCCACCTCGATGGCGCCCGTTCGAACGACGATACCGGCGCTACTGCTTCTGCCAGTAAAGCGGTTTGAGCCGATGCTTGCCGGTCAGTTGCTCGGTGAGCGTGCCGCCTTGGTAGATGCGGCCATTCTGAATCACGTAGGAAATATCGTCCGTCACTCGAATGTCCTCGAGCGGATTGCCCTCCAGCACCAGCAGATCGGCGAGCTTGCCCGCTTCGATGGAGCCCAGATCCTTGTCCAGCCCCATGTATTGCGCCGGCAGGATCGTTGCAGTTTGCAGGGCCTGCAGCGGCGACATGCCGCCGAGTACGAAGCCCCACATCTCCCAGTGCGAGCCCAGACCTTCGCGCTGGCCGTGCGCGCCGATGTGCACTGATACGCCCAGCTCCATCAACTTCTTGGCGTTCGCGGCTGAATCGATCACCGGTTGATAGTCCGTCCGTGGCGCCATCTGACGTCGCACCGAGCGAGGCTGCACGATGTGGGGCGGCACGTATTGGGACAGCAGCGGATGCGCCCAAACGTCCGACTCCTGATAGAACAGGAACTCCGCACCCGGACCGCCGTAGGTCACGACGAGCGTCGGCGTGTAACCCACGCCGGTTTTGGGCCAGAACTGCAGCACGTCGTCATAGAAGTGCTGCGGCGGATTGTTGTGTTCCAGGCCGGTGTTGCCGTCCGCGATGATGGTCATGTCCATCGGGTACAGCGAGCCGCCTTCGGCGACCACCATCAAGCCGTTCTCGCGTGCCGCCGTTACAACCATCTGCCGCTGTTCGCGACGCGGCTGGTTGTAGTTCTTCACGGAGATCGCGCCTTGTGCTTTCAGGCGCTGAATGTGATGACGGGCGTCGTCGATGCTGCCGATGTCGGCCAGACCTTCCGAACGAGCGCCATACACGACATCGCCGGTCGAGAAGATACGCGGAGCGAGCACGAGCCCGGCGCGTTGATACTCGGCGGCGGCGAAGATTTCGGTGGCCGCGTTCGAAGGATCGTGGATGGTCGTGACTCCCAGGCCCAGGTGGGCGAGCGCCGACCAGTTCTGTTGAGGAATGAGATCTTCGACGCCTTGAGGGCCGTGCGCATGAATGTCGATCAGCCCCGGCATCACGGTCTTGCCGGCGAGATCCAGCCGTTGCGCGTCGGCAGGAATCTGCACCGATCCTGCGGCGCCGACCGCGGCGATCCGATTGTTACGAATGACGATCACGCCGTTCTCGATCACCTGCTCGCCATTCATCGTGATGATGCGAGCACCGGTGAGCGCGACGACGCCAGTCGGCTTGTCGGCGGCCCGAGAGCTGCCGAGATCGGCGATGCGTTGGCCGAAAACCGGCGCCGGCTCGGTGCTCGCATTCGCCTTCGGCATCAGCGCGGACATTTCGCCGCGATACAAAGTGGGGCCGAGCGTCCAGGTCAGCGTGTCGCCGTCCGTCCAGTTCAGGTAATCGCCGCCGATCTCCGAAGCGCGGACCACTCGCACGGACTTGGTTCTCGGTGACAGATCGAGTTGTCCACCCGGCGGCATCGGCACGACATAGACATGGAAATTCTCGCGGAACGCGATGTACTCGCCGCTCGGCGAGACTTCCATGCGGCTGGCGTAGTTCGAGCGTGCATGCACGCGGCGATCCTGGCCTCGAGCGTCGACACTCACCAGCTCGTGCGCGGGCTCGCCTTCCTTCGCCGGCTCGGCATCTTCCGTGTAGTAGATGCGATCGGACGAATCGATGAAGTGAGCGTTGCGACCGGTATCGGTGAGCTTCTGCAACTCGCCGCCCGCCGTCGGTACGCGGTACAAGCCGGGTTCGGCGGACCAATTCGCCGAGGTGAGATATCCACCGGCCGCACGCTGCACGACGATGGCGTCGCCCTTCGGCGTGAAGCGCGGTTGATAGTAGTGACCAGGCTGCTTCGTCACGACGCGCGACTTGCCGCCACCGGCGCCGACCACACGGATCTCGCCGAGCGTGGCATCGTTCCAGCGCACGAACACGATGTTTTTGCCGTCGCGCGACCACGAAGGAAACAGCTCGAATGCGTCATCGGCATCGGCAGTGAGTTGGCGCGCGGTTCCGCCGTTGACATCGCGAATCCACAGACGCCCGAACGATTCATAGACGACGCGCTGACCGTTCGGCGACACCGTCGCGAAACGCACCATGCGTGCCTGTACCTGATCTGGCGCGACCTCGACCTGAAAGCGAGGCGGCGCAATCGAAGCGCGGGTGCCCGTGACATGAAACGGAATGTCGCTCACCGCCAGCGATGCGATGTCCACGCGCTTGATGCCGCCGCCAGCCCAGAACACCAGCGACTTGCTGTCGGGCGTCCAGTCCATGCGCGGATACAAGCCGTTCACGGCCCAGGTCTCCTGCATGTCGCGATCCAGGTCCGCGTAGATCAGTTTGATCTCGCCGGAGCGCAGATCCTGTGTGTATAGCGCCGTCTTCAGCGCCTCGGGGGTACGCAGGCGGCGGATGAAAGCGAGATAACGACCATCGGGTGAGGGCGTCGGGCGCACCGAGCCGCCCGGGCCACTGGCCACCGAGGTGGTTTCGCCGCTCGCCAGATCGAGGCGCTTGATGGCGAACACCGCATCGTTCACGTCCTGAGCGTAGGCGAAGCGAGTGCCCGGAGTGACGTTCTGCGTGTAATAGAGATATTTGCCGTCTGGCGAGAACGCCGGCTCGCCGAGCTCTTTCTGATAGTCCTCGTTCGGGCGCTTCACCACCTGCACGCCGTCGCCGCCGTCGACGTTGTAGAACCAGATCTCGCCGGTGCCCAGCGAGCGGCGCGTGGTGAAATGTTTGCGGCCCGCAACGTAGCGGCCATTCGGATGCCAGGCCGCATCGTTCAACAAGCGAAAGTCTTCCTTGGTGAGCGGACGAGGCGCATTGCCGTTGCGGTCCATCAGCCACAGGTTGTCGCCGCCCGCTCGGTCGGATGTGAACAGGATGCTGTTGCCATCGGGCGAGTAGCGCGGCTGCATGTCCCAGGCCAGGCCGGAAGTGAGCGATCTGGCTTCACCGCCGGCAATGGGCAGCTCGTAGAGGTCGCCCAGCAGATCGAACAACACACGAGTGCCATCGGGACTCACGTCGATGCTCATCCACGTGCCGGAGCGCACATCGATGGGAATCTCGCGGCGCTCGCCGGGCGGGGCGTTCACGTCCCAGGTTTTCTTGGCGTCGTCCGCGCCGTGCGCGGCGGCGGCCAGTGCGGCGAGGAGCGATCCCAGCAGCAAGCGTGAGCGTGACATGATCATCCTTTCGCTGACGAAAGCGCGAAGACTAATGAGCCGGATTGCGCCCCGCAACGTGGTTTCGAGGCTGCGTGGTTGTATGCAATCCCATCAGGTCGGATACTTGCGGCCCTAGCCCTCCCGTCGAGCAACTCTCGTGACTACTTTAGGAACTCCGCTCTCGTCTTCGGCCACCCGCGTCATGATGCTCGGCTCGGGCGAGCTGGGTAAGGAAGTCGTGATCGAGCTGCAGCGCTTCGGCTGCGAAGTCATCGCGGTGGATCGTTACCCGAACGCGCCGGCCATGCAGGTGGCGCATCGCTCGCACGTGATCAACATGCTCGATCCGGCCGCGCTTCGACGGGTGGTCGAACAGGAACGGCCCCAGCTCATCGTGCCGGAGATCGAAGCGATCGCGACCCCGGCGCTGATCGAGCTGGAGAAAGAAGGATTCACGGTGATACCGACTGCCGGGGCGGCGCGACTCACCATGGACCGCGAAGGCATCCGCCGGCTCGCAGCCGAGCAGTTGGGGATCCGGACGTCGCCGTATCGTTTTGCCGATACGGAAGANGAATATCGCCAGGCGGTGNGCGATATCGGCATGCCGTGCGTGGTCAAGCCNGTGATGAGCTCCTCCGGCAAGGGTCAGAGCGTGGTGCGGACCGAGGCNGANATTCCGCATGCCTGGAAATATTCGCAGCAGGGCGGCCGCGCCGGCGTCGGGCGAATCATCGTGGAAGGTTTCGTCAAGTTCGATTTCGAGATCACGCTGCTGACGGTCCGTCACAACGGCCAGACCAGCTTCTGTGCGCCCATCGGCCATCTGCAAATCGACGGCGATTATCGCGAGTCGTGGCAGCCGCAGCCCATGAGCGAGGCGGCACTGAAGGAGTCGCAGCGGATTGCTCACGCGGTGACGGAGAATCTGGGCGGCAACGGCATCTTCGGCGTCGAGCTGTTCGTTGCGGGCGACGGGATCTACTTCAGCGAAGTGTCGCCGCGGCCGCATGACACCGGTCTGGTCACTCTGATCTCGCAGGATCTGTCGGAGTTCGCGCTGCATGCGCGGGCGATTCTGGGTCTACCGATTCCGGTGATCCGACAGCATGGGCCCGCGGCATCGTGCGCGTTGCTCGTGGAAGGCGAGTCGACCAACGTGCGTTTCGAGAATGTCGAACGCGCGCTGGCTCAGCCGGATACGGCCCTGCGTTTGTTTGGNAAGCCGGAAGTGCACGGCCANCGCCGCATGGGTGTGTCACTCGCACTCGGCGCNAGCATCGACGANGCGCGNGCGAAGGCGAGGGCGATGACGGAGGCGCTGCTGGAGGGCGTGCGCTTCTAACTGTTGTCGAGCAGCGCTGGTCGCTCGAACCAGCGCATGCGATAGGCATTCATGGCGGTCACGCCGAGCTTTTTCAGCAAGCTGTTGTTGACGATCACGCCGACAGGCGCGCCGATGACCGGCAACAGCTGCGCGAGCTTTGCCAGGTCGATGTAGTCTCGATACTCCTGCTGAAACTTGCGCCAGTCGAAGTCGTCGATCGAATTCGGCAGCGTGGCGCTGCGCTCGTGCCAGCGCTGCATCTGCCGATACACGTCCGCACGATGCGCATCGCTGGAGAACGCGAGCTGGAAGATGTGCAGCAGATATAACCGCTCGCGATAGTCCTCGCCGGAGAAGCCATACAAGGCGGCGATCTCGAACAGCATCTTCAGCTTGATGCTGAGAAGCAATGGAAAGTCGGCGAGCCCCATCAGAAAGCCGCCGGCGCCCGTGATGCCGCCTTCGACGGCCGCCGTTTTCCTGTATCGATCCACCGTCGCACGCACGCGCATTTCGCGTTGCTCCAGATCGCCTTCGATCAGGGGCGCCGAGGCGGTGAAGTTCGAGCCGCCCAGCACGGCGCGCGTCATTTGTTTGATGACGGCGGTGACGCTGGCATGCACTTTCTCGGGAATGTAGCTGTTGATCTTGCGCTGAACGCCGCTGGTCGCGCGATTCCACAGGCCGGGGGCACGCTGCATTTCATGCTGCCAGCGGCGCAGTTCCTCCAGGGCGTGGGTGTCGTAGGCGCTCATGGCATGACCATGCCGCGTTTGTTTCTGCTGTGCAAGACGCGCAGCGGCAGCGCCTGAAAATCGCAAGCTGTGCGCTACTATCCACAGTCACGCATCGAACTCACTACAATCCCAAGGACGCTCCATGGACACCCTCGCTCGTTTCTTCAGTCGCGCGGCGGCCGTCGTCGCGCTGGCCGTTGCGGCATCGGCAGCAACTGCGGCGGATCTCACGACGCAGGACTACATCGACATCGAGCAGCTGTACGCGACTTACAACCACGCGATCGACTCGGGCGACGGCGAAGCGTGGGCAGCGACGTTCACGCCGGACGGAACCTTCAATACGCGTTTTGCGGGGAGGGAAGCGCTGGTGGGCTTCGTGAAGATGTGGCGCGAGAAAATGAACGGCGCGAATCGCCGCCACTGGAATACGAACCTGCGTATCACTCCATCCGCGGAAGGCGCGAATGCCACGGTCATGCTGATGCTGCTGGATGTGGGTACGAAGCCGCCGTCCATCGTGAGCACCGGACAGTACACCGACGTTCTGGTAAAAACGGCGAGCGGCTGGCGATTCAAGACGCGTGAAGTCAAGAGCGACACGCCGGCGGCGGCCAAATCCTGAGTCTTCACCCGGTGCGGACAGACATTGATATTTCTTGTCCGCCCGCGCCGGTGGCCCCGACTAGAATGAAATCGTCATCGGGGGGACCAACCGCGTGAATTCGGCGTTATTGCAATTCGCTACGTGGCTGAGCGAGCGCTCTTTCAGCGTCGGGCTGCACGAATCCTTCTACCTGTACAACTGGATCGAGACCACGCACGTCCTGACGCTGATGCTCAGCTTCGGCATGCTCGCGGTGGTCGACCTGCGCATGCTCGGCCTGGCGTTCGCGAACGTGCCGGCGACGAAGCTCGCCGAGCGTCTCGACAGGCCGATGCTGATCGGCTTCTCGATCATGTTCATCACCGGCATCCTGCTGTTCTCCGCCATCCCGGTGCGCACCACGCAGAGCCTGTGGTTTCGCATCAAAGTGATCCTGCTGATCGCGGCGGCCATCAACGCTTGGCTGTTTCGAAGTTATCTGATCGCGTCGAAGCATTCGTGGGACCTGGATCCGGTGGCTCCGCGTCAAGCGCGAATCGCTGCGGGCTTGTCGCTGGCGCTGTGGTGCGGCGTCATCGTCACCGGCCGCTTCATCGCGTACGACTGGTTCGACTGCGGCAACGACAATCCCGCCTTCATCGATTGGGCGGCCGGCTGCGTGGCAGCCGAATAAGCCTCACTGATCAGGGGAACACCGATGTTGTTTTCTTTCTTCGCCTGGCTGGAAGCATCGCCACTCGGGGTCTTCATGAAAGACCTGCCGGCGACGTTCGCCATCGTCGAAGCGGTCCACTTGATGGGCCTGGCCCTGCTCGGCGGCACGGTGCTGGCGCAGGACTTGCGACTGTTGAATGTGATCATGCGGGACGTGCCGTCGAACGTGGTGACGGAGCAGGCGCACCGATGGTTCAAGGTGGGGCTGTGGATTTTGATATTGACCGGCGTGCCGATGCTCGCGGGTGTGGCGACGAAGTGTTATCACAATCCGTTCTATTGGACGAAGATGATTGCGTTGTTGGTNGGTGTGCTGTTCGTNTTCACGCTCAAGCAGCCATTGCTTCGTGGAGACCACGCNGCGATCAGGCCGATTACGTTGAAGCTGATGGCGGTNGCGTCGATGTCGCTCTGGTTCCTGGTGGCGGCGTCGGGGCGGTGGATTGGGTTCTCGGGGTGAGGTCGCAGCTCGGTCGCTGATGTCGGCCTCGCCACTGTTTGGTGGGTTCCGTGTCTTGGGTGGGGTTCTTCGGCGAAGTATGTCGGTGCGATCGGTGCTGGCAGTTGGGGCGTTGGATTAGGTTCCTCTGGATAAGAGCGCGGTGGTTGTTGGGCATCTTGGTGGGGGGTTCGGAGAAGAGCGTCGGTGGCTTGGCGGTGGCTGTCGGGGGTCTCGGGAAACTCGCGAGCGTCTTTACTGTTGGCGGGCTTTGCGTTCGATGGCTGCCGCATGATTTGCTCAGCGGTCGCGTGACGGTCGGTGTCGCTCGCCCTTGACGCGCTACCGCGCTGCGAGCTGCAACGCGCCGCGGCGGAGGTACTGCCAGCGTGCAACGGTTTGCTCGAATGGCGGCGGTGGCCGAGTCACTGTGGTTGCGAACTTCCCGAGACCCCCGACAGCCACCGCCCCGAAAGCACAGCTGCAACGTCGCAAGAGCGGCCGCGCTCAAGCGCGGCCGCAACTGCCGTTACCACAACGATCAACGTGAAATTCACAGCCAACCTCGGCTGGGTTGGAGCCGAGTCACGCGCGCAAAGCGCAGCTGACGTTTCGGCGGCGTCGGGAGTGTCCTAGCTTCTTCCGGCAGCTTTGGGGTACAGGGACGGGACCCCAACAGCAGGGCTCATCAGCAACTGTCTTGTGATCAGGCTAGTTCAACTAGCTTCGGGCTCCAGCACTGACGATGCCGG
>Ga0065721_10048816_pt1 | contig 77906 bp, 80 predicted proteins | sample Mesricmetagenome_FD_59108 | JGI IMG/M metagenome (GOLD analysis project Ga0065721, IMG submission 59108) | Mesophilic microbial community from rice straw/compost enrichment Sample: eDNA_1 v2 (version 2) | ecosystem: Engineered > Solid waste > Grass > Composting > Bioreactor | place: USA: Davis...
GGCCCCCTCACCCGTCGCTGCGCGCCGACCTCTCCCCCAAAGGGAGAGGTGAAGAGTGTCACGCCGCGCCATACAAGGCCTCCTTGAACGGGGCCTCGCCCAGCCGGCGATAGGCGGCGAGGAAGCTTTCCCCCTCGCCCTGGCGCTGCGCGATGTAGAAATCCACCAGCTTCTCGATGGCGCCCGGCACCTGGTCGGCTTCGAAGCCCGGGCCGATGATCTTGCCGACCGACGCCGTCTCGGTGGCGTCGCCGCCCAGCGTGATCTGGTAGAGCTCGCCGCCCTTCTTCTCGACGCCCAGAATGCCGATATGGCCCACATGGTGGTGCCCGCAGGCATTGATGCAGCCGGAAATCTTGATCTTGAGATCGCCGATCTGCTTCTGCCGCTCGGGCGCGGCGAATTTCCTGGAGATTTCCTGCGCGATCGGGATCGAGCGGGCATTGGCCAGGGCGCAGAAATCGAGACCCGGGCAGCAGATCATGTCGGTGATCTGGTTGTTGTTGCCCTCGGCCAGCCCATTGGCGACCAGGACGTCATAGACCGTCCGCAGATCGGCCACGGCCACATGCGGCAGCACCAGGTTCTGCTCATGGGTCACGCGCAATTCATCGTAGGAATAGCGCTCGGCCAGGTCCGCCACCACGTCGATCTGGCTGTCCGTGGCATCGCCCGGCGCCCCGCCCACCGGCTTCAGCGAAATGGTCACCGAGGCATAGCCGGGCTGCTTGTGCGGGTGCAAATTGTTGTCGAGCCAGCGCCCATAGGCGGGATCGAGGATCGACTGATAGGCCACGTCCACATTCTGGCCGGAGCGATCCGCGAAATCGGGCGGCGCGAAATAGGCGCTGATCCGGTCCAGTTCGTCCTGCGGCAGCGTCAGCACACCCCCGCGCACCTCGGCGAATTCCGCCTCGACCTGCCCCTTGATGCTTTCCAGGCCCTCCTCGTGCACCAGGATCTTGATGCGGGCCTTGAACTTGTTGTCGCGCCGGCCATAGCGGTTATAGACGCGCAGAATGCTCTCCAGATAGGCCAGCAGGTGCTCGTGCGGCACGAAGCTGTTGATCAGCTTGGCCACCATGGGCGTACGGCCCAGCCCGCCGCCAACCCAGACCTCCCAGCCGATATCGCCCGCCCCGTTCACCGCGGCCTGAAGGCCGATATCGTGGAAGCGGATGGCGGCGCGGTCATTGGGCGCGCCGGTAATGGCGATCTTGAACTTTCGCGGCAGATAGGAAAATTCCGGATGCAGGCTCGACCATTGCCGGATGATCTCGGCCACCGGGCGCGGATCGAGGATTTCATCGGCGGCGGCGCCCGCGAACTGGTCGGTGGTGACATTGCGGATGCAATTGCCCGAGGTCTGGATGGCGTGCATTTCCACGCTCGCCAATTCCTCGAGGATCGCCGGAATGTCCTTGAGCCTGGGCCAGTTGAACTGGATGTTCTGCCGCGTGGTGAAGTGGCCATAGCCGCGATCATAGGTCCGCGCGATATGGGCCAGCTTGCGCATCTGGCGCGAATTCATCGTGCCATAGGGCACCGCGATCCGCAGCATATAGGCGTGAAGCTGCAGATAGAGCCCGTTCATCAGCCGCAGCGGCCGGAACTGGTCCTCGGAAAGCTCGCCGGAAAGGCGGCGCTTCACCTGGTCGGAAAATTGCGCCGTGCGACCCGCTACGAAAGCGGCGTCGAACTCGTCATATCGATACATGCCCGTCGTCACCTAAGTGCTGGCGATCATACGCCTGCCCATTGAGAGTTAGGGGAGCGGTGGGGCCCGCCGCCCTGATGCGTTCACGCAGGCGCCTGGGCACGACCTGCCCGTCTTCCTGCGAAACTTCTTCGATTTCGAGGCTGATGATGCGGCCCGTCGCCTTGGTCGCGGCCAGGGCGGCGTCGCGCTCGGCAGCCTCTTCCTTGGCGAAGAGCCGCGCCGCCTGCAAATCCTCGATCCAGTTCCCCGCGCCGTCCAGATAGACGGTCGCGCCGGAGGTCAGTTCGTTGCCGGTGAGGATTTCCATGGATCACGCTACCTTGAAATTGCTTGCCGCCGCCTCGGCGGCATTGGCCCAGTCGCCATGGGCGACCGCGCGGCCGACCAGAATGATTGCGGGGCCATCGACGAAATCGACCGCGCCGGCGGCCAGCCGGCCCAGCGTGCCGGAATAGGAGGCGCTCTCCGCCCGGCCCGCATTGACCACGATGCCGATGGGCAGGTCGGGCGCGGCGCCATGCGCCACCAGAAGCGCCGCCGTCTCGGCGGCGATGGCCTTGCCCATATAGAGCGCCAGCGTCAGCCCCGATTGCGCCAGGGCCGCCCAATGCATCAGATCGCCATCATCGGCGCCATGCGCCGTCGCCATGACGAAGCCGCTGGACGTTCTGCGCAGCGTCACCGGCGTCGCCGTGTCGGCGGCCGCAGCCAGGGCCGCGCTGACACCCGGCACGATCTCGTAGGCCAGCCCGGCCTTGCGCAGGGCCGCGATCTCCTCGCCGGCGCGCCCGAACACCATCGGATCGCCGGACTTGAGCCGGGCGACGCGCTTGCCCTCGCCCGCCAGCCGCACCAGCAGCGTATTGATCTGCGCCTGGCTGAAGGAATGATGCCCGCGCGCCTTGCCGACGCAAATCTGCTCGGCATCGCGGCGGCCCATCTCGACCACGGCCGCCGGCACCAGCTGGTCATGCACGATCACATCGGCCTGTTGCAGCGCCCGCTGCGCGCGCAGGGTCAGAAGATCCTCGGCGCCCGGACCGGCACCGATCAGCCAGACCATGCCCTGGCCACGGCCATGCGCGGCATGGTCGACCAGCAATCGTTCTGCCTCGGCCGGGCCCATTCCGGGCCGCGTCACCAGGTCCTCGTAATAGCGCCGGCGGGCCGCGCCATCCTGAATCAGGCTCTCAACCTTCTGCCGCAAGCCACCGGCCAGACTCGCGATTTTCCCGATTCCGGGCGCCAGCAGCGCCTCGATCTGGGCCCGCACCAGCCGCGCCAGCACCGGCGCATCGCCTTCGGTGGAAATGGCCACCGTCAGCGGCGCCCGCTCGACGATCGAGGGCGTATAGAAATCGCATTCGGCCGGCACGTCGACCACATTGAGCGGAATGCCCAGCCGCCGCGCCTCGGCCTTGGCCAGCTCCGCATCCGCCCCCTCCTCCGCCACAAACACCAGGGCTGCCCCGGCAATATCACCGGGGGTAAGCGCGCGTTCACGCAGCGAGACGGGAAAGGCAGAGAAATCGGCCTCGATCTGTCGGGAGTAAATCTCTATCGAAGCAGTAGTCTTAGAAACCAACCGGACCTTGTTGAGGGCTTCGTCGCTACCACCGACGATGACGATACGCCTGCCCTTGACCTTGAAACTCAACGGAAATGTGTTGAGGCTAGCCATCATGATCCTGTTCGAGAGATGGCGGAAAATAATCCAAAGACGCGCAAAGCCACAAGGCTTTGAAATTCAATAGCTTTTATATTTCCCTGACGCTGCCCGCATTGGAATGGCGACCACATCTTGGGGGGCGCGCCGCCAAATGAATCTTCCGCAGGCCCCTGGGGCGGAAATTTTGCTCATCACCGCGTTTTCAGGGCCACAGGCCGGCCGGTCGGCGGAGGCCGCTGAAGGCGTTTGCTTCCCCACCCTTGAGGGAATGAGGGTGGGGGTCCGTCAGTGATCCACAAACCACCCCCACCCCGGCCCTCCCCTCAAGGGGGAGGGGGCAAAGAACCGGGCCTGTCGCGCAAACCGCACCACCCTCACCCACCGCTCGTCACCCTCGGGTTCGCCCCGAGGGCGTTTGCGGTGCACCCAAAAACAAAGAACCCTCGGGTCAAGCCCGAGGGTGACGATCCCGATTGGGTTAGATGCCCTTAAAGAACGGAGGTTAAAACTCAGCCCTGGCGCGTGGGCACGTGGACGACGAGCCCGTCCAGTTCCGGCTTCACCTTGATCTGGCAGGACAGCCGGCTGCTGTCGCGCACGTCGAAGGCGAAATCGAGCATGTCCTCTTCCATCATCGAGGGGCCGCCAACCGCCTCGCGCCAGTCCTCGTCCACATAGACGTGGCAGGTGGCGCAAGTGCAGGCGCCGCCGCATTCGGCCACGATGCCGGGAACGGCATTCATGATCGCGGTTTCCATCACGGTCGAGCCGTTCTCCCCTTCGGTCTCGATGCGTTCGCCCTGCGATGTGACATAGGTGATCTTGGTCATGGGAGCCTGTGGTCTTTCAAGGGGTCAGAGGTCGAGCAGACCCTCTAGATAGTGTTTTTCTATGCCGAACATAGCCTTTACCGCCATTATCCGGTCAAGCGCATCCTGCCGCGACCCAGCGCCGCCCCGCTGCGCCACGATGAGGTTGTTCTTGGGCGTATGGGCATCGGAGACGAACTCGAACACCTTGGTGCGATAGCCCGAGGCCTCCAGCAGCAGCGCCCGCAGCCCGTCCGTCACCATTTCGGCCTGCTTTTCCATGAAGGTGCCGTGCCGCAGGAGGAAATCCAGCCGCTGGTCGGCGCTGCCCGCCTCCATCTGCCGGCGGACCTGCTTGTGGCAGCACGGCGCGACGGCGATCAGATCCGCGCCGGCCGCGATGCCCTTGTAGATGGCGTCGTCGGTCGCCGTATCGCAGGCATGCAGTGCGATGACAGCGTCGGCGCCGCCGGCATCGTAGTCAAGAATCGATCCGGCTTCGAAGCGCAGCCCGGAAAAGCCCGATGCGCCGGCATGGGCATTGCCGTCCGCCACCAGCGCGTCGCGCAATTCGACGCCGATGATCTCGACGCCCTTCCCCTGGGCCGAGAGATAGTCGTAAAGCGCGAAATCGAGATAGCCCTTGCCGGCGCCCATATCGACGATGCGCGGCGTTTCGGCCTTGAGGCCCTGAATCAGCGGCGCAAAAATTTCCACCATCTTGTTGATCTGGCGGAACTTATCCTGGGCATCGTTGCGGACGGCGCCATCCTTGCCGGTGATCCCCAGCGCCTGCAGCCACGGCTTGACGCTCGCCGCCAGGGGTCGGTTCTTGGCGCGGTCATGCCCGGCATTCGGGGCCTCCCGGCCCGCAACCGCGCTGCGCTTCAGGCGCTGCTTGTCGCCCTGCCGTTCGAATTGCAGGTCGAAGCCTGTCGTTTCCAGCCGGGCGCTGCGCCAATCCTCGTTGAGCCCGGTGGTCAGGAGCAGCGCCGTCTCGTTGGCGGTGAGGTTCTTGGTGATGTCCCGCGTCTTGTAGCGGAAGACGAAGCTCAGCCGCTCGCCGGCCTTGATCGAGACCTTGCGCGCCTCGGCCGATTTCAGCTCCGCCTCCGGCCCATGATAGCCGCCGAGCTTGAGCCGGGTGATCGAGCCATCGGCAAAGGCGGCCTGCACCGCCGCCACGAATTCCCCGATGCGGTCGAGCGCGCTCAATGCCGCTCCTTGGTGGTGAGGAAGCGGATTTTCGGCCAGTCCTGCTTGGCCCGATCCGCCCACCACGCATTCTGCGCCAGGAAGACCGGCGCCTCGTTCCGGTCCTCGGCCATGTTCATCTTCTGGGCGGCGATGAAGCGCTTGAGCTCGTCGGCATCGTCGCTTTCCACCCAGCGCGCCACCTCGAAGCCGATGCTCTCGAAGCTGATCGGCACGCCATATTCCTTGGCGACACGGGCCGAGAGCACTTCGAGCTGAAGCTGGCCCACCACGCCCACGATCCAGTCCGCGCCCACCATGCGGCGAAAGACCTGCGTCACCCCCTCCTCGGAGAGATCGGTCAGCGCCTTGGCCATCTGCTTGGATTTCATGTGGTCGGTCAGCCGCACGCGGCGGATGATTTCCGGCGCGAAATTGGGAATGCCCGTCACATTGACATTGGCGCCCTCGGTCAGCGTATCGCCCACCGACAGGGTGCCGTGATTGGGAATGCCGACAATGTCGCCCGCCACCGCTTCCTCGGCCAGTTCGCGATTATTGCCGAAGAAAAACATGGGATTGGAGACCGCCATATCCTTGCCCGAACGCACATTCTTCAAGCGCATGCCGCGCTCGAACTTGCCCGAGCACAGGCGCACGAAGGCGATGCGGTCGCGGTGATTGGCATCCATATTAGCCTGCACCTTGAACACGAAGCCGGTGACCTTCTTGTCGCTCGGCGCGATGGGCGCCGGCAGGGCCGGCTGCGGCCGCGGCTCCGGCCCCCAATCGCCCAGGGTGCGCAACAGCTCGGCCACCGAGACGCCTTTGAGCGCCGAACCGAACAGGACCGGGCTCAGATGCCCGGCATGGAAGGTCGGCAGATCGAAGCCCGGCAGCATGGCCTGCGCCATTTCCAGCGTTTCCAGCGCCGTCATGAAGACCGGATTGTCGACCAGCGCCTCCACGTCCAGCAGGTCTTCCAATTGCTCGAATTCGGCAATGATCTTGCCCTGCGGATTGAGCACGCGCTTTTCGACCAGGTCGATATAGCCGCCGAAATCGACGCCCTGCCCGATGGGCCAAAGCACCGGGGTCAGATCCAGCGCCAGCTTGTCCTGGATTTCGTCGATCAGCTCCAGCGGGGCGTGGCCCTCGCGGTCCACCTTGTTGATGAAGGTGATGATCGGAATGTCGCGCAGCCGGCAGACCTCGAACAGCTTGAGCGTCTGTGCCTCGATGCCCTTGGCCGCGTCGATCACCATGATGGCCGCGTCCACGGCGGTGAGCGTGCGATAGGTATCCTCGGAAAAGTCCGAGTGGCCTGGCGTGTCCAGCAGGTTCAGCGTCAGCCCGTCATAATCGAAGGTCATCACCGAGGAGGTGATGGAAATGCCGCGCTGTTGCTCCATTTCCATCCAGTCCGAGCGCGTCGAGCGCTGCCCCGCCTTGCCGCGCACCGCGCCGGCCGACTGGATCGCGCCCGCCGCGGCCAGCAGCCGCTCGGTCAGCGTGGTCTTGCCGGCGTCCGGGTGCGAGATGATCGCGAAGGTGCGGCGCAGGCGGAACGGTTCGGAAACGGGCCGGACCGGAGCCTCGGCAGCATTGGACAATGACATAGAAAACGCTGGATGGTTTGGCGACCGCGCGCGGCACGGCCGGATTTCATATGGGCGCTCTATATGCGAAAGGCAACCATGCGGTCAAACCACGGCCCCGACCGCGACGCGCCCCGCCTATTAACATAGGTTAATAAAGCGATCGGGCGGCCTTTTCACCTGCCCGTGAAGCGAAGCGGAACGTCCTCTCAGCGCAGGTTTTTTCGCCCCGGGGGGAAAACGGCCGGCAGTCTTCTGCACGCCGATATTTCACATCTGGGATCGGCGCGGAACTATAGCATCGTCAATCCCTTGTCCCGGCACCAATACGCCCCTTCGTACTTGGCCCAGGAAAGTGAGAATGAAAATGCTTAAGTCCCGTCTTCTCGCAAGCGTCGCCGCGGCAGCACTTTGCCTTCCCATCGCCGCCCTCACCCCCACCTTGCCTTTGGGCGTTACAGCCGCCCAGGCGCAGACCGCCCAGATCAGCTTCCAGCTCTTCTTCGATCAATTGGAGCCGCACGGCGTCTGGGTCCGGCATGCCCGCTACAATTACGTCTTCTGTCCCACCGGCGTCGATGCCGCCTGGCGTCCCTACACCCAGGGCCGCTGGCTGTACCTGGCCGATTACGGCTGGTATTTCGCCTCCGAGGAACCCTTTGCCTGGGCCACCTACCATTACGGCCGCTGGTTCGCCGACCGGCAGCTCGGCTGGTGCTGGGTGCCGGGCACCACCTGGGCACCGGCCTGGGTCAGCTGGCGCAGCAGCGACAATGTGATCGGCTGGGCGCCCCTGCCGCCGGAAGGCGAGGACATCACCACCATTTCCATCGAGGTGAGCCGCCGCGAACTGCCCCAGGGCTATTGGGTCTTCGTGCCGGTCGACCGCTTCATCGAGCCGCAATTGTCGGTGAACATCGTCTTCGGCAACCAGGAGCCCCAATTCTTCACCGAAACCCAGTTCCTCGGACCGGTGCAGGTGGAAGGCGACCTGGTGGTCAACAATGTCATCGACGTGACCCATATCGAGCAGACGATCAACCAGGAGATCATCATCTATAATGTCGAGGAGGCACCCGAGCCCGGCACGGAAGTCGCCTCGACCGATACCGACACGGTGCAGATCTTCACCGCCGATATCGAAGCCCCGGCTGAAGACGTGGCGCCGCCCGAAGCCGTACCGGAGGAAGAGGCGGCCCAGGTGATCGAAAGCGAAGGCGGCACGGTCAGCGGCGCTGCCGAGATCGAAGCCGAAGGGGAAGCCACCCCGCCCGCCGAAGGCACGGTTGAAGGCCAGGAAAGCACCGAAACCGGAACGGAGGTCGAAACCGCTCCGACTGAGGACGCTGCTCCCGCCGACACGGAGGCCGCCCCGACTGAAGAGACGGCCCCTGCCGAAGAGGCTGCTCCTGCCGAAGAAACTGCTCCTGCCGAGGATGCCGCTCCTGCTGAAGAGGCCGCTCCCGCCGAAGAGCAGCCGGCCGACGCCACCGAGGCGCCCTGCCCGCCCGACCAGCAGATGGTCGACGGCGTCTGCCAGCCCCTGGCCACCGAGGGCAATGCTGCAACGGGCACCGATACACAGACTGAAGCCCCTGCGCCCGAGGCCACCGCGCCCGCCGAGGAGCCTGCCGCGCCCGAGGCGGCGGCGCCTGACGCGGCCCCTGCGCCAACCGAGCAGCCTGCCACCCCGGAACAGCCCGCCGCGACCGACAGCCAGGCCCCTGCTGAGGAACCTGCCCCGGCCGAAGAAGCTGCGCCGGCCGAAGCCGAACCTGCTCCTCCCGCAGGTGACGAACCCCTGGTCTGCCCGCCCGAGCAGATCGTGGTGGAAGGACGTTGCGTACCTGCCGAACAGGCGCAATGACCATATGAAAGGGCGGCCCCCGGGCCGCCCTTTTCCTATTCCGCCTTGTCGGTCAGCATGCGGGCAATGAAGCCGCGCACCTCTTCCACCGCCATGCCCAGATCGGCGAGGCGCTCGGCCTTGAGCGGGCGCGCATCGCGCAAGTCGTCTTCGAGGCTTTTGGCGAGATCGACGATTCCCCAGGCCCCCACCCCGGCCGCGGCGCCCTTGATGGCATGCAGGTTCAGCGCCAGGTCGTCAAAGCTGCTCGCCAGGGTCAGGCGTTCGAAATATGTGGTCAGCGTCTTGTCGAACAGGCGCAGGATTTCCAGCTCGAGATTTTCGTCGCCCAGGCATTGCCTGGCCAGATGCACCAGGTCGATGGGGCGCGCGGCGCGCGCCTCGCCTGCCGGAACGGCTGTCTCTGCAATAGCCCTCTGCGCCATCCTGGCCTCTCCGCATGTTCCGCGAGGCCCTGTGCCCGCATTCCTGTGCACGAGCTTAGGACCGGCGCGTGAATCAGAGATTAAGCCACATCTTCGCCTTGGTTTGACCGTCCATTCGTTAACGTTTCCCACCCAAAAATTAACCTTTGGGTAAGAAAGCGTTCGGTTTGCATAAAATTGAATGTATGAATGGGATTTGATCCAGCACGCGGCGGCGAGGGTTGGAGGGGCAATGCGGGCATTTGCATCGAATTGTTCCGAAATGGCTTTAGGCCCGGAAAGGGCTGATGCGTCATGACAACTCCCGAAATCCGCCTTGTCGCTGACATGTCGACGCGAGAGTTGTAAAGAGTATGGCGAAGAATCCGACCCCCCAGAACGATCCAGCCGCGTTGGCCTTCTCGGCCGTAGAGGACGCTCTCAAGGATTCCGTGTTCAGCCTGGACAATTCGGCCCAGACCCAGCCGGAGCGCAAGCCGGCCGATACCCCCCGCTCGGAACGGCTCCGCGCCGCCGACAAGATCGCCCAGCAGGCCGGCGCCGTCGCCAATGACGACCGCATCTCGGCCTCCAAGCTGCTTTACGGCCTCCAGACCCGGTCTTCCGCCGCCCCGACCTGGCTGGCGCTGCTGCTCTCCATCGTCTGGGTCGCCGCCACCGGCGTGGTCGCCTGGCTGCGCCTCGGCCCGCAAATGGCCGATCTGGGCACCTTTGTGGGCTCCATCGAATTCGTCGCCACGCTGGCCATCATGGTGCTGCCCGTGGTGGGCTTCTTCGCCGTCGCCACCCTGTTCCGCCGCGCCGCCGACCTGCGCAATGCCGCTTCCTCCATCACCCAGGCCGCCATCCGCCTGGCCGAGCCCGAAGTGACCGCCGCCGACAAGGTCGCCTCGGTGGGCCAGGCCGTGCGCCGCGAGGTCAATGCCCTGGGCGATGGCCTGGAGCGCGCCCTGTCCCGCGCCGGCGAGCTCGAAGTGATGATCCACAACGAGGTCACCGCGCTCGAACGCACCTATTCGGACAATGAATCGCGCATGCGCGCCCTCATCGCCGAGCTGGCCAGCCAGCGCGAGAGCGTCCTCACCAATACCGAGCGCGTCCGCGAGGCCATCACCGAGAGCCATACGGGCCTCGTCTTCGACCTCGACATGATCAGCCAGCGCATCGCCGGCACCATAGTGGAAAGCGGCGGCAACCTGACCCGCGCGCTCGAAACCGCGGGCAATACGCTCAATTCCGGCTTCAACGAACGCGCCGACAGCTTCGTGGGCCTGGTGGAAAACCGCACCACCGATTTCCTCGGCGCCCTGGACGATCGTTCCAACCGCCTCGCGCTCGGCTTCGAGGAGCAGACCTCGGCCATGGAGCGCGCGCTCGACGACCGCGCCGCCCAGCTCAATTCCGGCATCGAGAACCGCATCGCCGTGCTCAGCGACGCACTTGACGCCCATGCCAGCAGCATCGCTTCGGCCATCGATTCCCGCACCCAGCAGATCGCCGACCGCACCGACGCGGTCACCGCCACCTTCGAGGATCGTTCGCGCAGCATTGCCGGGCTGATCGAATCCCGCACCAGCGAACTCGCCTCGGCCTTGGACGAGCGCACCACGTCGCTGTCCAACCTGCTGACCGACGGCGGCTCCTCGCTGCTCGACCAATTGCGCCATCGCGGCGACGAGGTCAGCGCGGCGCTGGGCGAGATCGGCTCGCGCGTCGCCGGCGATATTTCCAGCCGCGCCACCGAGGCCGAATTGCTTTTGGCCACCATGTCGCGCCAGCTCGATGAATCCGTTTCCATCCAGCTCAATGCGCTGGACAGCCGCCTGCAATCGGCCATCATCGAGATCAACGGCGCCCTGGACGACACCTCCGAGCGCGCCCGCCTGACCCTCTCCACGGCCGGCCAGGATTCGCTCAGCCTCTTCGACGCCCGCCTCACCGAGATCACCGGCCTGCTCGACGAAAAGCTGCATGCGCTGGACAATGTCATCGGCGACAAGGGCGAGAACCTCATTTCCCGCCTCGACCAGCAGGGCACCAGCTTCGCCGCCCGCGCCAATGTGCTCGAAATGGCGCTCAACGAGGAATCGGGCCGCTTCAACGACATCGTCGCCGAGCGCACCCGCGAATTGGGCGAAGTGCTGGGCGCCAAGACCAAGGCCGTGTCCGAAACCATCGGCCATCGCGCCCGCGAGATCGCCGACACGCTGGACAGCCATGCCGGCCTGATCGCGGAGACTTTCGACAGCCGCGCCGGCCATCTCGACGAAATCCTGGCCAACCGCGCCAATGAAGTCACCGAGGCCATCAGCGCCCGTACCGGCGAGCTGGACCAGACCCTGGGCGCCCGCGCCACCGAGATTGCCGGCACCCTTGCCGCGCGCTCGGAGGAATTGCAGCGCAATCTCGGCGCCAGCACGGCGGAAATCGCCAGCACCATCGCGGCCCGTTCGGAAGAATTGCAGCAGGCCCTGGCCACCCAGGCCGGTGAAATGAACGACGCCATCCGCCTGCGGTCGCAGGAACTGGGCCAGACCCTGGGCAGCGGCACGCAGGCTTTCGACCAGGCCATTGCCGGCCGGACGCAGCGCCTGGCCGATACCCTGTCCGAGCGCACCAACGCGCTGTCGCTGGAAATCGAGACCCGCACCAACGACCTCTCCAGCCAGATCGACGAGCGTTCGGTCACCCTGGTCAACCGCCTCGACGAGCGCACCCGCGCCCTTTCCGACACGCTCTCGACCCACACCACCTCGATCGGGGAAACCATCGGCCTGCATACCAGCGAGCTGGCCGAAACGCTCGACCAGCACGGCGCCCGCGCCCGCGACACCATCGATGCGTCGCTGCGCCAGGTCACCAGCACCATGGAAAGCCGCCTGGACGACATGTCCGGCCTGGTCTCCGCCAAGGTCGCCGAGATCAATTCCAGCCTTGGCGATGGCCTCGACACTGCCATTACCCGCATTTCCGACGCCGAAAAGGGCGTCGCCGCCAGCATCGAGCATGCCAGCCAGAGCGTGGGCGAAAGCGCCCGCCAGGCCGCTTCCCTCATCGAAAGCGGCGTGACCTCGGCCCGCAACGCCATTGCCGAAATGGTCGATCAGCGCCTGGGCACCCTGCCCGAGGCCATCACCGCCCGCGCCGACATCACCGCCGAACGCCTGGCCGCCCTCAACAGCTCCATCAGCACCTCGATCACCCAGTCCATGGCCGATCTCGAGGCCGGCGCCGACCGCATCGAGGAAACCATCGCCACCCGCATCACCTCGGCCGCCCTGGCCATTTCGGAGAATGTGGAGAGCACCGCCAACCGCATGGACGGCGCCGTGCGCGACGCGCTCGACCAGATCCGCCTCGCCGCCGCCAATATCGACCAGATCGTCTCGGTCAAGGCCGTGGGCGCGGTGGACGCCATCGAAGGCCGCCTCACCGACATCAACCGCACCGTCGAGGAGAAGACCACTCAATTCTCCGACCTGGTCACCTCCCGTTCGGCCGAGCTGCAGAACGCCCTGGCCAGCCATGGCAACCTGCTGCGCGATGCCCTGTCGGAAAATGCCCAGGAAGCCGAGCAGATCATGTCGGTCTCCACCGGCCGCATCCTCAGCGACGTCACCAACGCGCTCAACAAGCTCAACGATTCCAACCTGCTGCTGCAGCGCGTGCTCGACGCCTCCACCGCCAACCTGGCCAGCCTGGAAAACAGCGTCGCCCAGCAGACCGCCTCCTATTCGAACACCATGCGCGAAGCCATGGGCCAGACCGAACAGGCCGGCACCATGGTCACCCAGCATGTGGGCGCCCTGCAGAACACCATCCGCTCCATGGTCGACGAGTTCAGCTCCATCCTGGGCCGGCTCGATGCCGAGGCCAGCGGCCTCACCCAGGCCTCCCAGGCCCTGGAGACCAGCAGCAGCACCGCCCTCGAAAACCTCGAGGATCGCCGCAGCGCCATGGATGCGCTGGCGCAGAGCTTCGCCGCCCGCGCCGACGATATCGACGGCCGCATGCGCCTCTTCGCCCAGACCATCGCCGATACGGTCAACGATACCGAACGCCGCCTGATCTCGGCCCGCCGCGCCATGGACGACGCGCTGCAATCGACCTCGCATTCGGTCCACGAGATCCTGGAGCAGACCACCAGCGCCGTCACCGGCGCGCTGGAAAGCAATACCAACGCGGTCAACAACGCGCTCTATGCCACCAATGAGCGCTTCTCCAGCCAGCTCAATACCAATGTGGCGCAGATGGACAATGCGGTGCGCCGTGCTGCCGACGCCGCCGCCATGGCCCTGGAGGACAATGCCGCCAAGGTCAGCGACGTGCTGGCCTCCACGGCAAGCAGCGTCACCGACGTGCTCACCACCACCACCAGCACCCTGGCCGACACGATCAACGACTCGACCAGCTCGGTGCGCAGCGCCATCGCCTCCAATACCGGCCAGTTGCGGCGCGCCCTGGACGAAACCGCCGGCGAAGTCACCGGCAAGCTGGGCGAGTTCCACACCGTTGCCGATGGCGAAGGCCGCCGCGCCAGCGCCGCGCTCCAGGAAGCCCAGCAGCGCATGGTGGGCGAGATGCAGCGGGCCATCGAGGACGCGACCCAGCGCTTCGCCGAGACCGCCCGCGCCATGCGCGAAACCGCCCGCGAAGTGGGCGGCGAACTCGAAGCCACCCGCGCCGAGCTGGCGCGCGGCGTCAACGAGCTGCCCGAGGAAACCCGCGCCAGCGCCGCCGCCATGCGCCGCGTCGTGGCCGAGCAGATCGAGGCGCTGAGCGAGCTCAACGCCATCGTCCGCTCGCAGCCGGCCAGCCATGACCTCGTGGATCGCCGGGCGCCGCAGCGCGCTCCGCGCCAGCCCGAACCGCGCGAGACCTATCGCCCCGAGCCGGCTCCGGCCCGCCAGGCGCTGGTCGATCCGATCCGCCCGGCCAATGTCGAGCAGCCGGCGCCCGTCGCCGCCCCTGCCCCGGCACGCGCCCCCGCACCGGCGCCGCAGGCGGCCGAAGCGGAAGGCGGCGGCTGGCTGCGCGACGTGCTGCGCAATGCATCTGCCCAGCAGGCCGGCAATGCGCCCCAGGGCCTCTCCGGCCTCAGCGAGGAAATCGTCCGCGCCATCGACGACGGGGCGCTGGCCGAAGCCTGGTCGCGCTATCAGTCCGGCGAGTCCAATGTCTTCACCCGCCGCATCTATACGCTCACCGGCCAGGGCACCTATGACGAGGTCCGCAAGCGCATGCAGCGCGACGCCGATTTCGCCCGCACCGCCCAGGCCTATATGGGCGAGTTCGAGCAGCTCCTGAAGCGCGCCGCCGCCGGCCCCAACCCCGCCGCCGAGACCCGCGACTACCTGCTCTCGGACCGCGGCAAGGTCTACACCACCCTCGCCCACGCCAGCGGCCGCCTGAGCTGACCGCGACGCTACCGAACAAAAAGGCCCCGGATCGCTCCGGGGCCTTTTTCATTGCAGCTTGGCAAGGCGTTTCCTGCTTGGTTCCGTCCGGTGATCGCAATCAACACCGGCAGGAGGAAGGCCGGGATGTCCCGGCCTTCCATTGCTTCAGGACTTACTTGGCGGTGTAGACGAGGACAGCGCCGGGGTTGTCGAGTTCAGCCGCGCCTTCGCCGGCTGCATTCACGACGCCACCGGCAGAGTCGGTGACGAGGTAGATCGTCTTGCCGTCCCCGGAAATGGCGAGGTCGCGCAGGCGGTTCTGGCCAAGATAATACTTGGTGAACTTGGCCTCATCACCCGAGGCGGTCGGGTCGATCGCATAGATGGCACCATGCTTCATGGCCGTATTCAGGAGCTGCCCTTCGAGTTCGGGAACAGCATCGCTGTCATAATACTCGATCGCGGACGGTCCAACGGTGGGACGGGCGAAGTAGCTGAAGTCGATCTCTTCGTCAGCCCCGACGGTGAACAGGGTGGCAAGCGGCAGTTCCATGGTGTCGATGCCGGCCCATTCGCTTTCCTTTTCAACGCTCACCTCGGCCGGGAAACCGTCTTCGGGCTGCGTGAATGTCAGCGTGGAAGGATCGACGCTGGCGGCAGACCAGTTGCCGTAAGCATAGTGGCTGTCATCGACGAGACCGGCGACATGCGGCCAGCCGTAATTGCCACCGGCAACCAGCACGTTGATTTCGTCGTCGCTGCTAGGCCCATGCTCATTGATATAGAGGGTGCCGTCCGGCCCCACGGCGATGCCCTGCGCGTTCCGGTGGCCAAGCGTGAAGACATGGCTCTGGACGCCGTCCAGCACCGGGTTGTCGCCGGGGACCGAGCCGTCTTCGTTGATGCGCAGCACCTTGCCCTGGTAGGCAATGTGGTCACCGGCTTCGATCTCGGCCGCGGTCGGCAGGCGCTGGGACTCGATGGCACGCGTATAGTTGACCAGCTGGTTGTGCCCCTGGTCGCCGACAGTCAGATAGAGCTTTCCATCCTGACCGAAGACCATGCGGCCCGAATTGTGGTCGTTATTGGCAGGAATGCCGGTCAGAATGTCGGTGACATTGGTGACCGTCTCGGTGTCAGCGTCCCAGTCAAGGCGAACCACCTTCTGGAACAGGCGGTGATAAGGATCTGCCTCATCGGGGCGCGTCGGATCGGTGCGCTCGGCATCCTCATAGGTGTGGACGACGAAAATCTGGTCCGTCCCATTGCCGAAATCGGGGTGGAAGGCAAAGCCCATCACGCCGGCCTGAGAACCCTCGAGCACGTCAGGAATATCGAACTGATGCGCCGTCTTGACGGTGCCATCCTCCGGGTCGATCCGGACCAGACGCTCGCCGATACGTTCCGTGACCCAAAGCTGGCCGTCGGTGCCGATACGGATTTCGTGCGGGGCGCTCAGGCCCTCCACGAGAACCGACTTCTCGAACGGGAAAGTGGCTTCAACGACGTCGGCCGGTGACTGCTGTGCTTGGGCAACGCCGATAGAAAGAAACGCCGCCGCCGCAATGGCGAGGACGCTGGCGTTGAGTTTGTAGTGGTGAGACATCTTTACTCCTATAGTCGGACAGCCCAGCGCGAGCGATGGATCTGTAAACGTGCCGCTCGAGCCATATGGCCCGGCGCCTTTTCCCCCTTAGGGGTGAGTTAGATGTATGGCGCTGTTTGTAATCAACAACCGCCGCAATCCAGACGACTTGTTTCCTGGCATCGAACAATAATTGGGGTCTGACCGCTTGACCTGGAACTGAATCAGGGGCAGCGCGACGGTCGCTCACATGGCGCCATCAACGAGCGAAGCGGTGAATATGGCGGGTTTTGCCCCCTTGGACCCCATGGCCTCAATGGCCGAAAGAGGTGCTAGCCGACGCCTGCGCCCCCTACCCCGAGATGGACTTCGGCGGCATCAGTTTCAGCGACCAGAACACGCAGCCAATCGCCAGCAGCGAGGTTATCGTCGAATAGAAGAAGGCATAGCTGCCGAAATGCTCGATCAGCACGCCGAACACGATGAGCGCCGTCATCGCCGTCGCCATGTTGAGCATATTGGCAAAGCCCTGCGCCTCGGCGGCATTGGCTTCGTTGGTCCAGTTGGCAATGAAGTGCACCACCCCGAAATAGCCCATGCCGAAGCTGATGGCATGCAGCAATTGGGTGAAGAACAGCACTTCCACCGGCGGATTGAACGCCATGATGGTGAAGCGCAGCAACCCCGCCAACGCTCCGGCCAGGATCATGTTGCGCGCCGTCACCCGCCCGCCGAAGCGACGCCAGGCAAACATCAATATGGCTTCGCCCACCGCCGCCACGCCCAGGAGCGGGCCGAGGAAATAGCTGGGTATACCGTTCTCGTGCCAGAGCAGCGCGGCAAAGCTGCCGATCAGCGCATTGGACGAATTGACCAGCGCAAAGGCCAGCAGCGGCAGCACGAACCAGAGCTTGAGGCTGTCCCTGAGCCGGCTCGCCGGCGGCAGGGCGTCCGGCGCGACATCGGCCAGCGTCACCTTGGGCGCCGGCGACCGGAAGCGCGGCAGGAGGAAGGCCAGGGCCGCGCGTACCAATACGGTGACGATATAGAGGGTGACGAAGGCCCCCGAGCCCATGACGTTGAGCAGCAGCCCCAGCCCGCCGGCCGCGAAGACATAGCCCACCGTCGCCCAGGCGCGCACCACGCCGAAATCGGTGCCGTTGCGCCGCGTCATGCGCACGCTGGCCGCGTCGATCACCGGCGCCACCAGGCCATTGCTGGTGGCCGTCAGCGCCCAGATGGTGAGGATGCCCCAGAATTCGGAGACGAAATAGAGCGGCAGCGGCGCCAGCGCCGAGGCAATGGAAATGTAGATCAGCGCCGTGCGCCAATCGTCCGCCTTGTCGGCAATGCGCCCCACGATGATGTTGAGCAGCAGGAGGCACAGGGTCGGCAGGGCATTGATGATGCCGATCTGCTCGCCGGGAATGCCGTGTTCGCTGAGCCAGATACCGAAGAAAACCGAGGCCACGCCGCCGGGAACATAGACGGTAAATTGATAAATGGATGCGCGCAGCTCGGGAGAGTCCCAGCGCGAAAGTGCCGATGGCATGGAAAAAACAACTCCGGGCGCAAAACCACGCCGCGTGTCGTTTCGTGCCTTGTAAATCGTTGCAATGCAAGAGCCCGCCATGGCCCGCGGATGGCTTTTGTCCCGCCGGCCGTCCCCGGGCCTCAAGCGGAGAAAATTATTGCCCTTCGGCGCGTCGGGTGCGGATGCGGCGGGATTCGCCGGTGACCATTTCGGTCCATTTGATCAGCTCGAACCCGCCATCGTGATTCTCCACGATCGCGGTGCAGCTCTCCACCCAGTCGCCGGTATTGATATATTGAATGCCCAGCCGGTCATGGATATCGGCGAAATGGATATGGCCGCAAATGACCCCGTCCACCCCGGATTCACGAGCCTCGTGCACCAGCGCCTCCTCGAAGCGGCCGATCACCGATACCGCATTCTTCACCTTCTGCTTGGCCCAGGCGCTGAGCGACCAATATTGCAGGCCCAGCCGCCGGCGCACCCAATTGATGGCGATATTGACGCGCAAGGCGGCGTTATAGGCCCAGTCCCCCACATGGGCGAGCCATTTGGCATTCATCACCACCACGTCGAACTGATCGCCATGGATGACCAGATAGGTCTTGCCGGTAGCCGAGGTGTGAATGGTGCGGTCCACCAGCTCGATCTCGCCGAAATAGGTGCCCAGATATTCGCGCAGGAATTCGTCGTGATTGCCCGGCAGATAGACGATGCGCGTGCCCGCATTGGCCTTGGCCAGCAGCAGGTCGATCAGCATGTTGTATTCGCCGGGCCAGTGCCATTGCTTGGCCAGCCGCCAGCCATCGACGATATCGCCGACCAGATAGATGGTCTCGGCGTCATGCGCGCGCAGGAATTCGATCAATTGCCTGCTGCGGATCGGCTTCATCCCCAGATGCACATCGGACAAGAACAGCGCCCGGACATGCCGGACCTCGCGGTCATCCGCCATCAGCCAATGGCCTCCTGCTGGTTCGGCGGCACATTACCCGCTGGCGACACCGCTGCAAACATGGCGATGGAGAAAGCCGGGGAAACTTCGAGCCGTCCCACAGGGCAAATTGCGCTGAACCGCGCCTAGTCGATCCGCGTCTTCAGCGCCACGATCCGCGCATAGCTCTGCTCGATGCGCGCCGCAAAATCGGGATCGGCCTCCGCCTCGGCCAGGAGGATATCGAGCACTTCACCCGACAGGCCCGGCCGGTATTTGGCGGTATTGGAAAACAGCAGCACGTCCATGCCGGCGCGCACTGCCCCGATCACCGTCTGCTCCAGGGTGAAATGATCGCGGATGGCGCCCATTTCGAGATCGTCGCTGATCACCACCCCGTCGAAGCCCAGCTCGTCGCGCAGCACCCCGTCGATCCAGCGCGCCGACAGCGAGGCCGGAATCTCCCCGGCCCCATCGGCATAATCGGCGTGGTAGAGATGGCCCACCATCACCATGTCGGCCAGCCCCTCCCCGATCAGCACCCGATAGGGCTCGAGTTCGTCCGGGCTCCAGGTCTTGGTGATATCGACAAAGCCCTCATGGCTGTCCGCCGTCGAGGAACCATGGCCGGGAAAATGCTTGAGCGCGGTGATCAGCCCGGCCGCGTGATGGGCCCGGATGAAAGCCTCGTCATAGGCGATCACCGTGTCGGCCTCGTCCGAAAAGGCGCGGCCGAACCGGGCGATGATCTGGTTGTCGGGATTGGTATTGAGGTCGGCCACCGGCCCGAAATTGACGGTAAAACCCTCGTCGGCAATGCCCCGGGCCATGTCGGCATAGATGGCCTGCGCCTGCTCGGGGCTGTTGCGCGCCGCGATGGTCGCGGCATTGGGAATTTCCTTGAACCCCACATCGGCGGTCAGCCGTTCCACCGCCCCGCCCTCCTGGTCGAGCGTGATGAAGGGCGGCAGGTCCGGCGCGGCGTCGCGGAACATGGCGTTCATCTCGCGCAGCCCGGCCAGGGTGGCGACATTCTTCTTGAGATACATCACCCCGCCCAGCCGCCCGGCCGCCAGTTCCTCCGTCACGGCCGTCACGCCCGGGTCATCGGCGTCCTTGCCCTCGAAACCGACAATGATCATCTGGCCGGCCATCTGTTCCAGCGTGACGGCGGCGGCCGGCTGCGCCAGGATCAGCAAGGCGGCGATGGCGGAGACGGAACGGAGCAAGGGAACACCAGGCGCTGGAATCGGAGCCGGCAGGATGAAACGCAAATGGCGGCAATACAATGTTCACCCGCCAGCCCCATGCCCATACCCATCACAATGCTCAGGGCTTTGTGGTTCGGGCCACCAGCCGCTCGGTCATGTCGTCCTGGACCGCAATGGTTTCCTCCAGCACTTCGGCCACCACCAGCAATTCGGCGATATCGCGCTTTTCGTAGACCGGCGCGCCGGCTGCCGCCAGCGGCATATAGACGTCCCGGATAAGCGCCTCGGTGGCCGGCCCCGCCTCCACCAGCACCTTGCGCCGGTCCTGCGGGTCGGGACGGCGCCGCACGAAATCGCGCGCCTCCAGCCGGTCCACCAGGGCAGTCACCGCCGCCGGCGTCAGCCGTGTCGCCTTGGCGATGGCGCTGGCCGTCTGCGGACCGCTGGTGAGAAAGCTGAGGCACAGCCGCTCACTGGCATTCAGCCGGAAAATCTCGCCCACCGTCTCGTCATAGCGCTGCGTGGACTCCTGCCAGCGCACGATGAGCGCGCCGATCCGGCCGATCAGCTCCGGCTTGCCGGGCCTTGACTCATTTAGTTCGACCATTTAACTATCATATCATTGAATAATTCGATTGTCGCATTATGTAGCGACAAACAATGTGAGGCAAGATGAAACCACGTATCGGCATTGTCGGCTCGGGCTTTGCGGGGCTCGCTTTGGCCATCGCCCTGGCGCGCAAGGGCCACAGGCCCAGCATCATCGAGAAGCGCAGCGAGCAGCAATTGCTGGGCGAGGGCCTTTTCGTCACCCTGGCGCCCAATGGCATGAACGCCCTGCGCGGCCTCGGCCTGGCCGAAAAGGCCCTGGCCCAGGGTGTCGAGACCAAGGGCCTGGTTCTGCATAATGAGCATGGCCGCGTGCTCGGCGATCTCGATTATCGCCGGCATGCCCAGGCCTTCGCCGCCCCTTCGGTGACCATCCGCCGGGGCGCGCTGGGCGGCATATTGCTGGAGGCGGCCCGTGCCGAAGCCGTCGATATCCGCTTCGGCGCCGCCGTCCAGGCCGTCACCGAGACCGATACCGAGGTGCGGGTCACCACCGATGACGGCGTCGAGACCGCCTTCGACATTCTCGTCGCCGCGGATGGCCTGCGCTCCACCGTGCGCCAGCGCGTCATGCCCGATCTGCCCGCCCCGGTCTTCAACGGCCTGCAGGGCAGCGGCGGCATTGCCGATATTCCCGACATTCCGGCCACCAATGGCCGCATGCTCATGACCTTCGGCCGCGATGCCTTTCTGGGCTATATCAAGGAAGAAAACGGGCCAGTCTATTGGTTCAACACCTATCGCGCCGGAGCCGACAGCCGCCCCGCGCGCGACGAGGACCTTGCCCGTCTCTTCGCCGACCTGCACCGCACCGATCCCGAGATCAACCGGCGCATCATCGCGGCCGCTGATCCGGCATCGCTCCGGGGCTATCCCGACTACGACATGCCCGGCCTGCCCCGCTGGTCCACGGCAAGAACGGTGCTCGTCGGCGACGCGGCCCATGCCGTGACGCCGCATTCGGGCCAGGGCGCGTCCATGGCGCTGGAAGACGCGCTGGTCCTGGCCGCCTGCATCGAAGCCGAGGCCAGCCCCACCGGCGCCTTCCAGCGCTTCGAAACGCTCCGGCGCGACCGGGTGGCGGCGGCCGTGCGTCTCGGCCGGCAGGGCGGCGCACCAAAAAAGGCGCAGGGCTGGCTGGCCCTGCGCCTCCGCGATCTCGTCCTGCCCCTGTTCGTGCCGCTCGGCCAGAAGGCGCAGGAGCGCCTGTTCGCCTACCGCGCCGACCTGCACCCCCTGGCGCCGCCGGACTGAGGCATTTCCGGCGATCAGGCCGGCTTGTTCTGCCGATTGGCGATCAGATCGTCCACCACGGCCGGATCGGCCAGGGTGGACGTATCGCCCAGGGCGCCGAAATCATTCTCGGCCACCTTGCGCAGGATGCGGCGCATGATCTTGCCGCTCCGCGTCTTCGGCAGGCCGGGCGCCCATTGGATGAAGTCGGGCGAGGCGATCGGCCCGATCTCCTTGCGCACCCAATTGCGCAATTCGGCCCTCAGGTCGTCGCTCGACGGCTCGCCCGCCATCAGGGTCACATAGCAATAGATGCCCTGCCCCTTGATGTCGTGCGGGAAGCCCACCACGGCGGCCTCGGACACCTTGGGATGAGCTACCAGCGCGCTCTCCACTTCGGCCGTGCCGAGACGATGGCCGGACACATTGAGCACGTCGTCCACGCGGCCGGTGATCCAGTAATAGCCGTCCTCGTCGCGGCGGCAGCCGTCGCCGGTGAAGTAATAGCCCTTGTACTGGCTGAAATAGGTTTCCACGAACCGTTCATGGTCGCCATAGACGCTGCGCATCTGTCCCGGCCAGCTGTCCTTGATCACCAGCACGCCTTCGGCCTTGGTCTGCTCCTGCAGCTTGCCCTCGGGCGAGAGCACTGCCGGCTGCACGCCGAAAAACGGCTTGGTCGCCGAACCCGGCTTGGTCGGAATGGCCCCGGGGAATGGCGCGATCATGTGGCCGCCGGTCTCGGTCTGCCACCATGCATCGACGATCTCGCAGCGCTCCTTGCCGACATGCTTGTGATACCACATCCAGGCTTCGGGATTGATCGGCTCGCCCACCGTGCCCAGCAGGCGCAGCGTCGGCATGTCGTACTTGTCGGCGAATTCCGACCCGGCGCCCATCAGCGCGCGGATCGCCGTCGGCGCGGTGTGGAAGATATTGACCTTGTGCTTTTCCACCACCTGCCAGAGCCGGCTGGCGTCGGGATAGCTGGGAATGCCTTCGAACATCAGCGTCGTGGCGCCATTGGCCAGCGGCCCATAGACGATATAGGTGTGCCCGGTGATCCAGCCGACATCGGCGGTGCACCAGAACACTTCCCCGTCCTGATAGTCGAAGCTCAGCTGGTGGGTCAGCGAGCCATAGACCAGATAGCCGCCGGTCGTATGCAGCACGCCCTTGGGCTTGCCGGTGGAACCGGACGTATAGAGGATGAACAGCGGGTCTTCGGCATTCATCGGTTCGGGCGGGCAATCGGCATCGACCTTGGCCGCTTCTTCCTCATACCAGACGTCGCGGCCGGCCTGCATGTTGACCGGATTGCCGGTGACCTTGACCACGATGACGCGCTCGACGCCCTCGACCTTGGCCAGCGCCTCGTCGACATTCTTCTTGAGCGCGATGGTCTTGCCGCCCCGGCGGCCTTCATCGGCGGTGAGGATGATCTTGCTGCCGCAATCCTTGACGCGGCCGGCAATCGAATCCGGGGAGAAACCGCCGAAGATCACCGAATGCACCGCGCCGATGCGCGCACAGGCCAGCATGGCGACGGCCGTATCGATGACCATGGGCATGTAGATGGTGACGCGGTCGCCCTTCTTCACGCCATTGGCCTTGAGCACATTGGCGAAGCGGCAGACGCGCTCGTGCAATTGCCGGTAAGTCACCTTGTCATCGGTGCCCGGCACATCGCCTTCCCAGACAATGGCGGTCTGGTCGCCGCGCGTCGCCAGGTGCCGGTCGAGGCAATTGGCGGAAACGTTCAGAACGCCGTCCTCGTACCACTTGATCGAGACGTTCGGATATTCGTAGGTCGTGTTCTTGATCTTGGTGGGAAAGCTGATCCAGTCCAGCCGCTTGGCCTGCTCGGCCCAGAACCCGTCGGGATCCTTGATCGAGCGCTCGTAGAGCTCGGCATATTGCGCGGCATTGATATGGGTGCGTGCGACGGCAGCCGCACTTGGCTGAAACAAGAGCTGGTCGCTCATCGTTTTCCTCCCTTGGTCTCTCCCATGGACCGTTCTAGTGAGCGGACCTGCCAACGGCAAGACCCTGCGCCTGCGACTTCATGCCTATTGCGGCAAGGGGATATGCCGAATGGGCAGGGGTACGCCGCGTTAACCGCCCTGGCCTAAACTCGTCCGGCCATCACCAGGAGCAGAGCCATGGCCGAGATGACCATCCGCGCCGCGACCCATGCGGATATCGACCTGATCCACCGCGAACTGGCCGACGTCATCATGACCTCGCCCCATTACAGCGATCGCTTCAAGGCCCATGAGGCGGGCCGGCTCGACAAGGCCTTCCTGCGCGGTCTGCTGGCCATCGATCCCTGGCACATCATGATCATGTGCGCCGATGGCGTGCCCGGCGGCGCCATGATTTCCGGCCCCGAATGCGGCGCCATCTTCCGCTATTGGAGCTGGGTCTTCCCCTCCCACCGCCAGACCCGGCTAGGCATGTTCGGCATGCGGGCCTTCGACGAGCACTGGGACAATTCCCGCTTCCACAAGGCCTTCACCTTCGTGCGCCCCGAAAACGAGGTCGCCCGCGCCCTGCTCAAGCGCTACGGCTACCGGGAGACGGCCCTGCTCGAAAAGCACATTTTCGGCGAGGATTACCTGCTCATCGAAAAGTTCTACACCCGCCAGGAGGGCCCCTATGACAGCGGCTATGTCGGCCGCATGGGCCGGCTGAAGCAGAAGCTGAAAAGTCTCGTGGGGGCTTGAGCACTTCTGATTGAAGCACCAGTAGACCTCATCCTGAGCCTGTCGAAGGGCGAGGTCGTGGCACTCAAGTCGGCGTTCCCGACCTCGTGGTTCGACAGGCTCGCCATGAGGTCCTCTGCAGAACCCCGCCGAATACCGCCCTCACTCCGCCGCCGCCGGGCGGGGACGTGTGCGGAACCATTGGCGGATGGAGACGTCGATCCCCGCCGTGCGCAGCGCGATGAGCCATAGCGCCACCGACCAGACGCTGATCGCGATGATCGCCGCCAGGGCCGCGCCCACGAGATGGAAAGCCGGCACCAGCAGGAAATTGCCCGCCACCAGCGTGCCCATGCCCAATGCCACGGCCGGCAGGCTGGCCCAGGGCCGGTCGTGGATCGAGAGGACCATCGAGGCGGGGCCCAGCGCCGAGCGCACCACCAGCGCCAGGCACAGGATGGTCAGGGGCACCGCCCCGGCGATGAAGCCCTCGCCGAACAGCAGGAGTGCGAAGGGGCCGCCCAGCGCCACCAGGCCGAACAGGGCCAGCGACACCAGCGTCGCCACCACATTGGCCTCGCCGACCTTGCGATGGAACGCGCCGCGATCGTCCTGCGCCTCGCTTTCGAACATGTCCGGCAGGGTCACCGCATAAACGGCCGCCACCCCGAAGGAAATGAGCGAGAAGATGCGCGTACACACGCCAAACACCGCCAGTTCCTCATGGCTGAGCAAATTGGCCAGCAGCAGCAGGTCGATATCGAAGAAGAAATCGGTCGCCAGGGTGATCATCACCCAGGGCGCCGCGAACCGCCACCAGCGCGGCCATTCGCTGGCCCGCAAGTCGGCGCTGTCGGCAATGCCGCGCACCGTGGTCACCACGCAGCCGAAATGCACCGCCGAAATGATCACATAGCCCAGCGCGATCACCCAGAGCATGGCGTTGAAGCCATCCACCGGCGCCTCGAACAGCGTCGCGCAGGCCAGGAACGTGCCCAGCACCACCATGGGCCGGAAGATTCCGTCGGCAAAGAAGCCGGCAAAGGGGCGTTTCAGCCCGACCAGCACCCCGCCATTGACATAGACCAGCGCCGTGGCCAGGGCCAATAAGGCCACGGGCACGAAATGCCCGGCAATGGCGCTGCCACCCTGCCCCAGCAGGTTGAGCAAAGCCGGCCCGCCCAGCAGCACCAGCACGAAAACCAGCGCCACATGCCCATAGGCGCGCTTGAGAAAGGCGATCAATTGCCGCCGGTCGTTGCGCGCCCGGTATTCGGCCGCGAAATAGGTGCCCACGGTCTGGAAGCCCAGCGGCATGGCCACGGCGATGAGGTTCACCCCCGCGATGATCAGCAGATATTCGCCGAGAATGGCCGCGCCCCAGAACCGCGCGATGAAGGCCTGCACCAGGAAGATCAGGCCGGCGCCGAACAGGCGCCCGCCGAAAATGATGGTGGATTGGGAGGCGAGCCTTTTGGCCAGGCTCATTTGAGGTAAGCGTCCAGTTCGGGCCGCGCCTGGTCGGGCTTGGCCTTGTCGGGCCGCAGCAGGTCGATCTTGCGCTTGAACACATTGACCGCCTCGCGCGCCGTGAAGGCGGCGGTGCCGAGCACGAAGGCCAGCGGCCGGGCGGCATAATTGGCCACGGGCGGCACCGGATGCACCTTGCCCTCCTCGCCCACCATGCCCTTCTTGAACTGGTGCAGGCCCTGGAAACCGTCGGTCCCGCCCAGATCGTACCAGCTGGCGCTCGTGTGATCGCGCAGCCAGCGGATGATGTGCCAATGCATGAAATAGCCCGCCCGCAACGGCAGCGCCTTTTCATTGGTGGCGCCATAGAGATAGACCGCCCGGTCGCCGGCCTTGAAGATCAGCGCGCCGGCCACCACAATGCCTTCGTGCCGCACGAAGAACAATTCCGGGCGCAGCTTTTCGTCCATGGCCATCAGCGCATCCAGCGTGTCATAGGCCGAATGGTCGGGAAACTGCTTGCGGTCGGTCATGGCTTCATAGAGCGCCTTGAACTCGCCGAGCCGCTCCCCGCCGGCATGCTCGAAGACGAGATCGGATTTTTCCGCCTTGTTGAGCTGGCGCCGCCAGGTCTGCTGGAAACTCTTGCGCTGCGCCTCGTCGCTCAGCCGCAGGTTGACGAGATAACGGTGCGGGTAGATCAGCGCGAAGCCGCGCTTGAACCCGCGCGCCCGCAGGGCCCGGTATTCCGCGTTGACTGGGGCCGGCGAAGCATGGGGCAGGATCGAAACCATCATGCCGCGCCCCTCGGCATATTCGCCCACCAGTGCATCGATCATGCCCGCATAGATCGCCGCGCCGTCCGGTGCATCTGCATCGGCCAGCATCGGCGCCCATTTGGCCAGCGCGATATGGCCAAGGCCCAGCGGCAGCTTCTGCACCATGATCAGCGCGCCGCCTACGATACGCCCGTCCTTTTCGAACAGGTTCGGCTCCAGCCCCACGCCCGGCCAGCGGATCGCGGCGAAGCCATGCAATTGCTCCTGGCAGACGCCGTCGAAATCGGCCACCACCGCGTCCCAGCGCGCGCCATCCACCCGGCGCATCGCCAAAGGGGCGGCCTTGCCTTCGCTCGCGAGATGCGGGGACAGACTTGCGGTTTCGGGAACCAATCCTGCAATGGCCGACATGGCTGGACTTCCGGCTGTGTACGTTCAGCCCGAACCTAGCCCGGAGCGGTGTGCAAATCCCTATTTGCACCCCTCAAATGCCGCAAACCTTCGGCCGTGGTTACCAAAGGCTTCTGGGCACGGTTGGCCGGCCACTCAGTGGCCGGCGGCCACGGCATGCGGCGTATAGAGCAGCGGAATTTCGGGAATGGCGATGAAGGCGCCCAGCCCCTCGAGCCCCATGCGGATGGCCACGAACAGGATCATCAGCAAGCCGATCCAGGCGATCCAGCGGAACCGGTGCAGCAGCCGCGCGATGAAGGTCGCCGCCACGCCCATCAGCACGACCGACAGGGCCAGCCCGAACACCAGGGCCTCGAAATGGTGCTGCGCCGCGCCGGCCACGGCCAGCACATTGTCCAGCGACATGGAAACGTCGGCGACGATGATCTGGATGACGGCCTGCCGCAGCGTCTTGCGCGGCGCCTTGGCGGCCACCGAACCATCGGCGTTGAGGTCGGCATCGGCCAGAGCCTCGGTCGCCTCCTGCTCTTCCTCGTGGGAAACGGTCAGCTCGCGATACATCTTCCAGCAGACCCACAGCAGCAGCACGCCGCCGGCGATCAGCAATCCGCCGCCCAGCGACAGCAATTGCGTGGTCAGCAGGGCAAAGCAGATGCGCAGCACCGTGGCCGCGAGAATGCCGATCAGGATGGCCCTGCGCCGCAGATCCGGCGCCAGACCCGCGGCCGCCAGGCCGATGACGACGGCATTGTCCCCCGCCAGCACCAGATCGATCAGGATGACCTGGAACAGGGAAGACAGGAAACTCGGATCGAGGCCGAACATGTTTGGGATCCTTGCAGAAGAGCCGGAGCGCGCAGAGCAGCTACTCCTCCCCGTCCGGTCCGACAAGGGCAAAGAATGGAAAACAGGACGAAAGTATCAGCTTTTGCGCGCCAGCCGCCCTTCCCGACAGCCTCGTGACAGAAAAGTCGGCGCGGCCGGCCTTTTCGCGGCCCGGCAGACAAAAAGAAGCCCCGAGGTTGTTCACCTGCGGGGCTCTTTTTATCGGTCTTCGATATTTTTCAATCGCTTTCCGACACTGACACAACGGCCGGCGCCGGCAATGGTTGCATCGGTTCCGATTTTTTTTCGAATAAATTCCCGACCCCGCCGCGTCCCGCCCGGAACCTCGCTCCCTGCTTGCAGTTGATCCGGCAGGCAAGGAGAAGTCCCATGCAGAAGCGCCATATGCTGATTGCCATCGTCGTCGCCCTGATCGTCGTGATCTTCGCCGGCATGGTCTTTACCGGCGTCAACCAGGCGCCCTCGGTCGATGGTTCGGTCACCTCCACCGGCTCGGAAAACCGCGGCAGCGACACCGGCGTCGCTGCCCCCGCCGCGCCGACCGACACACCGGCCCAATAATCGCGGCGCGATGGCGCGCGAGCCACTGAAGCGATTCACCGTCGAAAAGGGAAACCTTTGGTGGGTGCACAAGGACTCGAACCTTGGACCCGCTGATTAAGAGTCAGCTGCTCTACCATCTGAGCTATGCACCCGTCGGCGTTACCGCCCGGCACCAAAGTGGCGCCTCTCTAGCAAAGCGATTCCGACCTGTCCAGCGCTGGGCGCAACTTTGTTGGGATAAACTGCAATGCGCCCGGTCATCGAGACCGGGCGCCATTGGTCACGGGCGCAGATGCCGGTAATCGTTGATTTCCACGACATTGCTGGCCGGTGCAGGTTGCTCTGGGCGAAAATCGTCCATGAGCCCGATTGTGCGTTCGATGATATGGCGCAACTGCCGAGAACGCTGGTCCGCCCCCTGGAGAATGGTGGCGGCGCGCTGCAGATGGTCACGCGCAAGCACATAGGTGGGAGGCACTTGGAACTCCTTCGGTACACGAATAGCGCCGGGGCTTGGCGCGAGTTCAGCGTGGACCTGCTTAGTGTTCGAGACCTTGCCGGCTTGCCTGCAATTTTATCCAAATCTGCGGTGCCGACCCATCGCGGAAAAATTTCCCTGTGCGACGGGCATTTGCGTTTGGCGAAGTTTTTTTCTGCCTGTGCACAAAAGCGGGGACGCCCCCGTCCGCACCCGCGAAAGCCCCTCAAATCGGGCGGGAATGTGTCGAATCGCGCTTCCGCGCCGGCCTGGCGAGCGCCGGCTTTGCGGATAGAATAGGGATGCGGATTCGCCCAGGAAGGTCAGCTGTCGTGCCCCAACCGCCTTTTTCGCCCCTCGTCGCGCGCCTGCCCGAGACCGTGCCCTTTGTCGGGCCGGAAGCCCTGGCGCGCCGCTCCGGCATTCCGCTGCGGGCCCGGATCGGCGCCAATGAATCCGGCTTCGGTCCCAGCCCGAAGGTGGTTGCCGCCGTCGCGGCGGCCGCGCCGCAGAGCTGGGCCTATCCCGATCCGGAAAATCACGACCTGCGCACGGCCCTCGCCGCGCATCTGGGCATCGGCATGGACGAAGTCGTCGCGGGCGAAGGCATAGATGGGCTGCTGGGCCTGGCCGTGCGGCTCTTCATTGCCCCCGGCGACACCGTGATCACCTCGCTGGGCGCCTATCCCACCTTCAATTATCACGTGGCCGGCTTCGGCGGCGTCCTGCATGGGGTGCCCTATGCCGGCGCCCATGAAGACCTGTCCGCCCTGGCGGCCCGGACGCGCGAAACCGGGGCGCGCATGGTCTATCTCGCCAATTCGGACAATCCCATGGGATCCCATTGGCCGGCCGAAGCCGTCGAGGCCTTCATCGCCGCCCTGCCCGAGACCTGCCTGCTGATCCTCGACGAGGCCTATGGCGAAACCGCCCCGGCCGGCACATTGCCGCCCATCGACACCACCCTGCCCAACCTGCTGCGCTTCCGCACCTTTTCCAAGGCCTATGGGCTGGCGGGCCTGCGCATCGGCTATGCCTTCGGCAATTCCCGCCTTGTCGGCGGCTTCGAGCGCATTCGCAACCATTTCGGCCTCAACCGCCTTGGCCAGGTCGCGGCCCTGGCCGCGCTGGCCGATCACGACCATCTCGGCTGGGCCGTCGGCGCGATCGCCCGGGCGCGCGGGCGGATCGCGGACATTGCCCGTGAAAACGGTCTTGCGCCCCTGCCCTCGGCGACCAATTTCGTCACCATCGATTGCGGCCGCGATGGCGATTATGCCAGCCTCGTCCTGGCCGAGCTGGCCCAGCGCGGCGTCTTCATCCGCAAGCCGATGGCGCCCGGCCTCGACCAGCATATCCGCATCAGCGCCGCGCCGGATCCCGAGCTCGACATCCTCGCCGAAACGCTGCCCCAGGCCCTGCGCGCCGCCTATGGCGCCGGATAGATCGCCACATCGGCCCAGAGCGGGCGATGGTTGGAGCCATAGCTGTCACCCGCCTCCAGCGTCAAAAGCCGCACATTGCCGCGCGTGAACACATTGTCGATGGGCACGCCCAGGGGCCCCAGCCGCACCGGCCAGGTGGCGGGCGCCCAGGGCCCCGGCGCCAATTGCTGCCGCTCGGCGAGCAGCGCGACCGGCTCGGTCCAGGGCGCCGCGTTGAAATCGCCCGCCAGCAGCAGCGGCCCCTCGATATCGGACAGGATCTCATTGATGTGGTGCAGTTCGATCCAGGAGGCCTGGTCGAAATAGGGCTTGGACAGATGCACCCCGGCAATGGTCAGCGCCTGCCCCTCGATCGTCACCTGCCCGATCGCCATGCGCTCATGCTCGAAGGGCGGCAATTGCCGCACCGATGCATTTTCGATGGGAAAGCGCGAATGCAGGGACGTGTCGCAGGTCTCGGTCCGCGCGCAGCCGACACTATAAGGAAAGACGTCCGCCAGCCGCTCCAGATAAGGCTCGATGCCCGGCGTCTCCATCACCAGCATCACATCGGGCGGATCGGCCAGCACGGCATCGACCAGCGCCTCCGCCTGCCTGTTGCCGGTCAGCACGTTGAAGCTCAGGAAACGGAATTGGGCCGCCGCCGGCGCGGCCATGGGCGTGCGCCGCGCGTAAAAATCCCAGACGAACAAGGCTCCATGCGCCAGGCTTGCCAGCACCACGAGCAGCACCAGCAGGCCGCGCCAGCGCGCCCCGAACACCATGGCCAGCAGCGCCAGGCCCAGCCCCACGGCGATGAGGTGGAAGCGCAGGCTCTGCAGCAGCAATTCGCCCGGCAGGCCCGGCGACACCGAGACCACCAGCAATACCACGATCAGGATCGCCGAAACGGCCAATATCCCGCCGCGAAACTCCGCCTTGCTCAGCATGCCCGCCCCCCAGACCTGGTGCTGGACGCTAGAGCAGCTTCCGCATCTGGATGCAAGCGCCGGCAATGTTCACAAGTTCGGCAGGGTCCCAGTCGAACCGTTCCCAGCCGGTCCGCTCGTAGAAGCCGACCGCCTCTGGCGCGGCATTGACCAGCAGCGTATCGACCCCGAAGCCGCGCGCCCGCTCCGCCACCATCTGCTCGAGCACCCGGCCATGTCCCCGGCCCTGCTCCGCCGCCTTGATCGCCACCAGCCGGATCGCGGCGCGCCCCTGCCCGAACAGGTCGAGCCGCGTCGTGCCCTGGGCCCGCCCATCCTGTTTCAGCAGATAGGGATGGGCGAAATCGGCATAATCGTCCGGATGCCGGTCGTTATAGATGCCGAACCGTCCCTTGGCTTCGAACAATTCGACGCGGCGGATGGCGTGAAAATCCGCCCAGTCTCGAGCTTCGGTAACTTCTACAAGCTGATATGTCATGACGCCTCCTCTGAGCGCCTTACGCCGCCTTCGCCCCACCCCCCTTGAAGGCAGTGTTTACGTCGGGCGCTTCGGCTCGCACAGCAGGCTCGGCTCCTTCCCTCCCTCCCCCTTGAGGGGAGGGCCGGGGTGGGGGTTCTGTAGGTACAGCATGCTCACATGCTTGTGGGGATTGCTGATAGGTCCGAACCCCCACCCTCATTCCCTCCCCTCAAGGGGGAGGGAGGCGATCGAGCAGAGTGCTATGCAAGACGAAATGGCCGAAACACTCCCTACCCGGCCAGCGCGCCCTGGGCCGCCGCGCCGCGTTCGATCATCACGCGGTTGAGCGCATTGAGATAGGCACGGGCCGAGGCCACCAGCGTATCGGGTTCCGCCGCATTGCCCGAGGCGATGCGGCCGTTCATTTCCAGCCGCACATGGGCCGAGGCCTGGGCGTCCGTGCCCCCGGTCACCCCGTCCACGGCATAGAGCACCAGGTGCGGGTCCTGTTCGGAAGCGGCCTTGATGGCGTTGAAAATGGCGTCCACCGATCCGGTGCCCTCATAGGACACGGCCTTTTCCGCGCCATCGATGGTCACCACCAGGTTGCATTTGTGCACGCCGCCGGTCTTGGAAACCACTTCCATGTCCACCAGCCTTATGCGGTCGCCCACCGAGCCGACCTCGTCGTCCACCAGCGCCACGATATCGGCGTCATAGACGTGCTTCTTGCGGTCGGCCAGGTCCTTGAAGCGCACGAAGGCTTCCTGGAAGGCATTGTCGCCCAGCTCGTAGCCCAGCTCCTTGAGCTTGTCCTTGAAGGCGGCGCGGCCCGAATGCTTGCCCATGACCAGGGTGGTTTCCTTGATGCCGACACTGGCCGGGGTCATGATTTCATAGGTCTCGGCATTCTTGAGCATGCCGTCCTGGTGGATGCCGCTCTCATGGGCGAAGGCATTCTTGCCCACGATGGCCTTGTTGTACTGCACCGGGAAGTTCGAGGCCGCCGAAACGATCTTGCTGGCCCGGGCCAGATGCGTCGATTCCACCTCGGTATAGAACGGCATGGCGTCGCCGCGCGTGCGCAGCGCCATTACCACTTCTTCCAGCGCCGCATTGCCGGCGCGCTCGCCCAACCCGTTGATCGTGCATTCGATCTGCCGGGCCCCCGCGGCCACGCCGGCCAGCGAATTGGCGACGGCCAGGCCCAGATCGTCATGGCAATGCACCGAGAAGATCGCCTTGTCGGCGTCCGGCACGCCCTCGATAATGCTCTTGAACATGCGGAAATGCTCTTCGGGCACCGCATAGCCCACCGTATCGGGCAGGTTGATCGTGGTCGCGCCGGCCTTGATGGCCGTTTCCACGCACCGCTTGAGGAATTCGATCGGCGTGCGGGTCGCGTCCATGCCCGACCATTCCACGTCGTCGATGAGATTGCGCGCCTGCGTCACCGTGCGGGCGATGATCTCGATCACCTCGTCCTCGGTCTTCTTCATCTGATGCGCCAGATGGATGGGCGAGGTGGAAACGAAGGTATGGATACGGCCCTTTTTCGCGTGGCGCACGGCCTCGCCGGCCCGGTCAATATCGGCGGAGATGGCGCGGGCCAGCCCGGCCACAGTGGCGTTCTTCACCTGCTTGGCCACGGCGACAACGGCCTCGAAATCGCCGACCGAGGCGATCGGAAAGCCCGCCTCGATGATATCGACGCCCATTTCGTCCAGCGCATCGGCCACCTGGAGCTTTTCCTCCAGCGTCATGGTAGCGCCGGGCGATTGCTCGCCGTCGCGCAGAGTGGTGTCGAAGATGAAGACGCGTTCTTTATTGGAATTGGCGGAAGTCGACATATCAGGCTCTTTTCCTATCGGCCCCGAGGCAATGGCTCGCTGGACCGGACATTTTTACTGTTCGGTTGATGGCGCAATCCCCTGACGACCCGCTCGATTGTTCGAGCTGCCGGTGATCAGGGGCTGATAAGAAGGAGAAGAAGCGCGGGGAGCAGCAGCAATCCGGCCGCAATCGCCAGCCGGGTCATCAGGACCTGCTGTTGTGCGATGGCAATGGCTTTGGCCCGGCGGCGCTGCATACGGGTACGCTCTGGTACGCTTGTGTCTGTCCCAAACAATGCGCCAGACCGGCAAGGTATGCAAGACCAAACAGCGCAAATGCGTTCGGTTCGCCCCCGAACCCTAATCCTCCAGGTCCAGCACGCCCTCTGCCACCACCACGGCCTCGCCGCCGATGGCGCCATGGGTCAGCGCGTCCCCTTCCTTGCGGAATTGCAGGTGGATGCGGCAGGGCCGCCCCATTTCCACCCCCTGGCGCACGACGCGGTCGAACTGGCCGATCGGGCCTTCCTGCTCGGCCAGCAGGCCGATCAGCGCCGCGGCGGCCGAGCCCGTGCCGGGATCCTCGCCCAGCCCCATACCGAACATGCGCGCGGCAATGTCATTGTCCGCCTCATCGGGCGTCATGGTGAAGACATAGGCCGAGTGATGATCGTGGTGGAACACCTCGTTCCAGGCGGTGCGGTTGAGCGAAATGCGCCGCAAAACCTCACCATTGCGCACCGGGATGAGGTGGAAGGTGACCCCGGCCGAAAACACGGCGGGCCTGAAGGCCCCGCAGCCGATATCCTCGACTTCGATCCCCAGCGCCTGCGCGATGCCGAGCCGCTCCGGCAGGTCGGCAAGGCGCGCCGGCAATTTGGGCAAGGTGAATCGCGCTTCGCCCCGGCGCCGGTCGATGCGCTCGAAGAGGGCCGTCACCAGTCCCACCTTCTCCTCGATGCGCAGCGCCGAGGCCTTGCTCTGCAGCCCCAGCACCACCGCAGCGCCCACAGTGGGATGCCCGGCAAAGGGCAGTTCCTCATAGGGCGTGAAAATCCGTACCGAAGCCGAATTGCGCTCGGTCTGCGGCTTGCACAGAAACACCGTCTCGCTGAGATTGAATTCCCGCGCAATGGCCTGCATTTCGCCGTCCAGCAGGCCGTCTGCCTTGGGCACCACGGCCAGCCCATTGCCTTGCAGCGGTGTGCCGGTAAAGACGTCGAGGATCAGATAGGGCAGTTTCAATTGGCCACCTCCGCCAGCGCATAATCGGCCCGCGCCCTGCCCAGGTGATCGCAGAGCGCATCCACCGCCACGCCGTGATCGCTACGCCCCGGCAGGCCGGAAATGGTCAGCGCCCCCACGATGCCCGCGCCCTTTACCCGGATGGGAAAGCCGCCGCCGGCAATGACGTAATCGGCCGGATCGGCGCCCGATTGCACGCTGAACGGCGCCTCGCCCCGCTCCAGCACCAGCCGATAGCTCGCCCGCTGGAACCGGCGCACCGAATTGACCTTGCGCCGCACCCATTCGGCATTGTCGGCGCTGGTGCCCGGCGTCGCGGCGAAGAACAATTGCCGGTCCCAGCTCCGGATATCCACCACCAGCGACAACCCCTCCGCCAGCGCCCGGCCGCGAATGGCCGACCCGATCTCGAACGCCACCGCCTCGTCGAAGACCGGCAGCACCAGCTCGGCCTCCTGCCGCTTCACGCGGGCAATATCGTCTTCAGCATTCATGGCGCGGCTCCGAAAAATCCATCGATACAAGAGGATTAGTCCAGCGCAGCCCCGCCGGGTAGAGGCAGCGCCCCCGAAACCGCAACTTTATCCCCGCCCTGCGACCGAACCATCCCCACCCACCTATCGTCACCCTTTAAGAGGCAGAGAGCGATAGAACCGTGTCCGTCTAAACGCGAAGGCCGCAAAACAAAACGGGGGCCGAAGCCCCCGTTCCGTATGTCTTAGTTCTTCGCCTTGTCGACCAGGGCGCCGGCCTTGATCCAGGGCATCATGTCGCGCAGCTTGGCGCCCACTTCCTCGATGGGATGCTCGTCGGCCAGGCGACGGGTCGCCTTGAAGCGCGAAGCGCCGCCCTTGTATTCCTGCATCCAGTCCGAGGTGAACTTGCCCGACTGGATGTCGTGCAGCACGCGCTTCATCTCGGCCTTGGTCTCCGAGGTGATGATGCGCGGGCCGGTGACATATTCACCCCATTCGGCCGTGTTCGAGATCGAGTAGTTCATGTTGGCGATGCCGCCCTGGTAGATCAGGTCGACGATCAGCTTCACTTCGTGCAGGCATTCGAAATAGGCCATTTCCGGCGCATAGCCGGCTTCCACCAGCGTTTCGAAACCGGCGCGGATCAGCTCGACCAGGCCACCGCAGAGCACGGCCTGCTCGCCGAACAGGTCGGTTTCGCATTCCTCGCGGAAATTGGTCTCGATGACGCCCGACCGGCCGCCGCCCACGCCCGAAGCATAGGCCAGCGCGATGTCATGGGCGTTGCCCGAGGCGTCCTGGTGCACGGCGATCAGGCACGGCACGCCGCCACCCTTCTGGTATTCGCCGCGCACGGTATGGCCCGGGCCCTTCGGCGCGATCATGATCACGTCGACGGTGGACTTGGGCTCGATCAGGTTGAAATGCACGTTGAGGCCATGGGCGAAAGCCAGGGCGGCGCCGTCGCGGATATTGGGCTCGATATGCTCGCGATAGATATCGGCCTGCAATTCGTCCGGGGTCAGCAGCATGATGACATCGGCCCAGGCGGAGGCCTCGGCCACGCTCATCACCTTGAGGCCTTCGCCTTCCGCCTTCTTGGCGGAGGCGGAACCGGGACGCAGGCCCACCGCGACATTGGTGACGCCCGAATCGCGCAGGTTCAGCACATGGGCATGGCCCTGGCTGCCATAGCCGATAATGGCGACCTTCTTGGATTTGATGATATTGAGATCGGCATCACGATCGTAATAGACGCGCATTGGGATTCTCCCTCGAAACTGCGATTTGGTTAATTGTTGGCCTTGGCCCCATAGAGGGCCAGGAACTGGTCCGTGGCGATCTTCACATCGGCTTCGATGTTGGATTCGACATTGGATTGGGTGAGGCCCTTGTCGCCGAGCAGCAGGCGGATCTGCACATCGCGCACGACGAGGCCGAAAAAGGTGCGATAGGCTTCCTCGCTCGAGGTGAAGCGCAACAGCCGCGCATCGCGGGCCGCCTCAAGGATCGGCTTGAGCCGGCGGCGAATGGCCATGGGGCCGTTTTCCAGCACGATATTGCCCAAATCGTCCTTTTCCTGCGCCGCATGGGTAATGGCCGTGCGGTTGAGGGTAATGGACACTTCCCCGATAATGGTGGTCAAAAGGTCCCGGGCGAATTGCTCCAGGCTCCCCCGCAGCGCCTTGATGCTGAGATGGCTGCGATCGACATAGGGCATGCGCACCTTGGCCGCCTGCCATTGCACCGTGGCGGTCAGCAAGCCGTCCCGGTCGCCGAACCATTTGTAGAGCGTTTCCTTCGAGCACGACGCCCGCCGCGCCACCGCCGTCATCGTCAGCCCGTCGCCATTCTCCACCAGCAGGTCAAGAGCAGCCGTCAGCACGGCCTGCTGGCGCGGGGTGAACGTCTCTTCATTGACCTTGATGGCCAGGGCCACGGATTGCCTCCATGCGGGAAAGGGCGGCCTTCCCAGCCGCTTTCCGCACAGCCGTACCGTACGGTACGGTTCGATGCAAGCCCTTTCTGAGGCCGCCCGCAACGCATTTTTAAGTGTAGGAGTCCGCCATAATCTGCGGTTTTTTACGAATAGATCGCAAATCGCACCGCCATAATCCGTAAAGTATGATTATTCGAGGTCGCGATCGAGAATCTGCCTTTTGGATCCCGCGACGAGATACACAGCAAAATCAAGTACTTAGACGATTTAAACTGCTATTCGGGTAGTTTGTCATAGTTGCCAGCCCGTTGCTCGTTACGTATGTACTGAATGAGGATCTCAATCTCCCTCAACAGCCTGGTCTGGTCAGTATCGGGATCGCAGGCGATCTTGATAAGCAGGTCGGCGACGACAGCGGCGCCGCCAACGTTACGGCCGCGCGGGTTGGGGCGATGCGTCCGCCGCATTTTTCCCTCGTACTCGACCGGCCCGAGCTCCGCCTCGATGCGCAGCAGCGCGTTCCGAACCCGCGTACTGCTGGCCCCGGTCTTCTCCATCACTGCCTTCGACACGCCAGTCTTCCGCCCATCTCGGCTTACATCGGCTAGGCCAGCCAGCACTAGCAGATCTCCCAGGTTGAGGTTCGGCTTGAAAACTGGTCTCGGCATAGATGTCACCCCTCAGACCTAGAGTACCGCTCCCTCCGTTTCAAAATTCTTGAAGCCCAATTCCGTAGAAGTCGACTCGACGTCTATCAGCCCAGATTGCTGGCCAGTCGACGTCAATCGGGGGCCAATGTTGTCGATTCGACGACACCTAGAACCAACTTGAGCGCGTCTCGCCTTGAACAGGGACCATTGACGTCGACTCGACAACAATCACCCCAAACTGCTGGCGACTCGACAACTGTTTCGGCTAATTGTTGTCGAGTCGACGTCAGCGATGTTCCAGAAGATATGATTTGCGCACAATGGACGATCGTTGTCGTCCATTCGACGCCAAATCCTGGAATTAGATGTCGAGTCGCCAGCAGTTTGGGGTGATTGTTGTCGAGTCGACATCTTACGAGCCGAACTGTCCGACAGAGGGGAATGGCGCTGTCCTAAAATTCCGGGCGCCAGACATTTGCCTCGCCGCTGTGGCCCAAGCCGGTCCAACTTAAGAGGAAAGCCAATGAAAAACTCGCCAGCACTTCGACGGTCGGACTTCCTCTTGAACGCCCACGTTCAATCCGCGTGGGAGTTCGCGAGATCGCAACGGCAAGACCCATATCTGTTCGTCGAGCAGGAAAAGCGGCTCTTTCCGCTGTTTTCGATGTACAGTGGAAGCCTGTCTTGGGTCTTGAAATGGCGACGGTGCCAGTGGAGGGTTCACGGCAGGTTCGTGGCGCCCAGCCATAAGGATATCAGCCGGCTCTACCAGGCCCTCGACGACTTTCACCGCGTGCAAAAGTTCTTGCCGGCGGAACGAAGGGATATCTCGTCTTTCAAAACTCTGGACGAACTCGCCATGTGCGAATTCATCCTCGACCCGGCGTCGACGGCAAGGCTTAAAAAGGTCGCCCGCGAACAGGCCTATCGGGAGAGTTCCGCCCTGTTCAGGGATGGCCGGTGGGCAATCATCCAACTCCATTCCAAGGCAGCCGCCACCTGGTGGGGCATGGGTACCCGATGGTGCACCGCAGCTCGAGAGCGCAATGCTTTCGAGCGGTACACCTCCCTCGGACCGCTATACATTCTGCTTTCGCCCGACGGTAAGTTCCAGGCGCACCCTGCAACTTCGGAGCTACGAGACGAGGCAGATCGCGAGGTTGACCTAAAAACCTTGATCGCGGGCGCGCCGGCGGCCTTCGCCAGCACGCTTGAACAAGTCCGCCAACCTGCCGATTCATCGCTTAAGTTCACCGAGGGCCTCTATGGCAACCCAATCCACCGGCCACTCGGAGAACCCGAGGAGGGCGATGACGATTGGGAGCCAGGCTGGTTCTGGGAACTAGAGCCCGGTAGCGGCTTCTTCTGATATCCTCGACGCGGTGGTCCTGTCAGAAGTATCAGCGACATTCTGCCCAGCGGAATAATCGACCGATCGCGGAAATTCGTTCTTGTTTTGTTTTCGTCGCTCCGGAATGCTTCGGTGCAGGATATTCCAGGAGCGTACATGCACATCGACGACATCTCCTTGCCGAACGGCATGCCGGTACCCTTGCTGTCGTTCAGGCCCGTCCACGTCCGTTTCGTCGGGCAGACCGTGCATGCCGGATTTCCGAGCCCGGCCGACGACTTCATCGAGAAGTCGGTGGACCTCAACGAGGTTCTGATCAGGAACCCCACCTCGACATTTTTGTGGAGGGTGGCTGGGGACTGCATGATCGATGTCCGCATTTTCCCTGGTGACGTCGTGGTCGTGGATCGTAGCATCGCTCCACGCCACCGCTCGATCGTCTTGGCCATCATCGACAATTCGCCGACCTTGAAGCGCATCAACCGGCGAGGAAAAACGTTGGTGCTTCATAACGAAAACGCCAAGCTACCCCCGTTTACCGTGGACGAGGGTACGGAAATCACGATCTGGGGCGTGGTAACGGCGACGATCCGCGACCTGCACAAATGACCGGCTTTGCGCTGAGTGACGGCAACTCGTTCTATTGCAGCTGCGAACGTGTTTTCGACCCCAAGTTGGAAAAGCGTCCGGTCATCGTCTTGAGCAACAACGATGGTTGTGCCGTGGCGCGCACCGCGGAGGCGAAGGCGCTCGGGATCAAGATGGGGCACCCGTATTTCCTGATCAAAGAGCTCTGCGAACAAAACGATGTCACGGCGCTGTCCTCGAACTACGCCTTGTACGGCGACATGAGCCGGCGCATGAACGATATCTACGGCCGCTTCTCGCCCGTCACGGAAGTCTACTCCATCGACGAGACCTTTTTGGACGTGGATGACATCCCGGTCGCCAAGAGGGTTCAATGGGCCGGCGATCTGCGCTCCACCACCAAGCAGTGGACGGGCATTCCGACATGCGTCGGCATCGGACCGACGAAGACCCTTGCCAAGCTGGCGAACAAGGCCGCCAAGGCGCTGCCTTCCGGCGTGCTGGACCTGACGGATCCTCGCGAGCAGCAACGGGTCATGGCCGACTTCCCGGTCGGCGACGTATGGGGCATCGGTCGGGCCAGCCTGGCCAAGCTTGCAGCTGAAGGTATCGAGTTCGCCGGACAGCTGCGCGACATGGAGCCCAAGCGCGCGCGGGCGCTTATGACCGTGGTCGGGGAGAAGATCGTCCACGAGCTGAATGGCCGGCCATGCATGGAGTTGGAGTCGGTAGCGCCGCAGCGCCAGGGATGCGCCGTGACACGAAGTTTCGGGCAACGGGTCACCAGCCGTCTGGAAATGGAACAGGCAGTCGCGGGATATGCTGCCAGATTGGGCGAGAAACTCCGTCGTAACGGCTTGGCGACCAACCATGTGACGGTGTTCATGCACACCAGTCAATTCGCGGATGGCGAGCCCCGACGCAACGTCAGCATGACCGTCGATCTTCCAGAAGCCACCAACGACACCATGGCTTTGATCCGTGCCGCCAAGCGCGCGGTGGATGGCCTTTGGAAGTCCGGCTTCAGGTATTCCAAGGCGGGCATCATCACGCAGGATCTCGTTCGGCCCGAACTGTCCCAGCGATCGCTCTTCGACAATCTCGATCACGCGAAGGCCGCCAAGGTGATGGCGGCGATGGACAAGGCCAATCTGAGATGGGGCCGCGCGACCGTAATACCGGCAGCGGTCGGCTTCGCGAGCAAGTCGGCCTTCGCCACGAAGTTCGAAATGCGGTCGCCCCGTTATACGACGCGCTGGGACGAGCTGCCGATATGCCATTGATTGTCGCGCCGCTTGCGTCGGTATGGCGTCGCCCGGATATTGTCTCATTCGATTCCAATGCAGGACGCGTGGGACCATATGACCGACTTCTTCATCAGCTACACCGGCGTCGACCGTCCGTGGGCCGAGTGGATAGCCTACGTGCTCGAGGAAGAAGGTTTCACGACCAAGATCCAGGCTTGAGATTTCAGGCCCGGCGCAAACTTCGTTTTGGAAATGCAGGAGGCAGCGGAGGCGGCCGAGCGGACTGTGCTGGTACTCTCGCCCGACTACCTGAACTCGAAAATGGCCGCACCGGAATGGGCCGCCGCTTTCGCAAAGGATCCGCAGGGCCTCGATCGACGGATAGTGCCGGTGATGGTGAAGAACTGTCAGCCCGGCGGCCTGCTTCCTCAGATCGTTCAGATCAGGATATTCGACCTCGGCGAGGAGGCCGCACGGACGACCTTGATCGCAGGCGTCGACTCCAAACGGGCCAAACCTTCGGCACGTCCGGCGTTTCCCGGCACGGCTGCGGAGAAAGCGGAGCATAAGGACTTTCTCGGCCAACCGACCACGCCGACAGTGCGAAGAGCCTCGATCATTTCGACACTTCAGAACCGCCCAACCGAACTGCAGATCCGAAAGTTCGTGAAGGATGGATTCGCCACGATCCGAGAATGTTTCGTCTCCAACCTCGATGCCGCCGCTCGCGAAAACGGCAGGATCGATACCGACTTCACCGACGTGACGGGCACCGAATTCCGGGCCGAGCTCTTCGTAGACGGTGAGAGCAAATGCGTGTGCCGCGTCTTCTTGGGCCAGATGTTCGGACCCAACACCATTTGTTACGGCCAGTGGCGGTCCTCTGGAAACTCGGCAAGCGAAATCCTTTCGCCGGCAAAAGACGGCTCCTTGGCGTTCTCGGCGATGATGTCGATGGGGTTTACCCAGTTCGAGAGGGACGTAGACGTCAAGAGGATGACCGCCGACCAGGCCGCGGACTACTTCTGGTCCCGGTTCATCGCACCGCTTGCCCACCGCTGATCGCGTCGCCTATGGCTCGTCAGTACTCAAACCAGTCCGGCTCGATGTCGAGCGTCTGACTAACCGCCAATCCGAGCCTGCGGGTGGCGCCGGGTAAGTAGGGTTCAAGCGCGATCTGGGCTTCGGGGAAAATGCTGTTAGACACATAATTCAAGTCAACTTCGCGGGGGGAGCGCGCGAACAAAGGGATCTTGGCAGCCTCTTAAACGAGACGGTTGTCCGTCAAAGGCTTGCACTTCACTTCCAAAATTGATATGTACATTAAGTACATTATGTACGGAGGATTATCGAATGCGCACTTGGACGGTTACCGAAGCCCGTGCCAACATCTCCCAAGTCTTCGATGCTGTGCTTGCCGAAGGACCGCAGAAGGTGGAGAGACGTGATAGCGAGCCTATAATCCTGGTAGCAGAATCCTCGTGGAATCGCTTGATCGCTGAGTTCCCGACCGTTGCTGATCTAGTGCTCCATTCTGGCATTGAAGCCGAAGACCTTCCAGACCGTCGTCCAGCGCGCGTCGCGGGGAGAGACATGTTCTAAGATGTATATACTCGATACGGATGTGTTCTCCATCACGAGCCCCGCAAACGGCTTCAGCGCAGAGGAAGCAGAGGCCTGGCGCGCTTGGGTGATCAAGAACCAATCCGGACTATACTTCAGCGTGGCAACCATCATGGAAGTTCGTTTCGGCATCGAGAAGTCGATAGCGAAAGGAGCTACGAAGAAGGCGGCGAGCCTAAAAAAGTGGTTGGCAGCTGCGGAGACCGTTCACCAGCACAGGATCATCCCCATCTCGATCGAGATTGCACACCGCGCTGGCGAAATGCTTTACGACGCGGTCAGAGAAGGCTTCATGCCCAGCACCGAAGATGCGTTCATTGCGGCCACTGCTGCCGTAAAAGGCTACCAAGTCCTCTCGAGAAACGAGGGCGACATGACCGCGCTGAAAGCGAACTGGCTCAACCCGATAAAGATGCTCCCTCCAGATTTTCCGCCATTCACTTTTGGATAGTCGAGTTAACCGCCCGTGTGGAAGGCAAAGGCGCAAGCGAGCCGGCAGTCCTTCAGGACCGCCGGCTGCTCATAGCTAGATACTTCGAACGAGACACCACACAGATTGCCTAGCGATGGTGCTGCGCCTGCGTCGAGGCCGTACCCCGGCACCAGCAACCTCTATGCGAGCTGGGAGGCGTCAAAGCCATCCTCGGACGGTACTGTCATGGTGCCCGTAGACAACGACACGCCGATATGGCGGACGCCGGGCAGGCGATTGACCGCGTTCTCGGTGACCATGACGCAGTCCACGCAGCCCCTCCCGGGAACCGAATAGGTCAGCTTGTCCGGGCCGGTCATGCCTCGAACGTGACCTTCCCGGCCATGTCGAACTCGTAGACGTCGTCGCGGAAGCTGACCACGCCGTTCCGGTTGGCCCATGCGGAGATATAGGTCGTGTGAATCTCGGGCGGGCTCTGGACGTCCACGTCCTTCCGCTCGCCGGTGGCAAAGACGTTGCCGATCTCCGCGGGTCCCCAATCGCCGTTGTCGCGCAGCACCCATCCGACGAAGTCCTGCACCTGGTCCACGCGCACGCATCCCGAGGAATAGAAGCGAGCGTTGTCGCCGAAGAGACCCTTGGTCGGCGTGTCGTGCAGATAGACCGCGTGCGGATTGTGGAAGTTGATCTTGACGTTCCCCATCGAGTTCAACGGACCGGGATCCTGTCGGAAGCGATAGTTCACCGCTTCTTCGGTCTGCCAGTTGATCGAGCTGGGCTGAAGCTCCTGGCCGTTGCCGTCGAGGATCCTGATCTTCTGCTCGGTGAGGTAGTTGGGGTTCTCGTTCATGTACTTGATCAGGTCGCGCCGGATGATCGAGACCGGCACGTTCCAGTACGGGTTGAAGTTGATCTGGTGAATGCGGCTCTTGAGGATCGGCGTCTGCCGGTCGATGCGGCCCACCACCGCCGTGTGCCGCTTGACCACCGTCCCGTTCTCGACCGTCTCGATGAACGCTGCGGGAATGTTGACGACCACATAGCGGGCCGCAAGCGCCGGCGCCATGTTCTGGACGCGCAGCAAGTTCAGCCGCAACTGGTGGAGGCGCGTTTCCGCCGGGACGTTCAGGGCATACCAGGTCGCCTCGTCCACCTGCCCGGTGACCTGCAGACCGTGCCGGGCCTGAAAATGTCGTAGCGCCGCGTCCGTAGCGGCGTCGAAGGTGCCATCGACATTCTCGACCATGGGCATGTCCGACGATGACAGCAGCCGGCGCTTGAGCTGTACCACGCCTTCGCGGGCCATCCCCATGCTGAGCCCGTAAGTCTCCTGAGGTACCTGCTCCCAGCCGCCGGCGTTGACGAAAGGCTCGTACTGGCCGATCGCCAATTGGAGGTTGTTGGCGGTGTCGTAGCTGAGAATGGGTTCGACAGTGTCGATCGCCGCGATGGCCGCCGCGCTGTTGGCCTCCCGCTCGGCATCGGTCAGGGACGGGTTGCGGTTCATCATGTCCCATAGGGATTGAGCCTGGGCAGGTTGCATTATCGGCAAGGTGGCGGCTGCGCTCAATGGCAGCAACCGAAGAAAGTCGCGTCGCTTCATCGTATCGTTCCTCGAAAACATATCCATAGGCCTCCGTCCGCCACGGGGTGGCGTCGGCAGCGTCGTCGTGGATCAGTCGAGGCGCGGTGGACGGAAGTGTTGTGCGAGAAGTTCGAGAGCCCTGTTGCGGTCGTCGCGGATCCTGGCCGAGACGGACTCCGGCACACCCTTGAAAGCCGCAACGTAATCCGGCATCGAAGCACCGAAAACCTGCGTGCAGCAACCCTGCAGGTGGAGCGGATGGTCGGCTTCGTGCCCAAAATGGATCTCGACGGACGCCTCGTGTGGCACCACGTCGACGTGACCGAACGCGACCGCTTGATGCACCGACAGCATCAAGGCGACGATCGCGAACAGGAAAGGCAACAGCCTCCGATGTGGTTTGGCGCTCATTCCTCACCCGAACTCCAGGCCGCATTGCAGCCCATTATCCTTAGCCTAAGGTTAAATTTGGCCGGACTGCGTCGCCTGCGAATTTTGAGGAAGACTTGATGTAACTTCTTGCCCGGACCAGCATAACGGCCGCAAATTCACGCCAGAGTGCGCTAGCGCGACTTCTTCTCATATAAAATAGCTCCAAACGCGGTCACTCCACGCTCCACCCAAAAGCGAACCGGTTGCCTTCTCCAATAGCGTCACGCCGTTGCTGTTTACTTTCTCAGTAGCAACACCGGCGAAATCCTCCACCACGCTCACACCAGCATAGTCCCGTCTACAAACCCATACCCTGACAGTGGTTACCGACACTAATCGGCATTAGAGGACCATCAAGAGCTACAGGGAGGATAAGTGACTCAGGTCGCGACGACATCGCCAATCCAAGCCACTACAAACGCGCGCCGATCGCCTCCATCTGTTCGATCTCGCGACGTTGCGCTTCGATGATCTCGCCGCACAACGCAACCAGCTCGGAGTCCTCGAGGTCCGCCTCGCGGCACATCAGGATCGCACCGGAGTGGTGCGGAATCATGCTGTCCACGAACTGCCTATCGTCGATGAATGCCTGGGCACGGGTACCCCAGAACGAGAGAACGGTCAGCAGGATGAAGGCTACGTAGAGCACCAGGTTCATCCGCTTGTTCGGAAACATGCCCGGCATGGTGGCGAGCATGAATATGCCCATCGGAGCCCACATGGTCACGGCCATGTAGAACATGTTGAGGTTGTTCCGGAAATCGTGCCACCCATCGATCATGGAAAACATGACGACGTACATGACGATCAGCCCGAGGATCATGTTGATCCAGAACATCAGATAGGGCCGGCCATGGCTGCCGTGTTTCGAATGCTTATCACCATGGGCCGTATGGGCCTGAGCGGAGTGGTGCGTATGGTCGGTCATTTTTCCCTCTTAATGTCCTACGCCCATGGCCATGCCGGCGGGCTTGAACAGCATCCAGATCGCCATAGCGACCATCATCAGGTTCTCGGTCAGGGATACGAAGCCCAGCGGCACCTTGCTGTCGCCGCCGACGCAAGCGCACTTGAGCTCGCGCTTGTCGATGTAGACCGCCTTGAACACCGACGCGGCGCCGACGGTACCGATGAAGAGCGCCACCGGGATGGAAACGAACATAAGGGCGCCCGACACCATCAGGACGCCGGCGATCCCCTCGGCGTAGGCATAGATGTATGCGTAGGGAACCCAGCGCTTGGCCAGAAGGTCGTAGTTGAGGAACATGGTGGCGAAGCTATCCACGTCCTTGAGCTTCTGCAGAGCCAGGAGACACATCGCGAATGCCACGAACCATTCTGCAGCCGCCAAGGTCAAAAGCTCGCCGAACACGGCCCAGCTCGTCGCCAGTGCCATGGCCGCCGCCATCGCGAAAAGGGCGATGACAGGCGTGTAGGTGACGGCATCCTTGTCCTTCACCTTGAGGCCGAAGAAGCGGCGCAGGTCGTCGTAACCCCCTATCCTGTTGCCATCGATGAAGACCTGGGGCGTAGTCTTAACTCCATGCTCTGCCTTGAACGCATCGGTCTGCCGGCGATCGACCAGGTGATGGTCTTCCACCTTGAAGCCTTTGCGCTTGAGAAGATCGAGCGCCTTCAAGCCGAAGGGGCACGTGTGTTCGGGTGTGACCATCCTATGGAGCACGGCCGTTTTGGCGGTAGTCATTCGCACTGTCCTTTCAGCGCTTGGAGCGGGCGATCAGATCGACCAGCTCTTCGAATTTGGCGGTCTGGGCCATCGCGTCGCCGGACGCGATGGCATCGGCGACGCACGAACGGGCGTGCTGCTTGAGGATCTCGTCCTCGGCCTTGGCCAGCGCGGACTTGACCGCCTGGAGCTGATTGAGGATGTCGATGCAGTAGGCACCTTCCTCGACCATGCGCGAGACGCCACCCACCTGCCCCGCTATCCGGTTCAACCTGTTGCGGATAGCCATGGTCTTGTCGTCGCACATGCAGCCTTCCTCGATACCCTATGGGGGTATAAAGTCCGGAGGTGCGGGCCCGGTTCCATCGCGAGCGGGCAAGATTGGTTACCGGTGGATAAGCCTCTTGACCTTCCCACCGTGACAAGGCGCACGATGGTTCCGCAGGAGGCTCCGATGTCCAGCGATCGCGATACGACCCACCATCATGCCCACCATCACCAACATCACCATGGGCACCTCGACGGACCTGCGCACGCGGGGAAGGTGAAGGATCCCGTCTGCGGAATGACGGTCGATCCGGCGACCGCCATGAACAGCGCCACCTACGAAGGGAAAACCTTCTGGTTCTGCTCAGAGGGCTGCCGAGCGAAATTCATGGCGGACCCGAAAACATTCGCCGACGGACCGAAGTCTTCGACGCCCAACGCCCCGGCGCCGGCGGGGACCGTGTGGACGTGTCCGATGCATCCCGAGATCCGGCGAAGCGAACCCGGCTCGTGTCCGATCTGCGGCATGTCCCTCGAACCGGAAATGCCGAGCGCGGAAAGCGGGCCGAGCCCCCAGCTGGTCGACATGCAACGGCGCTTACGGATCGGCGCTGCATTGGCCGTCCCCGTCTTCCTCCTCGAGATGTCGGCGCACTTGGTCGACCTTCACATGGTCGTCTCCGGCCAGACGATGAACTGGGTGCAGTTGGTTCTGGCGACGCCAGTGGTGCTTTGGGCGGGCCGGCCTTTCTTCGAGCGGGGCTGGGCCTCGGTCAAGAACCGAAGCCTCAACATGTTTACCCTGATCGCCATGGGCATCGGCGTCGCTTGGCTCTATTCGGTGGTCGCGACGTTCATGCCGGGAATATTCCCGGCAACGATGCGTGGCATGGACGGCGCCGTGCCGGTCTATTTCGAGGCGGCCGCGGTGATCACCGCACTCGCCCTGCTCGGCCAGGTGCTCGAACTTCGCGCGCGGGAGCGGACGTCAGGCGCAATGAAGGCCTTGCTGGGTCTGGCGCCGAAGACCGCGCGGCGCATCCGACAAGACGGAAACGACGAGGAGGTCGAGGTCGAGGCCGTTCTGGTGGGCGATCGCCTGCGGGTGAGGCCCGGCGAGAAGATCCCGGTCGACGGGACGGTGATCGAGGGTCGGAGCGCCGTGGACGAGTCAATGGTCACGGGGGAGTCGATGCCTGTGACGAAGTCGGAAGGCGCAAAGCTTGTGGCAGGAACCGTGAACCGCTCGGGCGGGCTCGTCATGGAAGCAACAGGCATAGGTCGAGACACGATGTTGGCGAGAATCGTCCAGATGGTCGCCGCGGCGCAACGGTCGCGCGCACCGATCCAGCGATTGGCCGACCAGGTCTCGGGGTGGTTCGTCCCGCTCGTCATCGTCATTGCCATGCTGGCCTTCGTCGCCTGGATGATGTGGGGGCCGGAACCGTCCCTGGCGAATGCCCTGGTGGCGGCTGTTTCCGTCCTGATCATCGCCTGTCCATGTGCCCTGGGATTGGCCACGCCGATGTCCGTCATGGTCGGCGTCGGCAAGGGCGCCCAACTCGGGCTCCTCGTCAAGAATGCGGAGGCCCTGGAGCGTTTGGAGAAGGTCGACACCATAGTCGTCGACAAGACCGGCACTCTCACCGAAGGTAAGCCCAAGGTTACCCATCTGCTGCCCGCGCCAGGGGTCGAGGAGGCATTGCTCCTAACCACTGCTGCAAGCCTCGAGCGGGCCAGCGAACATCCTCTGGGGGTCGCCATCGTCGCGGCAGCCGAGGAGCGGAAACTGGTCCTTTTCAACCCGACCGAAGTCGACTCGCCCGTGGGCAAGGGCCTGGCGGGTCGCGTGGACGGGCGTGCAGTGATGATCGGGAGCGCCAGGTATCTGCAATCCGAAGGCGTCGACGCCGGTGGATGGCAGGAACGGGCGGACGAAATCCGCCGCGAAGGAGCGACCGTGGTTCTCGTTGCCACCGATGGTGGGATGCTCGGCGCGCTGGGTATCGCCGACCCTATTCGCGCGACGACGCCGCAAGCACTGGCCAGCCTTCGCGACGAGGGCATCCGGGTGGTGATGATGACCGGCGACAACGCGATAACCGCCGGTGCCGTGGCCAGGCAATTGGGTATCGCAGACATCGAGGCGGACGTCTTGCCCGAGCGCAAGAGCGAGGTCGTCGAACGATTGCGTTCCGAAGGGAAAGTCGTCGCCATGGCCGGCGACGGCGTCAACGACGCCCCTGCCCTCGCGGCGGCCGATGTCGGCATCGCAATGGGCACGGGCACGGATGTCGCCATGGAGAGCGCCGACGTAACCCTGCTCAATGGAGATCTCATGGGTATCGCCCGAGCCCGCCAGCTCTCCCGGGCTACGATGGGGAACATTCGGCAGAACCTGTTCCTGGCGTTCGTCTACAATGCTGCCGGCGTGCCGGTGGCGGCGGGCGTTCTTTATCCCTTCTTCGGGCTGACGCTATCACCTGCGATCGCAGCTGCGGCTATGGCGCTCTCCTCGGTGAGTGTTATCGGCAACTCGTTGCGTCTCCGCTCGACCCGCATCGCCTGATATGGTTTCGCGCTCCCTTGACCTTGCAACGATGGCAAGCCCTATCTCGGGTGGCATGAGTTCTTAACGGAGGCTCTCATGCAGCCCGAAACCGCCCCCCTGGCGGGACCGAAGCAGTGGCTTGGTCTCGTCATTCTCGTCCTGCCGTCGCTCCTGCTCTTCATGATGCTGACGGTGTTGTTCCTCGCCGCGCCGTTCATTTCCGCGGACCTCGCGCCATCGCCGTCCGAGATGTTGTGGATCCTCGACATCTACGGGTTCGTCATGGCGGGCCTCTTGGTCGCTATGGGTGTCATGGCCGACCGTTACGGTGCCCGCAACCTCTTGATGATCGGCGCGGCCGCATTTGCGCTTGCCTCGATCGGCGCCGCCTATTCGCCGAACGCCGGCACGATGATCGCTTGGCGCGCCCTCCTCGGCGTGGCTGCGGCGATGCAGATGCCGGCAACGCTGGGACTGATCTTCGCCACGTTCCATGACCCGAGGCAGCGCGGCGTCGCCATCGGCGTCTGGGCGGCCAGCATATCCGCCGGCGTCGCCATCGGCCCGCTGGTCAGTGGGTTGCTGCTCGAAGCGTTCGGATGGCAGGCGACATTCCTGATCGCCGCTCCGGTGATGACGCTCGTCGTGATCGGCGCGCCGCTCCTTCTTCCGGGCGGTCGCAACCCCGCGGGCGGACGACTCGACATCCTCAGCGTCGGCATGTTGCTGCTGTCGCTGTTTCCCATCATCTACGGCATCAAGCAGCTCTCGGCCGAAAGCGGTCCCGTAGTGGGTCTTGCCTCGATCGCCGTCGGACTGGTCGTCGGAACGTTGTTCGTGGTGCGGCAGCTTCGCAGCACGTCGCCGCTCCTCGATGTCCGCTTGTTCGCCAATGGACGCGTCAGCGCGGCCTTGGCGGTCTTCGTCCTTTCCGCCGCGGCCCTTGGCGGCTTCTACTTCATGTTCGCGCAGCACCTGCAGCTGGTGGCCGGATTGACGCCGCTCAACGCCGGTCTCGCGATCCTGCCCGGAGCGCTGCTGCTGGTGCTGGTCGCGATGACCTCGCCTATCATCGCGCGTCGGGTGTCGCCCGGCCTCGTGATCGCTTTCGGGCTCTTGGTGCAGGTCGTCGGATACGGACTGTTCGCGTTCGTGGATGCAACGACGGCCGTGCCGGTCCTGATCCTGTCCTTCATGGTGCTCTATCCCGCCGTAGCGCCCTCCATGGCCTTGACCACCGACCTCGTCGTGGGTTCCGTACCGCCCGAACGCGCGGCAGCCGCCTCGGGACTTGCCACCACGGCCAATGACCTCGGCATTTCCCTGGGGATAGCCGTCGTCGGTGCGTTCGGTCTTGCCGCCTATCGCGGAGCCCTCCCCGCCGAAGTCCTGTCCGGCGTTTCGCCCGAAGCGGCCAGCCAGGCGGCTTCGGGTCTTGCAGGGGCGATCTCCGCAGCCGAGACGATGACCGGCGAAGCCGGGGCAGTTTTGGCGACGGCGGCTCGAGACGCTTTCGCCAGCGGTCTAAACCTGGTGGCCATGGTGGCGGCGGCGATTGCCCTCCTCGCCGCGGCCATCTCGCTGTTCCGCCTGCGTCGGCCGGCTTGACCACCCGGCCCCCGGCACAATGCGGTCGGCGGGGCCCTCTCCAACGAACGTGAACGCCAAACGGTCTTGCCTGCGCCGCAATCTCGCGGTCAAAGGAGACGGTCGGGAGATTCGATTGCAACTGGTCCTGAGGATCATCAATGTCATAGCGTTGGCGGCCGTGCTGGTACTCGGCGCGGTTCCTGCTCATGCCCATCTGCTGCATCATGGATCGACCGACGACGGCATCTTTCTGGAACAGCTCGACGACGTCCACGTCCATGAGTCGGGTGACATCGAACCACACGAACACGACGATCCGGCCGTTCATTGCGGTGCTCCGCTACTAGGCCCTCAACTGTGGTCCTCTGCCTGTGCCCTGCGTGTCGCTCGCATCGCCTACGATACGTTCGACAGCTCGGGTTTTTCCGGCCCGATCCGCGACAATCTTCGACCTCCACAGCTCCGGGCCTGATCGCCCGCCCGTCCGGTGACGGTTTAGAGCAACGTGGAATCCTTGAAATGACGAAGACGAAAAGTCCGTGGCCATGGGCCTGCGGCATTGTCCTGGCGAGCGCAGTTGCCGTCCTTGGACATGGAGGCGCGACCGGCGTTGTCGGCGAGCGCATGATGGGCATGATGATGCTGGGGGAGCAGGTCAAACTCCTGGCGCCGGTGGCGAACGGCGGAACCGTAGACCAAGGTGTCCTCGAGGATGCCGCCGAGATGATCGCCATGCATGGCGGAAGGGCGATGACGGACCTTTTCCCCGAAGGCAGCCTCGATGCGCCGACCGAAGCCCGACCCGAGATATGGGCCCGGTGGCAGGAATTCTCCGACCTGGCGGATCGGATCGCGGATCTGGGAGAGGAACTCGGTGCCGCGGCGGCAACCGAGACCGTTCCGGTCGTGGCGGATACGTCCGCGCCGGTCGCGGAGGTTGTTCCACACGCGTCGGAATGGGATAACATGAGCTTCGCCTCCCTCATGGGCATCGTCCCGGCCCGGCTGGAGCCGCAGGTCGACCCAGTGGTGACGGCGTCGATCGCCCCCGCCCCGCGCACCCGCGCCGTGGCGGACATCTATGCCGACATCACGGCGACCTGCTCCTCATGCCACGCTTCGTTCCGGCAGTGACCATGAACCGCGTCGCCAATTTCCTGGCCGCGGCTGTCGCGCTCGGCGGCATCGGGGTCATCACCGTCGAGGCGTGGCCGTTGCCCGCAGCCGAGCCCATCACGCAGCCGGTGGGCGACGCCAAGCGCGGCGCCTATCTTGCGAGGCTGTCGGGTTGCATCACCTGCCACACACAGGAAGGCGCGGCACCGCTTTCGGGCGGGGCCGCGCTCGTCTCGCGGTTCGGGTCGTTCTATGCGCCGAATATCACCTCGGATGGCGAAGCCGGGATAGGGACCTGGACCTTCGAGCAGTTCGTACGTGCCGTTCGCCAGGGGGTTTCCCCGGAGGGCGACCCCTACTACCCAGCCTTTCCGTACGAGTTCTATGCCACCCTCACCGATCGCGACCTTGCCGATATCTGGGCGGCCATCAAAGCGGCCCCTGCTGACGCAACGCCGTCCCGATCGCACGATGTCGGATTTCCGTTCAACGTGCGGTCAGGTTTGAAGCTATGGCGGACCTTCTTCGAGCGACCGGCAACATATGTGCCGGATCCGTCGCGGTCGGCCGAATGGAACCGCGGTCGATACCTCGTGTGGGGGCCGGCGCACTGCGCAGCTTGCCATACGCCTCGAAACGCCGTCGGAGGCCTGCCGGCGACTGAAGTGCTTTCAGGCGACCCGGCCATGCAGGACGGCGGGAAGGCGCCCGGACTGACACCGGATGAACTCACGGCTCGTGGCTACACCAAGACCGCCTTGGTCGATGCGCTCAAGACCGGCGTGACGCCGGACGGTGACGTTTTCGGAGGCTCCATGGCGGAAGTGGTGCACGGTAGCACGGAATACCTTCTGACGACGCATCTGGAGGACATCGCCACCTATCTCCTCGACATCGGAAGAAACTAGGCCCTCGCCCATGCGGTATTTTGGAACGGCATCGTTGCGACAGGGTTTAGCCGACATGGTTCGGAACTCGACATCTCTTGCCTGGCACCGACGGGTCCGGCTGGTGCTCTTCGCGATGGTGGCGGTCGCCGCCAGCATGACGCTGCACCACGGAGCGATGGCCTCCGGACCCGGGCTTACACATGCTCATGGCGTAGCCGCTCATCATGGCGCCGACTGCCATCACGACTGCGAAGGTGCCGTACACTCGATGCCCATTTGTTGCGGAATGGGGCTTTGTCTCACCGGCTTGCCAGTCGCGCCGGAGAACCACCTTCGGATAGCCCCCATCTCTTCGGCTATCCCAGGGCCGTTGGCGACCGACACGCGTTGGCCGATCGACCGCATCGACCGTCCGCCGAAATCCCTCCTTGAACGCGCATGAACCCAACACTTCCAACCGATATCAAGGAAACGAAAATGAACATCATCAAGTCCGCGCTCCTCGCGACCACCGTCATCGCCGCCATGTCGGCGCCCTCGTTCGCCCAGGAAGCCCAGCAGACTCCCGATCCAATGGCCGGCCACGACATGTCCGCCATGGGCGGATCGGACACTGCGGTGGAACTTCCGGAAATCTGCAAGTCCGCCGAAGGCATGGCCGGTGAAATGGCCATGGCCATGGACCATGAGATGGACCAGGCCCACATGGACCTGATGGCCGGAATGGACGAGACAAACAAGCAGATGATGGACGCCATGATGATCGACGACATCGACGTGGCTTTCGTCTGCGCGATGATCCCGCACCACCAGGGCGCCATCAACATGGCCAAGGCGGAGCTCGCCCATGGCGACAACCAGTGGGCCAAGGACATGGCGCAGAAGGTCATCGACGCCCAGGAGCAGGAGATCGCCGATATGATCGCCTGGCTCGAAGGTGAAGGCGCCAACGAGTAGACTTCGAAAAGGGGGACGCGCCACGGCGCCTCCCCCACTTCGCTTTCAGCTTCCCGCAATCATTGATCGGTAGGGTCTGGGCGGGAGACCGTCATGCTCAACGACCTCAAGATCCTTGCCACAGACTTCATGCATCTGAGCCGGGATGCCCTGCATATCCACTTGGGACTTGCGATCTATGTCACCGCGATCCTGGTCTTCCGGCGGGGGCCGGCCAGTCCCCTGCCCTGGCTCGCGGTGCTGGCTTTCGAGTTGGTCAACGAGGCCCTCGACCTGTTCCATGAGGTCGACCTGAGCGGCGCGATCGTCGACATCGTCAACACCATGTTCTGGCCCACCGTGGCCCTCGTGGCGGCCCGGATCCATCTTCGGCGCCGCAGGGTCTCTGAACCGGCTGAATAATCTGCGCCGGCTTGGCGGCCTCTACCTGGAGCGGTCGGCCTGAATCTCCCGCTCGCGTTCGGGCCAGGTGCCCTTGATGAATTCGAGCACCGCTTCGATCTCGGCATCGGTCATGGTCTCGCCGAAAGCGGGCATGTCGGTTTCGTAGCCGGGAGCTATAGCAGCCAGTCCGTCCTTGACGATCAGGAACAACTGGTCGTCGGAATGATGCCAGGTATGCCCGGTGGCGTCGTGCGGCGGCGCTGGAAGCCGCCCGTCCGGCTTTCGGACCATCCAGTCGGGCTGGCCCTCGAGTTCGGCGCCATGGCAGGCGGCACAATTATTCATATACAGCACTCGTCCGTCCGGCTCCTGGCCGATCGAAGGCGCCGCGATCAGGGTCGCGGCTAGCGCAACGGCGAGCGATCGTTTTGTCATCGTGCGTCGGGGCATATGATCCGCATGTCGAAAGGCGGCAGGCCATCGGGCCTGCCTGCCGTGTCAGCCTCGTAGTTCGCCGGTGTACCCGGCTTCACCGATAGCGCCGGCGATAACTTCCGCCGGCTTGTCGCTCCGGACCCGGACCGCCCGGTTGGAGACGTCGATCTTGATCTCGGCGTTTGCGTCCACGCCCTTGACCGCCTTCTCGACGGTGGCGGCGCAATGGCCGCAGGTCATGTCGTCGACTTTGAACTCGTACATGTCAGCTCCTTTCGCTTCCGCGCAGATATGGGGTTTCCAACGGTGGCAAGGTCAAGAACCTTCCGCCAGCTTTTCGTTTGCAGGTAGGGACATGTCGCTGCCGGTCGCTGAAGGATTTTAGCCCAACGTCCGATATGTATGTGCCGCAGCCAACAGGTCCAAGTCCCTACCTTTCGTGCCGGATATCACCGGGAACGTAGAGTAGACGAGCTTGATGAACCCGTCGAAGCCCAGCTTCTTCGTTTCCGAGATGACGTGATCGAGGATTGCCTTCTCGTCATCTGACAGGTTGACCTCCAAGTTGTCGTCCACAAGTTCAATCCGTCCTCTCGGGTTGCCGTACATGGTCTGCTCTTGCTGGACACGGAAAGCCCGATCCTCGAGCGCCAGGTTGTGCACGTCGTCCACATAGGGGCCGTAGTGGTTGAACTTCCATTTGATATCGGTAAGCTGCCTGCCCCGATCCAGGGCCGATTTCCAGTCGGCGAGGTAGACCATCTTGGTCAGTCGCGCCTTCGAAAGCTCCGACTTATGCGGGTAGGTCTTGATGTAGTAGGCCATCACGCTTCGAAGGTCGGCCATTAGAACCCCCTCGTCTTGGCAAACTTGAGATCGGGCTCCCGGCTGCGCATGCTTTCCAGGAACTGCGACGTCTCCTGTCCCCACGCCCCGGTGCAGCGGCTCTTGAGATCGACGTTGTCGAATCGGTTCGGCGCTTCGCTCTCGAAAACGATAATGGCATTTCGCGCAGACGTTGTCGGATGTTTCAACACGTGTGCGGCAATCGAGCGTGAGCGCATGTTCAAACTGTCGACGACGCTCATCGGCAGCTTCCAGACCTTATTGTTCACATCGCGATAGTTCGCCCACTCCGTCCGGGCGTCCGGCAGATCCGCGACGCTGGAATACCCGTCGGCCGAAGACCACGCCGTTCCGATCACGCCCTGGTTGGCGGGATAGATTGTGCGTCCCGGTTTGTCGAACTCCGGGCGCTCGGCATATCGACCGACCATGGTGAACTGGCCGTCGTCATATCGATAGACGCTTATCCTATCGGCGCCATCGAACTCGAGCTGATCTGCCATGGCCCTGAGCTTGTTGCGCAGGAGTTCGAAATAGTCCCCACCAAGCGCCGAGATAACGCCTTCCAGCCGAAGCACCTCGTCTTCGAGCTGCTCCACCTTTCTCTCGAGCTTCGGGGCCTCCTTGATAGGAAGCCAAACGGCCCCGAGAACGACCAGAAACGTCAGTCCCGAAAGAATACGTTGCCATGGTTCGCGCTCTCCATCGAGTGCGATGAAGAAAAGATCGGAAAGAAACACGAGACCGACGGCGGAGACGAGCAACATGATCGGCAACCGCCACCGATCCAGGAAGACCCCGACGCGCTGGAAGACCCCGTTCGATTTCGCCAACCAAGAATCTCCGTGCGTCGGCTTCGCCAATCACTGGTCTAAGCCGATAATCCTTTACGCCGAAGTCCATAAAGCTTTGTCACACAAGATTTCGCTGGGGCGAGTTGCTGATTATCCAGCCGTCCTTGAGGGTTCGATGTCGGTAACCCCGAAGCGTGGCTTCCGTTTCTTGCCTTCGATCGGGATGTCCCTCGCGAAGCCGTCGATTATAGGACAATCCGGCCTGCCGTCTCCATGACAGTTGTCTGCAAGATGGCGCAGCGTATCGCTCATCGCCTTGAGGGCCTGCGCTTTCTCCTCCAGCACGCGTATGTGCTCGAGGGCGATGGCCTTGACGTCGGCGCTGGCCCGGCTGCGGTCCCTCCATAGGGCCAGGAGATCTCCCATCTGTTCGATCGAGAACCCCAGGTCCCGGGCCCGGCTGATGAACCTGAGAGCGTGGACGTCGTTCTCGGCATAGACCCGGTAACCGGACTCGGTCCGTAGCGGCGCGGAAATGAGGCCGATGGACTCGTAGTAGCGGATCATCTTGCTCGACACACCGCTGCTTTTCGATGCTTCGCCGATGTTCATGACGTCGTCTCCAAGGGTTGCATTTCCAATTTTGCACCGGGGGCTCGTCCGGTTTCTGCGGTCCTTATCGTAGGGACCGAAAAGCCCTTCAGGCGGAGGGCGTTGCCGAGAACGAAAACGCTGCTCAACGCCATGGCCCCGGCAGCGAGCATGGGGGACAGGAGCGTGCCGTTCACGGGGTAGAGCACGCCGGCGGCGACCGGGATAAGCGTCACGTTATAGGCGAAGGCCCAAAACAGGTTCTGCTTGATGTTGCGCAACGTCGCCTTCGAGATCGCGATGGCATTGGCCACGCCAAGAAGATCGCCCGACATCAACACCACGTCCGCGCTTTCGATAGCGATCTCGGTCCCGGTGCCGACGGCGAGCCCGACATCCGCCTCCGCCAACGCCGGCGCGTCGTTGATGCCGTCTCCGACGAAGGCGACGACGCGGCCTTCCGCTTTCAGACGCTTGACGGCATCCACCTTCCCGTCCGGCAGCATCTCGGCCACCACCTCGTCGATCCCGAGACGCGCGGCTACCGCCCTGGCGGTCCGCCCGTTGTCGCCGGTTATCATCGCGACCTTCAGTCCCAAATCATGCAGGGCCTGCACCGCCTGCGAGGAGGTCGCCTTGACCGGATCGGCCACCGCCACTATGGCCGCCAGCTGGCCGTCGACCGCAACGTAGATCGGACTCTTGCCTTCGTCGCCGAGGCGGGACGCGTCAGACTCGAATAGCTCGACAGGGACACCGGCCTTGAGCATGGCGCGATCGGCACCGATCAGGACATGCCGGCCCATTACGGTTCCCGAGACGCCAAAGCCCGGCTCGGCGGAAAACCCGGTGACCTCGGGGAATGCGAGATGGGACGCGGCCTCGACCAAGGCCTCGGCGATCGGATGCTCCGAACGCGACTCCACGGCTGCGACAAGCGCCAGCACTTCGTCCCTTTCGAAGCCCGAAACGGTTTCCAAATCGGTTAGCTTGGGCTTGCCCTCCGTCAGGGTGCCCGTCTTGTCCAAGGCGACGATATCCGCAGAACGCAGGGTCTGAAGCGCCTCGCCCTTGCGGAACAGAATGCCCATCTCGGCGGCCCGCCCGGTACCGACCATGATCGAAGTCGGCGTGGCCAGACCCATGGCGCAGGGGCATGCGATGATCAGCACGGCGACCGCGTTGACCAAGGCGAAGGTGGTAGCCGGCGAGGGACCGAAGTTAAGCCAGATCAAGAAGGTGGCGACGGCAATCGCCATGACCGCCGGCACGAACCACGCGGTCACCTTGTCCACCAGCGCCTGGATAGGGAGCTTCGAACCCTGTGCGGCTTCGACCATACGGATGATCTGCGCTAGAACCGTCTCGGCGCCGACCTTGGTGGCGGTGAAGGTGAAGGAGCCGTTCCGGTTGACCGTTCCGCCGACCACGCCGACCCCCTCGCCCTTGAGTACTGGCACGGGCTCACCGGTTATCATCGACTCGTCGACGTAGGACGAGCCTTCGACGACCGTACCGTCGACAGGGATCCGGTCCCCGGGCCGGATCTGGATCCGGTCACCTGCGGAAACGGCCTCGAGCGGCATCTCGACGATGACGCCGTCCCGCACGACGCGAGCCGTCTTCGGCTGCAGGCCGATAAGTCGCTTGATCGCCTGGTTGGTCCGTCCCTTGGCGCGGGCTTCGAGGAACCGCCCAAGCAGGATCAGCGTGACGATGACCGCCGCCGCCTCGTAGTAGACGTTGGCAGTGCCCGCCGGAAGTATACCGGGAAGGAAGGTGGCGACAACGGAATAGCTCCAGGCGGCACCCGTGCCGAGCGCCACAAGAGAATTCATGTCGGGCGCGAGCCGCAACAGGTTCGGAATGCCCTTGCGGTAGAACCGAAGACCCGGTCCGAAGACAACCGCCGTCGCCAAAGCGAACTGTATGTAAAGGCTGTTGGCATGACCAAGCTCGGTCATGATCCAGTCGTGGATCGGCGGGACGAAGTGCGAGCCCATCTCCATGATGAACAACGGCACCGTCAGGAGCGCGGCAAGCCCGAAGGCCAGCTTGAGGCCGCGAAGTTCGATGGCTCGACGATCGTCTGGTTGGCTTGCCGACGTTACAGTGGCTTCGACCGCGATCTCGTAGCCGCTGGCGCGCACTGCCTCCTCCAGCGCGGCACGAGACACCGTGCCTGCTGGAAAGGTGACGGAGGCTTTTTCGGTAGCGAGGTTGACCGTCGCCGATGTCACGCCCGGCACGGCGGACAACGCCTTCTCGATACGGCTGACACACGAGGCGCAGCTCATACCTTCGATACGGATCTCGGCAACATCGGCGCCTACGGCGTAGCCGGCCTTCTCGATGGCGGCAACGACGCTTGTCGGATCGGCCGGCCCCGAAAAATGCACGGTGGCCTTCTCGCTTGCGAGGTTGACGGAAGCGGCGGCCACACCCGGAACGGCGCGAAGCGCCTTTTCGACCCGTCCCACGCATGACGCGCAGGACATCCCCTCGACGTCCAAGGTGATCGGGGCTTCGGTGGCGACGGCTCCCGGTAAGGCGGGTTGGTTCCGTGTTGGCATTTCGACAGTCCTTATTCTCGGCTGTCGGTATAGGTAATGCTTCCAACGATGGGAAGGTCAAGCCCTCCGCGCCTGCGCTTCGCCCGGAACGTCGTCGAAGCAGTCGGCTGGCACATGCTGGTTGACGGCGGGTGCTTGGTGTTGCGTTCCGCCCGGACGACTATCGACCGTGTTTGCGGGGAAAGAGATAGTCAGGATCAATGCCGACTGGTGGGAGCATCTTGCGCCCAAGCCGTTGCAGCGACGGCTGCGCGAGGTGGAAAAGCTGCTCGACGACTGGTGCCGTACGCCCTATGGCGCAAATTGGCTCGGAAGCGCCCTGCGGGAGAACGGCTTGATCAGGGTGAGGCCAGGCCAATCCATTCCGGTAATGCAGCTGATCGCGCTCGGGGAGTGTCCCAAGTATATCGCCCAGATGAATGCGCGCGTCGGCCATCGGGCGATCGGCCCCGATCATTTCGGGTCCGGCAGCCGCTGGCGGAAGATGAGCTCGCCATCGAGCCGACGAACCAGGTCGACGGAGTGACAGACCCTGTGCAACTGGCCGCGGCCAAGGCCGCGCTATGGCGGAACCGAAAGCGAGTGGAAACTCCTCGATTCAGCCGGCGAATTCAACGGGCCTGAATACCAGCGACTGGCTCGAAGCAGTCGCCAGCACCTCGTGACCGGACTGACCGCTAGCAATCCCATCGCGGCCAGTCAGCAACCGACCCCATTTCGGTCGTTAGATTTCGACCAGCGATTTCCCGAAACCTGCTATTGGGCCACTCTTACTAAGGCTGGGTGTTGGCTCCCAGATGAGCAATAACTCGGGGCCTTGTCCGATGGGAAGCAGCGTGCGGCGGCAGTTGCTTCCTGGGCACGGTGACGCGGCTTGCAAATCGCTCCGCGTACTGCCAGCCTCATCGTGGCCAGGCCTTCGACGATGGACAGATCGGCGACGTCGAACACACGCATGGCCTCACCCGGGCGACCGATCTCAATGGTCAGCCTGGCGTCGTGATCGAGGCGGACTTTCTTGTCTACCGCCGCCAGGATCGAGCGGAACTTGCCGGCGGTCATCATGGGTTTTTCGCCCTCGGTGGGGATGTCTTCCACCTGCAGCACGGTCTCCCGCCAAGCGTCTGGGTTGCCGCCGCAATCGAGGGTTATGAATGACCCCGCCTTAACCTCGGTGAGGTGGTAGCCGGGCTGCACGTCCCGACCATCGTATTCGATGGTCAACGGCAATGCGTCATGACCTTCCAGACAGTCCAGCACGGCTCCAAGGGTAGATTCGACTTCGACAAACGGGACGGTTGCGTGAGCGTTCATGTTGCGATATCCGTTGTTTCAACGATTCTTGAGATATTGAGATGAATATGGAAGAACCGCAAGCCCTCGATGCATTTGGCGCCCTGTCGCAGGAAACGCGCCTCCGCATGGTGCGCGTGTTGGTGCAAGCCGGGCCGGAAGGTTTGTCGGCCGGCGCGGTCGGCGATGCCGTTGGCGCGTCTTCCTCTGGGGCGTCGTTCCACCTATCCCATCTCGAACGCGCCGGCCTCATCTTCTCGCGCCGCGAGTCCCGCTCCATCATCTACACCGCAAGCTACGACACGCTGGCCGGTTTGGTGGAATTCCTGATGCGCGACTGCTGCTCCGGACATCCCGATATCTGCGCGCCTGCCGTGGCCGCATGCACCCCTGCCCAGAAGGAGACCGCCTGTGTCTGCTGAAGATCGCGTCTACAACGTCCTGTTCCTCTGCACCGGGAATTCCGCCCGCTCGATCCTGGGCGAGGCCATCCTCAACCATGTTGGCGAGGGGCGTTTCCGTGCCTTTTCCGCCGGCTCCACGCCGAAGAGAACAGTCCACCCGATGACGTTGGAGACCCTCGACAAGGTCGGCATCCCCACCGATGGACTACGCTCCAAGGCCTGGGACGAGTTCGCGGTGCACGGTGCGCCGAAAATGGATTTCATCTTCACCGTCTGCGACAACGCCGCCGGCGAAACCTGCCCGATCTGGCCCGGACAGCCGATGACGGCGCACTGGGGGATCGAGGATCCGGCAGCCGTGGATGGCCCCGAGTTCAAGCAGCGCGCCGCCTTCGAGGATGCCCTGCGCTACCTTCGCAACAGGATCGGCGCCTTCATCAATCTGCCGCTGGCCAGCATCGATCGCATGGCGCTGAACTCCAAGCTCGAGGGCATCGGCGCCATGGACGGCACCACCACCAAGTCATCCAACGTCGCCTGACGCGGCACACGCAAAGCAAGGATCCGGCTTCGTGCCGGACTTTCATCGAACCTGGTTGAAGCCCGATGTCATTCGATCCGGCGCCCGCGCGCCTTTCCTTCCTCGACCGCTATCTCACCGTCTGGATCTTTGCCGCCATGGCACTGGGTCTGGCGTTGGGCTCCCTGATCCCAGGTCTTCCCGATGCCCTGCATGCGATGTCGGTCGGCTCGACCAATATTCCGATCGCCATCGGGTTGATCCTGATGATGTACCCCCCGCTGGCCAAGGTGAAGTACGAGGCCCTGCACGAGGTGTTCGCCGACAAACGTGTGCTGCTGCTTTCTCTGGTGCAGAACTGGCTCATCGGCCCCGTGCTGATGTTCCTGCTGGCCGTCGTCTTCCTGCGTGACCATCCCGAATACATGACCGGCTTGATCCTGATCGGCCTCGCACGCTGCATCGCCATGGTGCTGGTCTGGAACAAGCTCGCCGGCGGCTCCAACCAATATGTGGCGGGGCTCGTCGCCTTCAACTCGATCTTCCAGATCCTGTTCTTCTCCACCTATGCCTGGCTGTTTCTGGCCGTGCTCCCGCCCCTGTTCGGGCTCGAGGGCAGCGTCATCGATGTCGGTTTCTGGACCATCACCGAAGCCGTGCTCATTTACCTAGGCGTACCGTTCCTGGCCGGATTCCTGACCCGCTTCTTCCTGATCCGGGCAAAGGGCGACGACTGGTACGAACAGGTCTTCCTGCCCAAGATCGGCCCGATCACCCTGCTGGCGCTGCTCTTCACCATCGTGGCCATGTTCAGCCTCAAGGGCGGCGATATCGTGCGCTTGCCGTTCGATGCGCTACTCATCGCCGTGCCGCTGACCATCTACTTCCTTATCCAGTTCACCGTGAGCTTCTTCATGGGCAAGTGGATCGCCAAGGACTATCCGCGTTCGACGGCAATCGCATTCACGGCGGCGGGCAACAATTTCGAGCTGGCCATTGCCGTCGCCATCGCAGCCTTCGGCCTGGCGTCACCCGTCGCCTTCGCTGCGGTCATCGGACCCCTGGTGGAAGTGCCGGTCCTCATCGTCCTCGTCCACCTGGCACTGTGGCTGGGTCGCCGATATTTCTCGGGCCCACCCGAACTGGCTGCCAGCAGCCGATCCTGACGGACTTCCTGACTTGGATCGCCACCGCCCCCAACATTCCGGAATCCACATGACCACCACCATCTTCCACAATCCCGACTGCGGCACCTCCCGCAATACTTTGGCGATGATCCGGCAATCGGGCGTCGAACCGATTGTCATCGAGTACCTCAAGACGCCGCCCGACCGGGCTACGGTCATCCGCCTGATCGCGGACGCGGGGCTGACTGTCCGGGAGGCGCTCTGCAAGAAGGATACGCCCTTCGAAGAGCTAGGGCTGGGCGACACAACCAAGACCGATGAAGAGCTGCTCGACGCCCTCGGCGAGCACCCGATCCTTTTGAACAGGCCGTTTGTCGTCACCCCTCTCGGCACCAGGCTATGCCGGCCATCCGAGGTCGTGCTGGACATCCTGGAAAACCCGGACATCGGCCCGTTCACCAAGGAAGATGGCGAAGTCATCATCGACGCCGAAGGAAAGCGTATTGTCTGACCTGTCCAATATCGTGCCGGCGGCATTCGAGGTCCCGGATTTCGACCGGCTTGTCGCGCCGGTCCTGAACCACAAGCCGCGTCTGTTGATGCTCTATGGGTCCCTTCGCGAGCGCTCCTACAGCCGCTTCCTTACCCTCGAGGCCCAGCGCCTGCTGGAGGCCTTCGGTGCCGAAGTCAGGGTCTTCCACGCCAATGGCCTGCCGCTGCCGAACGATGCGCCCGACGACCATCCCAAGGTACAGGAGCTCCGCGAGGCAATGCTGTGGTCCGAGGGCCAGGTGTGGACCAGCCCGGAACGGCATGGCGCCATGAGTGCTGTGATGAAGTCCCAGATCGACTGGATCCCGTTGCCCGGCGGCGCCGTCCGACCCACGCAGGGCCGGACCCTTGCAGTCATGCAGGTTTCGGGCGGATCGCAATCGTTCAACGCGGTGAACCAGATGCGCATCCTCGGTCGTTGGATGCGGATGGTGACTATCCCCAACCAAAGCTCCGTCGCAAAGGCCTATCAGGAATTCGACGAGGCGGGACGAATGAAGCCGTCATCTTACTACGATAGGGTCGTCGACGTCATGGAAGAGCTGGTGAAGTTCACGCTGATCAACCGCGGCGTCTCCGGCTATCTCACCTCCCGCTACAGCGAGCGCAAGGAAGCGGCAGCCAAACTTGAGGAGCGGGTCGGCCTTAAGTCGATCTAGGATGCGATGGCCGATACCCAGTCCAACGCCGGCGCCATCTGGGCTCTCGGCGTCACCCAGATCATCGGCTACGGAACCCTCTATTACAGTTTCAGCATCCTCGCTCCGAACGTCGCCGGCGATCTGGACGTACCCGTGCAATGGATCTATGCCTTCATTTCGCTTGCACTGCTCGCCGGCGGCCTCGTGTCGCCATGGGCCGGCGGCCTGGCCGATCGTTTAGGTGCTGGCCAGGTCATGTCGTTCGGTTCGGTTGGTGCCGCTGCGGCGCTGGCGGCTTGCGGGATGGCGGGCAACGCCATGGCCTTCCTGGCTGGCGTGATCCTCGTCGAATTGGCGTCGGCCTTTGTGCTCTATTCCACGGCGTTCGCGTTCCTCGCCCAGACAACGGGCTCCCGCGCCCGCCGCAGCATCACCTACCTTACACTCATCGCCGGCTTTGCCTCGACGATCTTCTGGCCACTGACCACCTGGCTGCTGCAAGCCATGGACTGGCACCAGGTCTATTTCCTCTTCGCCGTCCTCAACCTTGCCATCTGCCTTCCTCTGCACCTTTGGCTATCCCGCTTCGCCCGGATCGCAGCCGGTCGTCCGCCCGAAACGATCGCTGACCCGACGCCGATATCGCTCGAGAACCGAAACCTCGTGTTCGTCCTGATCGTCATGGGGTTCTCGCTGGCCGGCTTCGTTTCGGCGGCGACATTGTTCCATATGGTGCCCCTGCTCGGCCTGTTGGGGCTGGGCACCGCAGGCGCATGGGTGGCGTCACTGCTCGGTCCTGCCCAGGTGGCAAGTCGATTGATCAACATGGCCTTCGGCCAGGATCTTCCTGCGACTGTCCTTGCGGTGGTTTCGGCAGTCACCATGCCGCTGGCTTTGGGCACGTTGGCGCTATCCGCACCCTCAACGACTGGCGCCATTGCCTTCGCCGTGATTTTCGGTCTCGGCAGCGGGCTGTTCAGCATCGTCTCCGGGACGCTGCCATTGGCGATCTTCGGCAAGGCAGGTTTCGGAAAACGGCTGGGCTGGATCGGCATGGGAAGGCTGGGGCTTTCCGCTTTGGCGCCATTCGCCTTGTCGGTCTCTCTTGTAACTGTCGGACCGAAGCCATCGGTCTGGGTCTTGACTGGCGCCGGCACCTGCTGCGTCGCGGTATTCGCTGAAGTCTGGCGTCGCTGTCGCCCGTCAATGTCAGCGATGCCACTGCGTTGAAGCGTTGAGCTGAAGGTCCGCAATCGCTGCACGGGCCATCAATAGCAGACGGTCTGCCTCCTACCCCAACCTTTGCCGTCAAGCTAGGACTTGCCGCTACAGTGACAACGCCGGCGTAGTAATTTTCCTGCTAATCCGGTCTTCCCGTCGCGCTCATGCGGACGAGGCAAAATAAACTTTTCGTTGGCCTTGCCTCTCCCGATCGTCGTGCATCGAAGCCAAGATGCGACAACTTCGTCCTTGCTCCTCCAGCGGCTGGAGGTCGTACCTCATCAGGACGACTGGAAGAGGTGCCGTTGGTGAGAACGCGGTTGTGGACATTGCTGACCTTGGCCTGGCTCATAGCCCTGGTGGCGACGCTCGGCGCGCTGTTCATCGGCGAGGTCATGGGTCAGATGCCGTGCACGCTGTGTTGGTACCAGCGCATCGCCATGTTTCCGCTGGTGTTGGTCCTTGGCCTTGCGGCCTATCGCGGTGACGGCGCGGTCTGGCGCTATGCGTTGCCTATCGCGGCTTTTGGCCTCGTCATCGCTGCCTATCATTCCCTTCAGTATGCAGGGGTGCTGCCGGTGCCGATCATTCCCTGCCAGGCAAGCGCACCGTCCTGCTCGGGCGAAGGCATGCTCGTCGCAGGCTTCCCCATTCCATACCTGTCCACCCTGGCATTCGCCGGCATCACCCTCCTGCTCCTACCCATGACAAGGACACGCCCATGAACAAGCGACTACTGGTGATCGGGGTGGCCATCGTGGCGATCGCGGCTTTTGCCGTGGCAACCCTTCTGTACCGCCCTGCCCCTGCCCCGAGCGTCTCTCAGGTGGCTGGCACCCTGGAAGAGGCCGGTTACGTCCGGGCTCATTCACCCATCATCGGACCGGTCGACGCGCCTGTCACCATCATCGAATTCTTCGACCCGAGCTGCGAGGCGTGCCGGGCCTTCTATCCGATCGTCAAGCAGATCATTGATCGGCATCCGGACCAGGTCCGGCTCGTGCTGCGCTATGCCGCGTTCCACGAAGGATCCGATACCGCAGTCAAGATCATCGAAGCCGCCCGTCTGCAGGACAGGTTCCTGCCGGTGCTCGAGGCATTGTTGGCGCGGCAACCCGAATGGGCAGTGCACGGTTCACCGAACCTCGATCTGGCCTGGAGCATCGCCGGCGAGGCCGGACTGGACGTAGAGCTCGCCCGTCAGGACATACTCCGCCCCGGCATGGTGGGGCTGTTGAACGCGGACGCCGCCGACGTCGAGCGATTCGGGGTGCGGCAGACCCCAACCTTCCTCGTCAACGGCAAGTCCCCGGCCGGCCCTGATCCCCAGGCGCTTGCCGACCTGGTCGCCAGCGAAGTCGCCGCCGCCGAATGACCGAGCGCGTCGACGTCCTGGTGGTCGGCGGCGGGCAAGCGGGTCTTGCCGCATCCTATCGTTTGGCTCGGGCCGGTGCGTCGCACGTCGTCGTGGACGCGCTGGGTAGGATCGGCGACAGCTGGCGCCGGCGATACGACAGCCTGACCCTTTTCACTCCGCGCCGGCTAAGCGCCTTACCGGGCATGGCGATGGCAGGAAATCCGGAAGGCTATTCGAGCCGTGACGAGTTCGCCGACTATCTCGAGAACTATGCCAAGAGATTTTCGCTGCCCGTCCTGACCGGCACACGGATCGCGCGGCTGACCCGCAGGAGCGACGGCGCCTTCGAGGCCGGGCTCGCTGGCGGTGGCAGCATCATATGCCGATCGGTGGTCGACTGCACCGGCGCGTTCCAGCGTCCGTGGGTGCCACGTATGTCGACTCAGTTGAGTGACGACGTCCTGCAGCTGACTTCGGGCACCTATTCCAGTCCCGCCGACGCCGCTCCCGGGACAGTCCTGGTGGTCGGGGACGGCGCATCCGGTCGCGATATAGCCGTAGATCTCGCTGCCACCCACCGCGTCCTCCTCGCGACCGGCAAGCGGCGCCGCTTGTTTCCCGAAAAAATCCTAGGCCAGAGCACGTGGACCTGGATGGACCGCATCGGGCTTCTGTCGGCTCGACCGAATTCGGCGATAGGGCGGATCATGAAGGCAGCCGACCCGTTTCCGGACCGAGGACGCTCGCTGAAGGCGCTGAGAGCGGCAGGGATCGACGTTAGGTCCAGGCTCGAGGAAGCCGGCGGTCGCCGAGTCCAGTTCGCGGACCGCACTACCGAAGACGTGGACGCGGTGATCTGGGCGGTAGGCTATCGGGACGACGACAGGTGGCTGGGAACAGACGCAACAGGTGTCCATCGTCTTGGGCGGCCGTGGCTTCGCAACAGGGCATCGGGTCTGGTGCTCGGCGCGGCAAGGGACTCCGGACCCGTCATCGATCGCGTTCTCGCCGAAGCCTGTCAATCGTGAACATAATCGTGGTGATCGGGCGGCGACTGGTCCGGATCTAGAAGACTGGCCTCTACCGTCGCCCTGGCTTCGCCGACCGAGACGGTCACCGGGATCGACGCAACAGCCTGCAGGCCGATCGCCACGGCCCGGACCCCCGCAGGCTGCATGTAAAGCTCGGAACGGGGCGGCAGCGACGGAACGAACTCCTCCCCGTCTGGTCGCAGGACGCGCGTCGACGAGGCGCCTTCTACTTGGATCCCGATCGGCCCGATACCTGTCGTGGTGGTATTGTTGACGACGAGGAATATCTCGGTTCCCGCCGGCCCGGCCGACGCCCATGCCTCTTCGATCAACAAGCCATCGACGACGGCCACCGGCAGTTCCTGCGAAACCACGGAGGTCGTCCAGGCAACGGAAATCAGGATGGGGATCAAGACCTGTCTCATGTGCCGACAGTTCCATCTGGACGACGATGGCGCAACACCGAATTCGGCCCTGCGACAACACGCGTGATCGATACACTTCCAAGCCCAGCACGGTCCGGGACGCAGCGGGCGAAGTTACGGATGGTCACCGCCTCGGTTCCAGCTGGTACCTTTCAGGACCGTCTCCTACCGTCCCCCCGAATGGAGGTGCGGAAATGAAGGTGGGATACTCCCTGCTGCTGGGCGAATACGTTCCTGCAAATCAAGTCCGCTACGGCGACGTCGCGGGCTTCCAGATCGTCTGCCCGTGCTGCCGCGATCCCCTCATCAAGGTCGAGCGCCCGACCCAGACGGACATCACGGAATTCCTGTCCCATTACGCTGCCAAGCCTGGCACCGGCGAATGCGAACTCAGAGTGGCTTCGATTAGTGCAGAAGCCCGGGCGCGGACCAACCGCGAGTCCCGCGGTCAGACGCTCAAGGTATTCCTATCGGTCCTCCGGGACGCCATGCAGCTGCGCATGCGCAACGATCCACCGATCGAGCGAGCGGGGCGTTACGCAGGCGTCCACCTGTTCGCCGAACTGATGGCCGATTGCATGGTTTTGGACGAATGGTTGATGGTTCGGGAAGTCGACAAGCTCCTGGACTTGGTCGTTCGGTCCATCGATACGGATCGCGCCGTCGCGGAAATGGACATGGCTATGTCATTCCGACGACGGCTTGCCAAAGACATAGTCGACCATCTACGTGCGCCGCACGCGGGGAAAAGCCGGACCTTCGCTGCGCGTTTCGCTCTCAGCAGCATCGCGGCCGGTCAATACGCGGTGAACCCGGATAAGGTCGTGGCCACCGACAAGTTGGTCGCCGGCCTGCAGAACGTCTTGACCGACGATACCGAGGTCACGATGCGATGGCTCAAGAACGTGACGAAGGGCAACGAATCCGCCCGGAGCCAATACGACATCCTGATGGCCACGACCGGCATGGAGCTGCTCAGCACCCTAATGCGGCTGCCTGCTCTTGCAATGCTCGCCAACCATCGCGCTGGCCGGCATCCACTGCATGGCATCGACGACTTGGACTATTTCCACCCGAGCCCGGAAGTCCTTGGCAGCGAGCTCGACGGACCTGTCCGGGGCCTTCTCCCCAGCGAGGACGACGATGCGGCGCCAAGACCACGCTGACAAAAAGCACACCGCGCTCCAAGCGGGTTCTCACCGCGAGCTATCAACGGCTTGGCCTCAGCCCGACCTCGGACCGCATGACCGAGCGAATGTCCGAAGCAGCTTGGCTAAGACTGATCGTGGGTTGCTGCTCGAACCCTACGCCGCGGCGGCCTCGGCGCCGATGGCACCGGCCAGCATCCTGATCCCGCGCGGCAGCAGCATGGGATCCCCGCCGGCAGAAATGAAGTCGCGGATGGCCCTATGAACATCGCGAAGCACGGGATGGATCCGATCCTCGTCAAAACCATCGATCTGGGCCGCATTTTCCATATAGATGTATAGCTCCAGACGGGTCAGCCTCGCCGTGCGCAGCTTCAGGTTACCATGACGGGCATGGTGGATCATCGGCTGATCGACACCTGCATTCTTGGCCAACTGACTGTCGGAAATCCCCGTTCGGTTAGAGTATTCGTTAACCAATTCCATGATATCCTGGCGCTCTTCGGGGTCGAGGGCTTGCCGAGCGGTCATCTGTTCAGAGCCTGTTGAATTATACTTGAGCGCTATATAGATGTATAGCAATCCGACGCGCGTCAAGGGGCATTGGAATGCGTCCTACCTTCATAGACATGTTCAGCGGGGCAGGACTCTTCAGTGCCGGAATGGTCGCTGCCGGCTTCGAGCCGGCGCTGGCCATAGACCTGGCGCCCGATGCGGTCGAGAGTTACAGACGCAACGTAGCCGGCACTGGCATCGTCGGCTCCGTCACCGATGATCGCCACATCCCGCAGGCGATGGCCCTCATCGCCGGACCTCCCTGCCAGGGATTTAGTACGCTCGGCCGCAGAGATCCCGCCGATGCCCGCAATTCCCTGTCGTTGTCGATCCTGCCATGGGTCGACCGCAGCGGCGCCAGCATCGTGGTGGTCGAGAACGTGCCGCCCTTCCTCAAATCGACGCACTGGGCAGCATTGCGCGACGGCTTCGTCGCTCGTGGCTTCAGCGTCGACACCTGGGAGCTGGATGCCTACGACTACGGCGCCCCTCAACGCCGGGTTCGAGCCTTCACCATCGCTTCCAGGATCGGTCCGGTCGAGCGGCCCGCCCCTACGCAGGCAAGCGAGCCAGCAGCGATAGTGATCTCGCGCCCCATCGCCGATGGCGACGCCATGCACTTCTGGCCCAAGCCGAGCAAGCTCGCTTTCGAACGCATCTCGCGAATTCCGGCAGGCGGAGACAAGCGCGATCTGATGCGCAGCAATCCAGAGCTTTGCCCCGAGTCCTGGTTCGAGATCGGTTGCCACGCCACCGACGTATGGGGACGCATGCGCCTGGACGGGCCCTCCAACACCTTGCGCTGCACGTTCCAGAATCCGTCAAAGGGCCGCTACGTGCATCCGGTCGAGAACCGCGTACTGTCTCTGCGCGAAGGCGCCCGTCTGCAAGGCATCCCCGACGAATGGACATTCGCGGGCAAGCCGGCGTCGATCATGCGCCAGATCGGAAACGGGGTGCCCGTACATCTCGCCGCCGCCGTGGGCCGCGCGGTCCACGACGCCATCATGCGCCAGGCCTACTCCGCAGCCGCCTGAGAGGCTGCCAGCAGGGGCAGGCCCTCGAGCTCCGCCCGCTCCGTCGCTTCGATGGCCTCCTCGGCCTCCTCGTCCCCATCGTCCTCATCGGCAAGGGTCTCGATGAGTTTCACATGGACGACACGGGAGTGCTCGATCATCGCGTTGAGACCGAGCACCTGCAGCGCACTGACGCCCTTGTCCTCCTCGATCTGGCGCAGCAGGCGGACCTGGCCATCGGCTCTTGATTCATTGCTCGGCATCTTGCCCACGAGAATGCCGCGCACGATCACCTCGCGATCCTTGAACTCGTTCTTCAGCCATGTCTTGGCGTCCCACATGTAATCCTGCAGCTGACGATAATGATCGTGCGTCAGGGGGATCGTGGTCGACTTGAGCTCGACGATGATGATCTCGTAGGGCTTGGTGGGATCGTTGCCGAGCGCGAAGACCAGATCGGGCCGGGTGTCCCCTTCCTGGTCGATCTCGGTCCTGGGCTCCGCAAAGTCGTCGATCTCGAGATGCCGAGCGACCAGGGACAGGGTCGTGGTGAGATGCCTGTCGCTGGCGACGAACTGGCCGAATTCGGGGCGCACGAGCCAGGGATTGTTCTTGAGGAGCAGGTGCAGCTCCTTCTCGTTGCGCGGCGTGCCCTTCGCCGGATTGACGCCGTCCTCGATCAGCTTGGTCAAGCCATCGATGGCATTGCGACGCGCGCGGTAATGCTTGACCACGTCCTGGCGCTCGACGGATTGCCATTCCTCGAGGTGCCTTGCGATCTTGGTGATGCTCTCGGGATCGGTCCTGAGGTGGATCAGCTTGGCCAACACGTCGCTGGCGTTCATCGCCTGCATCATGTGGGGCGCAATCTCCTGGAACTCGTCGGAGTCCACGTCATGGGTCACCGCGATGGCCTTGAGCACGTTCTTGGCCGCTTCGCGCTGTTTCTTGGGCAGGGTAGCGACCCAGTTCAGTCGCCGATCGGTCTTGACCTTGTCGTTGACCTTCTTGTTGACCAGGCCCTCGCGCCAGTACCCGTGCTCCCGCACGGCGACGCGCATGATCTCGACTATTCGGGTCATCAGCTTCTGGACGACTTCGTTGTCCTCGCGAAGCTCGGTGCGGTTGGTGTTGACGAAGTCTATGGACGCACGATCCAGCTCGTCGGCCTTGACGTAGCATTCCATGTACTCGGTCGCGTAGAAGTTGTGCATGCCCGAGGGCAGGCCCTTCACCGTAGGACCGGCAGCGAGCCGCCGGTTGCAGTATATGCGCGCGCCGCGCTTGTCGGTGTGCAGGGATCCGATCTGCATTTCCGGGCGATCCGGATCCCTCTCGCGCGCACGGAACCGTACCACGTACTGGAACGGCAGTTTGATCAATCCGTCCTCGAGGACTAGCACCTCGTTCGCGAAACCGTTCTCGTCGCGTCCGTCCTCGGGATATTCGTACTCGTAGAGGACCTCGGGAACGGCAAGCGGCGCGTCGTTGACGATGATGGCGAAATCTTCCGGCTCGATGCCGTAGAAGGCCGTCGCCAAGGCATCCTCGATCGTGTTGCCGGTCTGCTTGACGGCATCGCACTTGAGCCGGCGAAGCCTGATCGACGTGCCCGTGGCCTCGAGGTCGTCATGAGGCTCATAGGTGGCCGGGATCTCGATCTTGGCCAGGTTCGTGCTGTTCTTGAGCAGGTCGTAGTCCATCACGAAGGTGGTCGAGTAATCGTCGCCATGACGCTTGGTGGTGATGACGATCTCAGCCGCCGCTCCGAAGCCGGCGAGCTTACCCAGACCCTTGCGCCCCATGACATGGCGCTTGCCCGACTCGGTGAGGTTCTGCGTCTCCTTGCCGTGCTCGTCGACGCGTCGTTTGCGGTTGAGCGGCATGAACTTGGTATAGACGTCCTCGGGCGACATGCCGTGGCCATCGTCGGTGATGGTGATCTCGATTTCGTCGGGCAGCGTCTCGAGCAGGACGGTGAACGGATCCGCCTTCTGTTCCTCGACCTTCCTCTTGGCCTCGGACCTGATGCGCTCGCGCTGGGTCGCGATGGCCTCGTAAGGGATGTCGATCTCGACCTTCGTGGCATCCGAATCGTGGGCGTTGGCCACGAACTCGACCAGGCACTTGCCGATCGTGGTGTACATGTTGATGCCGAGGGCCTCGAGCATCCCGCCTTGAATGGCCATCGGGAACAAGGTAGGCCGCCCCTTTTCGTCGACCGGGATATCAGCTGCGTCGAAGGCTGCACTCCCCGAAGCCGAAGCATCCACTTGATGGTCACCGAACAGGTCCGACATGCGCCCCTCCCTTTGGGCGGATTATAGCAACGATCCATGCAGGATTGAAATCGCTGTCGGACCAGTTCTCCGCATTCCAGGGCATGGAGCGAACAGCTCGATCGCATACGGCCAAGGACAATGCCCGGATCAGCGCCCGTACGTCTCTTCCTTGGCGGGCACTTCCGGGAAATCGGCCTCCGGCCAGGCCGCGATGGATGCTCCCTGCAAGGCGAGCGCCGCTTCCAGCACGGCGTCCCTGCTCATGCTCAACGTTTCCGCGGCGTGTTCTATCTCGGATGCCTTGCCCAGCCGTTCCAGCACCTTGCCCACGGACCTGACGACATCGCCGCCATAGGCGATCTCGGCGATCTCTATGGATTTGGCAGGTATCGAGCCGTTGGAGTGCACAAGATAGCCGAGGTCGATCGCGTCGCGATAGGCCACGGACTTGTCGAGGCATCGGTCCGCGTTGGCCAGCAGCTTCTCGGCGAACTGGCTCTCGACCGTGAGCATGGGAACGCCGAAAGGGGAGGCTTCGCCCGCAAGGGCGATGCGGGCCTCGCGGACGATCTCGAACTTGATGCGCTGGCCGTGGAGCGAGACCAGGCCCCTGATGCCGTATTGGTCCGCCTTGAATTCGCGCAGGGTCTCCACCTCGGCGCCGAATACCGCAGGTGCGCCACGCTGGACGATGGCGCTGCGAAGCTCCCGATAGCCGTCGATGTCGGCGCAGAGAAAGTCGACGTCGAGGGATAGCCTATATTCGCCGTTCATGAGCACGATGGCGGTGCCGCCGCCGAAGTAGCACTTGCTGCGTTCCAGGAACCCGTGGTCCATGGATTGCAGGGCTTCGGCGATGATGACGTGTTCCTGGCGTTCGAACTTCAAGGCGGCCTCCTGTTCCTGGACAGGATAGCCCCTCGGGACGAAAGTGTCAGGCGAACATCCGGTGGCCGTGGCCGAATTCCTCGGTGAGGTCCTCGATCAGTTCGGCTTCCTCGACGGTGAGGTGCTCGGCATCGACATGGCGCCAGTTCCGCTCGTAGAGCTCGAAGGCTTCCTCGCGATCCATCGGACGTGCGGCATCGCGGTTCCACGCGAGCATGCCGAGCTCGGGGAAGTCCTTGGGCACGATCATATCTGCATGATGCCTAGCCATGCGCAATCATATAGTCCTTCGGCATGCAAATGTCGAGTTTGTCGGCCATTGCGTGATGAACGCCCTCAAGGCGCCAAGGTTTCCGGAGACGCGCAGGAACACCTTCCGCTAACCGGTGCCGGGATATGGTAGGGCATCTATTGCGGAAACCTCCATGCTTGCCAACACCATTCGTGCCATCGCCCTTCTGGTTCTCGCCGTGGCACTGGCCGGTTGCAGTCAGTTCGTCGGCGACAATCGCCACAACGTGCCCCTGCCGAAGGCCCTGGTGGACCGGCTCGCCGCCATCGGCTCCTCCCCCGCCGAGCCGATGATGATCCGCGTCTTCAAGCAGTCCTCGGAACTCGAGGTCTGGAAGCGGACCGGAAGCGGGCAATACGCTCTGGTGAAGACCTATGCGATCTGCAAGTGGTCGGGTGGGCTGGGGCCCAAGATCCAGGAAGGCGACTACCAGTCGCCGGAAGGATTCTACGACGTCACGCCCGGCCACATGAACCCCAAGTCGGCCTATTGGCTCTCGTTCAACGTCGGCTTCCCCAACAAGTTCGACCGGGCATGGGGCCGGACCGGCAGCAACCTGATGGTGCACGGGGACTGCAAGTCGGTGGGCTGCTTCGCCATGACCGACGAGGGGGTCAAGGAACTCTATGCCCTGGTCCGGGAGTCGTTCAGGGGCGGCAACCGATCCGTTCAGATGCAGTTGCTGCCGTTCCGAATGAACGAGGCCAACCTGTCCGCCAATGCCGCCAGCCCGCACCTGGCGTTCTGGCGCAACCTCAAGGAAGGCACCGACATCTTCGACGCGACCAAGCTGCCGCCGGCTGTCGATGTCTGCGAGAAGCGCTACGTGTTCAACCGCACGGGCGCCGCTCCGCTCGACCCCAACGGCGCCTGTCCGATCGCGCCGCTCTCGACCATGGCCGCACTCTGACGGACTAAGGGCGCCCGCCACCGGGTGCGGCACGGCCCGCGAAGGCGCCGGTGACGGTGGCCATCAGCAGCATGACGACGCCGGCGGTGATGCCGACGTCCGCCAGGTTGAAGGTGGGGAAGTGCCAGCCGCCAGCGTGAAGGTCGATGAAGTCGGTGACCGTGCCATCGGGAACCCGGTCGACGAGATTGCCCAGCGCCCCGCCCACGATGGCGGCGTAGCCGAAGCGCTCGAGACACCCACGGCTTCTGTGCCATAGCCAGGCGACCACCGCGGACACCGCCAGGGTCACGAGGACGATGGCCCACCAACCCCCGGGCCCGTCCGCGGCGAACATGCCGAAGCTCACGCCGGTATTGAATCCCAGCGTCAGGTTCAACACCGGCAGCACCGGCACGCTTGCCCCGTCGAGGTACATCAGGGCTGCCTCCTTGGTGGAGGCGTCCACGCCGATGATGCCGAGGACGACGAAGAGCGAGGCGTCGCGATTGCTCATCGGCCCGCCTGACGCAGGTCAGACCTCGCATCGCGGATGATCGACCAGGCCGATTGCAGGAAAAGGCCCGCGACGGCGAAGGCGACGATCAGATCCGGCCACTGAGACCCGGTCCACCAGACCGCACCCGCGGCGGCGACCACGGCGAGGTTGCCGATGGCGTCGTTGCGCGAGAACAGCCAGACCGCTCGCATGTTGGCGTCGCCCTTGCGGTGCGGGATCAGCACCACGGCGGCCAGAACGTTCACCACGAACGCCACCAGTGCGAAGCCGCCCATCAATAGGCTCTCCGGCTGGTGCTCGATGAAGACCCGGTAGACCGTGGATGCGACCACGCCCAGACCAAGCAGGCCGAGGAAGATGCCTTGCAGCAAGGCCGCCTTGGCACGGGCGGCAAGGCCCCAGCCCACGGCGATCAGGCCCAGGAACGAGATCAGCCCGTCGCCCAGGAAGTCGAGGGAATCGGCCTGCAGGGCCTGGGAGCCGGCGATGAAGCTGCCGGCGATCTCGACGATGCCGTACCCGACGTTGAGCAGAACGACGATCCAGAGGGCCCGCTTGTAGGCCGGCGTGACGTGGGAAAGGTCCGGAATGTGGTCGTCGTCATCACCGTCCTCGGCGTGGCCGTGCTCGGAGCTCGATGCCTTCTGCCCGCCGATCCGGTCGAGCTGGTAGCCGAGGTCCGTCACCGCGGTCTCGAGGATTGGCAAGCGCCGACCAGGATCGTCGACCTCGAGCGTCATGATCTGGGAGGCTATGGAGACCTTGACGTCCTGGATGCCGTCCACCTTGCGGGCGGCCCCTTCGATCTTGGCGGCGCAGGACGAGCAGTCCATGCCAGTGACTTGGTAGCGGATGGTTTCGGCAGCAGCGCTCATGCCCTTGCTCCTTCTTGAGACGATTTGGTGCAGAGGCTACAACCTGTAGTCACTACAGGAGCAAGCAGGAAATGCAGATAGGGGATCTCTCCCGCAACGCGGGGGTCAATGTCGAGACCATCCGCTACTATGAACGAGCGGGCGTGCTGCCCGTACCGGCCAGACAGGGCAACGGGCGCCGCATCTATGGCGAGGCGGACGTCCGCCGTCTAGGATTCATCCGCCACGCCCGCGATCTCGGCTTCGACCTGCAGTCCGTCCGCACCTTGTTGGCCTTGCAGGAACAGCCCGAGGCCTCCTGCACCGATGCCAGCCGAATCGCCCAGGCTCAGCTGGACGAGGTCGAACGCCGCCTGGCGCAGTTGCAGAGCCTGCGAGCAGAATTGTCGCGGATGGTCGCCGAATGCCGGAAAGGGGTCGTCGCGGAATGTCGTGTCATCGAAGCGCTCAATACCTCGCCCTTCTGATCGCGGTCGTGCTGGTGGGTGCCTCGGGGGCGGTCCTTTCCGAAGACATCTCCGGCAGGCAGGTCTATGTCGACTATTGCGCAAGCTGCCATGGCGCGAACCTCGAAGGTCAGCCGAACTGGAAGCAGCGGCTGCCGACCGGGCGCCTGCCAGCACCGCCCCACGACGCGACCGGTCATACCTGGCACCACTCCGACCGGCAACTGTTCAGGATCGTCAAGGAAGGGCCGGCGGCCATGATGCCCGGCTACGAGACCGACATGCCGGGCTTCGGTGCGGTGCTCGACGACGGCGAGATCGCAGCCGTGCTCGACTACATCAAGAGCACCTGGCCCGAACGCCAGCGCGGCGTGCAGGCCGCCAAGTCCGCTTCGGACCCGCTCCAACCATAGACGAAGCCGTCAGGCCGCGGCGTTGGCGGCGACCGGAAGGGCTCGCTTGTGGGCGGTCGCGCGATAGGCGTTC
>Ga0065721_10048817_pt1 | contig 77748 bp, 84 predicted proteins | sample Mesricmetagenome_FD_59108 | JGI IMG/M metagenome (GOLD analysis project Ga0065721, IMG submission 59108) | Mesophilic microbial community from rice straw/compost enrichment Sample: eDNA_1 v2 (version 2) | ecosystem: Engineered > Solid waste > Grass > Composting > Bioreactor | place: USA: Davis...
CGCCCGCCCGTGCGATGAATCGTGATCCCCCGGAACACCGATGACTCTTGAATTTCCGTTACGTCGCCGAAGCCCGAGGAACGAATCACCGCCTCATCTCCGGGTTGACACAGAATCGGCGCGGTCTTCGGCAGCGCCTGGGCGGCCGCCTCGTCCCAATGATCGCGGTGAAGATGCGTGACAAGGACGGCATCCGGCGCTATCCACTCGCCTAGATCTCCGGGCATCGGAACTAGCGGATTGCGCCGCTCGTCGCCGGAGTTCGGAATCGGCGGGTTCGCCCCCGCCTCGCTGAACATCGGATCAACCAACAACGTTACGCCCGCATATTCGATCCATAAAGTCGCATGACGAACGAGCCTTATTCTCATCTGATTTTCCCCCACTCATGGTTTGAAATATTTGCTACAATGCTGATGATAGCATCGGTCTACTCCCTCTATATACAACCTGCTGAAGGAATAACGGCCTTTATATTTTCAAATTGAAAGGAATTCATGCGAGATGGCCAACCACACGCTTGACGACGTTGACTTGCTGATATTGCAGCACCTGCTGGACAATTCGCTTCGCTCGCACAGGGAGATCGGAGAGCTCGTCCATCTGACAGGACAGGCAGTGGGAGCCCGCGTGCGCAAGCTTCAAGATCTTGGCGTTATCGACGGCTATACGCTGCGCTGGAATCCCGAGCGGATCGGACTGCAGGTCCACGCCTTCATTACCGTGTTCATGACCTCCAATACGGCGCACCAGGCGTTCAGGCAATTCGTGCAGTCTCGGGAAGAGATACAGGAGCTTCATCGCGTCAGCGGCGAAGGCTGCTACTGGATGCGCGTGCGGATCGGTACCGGCGCCGAGCTTAACCAGCTGTTAGAAGAAGTGCTGCGATTCGGCAACTACAAGCTGAGCTTGTCGATTGAGAAGCTGAAGTAGGAAGGCGAGGAAGTGACGCTAGAGGAGCTGAAGACCTTCAGCCGCGATCATCTCGCAAGCTTCAAAATCCCCTCTCGTCTAGACTTCGCCGAGTCGCTGCCCAGAACTTCCTTCGGCAAGCTGAACAAGTCGGAGATCCGAAAGCCGTATTGGCTCGGCAGACAGCGCATGATCAATTAACGAATCGTGACCTGCCTCACAATGCTGTCAGGAAATTCGGAGTATACTCTCTCAAAAACGACGCGGAAGTCGAAGAGGAGTACCCTATGAAAAAAAACGATTTGCCTCTGGTTTATTCCTGTTCCGGATGTTCCTCGGCCGCTCAGACCGCCAACCTGATTGCCATTCGAATGGATCGAGAGAACATCGCCGAGATGTCCTGCATCGCAGGCGTTGGCGGCGACGTCAAGCCGCTCGTCCGAACGGCAAAGTCAGGGCGAGACATCATTGCCATCGACGGTTGTCCGTTAGCCTGCTGCAAGAGCTGTCTAGCTCGGCACGACGTACAACCCAAGCATCATTTCGATTTATCGAACTTCGACGTACCGAAGCGGCTCAGAGAGGATCCTGACCAAGGTCTCTTCTTGAAGGCGTACAATCGAATTCTTGACCAAGTGAATACCCGCTAACAAAGAATAAGCGCCGCAACGACCTTCCGGTCCATTGGGCGCGTACAGCGGTTCAGTCTTGGCGATTGCCTGCGATCCATGAGTGGATTATCTTCTTAAGCTTACTGATATTCATAAAAGCGACTGTCGCCTTCATACTGGACGGCTTCGCTTCATCTTCGAAGTAAACGACGCCCCGATCTTCATCAAAAGCTCTTACCTTGGACATATTAACCAGATTGGTGCGATCCAAACGAAGGAACCCGGTAGACTCCAAATGTTTGTGATACATGCTTAGCGACGGAACGAGCGGATAGAACCTGCCTTGCTTGCAGTAAAAGACAACTGCTCCGTCTTCGATCTGGATATATAGGACGTCGGACATATCCATCATGATGACTTCGCTACTGTTATGCCGATCACTTGTGACAGGTTGAATCATGCACTCCACTCCATCAAAGATTCCCTTGGGGGAAGACTGCCGGATCTGATCCGGCAGTCTTTTTCGAAATTACTTCATCAATTCCGCAGGTACTTCCGGTCTGTGGCCAGGAAAACCCAAACATGCAGTTGACACGAAGAGGACAGCAACCACGCCAAGCACCGTTGCAAACAATCCTACCAACTTTTTAGTCATGAGATTCACCCCCTTTGAATGAGATCAGCGTGAGAGACGCTATGAACCATGACACCGATAAAATTCCTGATAGAATAAGTAAATTTGAAAGCACTAGCGCCATCCCGCTATATTTCATGATTAGCAGCGATCGATCGGAAATCCGCGTTTTCTCTTTCATGTCGACCGGTGCATATATCCAAATTAATATCGCGCTTACGATTGACATAATATAGATCAAGATATCGCTTACCGGGATAAATGGGATTGCGGTTATAGTGGCCGCGGAAACGATAATGCACACTTCAGGGGACGTAAGATGACGACCGCCGGCCAACAGCCTTAATGCCGCCAACGCGGCCACAGTGATACAAGCTTCCTGGAATTTCCCGATGGTCAAACCAATGAGAAGACTCAGTAGAATGGTGATTCCATTAGTAAAGATTCCGATGAGAGCAAATTGCATGACTTCCTTGCTGACATGCCCGCGTTCATTATTACGATAAATGTACCCGCTCAAATATGCAGAAAACGAATTGATCATGAGGCCATCTCCTTCCGATAAGCGATATTCAGCAATATGACGACACTAAATATAAAAGCTGAAATTAACGTCATGGATAAAAAATTTAAATTAATAAATATATAAGCGATACCGGAAATGAAGAAACAGGATATGATGCAAACTAACAATAACCATAAATTCAAACCTTTTAGTTCAATTTTCTCATCAATCCGATCCGGCACGAACGAAAATCCGATTCTTCTCCTCAAGAGCCAATAAGCAACGCCTATTGTTATAGAAGATGAACCAAATTGCACTAACTTCGCATGAAGCAACGGAGTGGTGAGTTGTTCTATTGTAAAATAAGTCTGCAGCAATAAAACAATAGCGCCTTGTATAAGCAGATAACTCAAATACCCGGTTACGGTCATTAACAATGCGAAAAACGGATGGATACGAAATACGCGCCACACAAAGATAAAAAACCAGAGCAGCATAAAGATTGGCGTAATGCTGTCATAATGAAACACGAGCCGAAGGATATATGAGGTTTCGGCCATAAGCACCGCTGCAATGAGTGTATAAGTTATGTAATCTTTCAGTGAAAATCGATACGAAGCCAAAGCGATAGCAAAAGCCGCAATAACCTCATACATATTTACCGATACATCAAGTAGAAACTCCTTCATGCTGTGCCTCCCGCAATCAATGCATACGCTTACATATTACAACTAATACGAAATAAATGGAATATTTTTTATTAATTTAATAGTTACGTCCAATCAAATATATATAAAAACCGTCAAAGATATCTATCCTTGACGGTTTATTGCAGTCTTTTCCCGCGTGCGTTCTCTATTCGATATTCCTTCCCATGAACCCCTTTGTAATACTCCGGATACATCGTCCCTCCGCAGACCCCGCACACGAATTGCGGAGGCTCAGACGGGTCCGCGTCATCCATTAATTCAAAACTTCTCACCGCATCATAAGGGAACTTCTCCTGCTCCTCGCATTCGAGGCAAATATATTTTATAGCTATCTTATCGATTAGAAGTCTATTCAAAGGTGATATTCCTTGATTATTTCCGTTTCTCGACGCCGGCAACACCCGAATCATCCTCTCAACAACGGCTCTCCGAACACCACGTTTTTAATGTATCAGATAAAATTGCAGGTGAGAAGCATTTATCGTTCACGCGTCAGGTTTAAGATCGTGTTCTCACCGAGCTTAAAGGCTTGTCTCGCTAAGATGTCGCAAATAAAAGGGACCTCACGATCTGCCGTGAAATCCCTTCTTCAGCATGTAGTTGCCGATGATGTTAACGATGCCGTACAAGACGATGGACATGACCGCCAGCATGCAGATGCTGACCATGACCATATTCATCTGGAATACTTGGCCTCCATAGATAATTAAGTACCCTAATCCCGCCTTCGAGGACAGAAACTCACCCATGATGACGCCGACGAGCGTTAAGCCGACGTTAACCTTTAACGTGGCGATTAAATTCGGGACGCTTGCGGGCAGCATCACCATCCGCAGCATCTGCAGCTTCGTCGCGCCGAACGACTCCATGAGCTGCAGCTTCGTTCGCGCGAGCTCCTTGAATCCATTTTCCACCATCATAATGGTTACGATTATTGAGATCGCTACTGCCATCCCATAGACAGAATACTCATCACCCAACCAAATATAGAAAATCGGGCCAAGAGCCACTTTAGGCAGCGCGTTCAGCACGACCATATAAGGCTCCAGTACCTTCGACGCGTAAGTCGACCACCAGAAAAGAACGGCGATCAGCGTGCCCAGCACCATGGAGATGACGATCCCGATCACCGTCTCCGTCGCGGTAACCCTGGTATGCATGAAGAGCGAGCCTTCGAACCCCAGCTCGCGGAACGTCGTCACCAGCTTCGACGGCTGGCTCGTCAGCAGCGGGTCAACCCACTTCCATCTCGCCGCCAGCTCCCACAAGCCGAGGAAGGCGACGAGAAGCAGCAAGCGCGACAGGAGAATGCCCCACCACGCCCGCTTCTGCGATTTCAAGTAACGGCTATAGCCCGGGGACGGAACGCTTCGATTATCTTGAGACGATGGCATGCCCATCAAGATCCTTCCATATGGAATTGAAGTAGTCGTTGTATCGGCTCGCCTCCCTTTTCTTCCAAGGAGACAGCCCCTCGCCTTCCTCGAACCGGATCGGATAAGCGGCGATGATGGAGCTCGGTCGCTTCGACATCACGAGCACGCGGTCAGCCATGCTGATCGCCTCCGAAATGTCGTGCGTCACGAGCACCGCGGTTTTGCCTTGATCTTTAATAATATGGAACACGTCTTCGGCCAACGTCAGCCGGGACTGATAGTCGAGCGCCGAGAACGGCTCGTCAAGCAGCAGAATGTCCGGATCGGTGACGAGCGTTCGGATCAGAGCGACGCGTTGGCGCATGCCGCCGGATAGGTGATCCGGATTGTGTCCGGCGAACCCGGACAATCCGTACCGGTCCAGCAGCTCGCGAGCCCGCCGTTCCGCCTGTTTGCGGTCCATGCGCCGGATTTCCGCGCCGACGAGCAGGTTGCTCAGCACGTCCCGCCACTCGAATAGATGGTCGCGCTGCAGCATGTAGCCGACTTTCGGGGAGACGCCATCCGTCTCGTGACCATCGATCAGCACGCGGCCGGAGGTCGGCTTCAACATGCCGGAGATGAGGGAGAGCAGCGTGCTCTTGCCGCAGCCGCTCGGTCCTACGATGCTGATGAACTCTCCCGCCTTAATCTCCATGCCCACGCCGCGCAGCGCTTCCGTCTCTTGCTTCGGGGTGAAATAGCTCAGACTGACGTCACGCACGTCGATTATGCTCATGACCGATTACTCCACGTCGATCTTCTCGGCGAACTTCATATCGGCGACGTCGCTCAAGTCGCCTATTCTATCCTCCGCCTTCAGAACGCCGTTCTCGATCAGCACGTCTTGCAGCGAATCGAATTGCTCCTTCGTCATGACCGGATCGGTCGTCCACGTGCCTTGCGCCTTGTACCGATTGACCGATTGGATAATCAATTCGTCCGACGTACCCTCGAAGAACGGAGCAAGCGCCTTGGCGATGTCGTCGTCCGATGCCGTCTGCAGCCATGCCGCGCCTTTAGCCACGGCGTTAGAGAAGCGCTGGATCACGTCCGGATGATTCTTGATATAGTCTGAGGTCGCAACGTACGAGGTCTCCGGGTAATCGCCGTACGCTTCGCCCATGGAAGCCGCGAAGTACGCCTTGCCTTCCTGGATCAGCGTCGATGCGACGGGCTCGAACAGCTGGATGTAGTCCCCTTGGCCGCTCGTGAACGCCCCTGCTATCGCCGGAGAAGCGATGTTCGTCACGACGTTAACGTCCTTGACGCCTTCCTTGAGAATCGTCGAGTTGAGCACCATCTGAGGCGAGCTGCCCGGACGCCAGCCGATGACCGTCTTGCCCGCCAAGTCGCTCCATTGGAAGTTGTCTGCCGGCTCGCGGGACAGTAAGAATGATCCGTCCTTCATCGTCAACTGGTAGAAAATTTTCAGCGTCTTGTCGCCCTTCTGATTATGAATATAGATGGCCGTCTCCGGGCCGACGAGCGAGATGTCCGCCGTTCCGGCCAGCAAGGCGGCCGCCCCCTTGTCAGAGCCTTGAGCCGTATTCAAATCGAGCACGATGCCTTCTTCCTCGAAGAAGCCTTGCGACATAGCGACGTAATGCGGCGCGTAGAAGATCGAGCGAATGACCTCGGAGAACTTCACGGTCGTCTGCTCCGAATTCTTATCGTTGTTGCCTCCGCAAGCCGCCAGCACGACGATCATGATCGCCGCGAGCGCAAGCCATGCGGTCTTGCTCCATCGTTTCATGGGCTGTCTCTCCCTTATCGGATTTCAAGTGTAATAACAATCTATGGTCGTTCGCCCAGTCAGGTTCGGGATTTCGCGATATTCATGCTCTATGCCTGTCCGGATGAGATTGAAGGCGTACACAACAAGAGCATGAGAGGATATCCTCTCATGCTCTTGTGTTGCGGTTATCGTTATTTGATTCTGGCCTTTAAGCTCATCAGATACTTGACTAGCACGGCAAACGCGCCGATGTAATAACCCGTCAACACGATCCAGCCCGTCTCGTCCATCTCGGAGATGGCGGCGAGAATGAAGAGCGGGAGCACGCATGCAACGATATCCTTCAGATAACCGAGCACGGGCTCGACGGATATTTTGCCGCCGCTTGTCAGCGATTTCAACAGTCCTGCGATGAAGTCGACCGCCATGGCGCCGAGCACGATCCACATGGCAACCTCCATCCAATGCGTTAACGTTCCTGTCACCTTGCATCACCTCCTTATAGGAGGAATCTAGCTAGTAACAGCATATGTCGAACGATGCAGGGTTGTACCTTGCGGATTGGAAAATAGTCAGCTTGCCCCGTCGTAGAACAACAGGTATTCCTCGGCCATCGAAGTCCAATAGTCGTAGTTATGATCTCCCGGCTTATGATGATACTGTACCGATACGCCCTTCGATTGCAGCAGCCGATAGAGCTTCTCCGATCCATTGTAGAATTCGTAATAGTCTTGCTCGCCGCAATCCAGATAGATTTCAAGAGCCGTTAAGTCCAAGGTTTCCGCCAGCAGAAGAGGATCGCGTTCTCGGCGCACCTCGTCCGTCGGATACAGGTAAGTCTTGAGGGGTTCTCCTCCCGACTTGGACCAATCGTCGAGATTGATCTCGGGGCTATGTCCCCCGACCTTACTGAACAGGTCCTGGTGTAGAAAAGCCGTATGCAGGCTGATAAATCCGCCCATGGACAGCCCGCCGATCGACCTTCCGCTTCGGTCTTTGATCGTACTGTAATTGGCGTCTATGTAAGCCACGACATCCTTGACCAAATAATCCTCGTACATGCCCTGCGAATCGTTAAGTCCGTAGCTGTTGTTCACCGCCGGCATCACGATAAGCAGCGGCTTAATCTTCCCGTCTGCAATCAGACGGTCGGCAGCCTTGTCGATGCCTATGTCGATCCAAGCCTTCTCGTCCCCATCGGACCCATGAATGAGATATAAGACCGGATAACGCTTCTTTGGATTGTAACCTGCCGGGAGATACACGTTCATGTTCATCTCCCGCTCCAGTGCCGCGCTTTGGAACGTTACATGCTGCACGAAAGACGGCGCCTCTTCTTCATTACCGCTACATGACGTCAATACGACCGCGACCGCTAGCAGAGCTAATAATACTAATCCTATTTTCGACCAATACCGCCTCATAGCAACACCCCCTAGGAAATTCCCCCAAAATATTCTATAAATCTAATGAAACGGAACTCTTCTTATGAAATAATAGTATCGATTGTTTACTATATGGTCCTGGAGGAGATTCGCATTCACCTTACTAGACTTCTCAAGCTGCCTTGCTCCATGATGCTGTTGCTCGTTGCAATTATTGCCGTCATGCCGACGCAAGGCCATACCGCCAGCGCTGCAGGCGCCGCGGATAATATCCCGATCCTCATCTATCACTCTTTCAGCGAGGTTCAGGCCGAACTGACCGACAATAACGTATCTCCGGACAAGTTCAGATCGGACATGCAGGCTCTCATCGATAACGGATATACGCCGATTTTCTTCAAAGACTATCTGAACGCCCAAGAGAATAAATTCGAGATGCCCGCTAAACCGATCTTCATTACGGTAGACGACGGTTACTACAGCTTCTACAAGTACGCCTACCCGATTCTGAAAGAGCTAGAGCTGAAAGCGACCGTATCCGTCATCGGTTGGTCCGTCGGACGATCGACGAACAAGGACAACCGCACGCCGATCTTCGCGCATTTCTCCTGGAAGGAAGCCAAGGAGATGTACGACAGCGGTTATATCGACATTCAACATCATACATGGGATCTGCATAACGAATCCGGCAAAGTCAAAGGGTTGATGAAGCTTCCGAAGGAATCCGATGCCTCGTACGTGAAACGGATCAAGGCGGATTACAAGAAGCTCAAGAACAAGATCGAATCGGAAATCGGCAACGAGGTTATCGTGTTCACGTATCCATACGGCAGCACGACTCCGTTAGCGGATAAAGCGTTGCAGGAGCTGGGCGTACAATTCACGCTCACGACTACGAAAGGAATCAGCGACTTGTCTAAGAGCCCCTATATGCTCAAGCGAATCAATGCTGCCCAATCGATCAAGAGCGAGGATTTGATCCGAAGAATCGAGTCGTATTCTTAATAACAACCAACCTTCTTGCGCATTCCGCTTCCTTCGCCGTATAGCCCGGTCAATTACGGGTACGATAGTGTCGTAGCATGCTCGCGATGGAAGCAGGTGAAGGCAATGGCAAGAAGAAGGAAACCGCTCGTGCCGGAAGCGGAGCAAGGCTTACGCAGCTTCAAGGCGGAAGTCATGCGTAAGGAAGGCTACGACGTCGATCCGGCCAATCCCGACGACGTGAAGTACGAGGTCGCCGAGGAGCTCGGCATTCCGCTTGATCGCGGAGGCCGGAACGGCAAGCTGACGACAGAGGAAGCCGGTCAGGTCGGCGGACAGATCGGCGGGACGATGGTACGCGAGATGATTCGGCTCGCACAAGAAAAGCTGCTTAAGGGTAAATAGCCCGAGCAGCTTTTCTTGTTGCGGTGAACCGTCGTCATATCCACTCTATATACTCGAAGCCGTACACCGAACCGATCGCCAGCGCGATGCTCCATACCGCGAGGCTGATCCCCATCCATACCAGCACGCGAATTCGCGCCGAACCGACGGAGAGCGCTAATAACGCCGCAATATCGGTACCAACCGCGAATGGAGCGGCTAGCGCGAGCACGGGAAGTCCGTAGCGTTCCCACAAATATTTCGCCCGCGTCGTTCTCTTGGAAGGCTGGTCTTGGCCTCGTCTCCTCCTGCGCCGCTCTCTCCAGGCATCGAATTGCTTGAAGAAGATCACTAGCAACAGAATCGTTAGGAAGTTGCCCGCGAACCCGATGATTCCGACTCCGAGCGGCGACAGCCCGCCTGCAATGCCCAACGGAATGACCAAGAATACGTCAATCCAAGGCGCCAAGGCTAGGAAAAACAATATGAAATACTGCCAGACGACATCAACGCCGCTTAACCACTCCGCCATGAACACCCACCTGTCTCTTTGTATACGATGGCGACATTCGAATAAGAGCATAACACCTTCAGCGTTATGCCCCTCGTAGTCTCCTTATTCGCCCAAAGCGCGATGACGCTTCAATAGTTCATCGATGTTCACGCCGTCGATCGTAAGACCAGCTATATTGCAGCCTTCCAGCTTCACATTGGCTAGATTGCAGCCCGACAAGACCCCGCCGTTGAATGAGCAATTCGTAAAGGTTACCGATTTCGGATGAGGCACGGAAGTAGGATCCATGGGATTATGGAATCCGATATTGGACAATCGCGCACCGCCCCATTGCGCTCCATCGATAACGAGCTCGCTTAAGTTCGCGTCCGTGATCGCCGTTCCGGTCATGTTAACATTGTTGAAGGACGCACGGGCGAGATACGCATCATCGAACTTGATCCCATCGGCATGGCAGCAAGAGAGACTGGATCCGTCCACGTTCGATTTGAAGACCTCTAGAATCTTCCTATCATTCTCTACTCGCAAGTGCATAGAACGTCCTCCCAAAATAGAGTTAACCGCATAAAGTTTACCATGATCCCCTAGTCTCGGCAATAAGTGGGCGGACCTAGATAACTTCCTCCCGCTTCCGCAGATGCGAATATAAAACAAGCCCGGTGACGGCGCATAATGCCGCGCACAATCCGATGAAGCCGTATCCGGCTTGAAGCCCCCGAAGCAGGCTGGTTTGGGAATCTTCTCCGACCATACGTTCGACAAGATCCGTCACTCCCCCGATCAGGTAGTTGCCGATGACGCTGCCGAGGCCCATCAAAGTCACGGTGAACGTAATGACCGTGTCGCTGCCCTTCGGATACCTCTTCGCGATGAATGCCATCACGGTCGGGTAGATCATCGCAATACCGATGCCGGAGGCCGCGAACAGGAACGCAACGTTCTCTCCGCCGAAGACGGCAATGAACGTGCATAATGCCGAGAAACCCGAGAAGACGATAAGCGAGAGCACGAAGCCGATCCGGTCGGTCAGCGGGCCTAGCAATAGTCGAGCTAGCGAGAAGCATAAGAAGAAGATGGACAGCATCCCTGAAGCATTAACGGTGTCCCACTCGTAAGCCTTCTCTAGAAAGTTAACGAGCCATCCTCCGACCGCCAGCTCGGATACGACGCCGAACGTAAGGACCAGTACCGTTAACCATAGCACGCGATCTCTCAGCATCGCCTTCAACGGAATGCGGTCTTCGTGAGCGATGTCATCCCCCGGGAAGGTGCTGCGCATCGCAATGACAATCGGAATGACGGACAGAAGGAGCACGACCATATACATGCCGCGCCAATCCAGCGTGTGGCCAGAGATCGTTACCTTCATCAGACCGGTTGCGATTAGCGGAGCGACCGTCGAGCTTAAGCCGTAGAAGCCATGCGTAAGATTCATCATCATTCCGGTGTTCTTGACGAAAATTCGAGCGCTTAGAATGGCCAAGCCGATCTCCAGCATCCCGTTGCCGATATACATGAGGAAATACGATGCCGCGAACATCGAGTAATGGTGGGACAAGTAGATGAGACAACCGGAACCCATCATGGAAGCGAACGCCACAACGGTTACCCACTTAATCCCCCATATCTTGGTCAGATAAGCCGTGAAGGAACAAGCGATCAAGTAGCCTAAAGCGTTCAAGGAGAGCAAAGTGCCCAGCTGCGATTCGCTCAGCATAAAGTCGAATTGAATGCGCGGAATCGCAGGTCCTTTAATGTTTTCCGAGAATCCGAAAATAACGAATCCGATGAAGATCGTAGCCAACTGCATCGCGTAAACGGTGTTGAACTTGCCCTTATGTTTGGTCAACTTGGTGTACTCCTAAGGTGTCGGTATAGTAAAGAGGAGTATAAGCTTCGGCAATCTCATAAGTCAATTTGAAATAAAACCAGCCGATCCTAAGATCGGCCGGCGGTTAACGTCTGTAATACTTCTTCCCCATCAAATCCTTAAGCATCCGAGACAATTCTTCAGGGTTGCCGGTCACGAAGTCCGCCTTCGGAACAAGGAACGCTTGCATGTTGCTTATGTATATGTAGAAGCTATCCTTAGACTCGTACACGCGGTATGTATGGTCCCAATCCGTCTCCAGCGTTGTCTTAAGCTTCGGGTTCCTCACCTCGTTGTAGATCCCGTTCCGGTCTAGACGGTAAGATATTCTTCATATTGGAGAACATCTTGTTCGTCTTTAACTGTCTCTTGGCAGCGAACCACATCACAGCCAGCATGAAGAGCGGAAAGAGCAGCGCCATAACCCAGAAACCATAGGCCGCGGATCGATCGTCATCGATGAAAGCCGCCAACCCGAGGATCCCGAACACGACAGTAGGCATGTACGCCAGAAACCAATTTTTGCGGAAAAGATGGAACCGGTTGAACCTCATGTATTCCTTGCTCATGCTATCTACCTGCACTTCGAATACTTCCTGCAAGTCTATCGCCTCCCCGCTGTTAAGATATCAAAAATTGGGGATTATGGATATTCGGTTGACAGGTTGAACGCATTATTCCATAACGGGAACGAACACATCGACTTTGCTCGGCCATTGCGGATCTTCAATCTGGTAGATCTCCATTGCAAGTGCCTTAGAGTTGTTCTTCATCCCGTTGTTGGCCAGATAGGTATGGATGACTTCATAAGGGTCCGAGTCTGATCTGGTCGTTCCGTAAGTATGCGGAGGAATCGTAAACCCGATCATGCCTGCGGGAATTTCCGCGAGCTCTGAGACTTCGTAACAATAGAAATAAGTGAAAGAAACCTCCGATGAGTAGTGCGGACACACGTACTGATGGGGATTGATGACTTGCTTGATCTCATGTCTACGGCTTAGGAACAGCTGCTTCGCCTCTTCTATCGCTGCAGGATCATGAAATTGAAAGCTGCACGTCACGGGAATTCCGGTGACCTTCTTCTCTTCCAATCGAACGATCTCGACTTGATTGAGACTCATAGACACTAACTCCTCTCTCTGGCATCCGCCTCGAATTATTGAATCGCGCCTACGATCTGATTCATATGGTGGTTATCGTGGTCGATGAAATCTACGACGATCGGAAGCACCTTGGCGCGAGTCTCGTCGTCGAGCTCAAGCACCAGATTGCACAGCTCCTCGCGTGTCGCGTGAAGCTCGCCTAGTAATTGGCTCTTGCTTACGCCCGATTTCGCATACTTATACGCCTCTGCGTTAAAAGGATCGAACTCCGGGAACGCGATGTCGCCGCCGCTCCGCACGGTCGGAATGACGTCGGTAATGAAGTAGCGGTCCCAGCGCACAAGGTGGGAGATGATTTCGGCAGAAGAAGCTTTCCCCTCAGCGATCGGCATGAACCATAAGGTATCGCTGACCTCGTCCAGTTTACCCGCCCATCCGAGATTTTTTCTGAAATTATCGATTACGGCTTTGCTATCCGACATGCTCGCATCCCTCTTTTCCAAAATATAGAGACATTATAATATGCGAACATATGTTTTGTATACATCAATTTCCAGAAACCTAATACACGACCCCGAACTTGTTGCCGTCCGGGTCATCTCCCTATTCCTCCCGTTTCTTGTATGGGGTCGTGACCATCAGGACGTTGCCGTCCGGGTCCTTGAAAGAGAAGCAAGCTTGTCCGCGAATGAAGGCGATCCGGTCCACGATCACGCCATGCGCCGATAAATCCCGGTAAGAGCGGAACATTGCATCCGTGTCCGCTTCCTTGAACGCCTTCACGAACGACTCGAACAGCTCCGCGTTCGTTCTCGAGCTTGTCTCTCCGAGCTTCCCGCCTTCTTCCGCCAGCCTGTAGTGTTCACGATCCGCCGCTTTCTTCAGTCGAGTCCGCGCCCGATGCAGCGCCGATTTAACCGCGGTTACCGGCTGGCCAAGCGCATTTCCCGTCTCGGTAGGCGTGAACCCGAACACGTCCGTCAGCAAGATCAGCACCGCCTGCCTCGGCTCGAGCGTATCCATGAGATATTCGAGCGATTCGCGCACATCGTACCGGCTCCATTCGGAATACGCTATCGCGCCTAAATCTTCGATGAGCATCGGATGGAACGCCATATGGCGTCTGCGACACGTATCGAACCACGCGTTCGACGCGATCCGGTACATATACGGCTTCGTCAGCTCACGCTCCGACCAGCGCTGGAATCTCCTGAACGCCTTCAGCATGACCTCCTGGAACAAGTCCTCTCCTTCCCACTCCGATCCCGCCAGCTTCCTGCAGTATCGGAGCAACTCCGCCCGGTACGCTTCCGTCTGATGCTCGAATTCAGCCTCCGCTGTCGTCCCCATTCGCGTCAGTCCCGTCTATATTTCTGCTTGTGCGCGTAATAAGGAGAGTTCGGAAGCTCTTCCACGAGACCGATCACGTTCCCGTCCGGATCGAAGCAGTCGAAGAAACGGATGCCTTCAATATCCCTTTCGATCGGCAGAACCTCAACACCTTTGGCCTTGAGCGAGGCATGCGAGGCTTCGATATCGAACGATTCGAAATTGTAATAGGGAATTCGATAGCCCGCACCGGTGTCGAATTGCGTAGGCTGAGGGCTGGCGACCTTCCACAAGTTAATGAACGTCCCCTCCCCTGGGAAAGCAAGCCCCGTGCAGCTATCGGACTCGTCGATCACCTCCAGATCGAACACGCGCACGTACCACTCCGTCGATCTGCGCATATCCGTAACCGGAATGAATATACCGCTAACCTTGCTCATCGTTCTTGTCATCTGATACCCTCCATTATTTTCTATTCCTCTATCATAACGAGATATATCGGCTATCAGATACGGGGGCATTAAAATTCCTTCAGGAATCCTAAATCTAAAGTTGATATATGGTAATGTCATAGAAAAATAGAGGGGGATTTATGATGAAACGCAGCGTAATAGGGTGTTATTTCGTTCTATGTGCCTTTGTCCTTATCTCTTGTTCTAACGGCAATTCGTCCGACCCTTCGAATGAACCGCCCGCTTCTTCAATGGAAGCGCCCGTTAGTTCCGCGGAATCGCCCGAACTTACTGATGAGCCTTCCGCCAGCGCAGCGGAATCTCCCGTTGCCTCGGCAGAGAGTCCTGCGGATTTCGCCGGCGACTCGTTCCTTGCCCTAATCGACAAGGGTAACGTCGGCGATACCGAATTCACGATCGGCGATTCCACCGAACGTCTCTTGCAGCAGAAAGGCGAACCGGAGTTGATGGATTACTTCGAAGGCGGGCAATATTTCAATTATGGGACCGTCACGTACTTCACGGACGCGACGATGGACGAGTCGAACGAACTCGTCCACGGTCATATCGGCTTCATTGGTTTCTCTAGCGGCCATGAGGTGTTTGGACTAAAGCTAGGCGAAGCGAACGTGGAGCAGATGGAGACAGCGCTTGGAACCAATTACGTCATCCAGTCTCCGGAGGAAAATGGCGAAAGCTACTTGCTTAGCGGAATGTGGAGTTACGAGTACCGAACGGACCATTACAGCTTAATCTTCTATTCGGAACATCAAGACGGCGTGATCAATGGCGCACTGTATATGAAAAATTAAATGCGAGTCCGCAGCATTCCCTTCAAAGCCGTCGCATCGATATCACTGAGCGGACCGATCGACGTAGGAGAGCTGCCGTAGAGCTCGTTCAAGGTGTCGACGTCCTTCAACAGATGACCCGTCAGCAAGCAGGCAACCATCTCGGAGGCGTTGACCGTACCGCTCTCGCGCAGTTTCCGTACACCCGCAAGCGTCGCTGCCGATGCCGGTTCGCAGCCGATGCCGGCTCCGTCGATGACGCGTTTGGCCGCCATGATCTCCTCGTCGCCGACGGAGACGGTAACGCCGTTCGTCGCCTTCAAAGCCCTAATCGCTTTGCGCCAGCTTGGCGGGTTCCCGATATTCAAGGCGCTCGCTCGCGTGTTAGGATTCGGTTCGGGAACAAGCGATTCCGCGCCGCTTTGCACCATTCGATGGAACGGGCTTGCGCCCTCCGCCTGAACGAGCGCGATCCTCGGCATTCGCTCGATTAGGCCTAGCACATGCAATTCCTCCAGTCCTTTGCCCAGCGCTGATACGTTGCTGAGCGCTCCGCCGGGAAGAACGATCCAATCCGGCAACGACCAGCCGAGCTGCTGAGCTAATTCGAATACGATGCTCTTCTGCCCCTCAATGCGGTATGGATTCAAGGAATTGCATACGTATGCGCCGAGCTTCTCGGCATGCTGCTGTAAGAATCGAATCCCGTCGTCATACGTGCCTTCGAAGGCGATGATTCGCGCTCCGTAAGCGGCCGTCTGGACGATCTTAGCGGGGGATACGCCCTTGGCCGGAGCAAGCACGAGAGATTGCAGCCCGCACCAAGCGGCATACATAGCCAAGGAGGCGGACGTATTGCCTGTCGACGAGCAGGCGAATAGACGGTGACCGAGCGAACGGCCATGGGAGATCGCGGCGACCATCCCGTTATCTTTGAAGGAGCCGCTCGGATTCTCGCTTTGCGCCTTCAGCCACATTGTCCTCACACCCGCATAACGAGCAGCGACTGCTGATTCGTATACGCCGGTGTTGCCTTCCCCTCGGTAGACAAGCGCCTCTTCCGGCAATTCCGGGGCGATGAGCTCGCGGTATCTCCATACGCCGCTGGCATAAAGGCCGGTACGCAGCGCCAGTCGCTCATCGAACTGCCTGCGCAGCCTTTCCCCGTCCAAATCTTGAACAGACCGGCGAAGCTCCCAAGTCCCTCCGCAGTTGCATGAGGGCGCCTCCCGATGTTTCATCGCCGCTCCGCAATCCATACAGTAGATTTCAATGTTATCGTGCATGCAAACAACTCCTTTACGTGTAGTGTCTTACTCTCTACAATAAAGGAGTTGAATCAATAAAAATAATATATGTTTTTTAACCATAGATAAGTACTATTTATGATTCGTGGTGGAGGTACTCGATGAATTTACACGCCCTTCGTCTGTTCCATGAAGTCGCCGCGGTTGGTTCCGTCTCAGGCGCGGCAGATAAGCTTAACATCAGCCAGCCGGCGGTAACGATGCAGCTTCGCAAGCTGGAGAAGGAGCTCGGCTTCGCGCTTACTCGTCCGCAGGGCCGAGGTCTAAGCTTAACGGAAGCAGGGCTATGGCTAGCGGCTCAAGCGGATCGGTTATTCACCCTAGAGGCCGATATTGAGCGACAATGCGAGGCTTATCGCCAAGGCATGACAGGACAGCTCAAGCTCGCCGCCACGTACTTGCCCGCGAATTTCATGCTCCCGGGATGGATCGCCTCCTACCGCCAAGCTTCGCCTGCGGTCGAGGTTATCGTATCGTCGGGCAATGCCCGGCTCGTCATGGAGAAGCTGCTGCGATATGAAGCCGATATCGCCTGGATCGGAGGACACCATAGCTATCCTCCTTCGATCGTCGCCGTCCCCTGCTATGAGGACGAGCTATGGTTCGTCGCTTCGCCGAATCACCGCCGTGCCGGCCGAACCCATTCGCTTGCCAAGCTGGCGCAAGAGCCGTTCATCTATCGCGAGCAAGGGAGCTTTACGAGGGACGCACTATTGGCGATGTACCGCACGGCCAACCTCCCGCCGCCTCCGCAGGCCGTTCAATTGGACGGGCCTCAGGAGACGATCCGCGCCGCGATACAAGGACTTGGCATCACGATCGCATCCCGCATGGAAGTCAGCCACTATATCACATCAGGGCTGCTGGCCAGAATCGACACGGACATCCCGCCGGTCGTGTATCCGGTATCCCGATGCGTTCGGGCGGACGATCCGTTGTCTCCTCAGGCAAGCTCGTTCGTTGAGAATTCCATTCTCATATAGACGCCGGCGATCGCTTGACCTTGTCTTCCTTCGAGCTTCACAATCTCATACGGCTTGAAGCCTAGTCTCGTATAGAAGAATAACGCCCGCGTATTCGAGTTATGGCAGCATAAATTCAACGACTTTACCTTTAATTCGTCGCGCGCGTACGAGAACATATGCAAGATCAAAGCTTCGGCGGCGCCGATCCCTCGACATTCGGGCGAAATAATGACGTTGCCGAGCCAGCACTTGTCTCCTTCCTCGTAACCGTACAAGTTGGCGTATCCCGCGACTTCCCCGTCGTCTCTGACGACAACGGTAGGATGCTGCCGTTGATTGGAGTTCGCCTCGATCTGATCCGCCGTTAACGGATACGAAGCTGTAGGGAACATGTAGAACAGCTCTTCCTCGTTGCGGGGAAATGCGCTAATCATAGGGTAATCCTCGGGCTGCGCGGGGCGGCATTCGAACATATCGGCTCTCCTAACGTCGTTTAATTTGAATGGAGTATATCATTTCTAGTGATCCCCATCACTATTTCTCCTACCGTTCCTTGTTACAATCGGGGTACTTCAGTATCTCGGGAGGTATCGGTGAATGACTTATGCGGAGAAATACCCAAGCGCGGGGAAATACCGGAGCGAGCTGGGCAGCCTCTATGAACAAATCGGAGGCGCGGAGACGATCGAACGCCTAGTCAACGCCTTCTATCCGAAAGTGTACGCGCATCCTGCGCTTCGGCCGCTGTTCCCAGACGGTGTAGACGAAATTAGAGCGAAGCAGTTGTTGTTCCTAACGCAGTTTACGGGCGGACCTTCGCTTTATACGGATAAATACGGTTTCGGGAACATGCGCAGCATGCACGAGCAGTTTCCGATCACGCCGGAACGTGCACAGGCATGGCTTTCTTGTATGAATGAAGCAATGGACGATATCGGCTTGGACGGATTGCCTAGAAAGCTGTTCTTCCAGATGCTGACGAATGCTGCACACCGGTTCGTTAATGTCGCGGGAGACAGCGAATAAGAGCCTTCGGGGTTGCATCCCCGAAGGCTCTTCGTTTAGGCATTACTTCTTGGGAACCGAATAGATAATGGCAACTCCGACGCCGTCCGTCCCGTCGGTATTCTTCGTAACGCTGATCCAGATCGAATGATCCCCTTCCGTACCGGTCAGAATCAACACTTCTTCCGTCGACATTTCGCTCACATTCTCGTATTTCTTCTCTTTGAAGTATTTTTTATAAGTGGCAATCACGTCATCGTAGCTCTTATCCGATTCATAGGACACGCTGTAGGCGGTCATCGTATTGTCGGAAGTCGTCACGGCCGCCAAAGTCTTAGAATCGTCCACGATCGGGATATCCTTCGGAAAACCGTCGGGCAGCGATTGAGAGACGGAGAGGCTCACATCGCCGTTGTCGTCTTCTCCCGCATCCATGTCGATGCTCTCATCGACAGTGCCGGAGTCGCTCGGAGCTTCCGATGGCTCAGTCGAGGATTCGTCCGTCGGTTCGGTAGATGTATCCTCCGAGGGCTCAGCCAAAGCCTCTTCCGACGGCTCCTCCGCGCTTGCCGCGTTGGCCGGAGTGTTATTCGATTTGTCGTTGGAGCCGCAGCTTGATACAAGGAAAGCCATGAGCAGCATCATGACCAACGCGGCTCCCGATCGTTTCGTACGCATACATTCCCACCTTATCCCTCTGTGGATATACAGGCTTTGTCGCCCAATAGCTATAGCTATGAAGGGGACAAGTCTTATATGTGCCTATTTTCGATGTATTTTCCGAGGCAGCCGCTTCCATAATAAGCATATCTTGAACGCCCTACACATCGAACATCAGAGGGGATCCATCCATGAGAAAATGCAGCCTGCTCATCCTCGCGCTTGTTACGCTGACCATGTCCGCATGCGGCAATAACGCGAACAACGCAGCGTCACCTTCGCCTTCCCAGCCCGCCGCTTCGTCGCCCGCGGCAGCTGCGGGACAGAGCTCCCTGGACCGAGTCCAAGCCAGCGGCAAGCTGCGCATCGGCACCGAAGGAACGTATGCGCCCTTCACCTACCACGACGCAAGCGGCAAGCTTACCGGCTTCGACGTAGAGATCGCGGAGGAAATCAGCAAGCGCCTAGGCGTGAAGCCGGAGTTCATCGAGACGCAATGGGACGGGATCATCGCCGGACTGGAGGCGGATCGCTTCGATGCGATCTTCAACGAGGTGTCGATCCGCGAGGACCGCCTCGAGAAATACGACTTTACGGAGCCGTACATCGTCTCCAAAGCCGTGCTGCTCGTTCGCGAGGACAACACCGACATCACGAAGCTCGCCGACCTTAAAGGCAAGAAGTCCGCGCAATCGCTGACCAGCAACCTCGCGGACATCGCGAGAGCGAACGGGGCCGAGATCGTCAGCGTGGACGGCTTCAACCAGGCGATCGACCTGCTCATGTCGAAGCGCGTGGACGCGACCATTAACGATAACTTGTCTTACTTGGACTTGAAGAAGCAGAAGCCGGACATCTCGCTGAAGGTCGTCGACGAGACTTCCGAGGCTTCCCGCAGCGCCGCCATGCTCCTGAAGGGGAACGAGCCTTTGGTGCAAGCTATGAACAAGGCGCTGGCCGATATGCAGAGCGACGGTACTTATATGCGCATATCCGACAAGTACTTCGGAGCCGACGTCTCCAAATAAGTTCGCGGCAAAGGATGTTGCAAGCATGAGCGATCGTGATATCCAAATATTAATCGATTCGTTCTGGCCCCTGCTTAAGGCAGGGGTCCTTTATACGATTCCGCTAAGCGTAATCACGTTCGTGCTCGGGCTCCTGCTGGCGATCGTGACGGCGCTGGTTCGTATGTACGCCTGGGCGCCATTCCGGTGGGTAGCCGACTTCTACGTATGGATCATTCGAGGCACGCCGTTGCTCGTTCAGTTGTTCATCATCTTTTACGGCTTGCCGATGGCTGGGCTTACCCTTGACGCATTCCCGTCCGCCATTATCGGATTCTCGCTCAGCGTCGGCGCTTACGGCTCCGAGATCGTTCGGGCGGCGATCGTCTCCGTTCAGAAGGGCCAGTGGGAAGCCGCATATTCCCTTGGGATGACGCGGCTGCAAGCGCTCCGGCGAATCGTGCTGCCCCAAGCCGCGCGCGTGTCCGTCCCGCCGCTGGGCAATTCCTTCATCGGCCTCGTGAAAGACACCTCTCTTGCGGCCGTCATTACGCTCGCCGAGATGTTCCGCCGGGCGCAGCAGATCGTTGCGACAACCTACGAACCGCTCTTGCTGTATTGCGAGGTCGCGGTCATCTATCTCCTATTCAGTACCGTTCTGTCTGTGCTGCAGAACCTATCGGAACGTTATCTGGCACGTTACTCGGCAAGCTAAGGAGGCGTATTGATGATCAGGGTTCGGGGCATCCGCAAAACATTCGGCAAGCAGGAGGTGCTGCGAGGCGTAGATTTCACGCTCCCTACTGGACAGGTGCTCGCCGTCATCGGCCCTTCCGGCTCCGGCAAGACGACGCTGCTTCGCTGCCTGAACCTGCTCGAGGTGCCGGACTTCGGCACGCTCGAGCTCGGCAACGCTTCTCTTGCCTTCACTCCCGGCGCCAAGCTCCGCCCCCGTGAGGTACTGGGCTTGCGGAAGCAGACCGGGATGGTGTTCCAGTCGTTCAATCTCTTCCCGCATATGACGGCGCTAGGGAACGTGATCGAGGCGCAAGTTACGGTGCAGAAGAAGCGGAAGGTTGAGGCGGAGGAGCGCGCGCGGATGCTGCTAGACAAGGTCGGATTGGCGGGCAGAGCCGATTATTATCCGCATAAACTATCCGGCGGCCAGCAGCAGCGCGTAGCGATCGCCCGAGCGATGGCGCTCGAGCCGGAGGTGCTGCTGTTCGACGAGCCCACGTCGGCGCTCGATCCGGAGCTTGCGGGAGAAGTGCTTAAGGTGATTAAGCAGTTGGCTTCGGAAGGCATGACGATGGTCATCGTCACGCACCTTATGAAGTTCGCGGAGGAGGTCGCGGATTACGTCATCCTCATGGACGACGGGCTCATCGTCGAGGAAGGTCCCCCGAAGGAAGTATTCCGCCATCCGAAGAGCAGCAGGGCCGCTCAGTTCTTGAGCGTGCTGGCGGAGTGAGATTCTACCGGAATCGATTATTTTGCGCGCATGTATCTCCTTCCGGCTTTACCATCGCGGCTTTGTACGATTTATCGCACAGGATCTCGATCACGCAGTACCTCTGTGCGTCTTTGTACGATTTATCGTATAGGATTTCGGGTTCGGTCTAGCTCAAGCGCGTCTTTGTACGATATATCGCACAAAGTCTCAACCACGTTGTACCTCTGTGCGCCTTTGTACGATTTATCGTATAGGATCTCGATCACGCAGTACCTCTGTGCGGCTTTGTACGATTTATCGCACAGGATTTCGACCACGTTGTACCTCTGTGCGCCTTTGTACGATTTATCGTACAGGATCTCGGGTTCGGTCTAGCTCAAGGGCGTCTTTGTACGATTTATCGTACAGGATTTCGACCACGTTGTACCTCTGTGCGCATTTGTACGATTTATCGTACAGGGTTTCGGGTTCGGTCTAGCTCAAGCGCGTCTTTGTACGATTTATCGTACAGGATTTCGGGTTCGGTCTAGCTCAAGCGCGTCTTTGTATGATTTATCGTACAGGATTTCGGGTTCGGTCTAGCTCAAGCGCGCCTTTGTATGATTTATCGCACAGGATTTCGACCACGTTGTACCTCTGTGCGCCTTTGTACGATTTATCGTACAGGATTTCGGTTTCGGTCTAGCTCAAGCGCGTCTTTGTACGACTTCAGACTATATTGGGGTGTTTTTTTGAAGGAGTTTTCGACAGGGTTGTAGAATATTACCACATTATTGACATCTACTTACAGGACGGATGGTAAGCTTGAACGAAATTCCCGTTGCCTCAGTCGAACGAAAGCGAAAGATCGGAAGCCATTGGATCATCTTTGCCATTCTATTGCTTATTCCCTTATCGGTTGCCGTTGTTGGGTACTTTCCGCGTTACTATAGTTTCACCGCGCAGGGAGAGATCGTACCGATCCGCGAGATCGGCGTCGATGGAAGCGTTCATTTCGTGTATGTGTTAGAAGGAGTAACGAATAATTTGTACGAGAAATTTTCGGTCAGACAGGCGTATCCGGATGCCAGCTTCACGCGTGTCGACTCCTCCTACGATGACGATATCGATGAGCTGCGAGAGATCGAGGCGGAAATGCGCAACGAAACGATACGCCATGCGGTTGATTCGGCGGCGAAAGCGTCCGACGAGTCGCTGTCGGACGGAGAGCGGGATGCCCGGCTGGCTCGGCTATTCGAGGAGACGGCGAACTACTACGGGGATTCGATCGGATTAATGCTAGGAATCGGGCTGTACGAGGAGAGAGAACACGAGGATTTCTCCCACGGCGGATTGTACACCATCGCAGGCACCGGCACGCTCGAGGAAGATGATTCCGTCGGTTCCGTGGGTGCGATTCCCGATAAGCTGCGAACAGCTGAGGCTCAAGGCGCGGATATTTTCTTCGTACCCAAGGATAAGGAAACTTTCTTCTTCTACGGATTAAGCAATGAGGAGGAGGCCCGGCAAGTCGCCGACGAAGAGCATTTGCGCGTTCGGGTCGTTCCCGTGTCCACGCTGGAAGAAGCCCTCGCATTCTTGAAGCAATTAAATTCGTAACCTTAGGAGAGAATTCGATGAATCTGTTGAAATCGGAAGTGTGGTCCAAAGTACTGACAATGATGCTGTGGGTACTCGTAGCGTTGTCTGTCGTAGAACTCGTTTTTTCCGCCTTCTACGTCCTGAACTATGACTTCTTCTACGACCGGATCTATCCCGTCTATGGCTTCGTGGAAACGATGTACGTCGTTCTTTACTATGTCGTCTGCATCGTGTTCTTAATATGGATATATCGCGTTCATATGGACTTGAATCGGATGTTCCTGCAGTTTCCTCGAACACCGGGCAAAGCGCTGGCTTGCTTGATGATTCCTGTTTACAACCTATACGGGATCCCCTCTACCTTCAGACGCATAGGCGATTCTTACCGGAGCGGAATTACCGGCTTTCGGAGTCAAGGACAGTGGATTTATCACCTAGCCCTGCCTCTTCTTATATTGATCTATGTCTCGAATACTTTGAACCGCGCCATTGCACGCGTAGACGTGATCAGCGACTCGCTTATGCTCTCCACTTCTATCGTGGAAGTCGTGCTGTACACGATCTTCCTTACCCTCACGATTCTCATTGCCAAAGGCTTAACTCTTGCCCGTGCCGAAGTAGCTCATCATACCGCCGAGGCGGAGCCTATTATCGAAGCGCAGCAGCCATCGGTATCTCTATAGTCGGTTCAAGGTTAGGCCTGTCCGGGCCTAACCTATTTTTACGCCTTTAAATAAAAAAGCATGGCGATTGCTCGCCACGCTCCTTAGTAACGATCCCAGGCCAAGTAAAGGCTTAAAGCCGCTAACGCGTAAAAGATGATGGATAAACGCCGATTGTACCGCATTTTGATCCCGAAGATGATAAAGAAGATGGCTGCGGCCAGTTTACCGATGCTTTGCGAATTAGAATTGTCCGAGAACAACTCGCTGCTCAGCAGTATAGAGATTAATAATGTCGCGGGGGCGAGGAGTTTGAACCATAACGGCTCTCTTAGGAACATCTTGCCCATGAATTTCAGACGCTGCATGCCTGCTATCGTTCCTTTCGAATGAGTAATCCGTTTCGACTTCATATACTTCGGCGCTGAGTATACCATTCCCTGCCATTTCTGCGTAGACCGCCTACCGCCATTCTTCCGGCAGCAGCCTTGCGTACCGCGGTTCCAGGTATCGGTCATCGATTAAGAGAAGCACGCCGCGATCACTCTCCGAGCGAATGAGCCTGCCTCCTGCCTGTAGCACTTTGTTGATTCCCGGATACACGTAGGCATAGTCGAATCCGTTCTTGCCCTCCTCGGCGAAGTAACCGCTGATCAGATTCGGCTCAAGCCCCAGCTTCGGCATTCCCGTTCCGATCACCGCCACGCCCGTCAGCCGGTCGCCGACCAGATCGATGCCTTCCGAGAAGATGCCGCCCATAACCGCGAAGCCGATTAGGCTCCCTTCCTGCCCGGCAACGAATGTGTCTAAGAAGCGCTCCCGCTCCTCTTCAGCCATGTCCGGCGTTTGCAATAACGTCCTGTTCCCCGACTCGGCGTCTGCCGCCCCCTCCATAAACACCTCATACACCGCATTCATATATGCGTACGACGGGAAGAAGAACAAATAATTGCCGGGACGCTTATCCACCGTTGCTCGCAGCTTAGCGGACAACCGCTCCTTCGTCGCCTCGCGATCCGCATATCGGGTAGATAGAGGGATGATCTCAACCTCCCATTGCTCCTTCGCGAACGGCGAGCCGAGCGTAATCGAGTAATCTTCTTCTCCCGCGCCTAGCATATCCATGTAATAGTTCAATGGGGATAACGTCGCCGAGAAGAACACGTGCGCGCGGAACCCTCGTCCCATCTGCTTCAGCAGACTAGACGGGTTCATGCAGAACATCTTGAGCCGGATATCGTTCCGATCCAGCTCGGCATACGTCATGTAATTGTCGTCGTACAGCTTGCCGATTCGGAGGAAGCTTAACGCGGCGAAATAGACATCCAGTAATCGTTCGCTCGCACCCGCCCCGCCGGCCAGCGCCTTCTCCGCAACGGTGACGAAAGCCTCGACTTGCTCCATGAGCTCTGTAGGCTGCTCTTTCGATACATCCGCCTCTCCGGTCATGCGTTTCTTTAACTCGATGAACCATTTATTGACCGACTTGGCAGCCGTGCGCACGCCATCGTTAACGCCCTTGAATTCCCGCTCCAGCTCGAGAAAATCTCTCTTCGAAATAGCGGCCGAATACATCTCCCTGGCACGGTCAATGAGGTTATGCGCTTCATCTATGAGCAATGCGGTGCTCAGCTTGCGCTCTCCGGTTAATCTCTTGAGCGAGACCCTCGGATCGAATAGATAGTTATAGTCGCAGACGACGGCATCCGCACCGTACGCCGCGTCGAGCGACAGCTCGAAGGGGCACACCGTGTGCTTCCGCGCGTACTGCTCGACGACGTCCCGTCGAATGAGCGTCTCTTGCGTGAGCAGATCCAGAATGGCGCCGTTAATCCGATCGTAATAACCATCCGCGTAAGGGCATGCTTCGGGGCTGCATTCGATCTGATCCCGAAAGCAGATCTTCTCCTTCGCTGTCACCGTTACCGAGCGCATATTCAACCCTTGTTCCCGCATCAGCGCAAGCGCATCTTCCGCAGCCGTTCTTGTAATCGTCCGAGCCGTTAGGTAAAAGAGGTGCTCAAGCTTGCCCGCCCCGATCGCTTTAATCGCTGGGAACAACGTCGATACCGTCTTGCCGATCCCCGTCGGCGCTTTGGCGAACAGCTTGCGTCCTTCGTCGATCGCCTTATAGACGGCGCCGACGAGCTTCTTCTGTCCTTGGCGATAGTCGGCGAATGGAAATCGAAGCTCCCCGATGCTGTCGTTCCTAAGCTTCCGATTCCGAACGAGCAGCATAGCGTATGGAGCGTATCGTGTAACGGTCTCTTCCGCGAAAGCCGTCAGCTGCGCCAACGTAACCTCTCTCTCGAATCTGCGCTGCACCTCGGTATCGATATGAACGTACGTTAATCGAACCCGCAGCCGATCGACATCGTTGCCGCGGGCATACATGTAAGCGTACATCTGAGCCTGCGCCCAATGCACGGTTAGAGCGTCCTCCTCCGTCATCGTCTCCATCTCTCGTACCGTCGACTTAATCTCATCTATTGTAATGCCGCCCTCGGCATCGATTAGCAGTCCGTCGCAGCGTCCGTCCACGACGAAGAGGAGATCCCCGCAAGGAATCTCCGCGCTTAAGTACACTTCTTTCTGATCGGACTCGCCGTACTGCTTCTGAATTCGCTGATGCGCCTTCGTCCCGTCCTGCAGCGTGGTTAAAGACCGGAACCCGGAATCGATGCTCCCGGTTGAGCAGACGTACTCGACAAGGCTTCTGACCGATAGGTTAACGACATCCGGCATGGCTTAAAGCCCCCAAGAAGAACATTTGTTCCTCTATTGTAGCCCTTTACCTCTGCCAAGTACAGCTAGGAATCGGTGTTCTGAATCCGGCAGGCGATCTGGTCGACTTCCATGCCCATGGACGATGATGGCTCGGTCAGACTCCGAACGGGAACCTCTTGCTCTTGATCCGGTTGGTCTAGCGGGTAGATTCTCGCCATCTCGCTCTGCGGATCGACCCTCTGAATGTAGATCGGCACGCCGTTATACTCGACATGCTCCATATTCGGCGACGAAGCGATCTCTTGCGCCCGTTGTATGTTCATGTAGCAAGCCTCCTCCTATGCTTCCATTAATCCCCTAAGAGTGTGAGCATAGAAGGAGACGAATATGCACGTTACGATTACCGGGCTAATACTTTCTTCGCGATACCCTTCTCCTCAGCCGGCTTGCGGCTGAGCGCTCTGAGCAGAGCGAAGGTGATCAGCGCCAACGCGATCAGAATGACAAGCGACCATACCAACGTATGATTATGCGCCGCGGCTATCGAGCTGCCGCTATAGCTCTCGAGCAAGGACTGATAGAACGTGCCGATGACCGCAATGCCGATCGCCGACGAGATTTGCAGGAACGTCATGAACGCGCCGGATGCCGCGCCAGCGTTCTGAGGCTGTACGCCAGCGAGCACCGTATGGATGAGCGGCGACGTAATTGCCCCCTGGCCTAAGCCGGCCAGCAGCCACGGTACGGACATCTCCGCCATACCGAGTCCGGTCGTCTCTCCAACGATACCTGTCAGGCTTACATACGAGATCGCCATCAGAATAGCGCCCGCTTGCAGCACGCGATTGCCCCACCGCAGCCTTAGCCTCGGAGCCAACAGGGATGCCGTGAAGAAGCCAACCGCCATCGGAGCGAACGCATAGGCGGACTCGAACGGCGACGCTCCGCGTCCGCTCTGCATGAACACGCCCAAGATGAAATAGAGCGCCGAGTTGCCGCTGAACAGAGCTGATACGATCATCACGCCGAGGCGGAACGATCGATCCTTGAATAGAGTCATCGGAAGAAGAGGCGATAACCCGCGCCGGAGCAGTGAATTCTCGTATTTAACGAAGAGGGCGAGAATAACAAGCGAAGCTGCCATGCAGACGAACGCCCAGACTGGCCAACCCTCTTCGCGGCCTACGACGATCGGATAGACGAACAGTCCAAGCCCGGCAGTAAGTAGTCCGATGCCCGCGAAGTCCATTCTGTGACGCTTCGCTTCGCGCGATTCCCGAAGGAGCATCAAAGCGCATACGAAGGCGATAACCCCGATCGGGATATTCACGAGGAATACGAGCCGCCAGCCCATGCCCCACCAATTCGCTTCGATAAGCCCTCCGCCGACCATTTGCCCCGTAACCGCTGCGAGACCGAGCGACGCGCCGTAGATGGCGAGCGCCTTCGGCTTCTCGCCTGCGGAGAACGTCACATGAATGAGCGAGAGCACCTGCGGAGTCATAGCCGCCGCGAGCACCCCTTGGAACACCCGAGCGATAATCAGCATTTCCGCGGATTGCGCGAAGCCGCACCAGGCCGAGGCCAAGGCGAATCCCGCCATACCGATCAGGAACATTCTTTTGCGACCGAACAAGTCCCCAAGCCTACCGCCTGTAATTAGCAGCACGGCATACCCCAGCACGTACGCAGCCACGATCAACTGCAGCTCGGAGAAGCTAGCGCCAAGATCCTGCTGGATCGACGGGATGGCGACATTCACGATGAACGTGTCCAGTACGACCATGAAGGCGGCCATAATAATGATGATTAACGACAGCCACCTTCTAGGATCGGCAGCTTGCGTATCAGGCTGACTTGCGTTTGTCATTGGGCGTGCACCTCTTCCCGGGAATAGCCGAATACGGTTGACAACTTCCGTCGGCCTTCCCTACAATGTGAATGAGACAGTTCTGTCTCATTTCATGACCTGATGATACAGACAGATCTGTCTCATGTCAATTCATTTCCAACAATTTTTTGGTAAAAATATTTTTTCACGGGCAGGTGACTGTAATGGAAAATAAGAAGGAGACGGCGAAAGAGAGGATTCTGCGGGTTGCGGACGAGTTGTTCTATCGCGAGGGAATTCGGGCGGTCGGGATCGATCGGATCATCGCGGAGTCCGGCGTAGCCAAAGCCAGCTTCTATCGAAGCTTCGCGACCAAGGACGACCTGATCGTCGAATACTTGGAGCATCGGCTGGAGAGGATTCTGCTATTTTACAGCAAGCTGCACAGCGAGCCATTCGGCTCCGGGTTGGAACGTCTGCGCGCGCTAGTCGACGCGCTCGCCCAGAACATGAGCCGGTACGCCTACCGGGGATGCCCGTTCATGAATACGACGGTGGAATTTCCGGAGACGGAGCATCCGGGCCACGTCAAAGCCGTCGCATGCCGGAAAGCCGCTTGGGACGGGCTCATGCCGTTCGTTACAGCCGCCGGTATTGCCGATCCCGAGCAGCTGGTCGGCCAGATCCGCATGCTGTGGAGCGGCGCGGTGATGGTGGCTTACATCCACAAAGAAGAGTTCAAGCCCGAGTTGTTCTCCGGTGCCGTCCATACGCTCATCGACAACGAACTGAAGAAGGCCGGATAGCTCCCGCAGAGGGGCTTCCGGCCTTCTATTTTATCGTCTTAATAATAAATAGAGAAAATAAGGGCCGCCGATCAACGCGACCATGATACCCGATGGAATGCCCGCCGGGTCGACCAGGTTGCGCCCGATCGTGTCGGCCAGCAGCAGCAGCCATCCGCCCATGAGCACGGAGACCGGTATGAAATGCTGATGGCGCGGTCCCATGAGCCTCTTGGCGATATGCGGCGCCATCAGTCCGATGAACGCGATGCCTCCGGTCACGGACACGGCGGCCGCCGCTAGTGCTACAGATGCCACGAGCAGCAGAATGCGATCACGCTTGACCGAGACGCCGGAGCCGACGGCCACGGCTTCGTTCAAGGCGAGAAGATTAAGGGCGTTAGATTTAAACAACGCGAACGGAATAAGCAACACGAGCCACGGGAGCAGCGCCCATATGTAAGGCCAATCCGCCCCCCATATATTGCCCGCCAGCCACTTCGCGATAAAGTCGACCTTGCGATAATCCGCCGAGGAGATGAGGACGATCATGGCGCCGGACAGCGCCAGCTCGAATCCGACCCCGACGAGCACGAGCTTGATCGGCTGTAAGCCCTCTTCCTTGCTGTAAGAGAAGAGATAGATTAGAGCCGCCGTCACGAGCGCTCCTGCGAAGGCGATGACCGGGAGCATGAAGGCGAACGACTTCGGCTCGAGCGGGACGTACAAGAAGAACACGGAGATCGCCACGCCCGCGCCGGCGTTAATGCCGACGATGCCGGGATCGGCCAAGTCGTTGCGCGTAATGCTCTGAAGAATCGCTCCCGATAGGGCGAGCGCCATGCCCGCCAATAACGTCACGACAATGCGCGGCAATCGGATCGAGTACAGCACCAAATCCTCTTTGTGCGTTCCGTGTCCGAACAGCGTCGGAATCAGGCGATCGAACGATAGCGAGGCGGAACCGATGCTCATCGAGGTGACGACCGTCGCGACGATGAGAAGCAGCAAAGCGGCCAAGACGAAGACGGGCTTCCCGGCGAATGCGGAAGGACGCTTGATCATAGCGATTTCACTCCCTTACGCACGATAAGCAAGAAGAAAGGCAGCCCTAAGGTTGCGATAATCGCCACGACGGGCGTCTCGTAAGGAGCGTTCAGCGTACGGCCGAGCGTATCCGCCGCCAGCATGAACGTGGCTCCCCATACCGCCGACAGCGGAACGATCGAGCGGTAGTCGATTCCGAACATCGCTCTAACAATATGCGGGATCATCAATCCGATGAACGCCATATTCCCCACTAACGCTACGGCGGAGCCGGTCAACAGGATAATCAGTATATATAGTGCAGCTTTCACGTATGCCGTTCTCAGGCCGAGACCGACAGCCGCCTCTTCGTTCAGGCTCAATATCGTAAGCGACTTGGACAACAGGACCGATGCGATCAAGCCGAAGACGATGATCGGCGCGAGCGCCTGAATCTGCCCCCACGACGTGCCGATTAATCCGGCGGACGTCCACATCGTCACGTTCTTGGACGTCTTGAAGAGCAAGCCCGCTCCGTCAGATATCGCATAGAGAAAAGCCGATACGGCGGAACCGGCCAGCACGAGGCGAACTGGCGATAATCCGCCCTTCTTAATGGCGCTTATGCCGAGGACAAGAAGCATGCCGACAGCGGCACCGATGAAGCATGCGATCATGATGCCGAAGTAATTCAAGGTCGGCGCCACCGTCAGAGCGAGCGCCAACGATGCCCTGGCGCCTGCAGACAGTCCGAGCAAGCCCGGATCCGCCAGCGGGTTGCGCGTCAGGCCTTGCATAATCGCGCCCGATACCGCTAGTGCCGAGCCGACGAGCACGGCCGCGACCTCGCGCGGATAGCGGATCTCCCGCAGCATCGTAATTTTATCGTCATGAGCACGGCCGGATAGAACAAGCCATAACTCGTGAATAGACACGTCCTTGGCGCCTAACAGCATCGCCGCGGCGAACGCGACCATTAACACCGCCAGGCTGACGACAAGCTTGAATGGGTGCGCTCCGACCCCCTGCTTCCCCTGCGTTGCCATGCGAGCCCCCCCCCTAATCCGCAACAAAACCGAGACACCTCGATATCGAGGCGTCCCGGCTACCAGTTGATGTTTTAGCGCAGCAAACCTTCTTTGAAGATGTTCAACATGGATTCGAGAGAGATAGGATCGCTATAAGTGGAAGCTTCCGTCTCGATCTCGATGACGCGATTGTTCTTAACCGCCGGGATGTTCTTCCATGTCTCCGTCTCCATGAAGGAGTTGTCGCCAGCGGAGCTTCTGCTCAGTACGAGGAAATCTCCGGCGTAATCGGCGAGTACTTCCGCGGATAACGTGTAGTAGCCCGGTCCTTGCGCGTCCGCCTTGACTTTCTCCGGCATGCTGAGTCCCATCGCTTGATACAGCACCTCGGTGCCGCGCGCCCAATGATCGCCGAATACGTAGAAGCTCTTGGAATCCGTCTCGATGACCGATACCGTCGAGTTATCTCCGATCTTCGCCTTCACTTCCTTGCCGATATCAGCCGCGCGTTGCTTGAAGTCGTCGATCCAAGCTTGCGCTTCCTTCTCTTGGCTCAGCAGCTTGCCGATCTCAAGCTGTTGAGAGAGGTAATCCAGCTTACCCCACGTAAAAGCAACGGTTGGCGCGATTTCCTTCAGCTTGTCGATGTTCTTGCTCTCCGTACCTACGATAATGAGGTCCGGCTCCAGCTCAATAATTTTCTCTAGGTTGTCTTCCGATACGACCGGCACGCCGGACAGCTTATCTTTGAACAGCGGGTTCTTCTCGGTCCATTCGTCTACGCCGACCAACGTACCGCCGAGCGAAATCACGTTAGGTGCATATGCTAGAGCGACAATTTTCTGCGGAGCAGCAGGGATCTCTACAGGACCGAGCTCGGATTGGTACGTGACCGTGCCGCTTGCCGTGTCCGAAGCTGCCGGAGCGCTCGCCTCAGTCGTTGCCGGTGCGCTGGCGCTCGGGGAGCTTGCCGCCTCCTCGTTGTTTGCGTTGTTTCCGCAAGCACTGATCGCTAGTATTAGAATAAGCATCAGCGGGATGATAAATTTTCTTTGCATCGGTAACTCTCCTTATGTATGTCTATTTATTGATAATGATTATCAGTATCATCATAATAAATTCTCAGTCGCGCGATTGTCAATAATGGAAATTGTGAACAACTCGTGAACGCACACTGAAGCTGTACAATGAAAATCTCCCGAATACCGACGATTTGCAGCTATTTTGACTGTAGTAGAGACACTAATGCGAAATAACGACCATACGCATTTATTTCACTCCCGGATCAATAAAACTCCGATTTAACGCTTAAATAACTGTCGATCTGTTGCTATTTTTCATAAATCATCTATTAACCCGATAATAACTGTCGATATGCTGATATTCGCTCCAATCCGCACAACAAAAAAGGCTGGGAATGCCGACCGCCCGCGGCGATCATCCCAACCTCTACTTATCCTCTTATTTACTTCGCGTAACGATGCGACCCGACGGTATCGACGACCGTAAGGCTGGACCAGAATTCGCCCTTAGTAACCTTAGGATTATAGAAATAGATAGCGTCCTCGATATTGTTCTTACCGTTCAAGGCGTCCTTCGCGGCGCGCAGAGCTTTCGCCTTCGGAACGCTCTTATCGAGCAGCCCGTTGTGCGCCGGAGGGAACTGCTTGCCGGAATAGATGACGTCCTTGATCGTGTTCGGGAACCGAGAATCCTTCACCCGATTCAGAATAACGTTAGCGACGGCCAATTGGCTTTCGTAAGACTCGTCGCCGGCCTCGACTTGCGTAATCTTGGCGAGCAGCTGCAGATCCTTCTCCGTGAAAGGCGCAGCTTCGTGCTCGAAGATGGAAGGAATGACGACGCGAAGCTTCGCGTCGGTCTTGACGTCTTCTTCGGACTTCATACCGTTGCGCTTCAGCAGCTCGCCCGTGCTGATGCCGGCTATCTCGCCGATATCCGCCAAGCCTTGCTCCTCCGTGACGACGGCCTGAGGCACCGACTCCAAGATGGCGGTCCGCTCTTCCTCGTTCCAATCCACCTTCGCATGAAGCAATTCAGCGGCATCGCGCAAAGGCACGTACATCCGACCGTTCATCTCGAACGGGAACGATGCCATTACGTAACGCATGTCGTTAAAGTAGACGACCGGCACGCCGTTGCCTAGAACGATGCGGTCTCCGTATGCCGTATCGATCGTCGCTTCCTCGATGTCCGAATCCCAGGCGACTTGTGCCCCGAACATCTTAGCTACTTGCGCGACCGGCAGGTATAGCTTATTCGCTTTGACTCTCGCGGGATCGGCCAGCTTGAGCTCTTGGCCGTCCAGTTGGATCTTAATATCGTCCGCCACACTGACTTTATCTTTAGCGGCGGATACTGTTGAAAGCGGTATCATTAACGTGAATATAAGTGCCCAAACGGCGGTGAGCATAGGCTTGCGGATCCGCTTCTTCATCTGCATATCTAGATTCATGTCGGCTCCTTCGGCAATCTCGGCTTTTTTTTACAAGATTAATGGAAACCGCCGAGTCTGTAAACGATTATGAGAGTACTTTCATTTAGCTGCCCGGCTTTTCCGGACCATAAGACCTACTCTATGGGTCATTCGAGGCAAAGAAAACGTGCTCAAAGATGTTACTTTCCTCACCTTCCCACCTTACCAACTTTTGCTATAATCCATAGTAAAACGACCAAAAACATCCATTTTTTCGACAAGAGGTCGATGAGGAGAGAGATACCATGACACAGCTATTCGGTAGGACAAGCATTCGTTCACGGCTGGCGGCGGCATTCTTGGCGCTCGTATTAGCCAGCTCGACGCTTCTATTCCCAGGTACGACGAATACGGCTCATGCTGCAGGGAAAGTGTACGAGGTTGGCCCTAGCCAGGCATATGCGCAAATCAGCGATGTTCCGATCGAGAAGCTGGGGCCCGGAGACACGGTGCGAATCCACTGGCGCCAGCAGCCTTACAAGGAAATCCTCGCGATTACTTCCAGCGGTACGGCGGAGGCGCCGATCACGATTCAAGGCGTGCCCGGACCGCAAGGACAGCTGCCCGTGCTGGACGCTAACGGCGCAACCTTGGATTCGAGCATTAGAACGGCGTATTACGGCACGCCGACCCGCGGACTCATCATCATTGCGAACAGACCGGAGAAGCCGGGTGAAAATTTATGGGGATACAAGCCGAGCCACATCGTCATCGAAGGGCTCGAGCTAAGGGGCGCGCATCGCGACCATACTTTCTATACCGAATCGACTGGAGAAACCAGGCGTTTCGCTAACGCTGCCGCAGCCGTGTTCGTCGAACGCGGCGAATATATCACCATTCGCGGCAACGTCGTGCATGACAACAGCAACGGCTTATTCGTCGCCTCCGGCGGCAGCGAAGAGATGATCTCCCGCAACATCCTCATCGAGAACAACTACATCTACGACAACGGCAACGTAGGCTCCGATCAACAGCATCAGACGTACACCGAAGCCGGGTCTCGTATCATCTACCAATATAATGTTTTCGGCAGCGTCAAAGCCGGCTCGGGCGGCAACCAATTGAAGGACCGCTCGTCCGGAACGATCATTCGTTACAATACGTTCAGGAACGGCGCACATGCCTTGGATTTGGTAGAAGCGGAAGACGGCCTGCCCGTACTGGGCCGGGAGCCTTCTTACCTCGAAACCTTCGTATACGGCAACACGATTCTGAACGACGGCCAGACCGGTTCGATCGTCCACTACGGCGGGGATCTAGGGGATTATCGCAAGGGGACGCTGTATTTCTACAATAATACGGTCGTAGCGATTAACGACCAAGCCCGCAAATGGCGCCACGTTCTGTTCCAGATCGAGCCGGGCAGCAAGGTCGATTTCCGCAACAATATCGTCTATAGCCAATCGGCCACGGCAGGCGCTACGCCTTCGATCATGGTGTTATCCGGCTCCAGCGGTATGTTCAACATCGGGAAAAACTGGGTGAGTCCCGGCACGATGACGACTCGCGGCGATGAGTATTATACGGGGACTTACTCAGGCGCTCGCAACCTGATCACCATTCCGAACAACGATCCCGGGTTCGTCGATCTCCCGGGCGGCGATTACCGACTGAAGAGCAGCTCCGGCGCAGTCGATCTTGGCGAAAGCTTGGATTTCATCCCTGAAGCTATGCGGGTTCATAACCAGCACACGTTCAACATCGACTCCAAGCCGAGCGTCGGCTTGGACCAGAAGCTGGGCCGGGTTCGCCCGCAAGGCGATACGGCTCTAGATTTCGGCGCTTTCGAGATCGGTGTCGCCGACAAGAAGAATATAGTGGAACCAACCGGCTTTGCTTCCGGCCAAGAGGCGCTTCGCAGGGCAGTCTTGGTGAACAATCCGCCTCCCTATCATCCGGAGGCAGCGCAGCCGGCCGAAGAACAACCGACAGGGGAAGAGCCCGTGCAGGGGCAGCCGAACGATAACGGCGGAACGCCTCCTTCCGATCCCGCTCTTGTATACACGGTTGATTCTTTGTTCGGTGCGGCTCGAGAAGTATCCTTCACAAGCGGCAATGGCAAAGCCGAAGTCGTCGGTTCGGATTCGATCAAGCTCTCGCAATTCTCGAATGCTTGGTCAACGCCGCGGCAGATCGCCTTCCAAGCTCCGATTCCGATTACCGGCAACCGTCTGCAGCTGGATGTGTTAATGGAAGGAACAAGCTCCGCTTCGCTTCCTACGACGTTGTTGTTCTACTTCAACGGCAGCAAGGACGCGCAGCATTGGGTGGGTACCGGCTCGCTGAAGCTCGGCGAGAAGACGCGCATTACGCTCGATCTAAGCGCTATTGCAAGCAATCTCGGCGGCAGCATCTCGCAGATCGGCGTATATTCCGGCTACGGCTGGCCGACAGGCGGCAGCGTACAATTGAGCCATATGAGCTTCGAAGGCTCCGGCGGACAAGCTCCGAGCACGAATCCGGCTCCAGCGGTAACGCCAAGCCCGAATCCGACGCCAGCTCCGGCGAGCGGCACGGATAGCTTCACGGAGAGCGGCGCAGGTACGGCTGAAACCGTGCAAGCCGGCAGCTCGACGGGCTACAAGTTCTCTCAGTTCCCGAACGCTTGGGCCGTTCCGAAGCAGTTGAAGCTCTCTTCCGGAATCTCGCTGGACAACTGGAAAGCCGGTGATCGCCTCGTGCTGGACGTACGCGTCGAAGGCACGGCCGCGAATACGAATCCGACGACGCTGCTGTTCTACTTTAACGGCAGTAAAGACGCTCAGCATTGGGTAGGTACGGACAACCTTAAGCTCGGCCAGACGCAGACGATCTCGCTAGACCTCTCGCGAATCGTCGGCAACCTCGGCGGCCAGATTAGCCAGCTCGGCATCCTGACCGGCTACGGCTGGCCGACAGGCGCAGCTGTCACAATCAGCAATATCAAGCGCGTATCCGCGCAATAGAAGATCAGCACCACGATAGATTGGTACCGAATAGAAATATAGATTAGTTCCATAAAACTGGCGACTGCAGGGCTACTATCCCTGAGTCGCCAGTTCGTGTTTGTTGCCCAATGTGGCTTTGTACGATTATTCACTCAGAATCTCAGGTTCGGTCTAGCCCATGAGGGACTTTGTACGATTATTCATTCAGGGTCTCGAGTTCGGTCTAGCTCATGAGCAGTTTTGTACGATTATTCGTTCAGGTTCTCGGGTTCGGTCTAGCTCATGAGCGGCTTTGTATGAAATTTCGTTCAGGTGAATGGAGCTTCAGAAATGGATACACGATGAAGCCGATTCCAATACTCGTCGCAATGCTGTAGGTCAGCGGCATGAGCACGACGATAAGGAAAGCGGGAAACGCCTCCTCTAGATTCTGCCATTCTTGTCCCTTCCGCCGACAACGCTACTATCATTCTACCCCCTTGTCGAATGCGCTTGGTTATATTCCATAAATCCGAAAAATGGAACCCCTAATGCGAAAATTGAAACCTTATCCCTCTCGGCGTAACCGTTTACAATTACAACTACGATAGATTACGACGACAAGGAGGACCAGACGAACATGAGCGCTAACCTCAGCGCGGAAGCATCCGCCCAGGCGGCGCCGGCGCCTAAGAAAAACCGAAAGCTGCTGGTCCGGCTCGCAAACCAAAAATATTTGCAGGCGATGGCGTTGCTAGGCATCGCTTGGATGATTCTCTTCAACTACATCCCGATGTACGGCATTATGCTCGCGTTCAAGGAATACATCGGCATCGGCGATCCGGCTAACGCCCCATGGGCGGGATGGACGCATTTCCAAGCGATATGGGAAGACGACCAGATGCTCGACGTCGTGAAGAACACGCTCGGCATCAGCTTCCTGAAGCTGGTCATCGGGTTTCCGATCCCGATCATCTTCGCTCTCTTCCTGAACGAGCTCAGATCCTTGAAATTCAACCGGATCGTTCAGACGATCTCGTACTTGCCGCACTTCCTCTCATGGGTTATTCTCGGCGGCATTCTGATCACGTTCCTGTCGGACGTCGGCATCGTGAACGATATTCTGATGGGGCTGAAGCTCATCGACGAGCCGATCACCTACCTTGCGGAACCGGAGTACTTCTGGACGATTGCAGTCAGTTCGGATATTTGGAAGGAGTTCGGTTGGAACGCGATCATCTATATCGCCGCGATCGCCAGCATCTCGCCCGAGTTATACGAGGCGGCCACCATCGACGGTGCCGGGCGGTTCCAGAAGATGCGGTTCGTCACGCTGCCTTCGATCCGGGGCACGATCTCGATTCTGTTCATTCTAGCGGTCGGCGCGATGCTCAACTCGAACTTCGACCAGATCATGGTGCTAAAAAACCAAGTCAACGAAACCTCGAGCCAAGTTATCGACACCTACGTCTACCAAGTCGGCATTTCGCAAGGAAGGTTCTCGTATTCTACGGCCGTCGGGCTTGTCAAATCGGTCATCGCCCTGATCCTGCTGCTGTTCGCGAACTCCGTCACGAAGCGCCTGAACCAATCTTCTTTATTCTAGCAACGGGTGGTGATCATCTTGTTAAAGCGAAACCGCAGAACGCTCGGGGATGCCCTGTTCGATAGATTCAACGTGCTCGGCATGTTGTTGATATGCTTCCTAACTCTGTATCCCATCTGGTACGTCCTTATCAACTCTTTCAACGACGGCAAGGACGCCATGAGCGGCGGCAACATCTACTGGATTCCCCGCATGTTCAGCGTCGAGAACTATACGGCCGTATTCGAGAACGCGGGCATTATGACGGCAATGGGAATCACCATCGCCAAAACGCTTATCGGCACCGTCCTTCACGTCTTCTTCACGGCAATGGTAGCCTACGCCTTCTCCCGCAGGGAGCTCATCGGACGCAACGTCTACATGATGATCGGCACGATCACGATGTTCTTCGGCGGCGGACTCATTCCGACTTACTTGTGGTACCGCGACTTAGGCTTGCTCAACGATTTCTTCGTTTATATATGGCCAGCGTTATTCAGCTTCTTCGATCTGATCATCTTCCTCGCTTTCTTCCGGGAAATCCCCGACGGGCTGGAGGAAGCGGCCAAGATCGACGGCGCGAACGACTTCAAAATTTTCTACAGCGTCGTCCTGCCCGTCTCCATGCCGGTCGTCGCTACGATCGCGCTCTTCCACGGCGTCTATCAATGGAACGATTACTTCACCGCCGTCATCTTCACGACGGACGAGACGCTGCAGCCGATCCAGACGTTCCTGTACAAAGTTATCGCGCAGTCCAGCTCAACTCAGATCATCGGCAACATGAGCGGCGGAGCCATTACCCGAAGGGTAACAGGCCAGTCGATCAAGATGGCGACGATGATCATCACGACCCTACCGATCGTGCTCGCGTATCCGTTCCTGCAACGCTACTTCGTCAAGGGACTTATGATCGGCTCGCTCAAGGGCTAATCGACCTAATCCGGGTTTCACTTCTCCCGCAAGGGAGAATCTTATACAATCTAGTACAAAGGGGTATGACAATGAGAAAATGGCTATCTTCTGCAATCATCGCGTCTCTCATGCTGTCCATCGTTGCTTGTTCGAGCAATAACAACAACAATGAACAAGCTAGCTCCAGCGCTCCTGCTTCAAACAGCGCGCCGTCAGAGACAACAGCTGCAAGCGCTTCGCCATCGGAGGACGCGCCGGGCTGGATGTCCGACACGTCGCCGATCACGTTCGACTGGTACCTCAACTTCGCATGGTTCCCGAACAAGTGGGGCGTCGATCCGACCTCCCAATACGTCACGAAGAAAACGGGCGTCAACATCAACTTCGTCGTGCCGGCCGGCAACGAGAACGAGAAGCTGAACGCCATGATCGCCGCCAACGACCTGCCGGACTTCATTACGCTCGGCTGGTGGGAAGAAGGCGTGAAGAAGATGGTAGAAGGCGGATTGGTCGAATCCATCACGGATCTGGCTAACGAATACGATCCTTACTTCTTCAAGGTCGCCGACGCTGCGAAATTGTCCTGGTACGCGCAGCCGGACGGCAAGACGTACATGTATCCGAACTCCTCCGCTTCGCCTAACGACTTCCAGAAGTACGGCGATCGGTTCATCTCCAACCAGACGTTCGTCGTTCGTAAAGACATTTACGAAGCGATCGGCAGCCCGGACATGCGGACGCCGGAAGGCTTCCTGAACGCGCTGAAGCTCGCGAAAGAGAAGTTCCCTGAGATCAACGGACAACCGATCATTCCAATCGGATTCCACGAGTTCGGCGATTCCGGCAACTATTCGTTCATCGACATGGCGCAAGATTCTTCTTACCTGTCGAGTTTCCTGGCGCTTCCGCGCGAGAAAGACGGCAAGCTGTACGACCGTCTGACCGATCCTGAGTTCGTAAGATGGCTGAAGGTATTCCGCCAAGCGAACCAAGACGGCTTGATCTCCAAAGACGTATTCGTCGACAAACGCGCTCAAATGGAAGAGAAAATCGCGCAAGGCCGCTACTTCGCGATGCTATACCAACGCACGGACTTCGCGGCGCAGCAGAACGTTCTGTACGCGAACGATCCGAACTCCGTCTACATCGCGGTCGACGGACCTGCGAACTCCAACCTGGATGCACCGACGCTGGCTGGCCCTGCGATCTCCGGTTGGACGGTTACGCTCATCTCCAAGAAGGTTAAAGACAAAGCAAGAGCGATCAAGTTCCTTAGCTACCTGATCTCCGAAGAAGGTCAGAAAGATCTGTACCTCGGCGAGAAGGGCGTGTCCTATGACACGATCGACGGCGTAGACCAATTCCTGCCTGAAGCGAAGAAGCTGCTGGATACCGACCGCTCCGCGTTCGACAAGCAGTATGGTTCCTCTCTCACGTTCTGGATGCAACAGGATACGAACATGATTCTGCAATGGCAACCGCCAGCAGTCGAGCCGTTCAAGCAATTGGAAGACTGGACCAAGGGCAAGACGAAGAGCTACTCGGAATTCGACCTGATCAACCCGCCGGCAACGTCTCCGGAAGGCATCAACCTGACGAAGATTTCCAACGAGTTCGGTCAAGCGCTTCCGAAGATGCTCTTGTCCAAGTCCGACGCCGACCTCGATGCCATTCTGAACGACTTCGTCACCAAGCGCGATAAACTCGGTTATGCCGCTATTCAAGAGTATCGTCAAGCGAAATACGAAGAGAACCTGAAGAAGCTCGCAGAGTTCATGAAGTAAGCAGATACGCAAGTCCAAAAAACCCAGCCTGCCTGGGTTTTTTGGGCGTTCACCGGTCGGCTCTGACGATGGACGTGTTACAATGAGGACAACTACGGCGGCGAAACGGACGTGATGACGAATGCGCAGATGGTGGACCGGGCGGCTGGATCGTACCCGCTTCTGGATCGAGCGGCTTACGCTTCAGAAAAGACTCGTTATGGCTTATATCCTCGTGCTCCTCGTTCCCAGCGTACTGATATCCGTCTATATTTTTCACGGCTTGACGGGCAATACGATCAATGAACTGAAGAAGAACACGGAATATTCGCTGGAGATCGAGCAGATTCACATCAAGAACAATATCGAGACGATGCAGCGCGCCGCTCAAATTACGTCTGCCTACTCCATGGTTCGCGACTACTTATTGGAGCCGGACGAACTCAGCGCCGCGGAGCTCAGAGATCTGGATACGAAACAGGTTAAGGATATCCTGCGCTTACAATATAACAATCCGGATATTAAGCTGATCCGGATCTTCATGAACAGCCCTTATACTTTCGAGATATCGCCTGTATTCTTGCGGGAATCCCGGATCGTAGACGCGCCATGGCATGACCGCGTCATGAACGCCGGCGGCGGCCGGGATGTGTGGGCATTCACCCGTCAGACGAAGGATTTGCTCAGAAGCTGGTCTAGCGAGATCGAGGATACGAACCCGCGCATATCGTTGTACCAAGATATTGAATACGTGGACGGCGTGCATTCCGGCATTGTCCAGATCGACATGGAGCTGACGTCCTTCTTCCCGAATACGTTCAGCGCCCTTCAGGAAGACCAGTCGCAGATGCTCGTGATCGATAATGACGGCAACTTGTATAGGAACCCCTCGAATCGGTTCTGGATAGATTCTGGCTTCGAGGAGGCTTCAATCCTGAAGCAATTCAAGGACAGCGTAGCCGATTCGACAACGTCGGGAAGCTTTACTTTCAAGATGAACGGCCATTCCTTCCTCGGCGTCTATTCGCCGATCCACGAGCTGGATGCGCGAATGCTCAAGATCGTGGCGCTCGACTACGTCTACGAGGACATTAACCGTACACGCAACTTTATTCTGCTCGCCAATGTCATTCTGCTCATCATTCTCACCTTGCTCACGAACCTGCTCAACTCCGTCATTCTGAAGAAGCTTCACCAGCTGACCGCGTCGATGAAGAGGGTGCGCCAAGGCGACTTCCGGTTCGACCTGAACATCCGGGGAGGCGGCGGAGAAGTCAGCGAGCTGGCTTACCACTTCAGCAAGATGCTTAGGAAGATTAATGAGCTGATCGCCGATGCCGTCAACAAGAAGGCTTCCGCCAAAGAAGCGGAGCTTGCGGCTCTCCGCAGCCAGATCGATTCCCACTTCATGTACAATACGCTGGAGAACATTAAGATGATGGCGGAAATCGACGGACAGGTGGCCGTATCCGACGCGCTTACCGCGCTCGGCGGCATGATGCGCTACAACATGCGCTGGATGAACGAACACGTGCGCCTGAAGGATGAGCTGGCCCACATCGCCAACTACGTCAGCATCGCGAACATTCGCTTCGAGGATCGGATTCGGCTTGAAGTGAACGTGTCGGACGAGATGCTGGATCAGGAATTGTTGAAAATGACGCTGCAGCCGATCGTCGAGAACGCCGTGAAGCACGGTTTGCGAAACAAAGAGCTGCGAATCGAGATTCGCGCCGAGCTGGACGAAGGCGCAATGCTTATTACTGTTAAGGACGACGGCGCCGGCATGAGCGAAGCTCAGCTGCGCGACTTGAACTCGCGAATCGAACGCGGAGACCCGAGAGCCTTATCTCCCGACACCGGCCCTTCAGCACAGAGCGGCGGCATCGGTCTAGTGAACGTGCACGGGCGGATCGGTTTGCATTACGGCAAAGCTTACGGACTTCATGTCGATTCCGTTCAAGGACAATACACTTGCGTGACCATCCGGATTCCTCACAACATCTTGAGCGGGAGGCTGATTTCATGACGAGGACGCTATTGATTGCCGACGACGAGCGGAATATTAGACTCGGGCTGCAGGCGATGATCGAGCGCCAGTATCCCGGCCGGTACAAGATTATACTCGCGGCTGACGGCGTGCAAGCCCTGGAGGCTTATGAACGCGAGCCGGCGGACATCGTGATTACCGATATCCGAATGCCCGAGCTGGATGGAATCGGCCTTATCAGGGCGCTCGCCGAGAAGTCTGCCGCGCCTTCCCTGCTCATCTTGAGCGGGTACGACGACTTCCAATTCGCGAAAGAAGCGATGAAGCATAAAGTACGGGATTACTTGCTCAAGCCGATCGTGCGCGAGGATTTATTCGCGGCCATCGAACGACTCGAGAATGAACTTGCCGCGAAGCAAGAGGTTATGGAGAAGCTTGCAGGCGCGGATCGTTATCGCGAAGGCATGCGTGTAAGGACGCTCGAGGCGATCTGGGCGGAACAAGAGATCGACGAAAGCTCCGTCCGGGAACGATGCGAACAGGCGGGACTGCAGGCGTTCGAGCCGATCTATCAAGCCGCGATCGTAGATACAGCCGACAATCAGCGCCTGGCGATGAAGATCAAGGAAGAACTCGGCTCCTACAAGCCGGACGGCAGCGTATTATGGTTCGAGAACAAAGACGGCCAGCTGGTATTGCTTGCTTCCGGCCCGGAGCTCGCGATAGAGCTGGCTCAGGCGATGCAGGCCGCAGCCGGCCACAGCAGCGAGGTGTCGATCGGCGTCAGCGATCCCGGACAGTCGATCGGCGAAGTGAAGACGCGGTTCGAGGAAGCGCGCCACGCGTTGAAGTATCGGCTGCTGTTCAGACGGCCCGAAGCAGGGATCATCCGGTACAGTCAGATCAAAGATCGGAGCACCGACATCCCCGTTCCCGCAGACGTCCTGCGCAAGCTTGCCAACATGATGGGCACCGACCGCGACGCGGAGATCAAAGGACTGCTGCTCGAGCTGTTCAGCGCGAAGGCGCTGGACGAAGCGGACATCGGCTACTTCGAAGCCGTCAGCCGGGCGCTCAACGAGCAAGTCTTCGATCGCGTATTCAATGCTTACGGCGAAGCTTCCGTCGATATTATCCGCATGTACAGGCAAGCCGGCGGTCTCTACCACTTCGCCAGCATGCAAGACTATATTCGCTGCGTCGAAAGCCTGCTGCTGGACTTGAACGACTTCGTTCGCGGCCTGAAGTCCGCCCACGTAGACTCGAAGGAGATGGCGCGCGCGCTCGAGTACATCCACGCCAACTACGACAAGGACATCAGCATGACGATGGTGTCCAATCACGTGTCTCTTAACTACTCGTATTTCAGCGAGCGGTTCAAGGAATATACCGGCGAGAGCTTCATCAGCTACTTGAAGAAAATTCGCATCGGCAAGGCGAAGGAGCTGCTCGAGACGACGGATGACCGCGTCTACGAGATCGGCCGCCGCGTCGGCTACAACAACCCGAAGCAGTTCAACCGCGTTTTTCGCGAGTTCGAGGGGATTACGGCGCTGGAATACAGGCAGAAGATGTTCGCGGAGAAGCGGTAATCGGAAGTAAAAAGGTTCAACCCCGATCAATCGATGCGAGGTTGAACCTTTTGTATGTCTTTTACGAAGCTTTGCTCTTCTTATCGACGAAGTTGCCGATTACGCTCATAACAATGCCGATGAACACCCAGATATCCGCGAAATTCATCGTCGCCGACTCACCGAAGTACAGGAAGTCCGTCACTTGGTTATAGACGATCCGATCGAACACGTTACCTAGCGCGCCCCCTATGAACAGAGCTAAGCCGACCTGCGAGAGCACCCCTCGGAACTTCCCCCGCCCGCGTAGATAGAACGCTACCCCTACGATGATCAGGACGACGACGGCCAGCAACCGCCCCATTCCGTGAAACATATTGCCGGACGAGCCGGTATTCACGAGGTGCGACAGATTCACGAACCCCCACAGCTCCGTCTGCTCTCCGAGAGCCATGTTCGTGCGGACCGCGATCTTCGTCGCTAGATCGACGGCCAGCGATAGGATAATGATGATATAGAAGTACATGCAGAAACCTCCGCGAAAGTCGAATTCAACTCTTCCTTATTCGCTGCGATTCCGCAAGTTTCCTCCTATATCGAGCCGTAAAGCCGTTATGGCTTACTCGAGAACGTATTAATGAACTGAATGACTGCCGGCCCGAGGAGGACGACGAACAGACTCGGGAAAATAAACAGAACGAGCGGGAACAGCATCTTGATCGGAGCCTTCATCGCTTCTTCTTCCGCTCGCTGCTTGCGCTGCTCGCGTACTTCCTGCGACTGGATTCGGAGCACGTGAACCATGCCGATCCCGAGCTTCTCCGCTTGCAGAATGCTGCTGATGAGCACCTTGAGCTCGTCCAGATCGATGCGGTCCCGGACGCCGGACAACGCCTCGCGCCTTGTCTTGCCGAGCCGGATTTCCTCCAAGCATCTTCTGAACTCGTCCGGCAGAACGCCTACCTTCTTCGAGATCAGCTTGCTAAGCGCCGCATCGAAGCCAAGGCCCGCCTCCAAGCTGACGGTAAGCAAGTCCAGGACGTCAGGCAGCTCGCGCAACGCCATCCGACAACGGGATTTCGCCTTCAGGTTCAAGTAATAACCTGGCAGCATGACCGCGACGAGTAAGCCGACGAGCGTCAGCATCGCTGTCCCTCCGAATCCGAAGCCGAGCACATAAGCGTAGAACAGGAACAGACCCGGGAGCCCGATAACCAGCGTCAGCTGGGCGATGCGGAAGTCAACCGGCGACATGCCGAACGGAACGCCCGCTTTAAGCAGCCTCATCTCAAGCTTGGCGACCTTGCGTTCTTCCATAGTCCTGCCGAAGCCTCGGCGGAACTCTTTCCATATCGGGGCCAGCAGCCGGCCGATCAGCGATTTATCGTTCTCCCCCGAAGCGGAGCTCGACTTAGCCGAGGTAAATCCGCTGCTGCCGGTGACGAGCGCCAGCCTGCGATTGCGCCGTTTCAGCCTCTCCTCCCGAAGCACGAAGAACGAGTAGATCGTCAGCGATACCGTCAGGAAGAAAGTCACGTATACCATTCGCTCACACCTCGATCGTCGTTATTTTACGGATGAACATAAAGCCGATCACGCCGGACACCAATGCCGCTACGACCAGGCCGATGCCGATCTTGCTGCTGAACAAGGCGCCGATGTATTCGGAAGAGATTAAGTACAATAAGAAGCCGAGAGCAAACGGGAGCAAGCCGATCACGATGCCCGACATCCGCCCCTGCGCGGTCAGCGTCGTGACTTGGCGCTGGATGCGGCTGCGGTCGCGGATCGTCTGAACGATCGTCTCCAAGATGACGGCAAGATTGCCCCCGATCTGGCGTTGGATCAGGATCGCCTGGATCATCAAGTCCAGATCCTCGCTCGGCATCCGTTCCTTCCATTCGGTTAGCGCATCCTCCATCGAAGTGCCGTATTGCATCTCCTTCATCACCGTCTCCGCTTCCTCGCGGATCGGCCCGTCGGATTCGTCGACGACGGTCTTCAACGCCTGCGCGAAGCTGAAGCCGGCCCGAAGCGAGCCGATGACCGTCGTCAGCATGTCGAGCAGTCCGTCATTGAACGCCTTCACTCTCGCTTGGCGCTTGCGCCCGATCCACCAGCGAGGCAGCATGAACCCGGCAACCGCGCCAACCGGGAGGAACAGCAGGTGCCCCAGCAGCAAATAGACGACTCCCGCGCATAGAGCCGTGCAGATCCATTGGAACAGCACATACTCTTCCGGCTTGAGCGGTACGCCGGAGAGACGAAGCATCTGCTCCAGGCGCGAGCTCTTCTTCTTCGTCAGCACTCGCTCTCTAATCTTCTGCTTGTAGAGCTGCATGCGGACGAGCAGGCTGAACTTCTTCCGGTTCAGCTGCTTCATGTTATTAAGCTCCAGCAGCCGGTTGAGCCGCGCGTCCATGCGTTTGTTGGACATGAACAGCAGCTGCAGCACGGCGGTCACGAGCAGAAAGCTGCTTAATCCGATCATGATCAAGAGAATCCAGATCATGGCCTCACTCCTCTTCTATAAACACGGATGCCGGAATGTGAATGCCCGATGTCTCTAGCCGGTCGTAGAATTTCGGACGGACGCCGGTCGGAAGCAGCCTGCCGACGATTCGGCCGTGTTCGTCGATCCCCGATTGATCGAAGGCGAAGATATCTTGGAGAACGATGACGTCTCCCTCCATCCCCTGCACCTCGGTAATGTTCGTGATTTTGCGCGAGCCGTCCTTCAGACGGGACTGCTGAATGATGACGTCTACGGCGCCCGCGATCTGTTCCCGGATCGCCTTGACCGGCAGCTCGATGCCGGCCATCAGCACCATCGTCTCCAGACGAGAGATCATATCCCGCGGACTGTTCGAGTGACCGGTTGCCAGCGAGCCGTCATGGCCCGTATTCATCGCTTGCAGCATATCGAGCGCTTCGCCGCCGCGCACCTCCCCTATTACGATGCGTTCCGGGCGCATCCGCAGCGAGTTGCGGACGAGATCGCGAATCGTGATCGCGCCTTTGCCTTCGATGTTCGGCGGGCGGGATTCGAGCGAGACGACGTGCTCCTGCCAGAGCTGCAGCTCCGCGGCGTCCTCGATCGTCACGATGCGTTCGTCGCTCGGAATGAACGAGGACAGCACGTTAAGCGTCGTCGTCTTACCGGAGCCGGTGCCACCGCTGACGAAGATGTTCAGCTTCGCTTTTACGCAAGCCTCCAAGAAGATCGCCATATCGCGGGTAACCGTCCCGAATTCGATCAAGTTCTCGATCGTGTACGGATCCTTGGAAAATTTCCGGATCGTGATCGTCGGTCCCTTGAGCGCCAGCGGCGGAATAATGACGTTCACGCGCGAGCCGTCGGGAAGACGGGCATCGACCATCGGACTGCTCTCGTCGACCCGGCGTCCGATCGGAGACACGATCTTCTCGATAATGTTCATGACGTGCTCGTCGTCGCGGAACTGCACATAGGACAATTCGATCTTGCCCTTGCGTTCCACGTACACTTGATTCGGCCCGTTCACCATCACCTCGCTGATGTCCGGATCGAGCAGCAGCGGATTGATCGGGCCGAAGCCGGTCAGATCGTGAATGAGCTCATCGACGACTTTCTTGCGATCGACTTTGCCCCGGAAGGCTTCATCCTCCGTAATCAATTGGATCGCCATCGCGTCGATCTTAGGAATGATCGCTTCGACGTCCTCGTCCTTCAGATCGTTCAGAATCTGCTTGTGCAGCTTATTCTTGAGCTCCTGGTGCTTCGTGATCTGCGCGGGCTGTTCCTTCGGACGCGGGTCGGTACCGCGAATTTGCCGGAACGTCGCCAGCAGGTCTTTCCTAGGCGCTTTCGGCTGTTCTCCTTGCGCCTGCTCGGGCGCCGACGCCTCCGCTTCCGTATGAATGTTCTTCGCTTGTAATTTCTCTAGCAGACTCATGACAGACCCTCCCCGGATACGCGAGGTTTATTGGTTCGTTATTTGCGGAACAGCTGTTGCAGGAACGAGGTTTGCCTCGGCTTCAAGAGCGAGATCTCTCGGCGCGATACAAGCTGCTCCGTCATCTTGAAGACGGACTTGGCCAGCTCCGACTTCGCTTGGTTGGAGACGAACGGGATTCCTACGTTAAGAGACTGCGCCACTAGCTGAAAATCGTTCGGTATGTAGAAGGACGAATCGAATCCGAGAATGTCCGGCACGTCCGCCGCCTTAATGACGCTCTCCATCGTCGCCCGGTTGACGACGAGCTGCATCTTGTCCCGATAGCCGAGCAGATCGAGCGTGTCGACCATCAGCTTCGTATTCTTAATGGCCGTCATCTCGAGCGTCGTTACGACGAAGATCTGATCGGCTTTCTCGATCAGCTGCAAGGACTGCTCGGATAAGCCGGCGACCGTATCGATGACTAGATAATCATTCTGCGACAAGAGCAAATCGCAGACCCGCTCGATGACGTTCGGCTTAATCAAATCCGCGAATTCAGGCCTCTCCGGCGCAGCCAGCACCTTGACCCCGCTGCCGTGAGGAATAAGAAAGCCGGCCAGAGCGAAGCGGTCCATCGATTCGATGTCCTCCACGGCGTCTTTGATCGTGAACGTCGGGTGCAGATCGAGCGCCAGCGCGACGTCCCCGAATTGAAAATCCCCGTCCATCAAGCTGACCGAGATATTCTTCTTCGTGAGCGCAACGGCCAAATTGACGGCAAGGGCCGTCTTCCCGATGCCGCCTTTCGCTCCGCACATGACGATCATCTCGCCGCGTTTGCCGCTCTGCTGGTTTTCCTTGTCGTTAGCTTCGTTCATGGTCTTACCTCCTGGACCCCGAAATGCCTATTGCCGAGTTACGGTTATTTCGCGGCGGCTGATTCCTTCGTCTTCTCTTGGTCCACGACGCGGCTATGCAGCATCATGCTTAGTGTGACGTCCGAGTCCTCGTCGGCGCTGATGAGCTTAATTCCGTCTAACGGCAGAAGCTCTAACGTGACCTGTGCATATTCCTCTACCGGAGTTTCGGGCACCGCCTCCACCATTCTTCTGGCGATCGCCAGCACGTGCACGTTCTCGAGCAGGATATGGGAGTCCATCCGTCCGGTATCCTTGTCTTTTTTGTTATAGACGATGTCGACATAATCGTTCGGCTCGATCAAGTTCGATACGGATTGCACGATATTGAGGCCGACGGATGCGGCGCGATAGCCTTCGCGTATTTTCTTGGAGACGAATAGCGCCTCCTCTCGCTGATCCTTGATGCGAGTAGCGAGCAAAGCTTCGCCAGCCGTTAGATCGGCCGACGAAAGCTTACCTACCGCGTCTTGCGGATTGCGCACCGTCTGCGGGTGAACGCCGCTTTCGGGAAGCTGCTTCACTTCGAGCATGCTAGCCGTAAGAATCGTATTCTCCCGCAGGTCCTGCTTCACCGCGACGACCTCCACTAGCTTGTCGTTCGAGATTGCAGGAGCTTCCTTGTATTGCTTCGTATAGTTGAAAAATAACAACGTCGTTGCGGCTCCCATCAACAATGCTGCGATCAGTATGATTTTCGATCTCATCTGGTGTCACCTGTCCTTGCGAGTAGGTTTGGATTGAACGCTATTCGGTTAATCTGATCGCGTAGGCGCCTTTGTCCGCGACGCCGGGTGTCGTATAACCGGTATCTGCTCTCTCGATGAACATGCCGGTGATCGAGGTGTCCTTGCTGGACATCGGCTCCGTGATGTAGAAATACGCGAATCCGGTCACTTCGATGTGCTTGAGCTGGTTGGAGTCGAAGTCATACGGCTTGTACACGGGGATGAGAATGACGCGGGGTGAATCCCGATGCCAATACTCGCCCGAAGGGTAAGGGTCGGAGTCGATGCGCAGCTGCACGCCTTCTCTCGTCTTGCCCGCGATATTCCCGGTCTGCGTATCGATGATGTCGCCGACCTTGATCTCGCTCTGGTAGCCGTATTTCAAGTTGCTCTCATAAGTGGCTGCACCGGGTCCGCCAAGCGCCAAGATGCCGAAGTAGCCGGCCTCCACGCCGGTGCTGTCGACCTTCAGCTTATAGGGTTTGTTATATTCCAGCGGGATCGATTCATCGATGCCAAGCGGCGCAGCTCCGGAGGCAACTCCCATCGGGGAAATTTGCGCGGCGGCCCTCACGGACACCTTCACGCTCTCCTTGCCGAACAAGCGGCTGAAGCCGAGCTTCACATCCTTCTCGAGCGTGACGCGGACCTGCGATTTCAACGCAATGTCCGCTTCGGACAAGCTCGCTTGCTCCCCATGATGCGCGAGTATATCGTCGACGACAGCGGCCACGTCCGACTCGCTGCCAGTCAGCTCCTGCGCCCCCGACAATGCCGCGGCATTGGCAGCCTTCTGAAGATGACTCTTCTCCGCGTACAGCATGCCGCCGTCCACGACCAAGCCGGCGACGGTGAGCAGCAGCGTGAGCGAGAGCCCCGCGAATATAATCGTGCTTCCTTGCTGCTCGCGAACGATTTTTCTGAACAGACGAACCATGAAGCGCCTCCTTATTCCACCCGTATCGTAGAGCTCGTTGAAAGAACCGGGGCCGGGATGATACTCGACATGATTGGTGTAATCCACGGAAGGGGGTATTGCAACGTAACGGTTACGTCCTGACCGGGTTTACGGTCGGACTGCTTCGGCGTAATCGACACGATCAGCTTGGAGGCGTCCCCGACGCTGACGTGATCCTTGGAATAAGCGATAATCTCCGCGTCCGTCCTTCCGAGTCCTCCCATTCTCACCGCCTCCTGATTCGTCATATTCAAGCTCGAATACGCGAACAGCAGCCGCCCCAAATCTACGATTCCGCAGATCAGTAATAGAAGTAACGGGAGAACAAGCGCGAATTCAACCAGCGATTGCCCCTTCTGTTCCTTGATCATCCCGCTCCCCATCCTTTCAACGCCAAAGCCGCCAAGGAACCGCCCGCGATGGCGACGCCATAGGGGTAAGTCGCTCCGCTTGCCGTCCAATAGCCGCCCTCCAGCTTCGGCAGCATACGAAACCTTATACACAGCAGCATAAGTCCGATGTTACGCATCCGCTCGCGGAACCCGTTCTTGAACAGGATAATTCCGAGCGCCATCAACGCCCCGATCAGGGACATATAGACGGATGCCTTTAAGACGAAGGCATAGCCTTCAAGCGCACCTACCAAGGCAAGCAGCTTCACGTCCCCGGCGCCCATTCCGCCCATCAAATAAGGAATAAGCAAGATGCCGAGCCCGACTGCGAAGCCTAACAGGGCATACGCGAGCCCAGACCAGCCGTCGGTTAGAGCATGCACGCCGATCGCCCATATTAAGGCGGGATAGACGACGATGTTGTAAATTTTGCGACTTCGCAGATCTGTGACCACGCAGACAGCCATAATGATGACTAGCATAAGATCAGCCCACACGAATCGTACCTCCGTTCCTCGCTTGCGGATGAATAAAGGCCATACGTCGGGTGAACGTATGGCCTTGGCGACTGTCGCCGTCTTATTGCTTAGGTTCCGGATGGAGGAGCCATTTGGGTTTTAGCCGTCTCGACCGTATTCTCCGCATTGTCGAACAGAGCGACGATATGTCCGCGAAGCGCGATGAGCGCCGTTACGACCGCTACCGCGATCAAGCCGAGTACGAGACCGTATTCCGTCATGCCTTGCCCTTGCTCTTCTTTGATAAGACCTTTGATTTTGTTCAACATTGTAATTCCTCCTAATTGGTTTGGGTTTAGTTTCGATCCTGCGTTTGAAACCTTACCGTTTGTCCGATTGCCGCGCCGGCTCGTTCAAGCGTGCCCTCAGGGAGCTCCACGATAGAGAACGTCCCTTGAAACCGCTTACCAACCTTGCCGGGCTGCAATCGATGCTCGATGCCGACAACTTTCCCAGACTGACTGAGATGCAGCACGTCGATAGGGTACTTCATGAAGAAGGAATGTACGGATCGGCAAGGCCGGATGTGTAAACCGCTTCCTTCCGGCAGCGATTCTGTAAGCATGAGCCCCCTTAATCGACTGAAGAACGTGAGCGCTTCGGAAACGTTCTTTCCGAGCCGCTCGCCGGTTTCCCGGATTTCCAGCTCCTTTACGAAGTTGTCACCCCCTATGATTACTCCACCTGTCCCGAAAGCTGGCTGCAATAAAACACGCCTGCCGGATCCTTCGGTAGCTGGCTGGCATAGACGCTCGCGCATCGTTAGCCCCTATAGCTTTGCGTCACCGGCTTTCACCGGCTTTGCCCTTATCGAGATTCAGCGAAGCGTGTCGCCCGCCGAGTCGATGTGTGTTGGCTTTAGCATAATTTACCGAGGCACGGGGTGAGTATCCGACGTCTTTCCTGTTTAATTGTCAGACAATTGTAGCACTCCAGTCACTAACAGCTGTGGAATTCGCCCCCTAAATCGGCCGGGTAATGGGGGAAATATCCGCATACTAACGACGAGAAAGACGATCCCGCGATAATTCCGCGAGCCTGCGCCGTTATAGCGATTTGTCAGACTTTTCCGTACCCCTGCTGCTACCTATTGACGATCTCCGGGATGTCTGCGGACTCACGATAGTCGTATCGACCGATTCGAGACCGGCACTATCCCGGCCACTGAGAATTTGGTTCTACTTGCGAAGAAAGTTGCCCCTTATTACCCATTAATTGGTTTGTAGCGAAGCGCATGTTCTGTCGACGGTCCATAATCTCGGCCATACGTGCACTTGCCGACCTTGGGAATGGGTACATGTTGTGCCTCAAGGAGCACGAATCGGAGTCGAAAAAGGAGTCCGGGGGTGCGAAAGTCACCGTAGGCTTTCCAACTTTATGCGGACGGCCCGCGCGAAGTTTCCGCCCAGCGGCCCACGAATTCCCGGCCTTCGGGCAATAAATAGGTATGGAACGTGGGCTGGCAGGGGGTGTTTGGCGTCATAGAGGAACGGAGATGAGGCAATCGCACACGTGATTTTGTTCGAAATATCGCACATGCAACATACGGAGTAACACGTTGTAGGGGAGGTTGTGTGAAAAATCGTATAAAACGCCAAACGCAGCGGTCTCCCCAAGGTGGATTGTACGAAATATCGCACAAAGCGCAAACGTTGCAGCCATTCGCAGACGGGTTGTGTGAAGTATCATACAGAACGCCAACCGCAGCAGTTATTCCACGGCGGGGTGGCGGTCATAACAAAGACGCGGGCCTCTTTTAACGAAGAGGTCCGCGTCTTTGCTTCTATTATATATAGGAAATTTACGCAGCCGGATGAGTAGACGGTCTGTCGACGGAATCGGCGTTAGCAACAGGCGCATGAGGTGCAGCATCGTCGTCCACGACTTTGTAGTATTTCTCGTACATATGAACCGGTACCATTAAGCAGAAACCGACGAGCAGTAAGCAGAAGGCGAAAAATCCGTATGCGCTAATGAAGTCCGCGATCAACATACCGCCTTTAGCGGCAACTTTAGGAATGCTTTCGCCGATTGGGGGCAGGTTGGACAACCATTGTATGTTCATTGTGGATTCCTCCGTTTCGTTGTCTTGCTTCTTATGGCTCTAATATTAAAGCCTCGGACAACGGAGGAGTGTGATGGATGTCACAATATAATGTGGCACTTTTTTGTCTTCCTTATTACATGAAGAAAACCGCCGAACCTTATTGAAGGTTCAGCGGCTTGCTATGCCTTGCTTATTTATTCTTTCGTCCGCAGCGTCGCGAGCAGTTCAACAAGCCGACTGAACGAATCGTTCATGCCCTTCTCCATGCCGGACTGCAGCATACCGTCCCGGTCCTCGACGGAGCGGAATACGGACTCCATCTTCACTTTCGTTCGCTCTCCCGGCAACGCTTCGAAAGTCGCCGTCTCCAGCGTCACGTGGCCTCTCTTCGGCATGCCTAGAAATTCGAACGTCTGAACGATTCTCTCCGGGGCGGAAACCTCATGGAACACGCCGCAGAACGCGAATTCTCCGCCGTTCGGAGCCTTGGAGACATATCTCCATGCCCCTCCGTCCCGTGCTTCGAATTGCTGCAGCTCCATCGTCAGATCTCTTGGTCCCATCCACTGGACGAACAGCTCCGCATCCGTGAATGCTTCGAACACCAGCTCGCGGGGAGCTTCGAACTCCCTCTCAATCAAGATCACTTGTTTGCCCGGCTCTGCAATCAGCTTCGTTAAATTCACAACCGACATTCTCATTGCTCCTTCTCTTCGGATTGCGAACGGCGCTGCTCCATCCGCGTTGTCAACAAGTCATCGAGTTTGCCGAACCGCTTGCTCCACATTGACCGATAACGCTTTGCCCACTCCTCCACTTCTGTGATCGCTTGTTCGTTCAAGCGATAGATTCGTAACTGCGCTTTCTTCTCTACGGTGACTACGTTCGCATCCCTAAGCACCTTCAAGTGCTGGGAGACGGCCTGCGGACTAATCGCGAAATTACCGCAAATGTCCGTCGCGGTGAGCTGGCCCCTCTCGGCCAACAATTCAACGATATGGCGTCTATTCGGGTCTGCAATTGCGGCAAAGGTATCCATGGCTTTATTATAAACCGAAAACTTAATTAAGTAAACACTTAAATTAAAAAGATGAAGTGACCTACAAATAACGATACCGCTGTCTTCTCATCCACTGCGTGGCCACCCATTTGTCACCCTTGGTGACGGGAGTACCTGCATGCAGAGTCAGTTCGTTCAGGAGTCGATCATTATAAAAGTACTCAAAATAGACGGCGCTGCCCTTCCTCGGCGTAACCGACAACCGAAGCGAAGGGAATACCGTCTCGCCGCCTTCCTCTACATCGTTCAAATACATGACCAGTGTGCTAATCCGATTGTTGTCCGCATGGCCTGACGTGAAGTAATCATAATGCGGCTGATACTGCTCGCCAGGTCGATAATGCAGAATTTGGATCGGCTCCGCATGCGACACCGGTACGTTCATAAGCTCGGACGCTCTGCGCTCGATAGTCCGGATCAACTCGTTCTCGTTCTCCTCGAAGAACATGCTGCTGCTCGTCCGAATGTCGCTTACGGCATGCGACCTGCCGATCTTGGCCCGCTGCATTCTGTCGCCTGCCAATTCGATCAACGCATCGCACTCTTCTGAGCTTAATACGTTATCCAGAATCAGGATAAGCGGTTCGTCGATTTTCCCAACCATTCTAATCTCTTGATCGGCCGTTCTGATCGTGCTGCCTTCCGCCTGTACAATGGACTGCTCTTTGACGGTCATCGTCTCATCCTCCAGCCAAGATTACCGAGGAAGTCGAATCGTTGATGTCAGATGAGATATTAAGTTCTCCGTGAGTTCAGGTAATTCCTGTTACACCGGATTAACCGCAAAGAGAGAATGAATATTACCCTCAGGATCTGCGAAGAAAGCAGACGTGTGTCCCCATGACTTGAGCCTAGGCTCGGCAATCGGCACCGCTCCTTGGGCGACGAATTGCGCATACAGCTCGTTCACGACCTCGGGAGACTCGCATTCGAAGTTCAGCTCGAAGGCCTGGCCTTGGCGCTTATCGAGATAAGTAGGATGCTGATCTGTATTCTCGGCTAACGTAGGTCTAGAGCAAATGGCGAGACGGACCCCCGTATTCTCCAGTTCCACATAATGCTCTTCTTCCACGACTAAGCGGAACCCGATGACGTCCCGATAAAATTGCGCCAACGAAGCGACGTCGTCGGCCATGATTGTAATACCTTCCAGTTTCACTCTCATATCGGTAACTCCCTTCATCCCCATACGTTATAGAATCGTCGTCGCGTAGCTGCCCAGAATATGAACGTCGTGGCCGAACGTCTGGATGATTCGAATCGCCTTATCCATGCGCGGGTCGCTTACGGCGGTTTCGGTCTCGATCAGGAACCGATAAGCGCCCAATTTCGTACCCGTAGGTCTAGACTCGATCCAAGACAGGTTAACCGCCAGCGCGGAGAAAACGTTCAAGATCGAGGACAGCACCCCCGGATATTCGTCGTTTGGCGTAATGAGCATCATCGTCTTCTTCTGCTCCGACTCGTCCGAATGCCTTTTGCCCGCCACGATGAAACGCGTATGATTCGCCGAATGGTCTTGGATATCGCTCTGGAGAATTTGCAGCCCGGACTTCTCCGCAATGGATTGAGACCCTATTGCCGCCATATCGAGCTTGCCCGATTCCTTGACCGACATGGCTGCCTTAGCCGTGCTGTCCGTGTACTCGATCTTCAGACCGCGTTCCTTGATAAATTGCCTGCACTGGTTAATGGCCGGAGAGATCGATGTCACTGAACGAATATCGCCAATTTGGCTGTCATAGTTACCGATCAGGTGGAGCGATACTTGGAAAACGACGTCCGCCTCGATGAACAAGTTATGCAGCAATAAGCCGTCGATCGTCATATGAATGTTGCCCGCGATCGAGTTCTCGATCGGCACGATGCATTTATCCACTTCATCGTTGCTGACCGCTTCCAATACGTCCGGAATCGAATCGAGCATATGCCAGTCCACGTCCGTGCCGGCAAAATACTTCAGCGCGGCTTCCTCCGAGAATGTACCGCTGGGACCCAGGTATGCGACTTTAATCATTGCGAGCTCCTTTATGTAAGAAAATGGCGCGTTCAAGATACGATTAGTATATCTCATCAGCAGCCCTGCGGAAACTAACTCGAATTTCTTCTCCCGGAGCAATACATAGTATACTGCTAGTAAAGCTGACTGCGGGAGAAGAATAGACGATGGAACTTAAATGGTTAGAGTGGGCCAAGCAAATTCAAGCAATCGCCCAAACCGGATTAACCTACGCCAAAGACGTATACGATATTGAACGATATGAACAATTAAGGCAGTTAAGCGTAGATATCCTCACCAATTATGCAGCTATCGATAAGGAAACGATTAAGCTGACCTTCGCTAGCGATACGGGTTACGCGACCCCCAAAGTCGATATTAGGGCGGTCGTGTTCCAGGATAATAAGGTGCTTCTAGTACGCGAGAAAATGGACGGGGCATGGGCATTACCCGGAGGCTGGGCGGATATCGGTTACTCGCCTGCTGAGGTAGCCGTGAAGGAGGTCCGAGAAGAAGCAGGATACGACGTCGAACCTGTACGGCTTCTAGCGGTTATGGACAAGAAGTTTCACGGCCATCCGCCTGAGCCCTATCACGTCTATAAGCTGTTTATTGAGTGCAAGATCACCGGCGGAGAAGCGCTAAGCGGCGTTGAGACCAGTGAGGTCGCCTTCTTCGACCGCGACCGCCTGCCCGAGCTGTCTCAAGAGCGCAATACGGAGGCGCAGATCCATACGATGTTCGAGTTTCTTCATAACCCGGCGAAAGAAGTTATTATCGATTGATTTCCCTAGCGTGTCCTGTACGCGATCCATGCTCCTATCACAATCAGACCTCCGCTGAGTGAATAGACTCCCGTTAAAGACAACGTATTTTTCAGAACACCAGACAGAAGCATTCCGATCACCATCATCCCCATGAACACCGGCATAATCGCCCCCGAGACTCGGCCCATGAAAGCTCCGTCCGTGTGGCGCACGATCAGGGTCTGGATTCCGCCTTGAATCCAAGGATAGAATAACCCGCTCACGATCAGAAAGACGAAGGTAAGTCCGAGCAGCGAGGACGATCCGATTCCGACCGTGCAGACGGCGGTAACTAGCAAGCCTGCCACGAGCATCAGCTGCGCCTTTATTCGCTTGGCGATTCCCATGATCGCGAGCCCGCCGACCAGCATCGCCGCCCCGTTCGTCATGACCACCCATTGCAGGAACGATTTCTCCAAACCTAATTTCTCCATCACGACGAAGATCGCCAGCGGTTGGGTCATTCCCGACGCCAACCCGACGACTGCGAAAGTAACGCCGAGCGTTCTTAACGCCCGATTGGACCCGATGTACCGTACTCCTGCCTTCAATTCCGCCATGAAGCTGCCGTTCGGACTTGAGCGTTGTTCTTCCTCGTCACGGGGAAGCGTGGCCAACACTAGCGATGAACCTAAGAATAAGACAGCTGTCAGGATCAGAGAAAATTGAATTCCGAACTGGAGGAAAATGAACGTACCCGCGACCGGACCTAGTACCATGAAGATCGCGACCAGCGTCTGGGACATGGCCATCGCCGCCTGCAGTTGCTCGGCAGGCACATGGCGCTTGTACAGCTTCATGGCCGAAGGCTGAGAGAACTGCGACAGGCTCGCGGACACGAACGATCCGACCAGCAACGCCATCCACCCGCCGTTCACGACCGCTACCAGCACGGCGACGACGGACAGACACGACAGCAGGTCGCTCCATACCATCGTCCGCTTCGGCCGCCACCGGTCCGCGAAAGTCCCGCCGATCAGCGCGAACAGGAAGATCGGGGCGAATTCCGCGACCGAGATGAGCGAGACGTAGTCCGGATCGTTGTTCGTCAGGTCGGTTACGTATAGCAGCACCGCATAATTTCGAATCCAGATACCCAGATGCAGCAGCACCCGCGAGGAAATAATCGTTCGTACATATCGATTGGATAACATGAGACAACATACCTTTCTTTTTCGCATTTACTGATTTACTAATTTACTAAATTACTAAACCATAATAGCCGCATATCGTTCATTCGTCAAACTCCCGAACAACAGAAAAACCAGCTAATGTTTGTCAAGCCAAGTGATTGGACTGTGGCAAAGATACTGCTATACTAATTTTGAGCAACACAAAGAAGCCTCCGTTGGCGCGGACGCTTCTGGGTAAATATGGAATTTAGGCTTTGTAGGGCTCGCCTTTCACAAGGATGGCAAAGACGTGATGTAAAAGCTTGTTGGCGCAAGCGATCACGACTACCTTGTATGGCTTGCCCTCTTTCCTTTTCTTCTCGTAATAAGCCGTTAACCGCTCGTTTACACCTTTCCTGAGCCCGCATTGGACGGCAACGTACAACGCTCTGCGTAAGCGTTTGGAGCCTCTCTTTGAAATGCGGCTACTGCTGGCCGTAAACTTCCCCGAGCTGTGCACCCCCGGATCCAGTCCCGCATACGCCACGAGCTGCTTCGGATCCTTAAATTGCGCCGCATCCCCAATCTCTGCCGCCAGCGCCGCAGCAAGCTTGTCTCCCACGCCGGGAATCGTCTTGAGCAGTTCCACTTCCGGAAGCGCCAGCGCCGTCTCCTCAATGGCAGTCTCAAGCTGACGTAGCTGTTCTTGTCCTGTGAGCACCATTTCCACCATACAAAGCAAGGCCGTCTGTTGCGCTTTGCTTGAATGGCTTAGAGGCGGTAACGCTTGAATCCGCTCTGCCTTTGCCTGAATCCACGCCTTACCGTGTGACGAGCCTGCCGTTTCCCGAATCGTTTCTACCGTGACAGTGCCGCCGCTAAGCATATGGCGCAGAACCTGCAAGGAGGTCGTGGAAAACAAGTTGTGAAACACACTCTCGTAAGCAGGATTCACTTGATCCAATAAGGCCCTGGCGTTCTGCTTGGCCTGGACGAGCAGGGATGTCATAAACTCATGCTGCCGCGTAAGATGCTGAAGCTCGGTCATCTCCTCCGCCCACATTCGATGCGGCCGGATGTCTCCTCGGTAAAACATCTCAGCCAGATGCCATGCATCTACCGCGTCCGTCTTCACCTTTCGCAATTGTGTGCCTTTTGCACGTTTGGATTGCAAAGGATTCACGATGAAGTGACGATATCCTTCACGCTCCAAATAGGCGACCAGACTCCGATGGTAATGCCCAGTCGCCTCAAGCACCACTACAGGCTCCAACTCCGTTATCTGTTTTAATTCCTCCAGTAAGATCCCTAGCCGCTCAAACCCTTCCTGCGTATGCGCAATGCTGATGATTTTGCCATACGGTTTATTCCGATCCGTAAACGCTTGGAGCATGCTTGTCCCTTTCGACACATCCAAACCGATAATCGGTCCCATGTCATCTCCTCCTGAATAATAGCCGGCACTCCCACGATGGTTCCAATCCCACAGCTTCGCTTGTGATTCGAGGTCCGATGCCTCAACCAGCTCAAACATGGTCATTGGGGGTAGTGGGAGAACAGTTTTTCTGACGGGATCATTGCCCCTAAAAGCCGCACGTTCTCCCGGCTACCGCCATCTTAAAACGGCCATGAAAAAAGGCCAACCAGAAATTCTGGCTGACCTGATAATACGAAAAGCCGGAAACCCTGTCCAACAGGTGTTCCGGCTTACCTTGATCCCCACAAATCTATATCCTCTACCCGTTATCCCGCTCGCTCAGCAGTTCGGAGTAATACTTTCTTTTGTCCATTGCAATCTCCTTGACCGCTTCGAGTTGCTTCATGCGCTGATCCAGTTCTTCGATGTGCCGGCTTAGTATCTCGATTCGCTTGCCCAGCATGCCGTCGATGTCGACGTCGCCTTCTTCCTGTGCGGTAACGAGACACCCGTCGTTCGTGAAGTCGACGATGTCCTCCAGCTTCATGCCCGTCTGCTTCAGCCCGTGAACGAACCGGATAAACCGCAGATCGGATTCGTTGTACCTGCGGAACCCGGCTTGCTTCCCGTCATGCCTCCGAGGACTTGGCAATACGCCGATCTTCTCGTAATAACGAAGGGTAAACGCCGATATGCCCGACAATCTCGCGATTTCGCTAATCGAGTACATGCTCATGCACCGCTTTCGTTACGATTCATCGTTAATAAGTACGATTTTACCAGTTGCTTGGGAAGTTTCAAGCAGGCGATGCGCCTTCGACGCTTCGCGCAGCGGGATGCGAGCGGCGATGGTCGGACGGATTCTGCCCTCGGCAAGCCAGCCGAACACCCGCGCCAAGTCCTCGCGGAACCATTCCGGGTGCTCGCTCCTTAGCGAGGTGACGGAATAGAGGTAAGCGGGATTCCCTTGCGGCGTCATCCGCCTCGCCGATAAATTCGACCAGTCGCTCAGCCAGCCGCTCGAATCGTCCTGTTCCAGTACCGAGGTGTACCCGTATCCGACAAAGCGCCCCGACGCATTCAACGTTGCGAACGACCGCTCCCAGTTACGTCCGCCGATCGGATCGAACACCGCGTCCATGCCTTCCGGCGCCTTATCGCGCAGCGCCTGCACGAAATCGTCGGTGCGGTAATCGATCGGCACCGCTCCGTATCCGGTGACGATATCGTGCTTGGCTGCGGAAGCCGTGCCATACATCCGAAGACCCGCAAGGCTCCCGAGGTCGAGCAGAGCGGTTCCCGTGCCCCCGCTTGCGCCGTGGATCAATACGCGTTTCCCTTCGGCGACGTTCGCGAATCGATGCAGCATCTGATAGGCGGTTACGTAATTCAGAATGACTGCTACGGCTTGCGAGGAGTCCACCTCGTCCGGGACGGGGTAAATTTCATCGGAGGTGGCATAGAGATACTTCGCATAACCGCCGACCCCGTGGTAGAAAACCGCTGCCTTATCCCCACATCGAATATCCTGCACGTCTTCCCCAATCTCTTCTACGATGCCTACGGCATCGTACCCAGGCGTAAACGGAGCTTGCGGCGACCCCGGATATTTGCCCTCTCTTCGCATCACGTCGGCAATCGCAACGCCAACGCTGAGTACGCGAACGCGAACCTCGTCCCGCCGCACCGGCCGCAGCGGCTCCTCCACGAGCTTCAGCTTCTCCGGACCTCCGTATTCGGTTACGATCACGCGCATGTTCATCATGAGACAGCTCTCCTTATATCTGCAATTCGAAGTTACTCGCATTGTAGAATTTAGAGCTAACTCTAAGTCAATACCTGATTATAACTCGCGCGAGATGACCTGCTCGCGTCTTGGCCCGACGGACACCTTCGTAACGGGCACTCCGATCTCTGCCTCGATCCACTCGACATACTCTCTTGCTGCTTGAGGCAGATCCTCGTATTGAGTGATCTGAGTTATATCGCACTTCCATCCCGGCAGACTCTTCAGTACAGGCTTAGCCGACATCAATTGCGAGGTCACCGGGAACTGGTCGACGACACCCTCCTCCGTCTCGTACGCTACGCAGACGGGGATCTCGTCCAAGTAACCCAGCACATCCAGATTAGTCAGCGTGACGGAAGTCGCGCCTTGCAGCCTGCAGCCATAGCGGGTCGCCACCGCGTCGAACCAGCCCACGCGTCTAGGACGGCCGGTTACGACTCCGTATTCTCCGGCATCCCCGCCCCGTCGGCGAAGCTCCTCGGCTTCGGCGCCTTGCAGCTCCGTCACGAACGGGCCAGCACCTACGCAGCTGGAGTAGGCTTTCGTAACGGCGATGACTTCGGTTATCGCATATGGCGGCAGTCCGGCGCCAACAGGAGCGAAGCCCGCTAGGGTCGAAGACGACGTCGTGTACGGATAGATGCCGTGATCCGGATCCCGAAGCGCACCGAGCTGACCCTCTAACAGGATGACCGCCCCGCTGCGATAAGCTTTATGCAGCACGGAGGTCGTATCGCAGACATAAGGCGCAAGCGACGCGGCGTACTCTTGCAGTTGCGACAGCCATTCGTCGGCTTGTATCGGCGCATGCCCGTATAGATGCTGCAGCAACGCGTTTTTCGGCTCGAGCAGCTGCGCGATCCGGTCGCGAAGCCTCGAGACGTCACGCAGGTCGCCGACCTGAATGCCGAGCTTCGCGTATTTGTCGGCATAGAACGGCGCAATTCCCCTCTTGGTCGAGCCGAAGCTTCGCGTCCCCAGCCGCTCCTCTTCAAGCACATCGAACAGCCGATGCACCGGCAGTACGATTTGAGCCCGCTCGGAGATCAGCAGTTTAGGACCGGGTATACCGCGAGCCGATAGCTCCTGCAGCTCATCCAGCAGCACGCCGGCATCCAGCGCCACGCCCGGACCGATGATGTTCGTTACGTTCGGATGGAACACCCCCGAAGGAAGCGTGCGCAGTGCGAATTTGCCGTAATCGTTAATGATCGTATGCCCCGCGTTACTCCCGCCTTGATATCTCACGACGTAGGATGACCGCGCAGCCAGCGCGTCCGTCATTTTCCCCTTACCTTCGTCTCCCCAATTCGCTCCCACAATGGCTGTTACCGTCATTCGTTACTCCCCCGATCCTTGATTCGCTTACAAAGGTAATGATAACGGAGGGGAAGTATATTAGAATAATTGATATAACTAATACTCGGTATAAAATGGGGTAATACTCATGGACATTAACCTGGAGTGGTATCGCGTCTTCTATTGGATTGCGAAGACGGGCAGCCTGTCGAAAGCCGCGCAGCGGATGCACATCACCCAGCCGGCCGTGAGCCATACGATTAAACAGCTTGAAGGCTCGCTTGGCGGCCAGCTTTTCTTCCGAACGCCTAAGGGTGTAACGCTTACGACAGAAGGGGAAGTGTTGTTCCATTACTTGGAGCAGGCGTTCAACTTCGTCGAGATCGGGGAGAAGGCGATTGCCGACATGAACGGCTTGCAGAGCGGGGAGATCGCGATCGGGGCCAGCGATACGTTGTGCAAGCATTATCTGCTGCCTTATCTGGAGAGGTTCCATGCCGAGCATCCCGGCATCCGAATCCGAGTCACGAACCGGACGACGCCGGAGACGCTCGCGCTGCTCAAGGAGGGCAAAATCGATTTCGGCATCGTAAGTTTGCCGGCATCGGACAAACAAGTAGATTTCCGCGAGAGCACGCCTCTGCAGGACTGCCTCGTAGGCGGGGCGAAATATCAGGAATTGGCGTCAACACCGCTCTCTCTCAGCGCGTTGCACGATTATCCTTTGTTGCTGCTAGAGGCAGGGAGCACGAGGCAGTATCTTGATGATTACGCAGCTGCGCACGGTGTCACGCTGCAGCCTGAATTCGAGCTGGGAAGCGTCGACCTTCTCGTCCAATTCGCCCGCAGCGGCTTCGGACTTGCTTTCGTGCTGCGCAATTACGTGGAAGAGGAATTGCGGACGGGCGCATTGGTAGAGATTCCGTTGACTCCGCCCGTTCCCGCGCGGCATATTGGCATCGCGACGCTTCGAGGCGTTCCTCTGTCCGCAGCGACGAAAGCTTTCATGGCGTTAATTCCTGGAGGTACGGATGCGCGAACCTAATCTAGCAAGTTCCATCACGCACAACCAACAATATACGGTCTTTAAAGTGCTGCATCATATCGATAACCACATTCATACGAAGCTCCAACTGAACGAACTAGCGGCCTCGGTCTCTTACTCGCCCTATCATTTTCACCGATTGTTCAAGTCCGTCATGGGCGTTAACCTTAACGAATACATCACCCTCTATCGATTGCAGAAGGTGACCCGTTATCTCAAGCTGTATCCTCATCTAACTTTAACGGAAGTTGCCGAGCGATGCGGGTATGCAACCCTTAACGACCTTTCGAGGAAGATTAAGGCCTATTTCGGTCAGACCGCCACTCAAATTCGCGAGGGGTTCGTTCAGAATCGCAAGATTTGCATAATGGATCGCAACTTTTACGAAAGATATTTTTCGGTACGTTATTACAATGAGATTCAGGGAGACGGCCGCTCCTTGTTAAGAGAAGAGAGAACCTTGAAAGTAGTCGTTAAATCGCTGCCTCAGTATCTAGCAACGTTCTACCCTTTACTGGGAAGCGGCGAACATTACGATCACAACAGGTTGAGGCAGGCGTTTCAACAGCTTCGGAGCACGGCGAGCAAGAACCCTCTTTCCTTTCAGAGCCTGCTCGTCGGTAGGATCCATCATGAACCCACCACGGATGATGTGCACCTGCAATGGCGATACGATGCATGCATCACCATACCCATGGGAACGCCGGAGCTTGATACGCCAACAACCTTTATCGCGGGGGGCACCTATGCGGTACTTCGATTATTAAACGACCCTAACGATAAAAGAGCCGCCCTAGACGCGTTCTATCAAGAATGGTTGCCGAGCAGCGGTTATCGCTTAAGGGATCAGCCCTGCCTTGAGGTGCTCGGATCCGCTACTCAAACCGGATTCCCTCCATATGTCGACTATTGTATTCCGCTGCTTGATTAAGATCCTAAATGATTGAGAGGGTTGACTACGATGGCACGCAACGCCAGTCATACGCCGGATGTTCATCTTACGATTGCACCTTCGGTGAAGCTAGTAGGGAAGCAAATTCGCACCACGTTCGCCGAAGACCATAAGCGGCAAACCGCCGGTCAATTGGCACGGGATATATTCGCGTGGAGATCCCAGAGCGTAGACCCTAATAGACCGATCTACTTGTTCTCGTTCTTCCCCGAAGATTTCGAACCTTCGATGCCTTTCACCGTATTCGGCGGAGTCGAAATGAAGGAGGGCGAACCCTTGACTGAATCCATAGTCGTTCGGGAAATACCGGAGCTGCAGCTTGCGGTCGTCACGCATAAGGGACCTATTGCCAGCATCAACAAGACCTACGATTATTTCTTGAAACGTTGGTTGCCTCAATCCGATTACAAGCAATCGCACTACTTCAATTATCAATGCTATACGGATAAGTTTACAGGCGTTGACGATCCAAGCTCCGAGCTTGATCTATGCTTTCCCGTCGTTCTCCGTAAGGAACAAGAAAGCCTGCTTCCCGCATCGGTCCCTTCTCTGAACTTCGACGGCGGACAGATCGATATTCTCTGGGATCACCATGAAGAGGCTGTCCAGTGGTATACTCGGCATTTTAAGTGGACGGCTGACCCCACCTACGATTGGAGACAGGACGAAGACGCCGATGAGGAGAAGATTACGCAGCTCTCCTTCGGAACCTGGCTCAAATCGGTTCGTACCCGTAAGAAGCTCCGCCATCTCTACGCGGACCGGGGAGGACCGGACCCTTCGGTCAGATGGTGCTGGAACACGAAGGACATTGCCGGCGCCCATCAGTATTTCTCCACAAGCGGTATTCGAGTCTCGGAAATCTACCTGGGCCCCGGTGATCGATACTACTTTGACCTGTGGGCATGGGAAGGGACGCGCCTTACCGTCTGCGGTTGGCCTGAACTAGAGGATTCCTCCGGCGCTTTGCTTACTCCCGGTTGGGTCCGCATCGGCGTATCGAATCTGGAGAAAGCCTGTCAGTGGTATCAGCAATTCGTGGGCATGGAGCTCGTGGAAGCCGATGAACGCAACCGTTGGATATCGATGAGCCTTGGAACGGAGCATCACGTTAGCCGATCCTTGTGGTGGCTGGAACAGCTTCCTGACGGAGCTTATACCGGGCAGATCAACGGTCCGGCCAGACCCTATTGCGTCGTTCACGACAAATGGAAATTTGAAAGCTATCACCGCTACCTGACCGAGCACGGGGTTCCCGTCTCCGAAATTTCAGGAAATCCCCCTATTCACGGATTTTCCTGGTTCCACTTCTACGACCCGGACGGTAACCGATTTAATATTTACCGCTATTAATGAATAAGGAGCTAGACGGGAAGATATCTTCCTGGCTAGCTCCTTCTATCTTTACAGCGATTGAGAGGCTTGCGCAAGCAACGAAGCAAGCTGCGCGTAGTCCGGCGTAACTCCCTCTTTGATCTTGATCCAGCGGCGTTCCGGCGGACCTTCGAAGCCTTTCGGGAACTCCATGCCGGCCGTGTTCATGATCATAAAAGCGATGGCGTCCTTCGATGGCGAGATGACCGCGGCATAGTGGCCGTTTTTCAGAAAATGCGGTTTCTTATACTGAATGCGTTCCTCTACCGATGGAATCGTCTCTTTCACCAAATCTCGCAGTTTCTTGGAAACCTCGACTTGCCAAGTCGCTCCCAAACCATCGATGAATGCGGTAACCTCTGCGCTCATGTCATGCCTCAGCTCCTCTTTGGCCATTTTATTCCATTAAAATATACCGTATCTAGCAAACGGCTGTCTACTTGACCGGAGCCTCAGCTTGTAGCTGCCGAATTGACTCAAATGAGCTTCGGACTCCATCAGGTAACGCCCCATTCGATCGGTATTTAGGCCACGGTAACGATTATTGGCTGATCCCTCGTAATAATGATGGTATGCTCATGCTGCGCAACATAGCTGTTGTCCGGCACGAATAACGTCCAACCGTCCGAGTGCTGGTCTACATACTCTGCTCCGGTCGACAAGAAAGGCTCGATCGTAATGACTTGGCCTTCCTTCAACACGCGGTGATCGTGCTTATTGTAGAACGGAAGAATCTCTTTGGGCGCCTCGTGGAGCGACTTGCCGATTCCGTGACTGCATAAATTTCGAACGACCTTATATCCACCCTTGGCTGCCTCCGTCTGAATCATTCTGCCGATCTCGTTTAATCTGACGCCGTGCTTGAGCGAAGAGATAATCTTCATCATCGTACTATGGGTATACTCGCAAAGTCGCGATAACACCGGATCATGCGGAGGCATCGTGAACGAATGACCGGCATCCGCATAATAACCTCCAAGCTCCGCGGACACGTCGACGTTGACCAGATCGCCTGCTTGGATGACCCGATCGCCAGGGATACCGTGAGCAACCACGTGATTAATGCTGATGCAGGTTTCCCCAGGGAACCCGTATGTGGTCTTCGGTGCGGACTTAGCACCGTGCTTCCTCAGGACTTCGCCCCCGATCTCATCAAGCTCGCGCGTCGTCATGCCGACTCGTGCGCTATCTTTCATCTCCTTAATCGTTAACGCGATCACTCGACCGATTTCTTTAAGGCCCTGAATATCCTCTTGATTCTGAACGGTCACACTCACCATCTCCTTCGGTTACCTCATTATCTCATTATTTGTAAGCCATTGCATGCCAAAGATGGCTATAAAGTTCGTTAGGTGGTGGGCTACTGGCTCAACAATGAACGACTGGAGAACCCCGGAAATCATTCATGCAAACTTTAACAATTGCCCTTAAAGCCATATCGGCATCAAGTTCCTTAAGCAATTAAAAATAACGCCCAGAAACGGGCGCTCGCTGAATCGACAGAAATAATTGTCGTGGTATATAATAGGACTCGTACAACCGCCTTGGGTGGGAACATACTTACCTCCGTCACAAGGAGGTGGTGAGTATGACCTTTTCGCTAACGGAAGTTATCGGTCTTGGGATGTTTCTCCTCGCACTCTTAACGTACGTAAAACGAAAATAACCCTCCCATAGGTTCGCAGCCGGTGGAGGATTATTTTCACTAAGTTCTTTGCTTTTGAAATTGTCATTACCGGAGGTAATCCCACTCAAAGCGTTGTACAGGGACGGCGTTTGCGGCGCCGTTCTTTCTTGTATTTATGTTAGCATCAGCATAAAAATTATGCAATCGTTAAATAAAATCAAAATTCCACCGAAAACCACTCCAATTTTTAATTCATATTTATGAGCATGTTAGTAGTGAAAAGATCCATTTATATTTACGGCCTTACCTGAAAGGGAGGAATCGCCATCTCCTCCGAAGCGCGGACTAGCAAACTGGATCCGGCGTTCTACGAATATCTCCGGAAGGCCATGAAGTGACGAGCCGCTATCAGATCTGGGACGGGGACTTCCGCCGAATACCCGGATGGCGCTGATGGCAGGTCATTATAATGCCACATGCAACAAAGCCGATACGCCCCGCGTCTCGGCTTTGTCGTTGTTTATTCCTTCCGTTCCGCCAGAGCCAGCAGCTGCGACAGCCCGGCAGGAGGATTAATGTAATAGCCCTGCAGCCCCCAACAGTCCATCGCCTTCAGCATATGGAACTGCTCCGCGTCTTCGATCCCTTCCGCGATCACGCGCAGATGGAGCGCTTTGGCCATCATCAGCACGGCCGACATAAGCGGCTCGTTCATGTTCTGGATGAAGGACCGATCGATCTTCAGCTTGTCGATCGGGAGCAGCGTCAGCATGCTCAGCGAGGAGTACCCGGTGCCGAAATCGTCCAGCGCGATCGCAAAGCCCTCGGCTCTCAATCGTTGAAGCGTCTCCTGCGTGTCCCGAACGTCATGGATAACGGTGCTTTCCGTAATCTCCAATTCAATAGAACGCGGAGCAACGCCTTCGCTCTTCACGATGTCGAGCAGCCGTTCGACGAAGTCCGGCTCCTTCAATTGAACCCGCGATATATTGACGGCTATCTTGAACTCGACGCCATACGGATGCTTGCATCGGTGCCAGTCCTGGCACGCCTGCCGAATCACCCAATAACCGATTGGAACGATGAGTCCCGTCGCCTCCGCAACGGGGATGAAGGAGTTAGGCGGAACGACGCCGTAGTCCGGCCGATTCCAGCGCAGCAGCGCTTCGGCTCCGACGATCGTCCCCGAAGCCGGGCAATAGATTGGCTGGTACCGGAGAGCCAGCTGCTCGCGTTCGACCGCATGGGACAGCTCCAGCTCGTGAATGAAATTCTCCACATGGTCGTACTTCGAGTCCTGTTCGTAGACGTGGTATCTACGTCTCCCTTCGTCTTTCGCTCTATACAAGGCAATGTCCGCTTGCTTCAATAGCGTCGTCAGCTCGATCTCTTCATCCGTTCGGATCGCTACCCCAATGCTGGCGTTCAAGTTCATCATTCGGTCTTTGACCGCGAACGGCGCCGCGAAAGCCTCGTAGATTCGGTTAATCGTATCGGTTAGCGGCCGATCGGCCTCGGACGAGACGACTAGGAATTCGTCGCCGCCCAGTCTGACGAGCGTGTGGTCGGAGCCGAGATGATCGATAAGGCGGTTCGCCAATTCCACCAGGACGGCGTCTCCGGCGTCGTGGCCGAACGTATCGTTAATATTTTTGAAAAAGTCCATATCCAGCAAATACAGCGAGACCGGATTCTGCACGCATTCTTGTAGAAAACGGCGGTTGTACAGCTTGGTGAGATCGTCGTGGTAAGCCAACTCCCTCAGCTTCCTCTCGGATTGCTGACGGGCGGTCGTATCCCTCGTGACGCTGAATACGTATTCGACGTTGCCGTTCTCGTCGAAGATCGGATTCAAGATGCTCTCCCCGCTGATCTTGCCGCTCGGTAGCAAGAAGCCTTCTTCGTATCGAATCGTTCCCCGTTCGGTCAATACGCGGGAATACTTATGGTGCAGAAAGTTCGCCATCTCAGGCGGATTAGATTCATGGAACGTCCTTCCGGCATCGTCCATCGTAATCCCGCTAAATTCCGTCGCGGCACGATTGACATAGAAGTATTTGAATTGTCCGGCATCTACCTTCATGACGAAAACCGAATCTTCAATTTCATCCAACATAAGAGGAAGTTTGAAGGGTATCTGTGATGTGTAAGGCAATTGTGTCTCCCACCCTAAAGGTCCGTCTTATTCTACCATTTCCCATTATAGTGGATTTGACCGTTTATGTCTCAGCCGTACGAGGAATGCCGCGAATGGAATTATTAGGTATAATGAATTCGGAATGGTAGTATTGCGCTTATTGAAGGAGGTCTAACCGATGTACCGTTCTATCTTCCGTTCGATAATCGGGTTAATGGTCGTTTCCATGCTTGCGGGATGCAATCTCCTCGATAACAAGGACAAGGATAAAATCCCGACGATCAAGATCGCCTACCCGAACGCGGCGGCGTTCAGCAGTTATGTAACGCTGCTGCGGGAAACGTATCCGAATATGAGCTTTGAAGTGATCGAGACGAAAGAAGCTTATGAACAAGAAGATTGGGAGAAGGCTCTCGATGGGCTTTTTCATACAACGAAACCGGATCTAGTCTATATGTCGAACGACGATGAATACGATACTTATCTGGAGAACAAGTGGTTAGCTCCGCTCGATGATTACGAATATCCTGCCGCCAGCTCTATCTACCCGCCCGTATTAGACCTCCTCAGGCTGCAGGACGGGTCCATTTACGGATTATCCCGCTATTTCGATACGAAGCTACTGTTCTACAACCAATCCTTGTTCGATTCATTCGGCATCGCCTATCCGACGGAAGGCATGAGCTGGGAGGACCTGCTGTCGCTCGCTTCCCAATTTCCTTCGCCAGATCGCGACCGCAGGATCTACGGGGTGGAGGATTACGATTGGGACGAGAACCCGTATAATCCGTTCCGCTTGACCGAGATGATCGCCTTGTCCAAGGGGATGACCTATATCGATGGGAACGGAACCGTCAAGGTTAACGATCCCGCGTGGGCTGCTTTATTCGGACAAGTCGCGGATGCTTTCCGAACCGATACAATATATTTGCCGGATAACAAGGAGCTGCTCTACGACGGCGGCGAGTTAGGTAACGGGGTCAAGATTATCAATTATTACGTCAAGGATAAAAAGTTTCTGGCCGGAGAAACCGCGATGGCCATTCATCGGTCCACGTTATTCGGAATACTGTCCGATATTCAATCGAGCTCTCTCGGGGTAACGCCGTTCGACTGGGGCGTGATCCCCGCTCCGACGGATCCGTCTAGCCCTCGCCTCTCCTCTTCCATTGAAGCCTGGGACATCTTCGGCATCTATAAGGAAGCCGAGAATAAGGAGCTGGCATGGTCCGTGCTCGAAGTATTGACAGGCAAGGATGCCGCCAGCAAAGCTTCCGATCTGTCGTCTTGGGACAAGAGGAACGGCGAACGATTATCCGTATTCCCCGAGTTTATTCGCAAAGACGGCGTGGCTGTCGGAGCTTCATTAGCCGACCAGGAGCTGAACACGACGGCGGCTGCTCTGTTCGATCGAATCCCGCAAGCGTTCTTCGGCGCTTTCCGGACGGCCGCAGGAGAAGAATTATCCAAGGTGATCGCCGGGGAACAGACGCCCGAGGAAGCGGTCGCGAACCTGCAGAACGTAGGAGACAATCTAGCAAGCGGCCTATAAGACAATAGAAGCCAGAGTCCCGTTCAGGGTACTCTGGCTTATTCATTAGAATCGCTCGAAGCAATCATAATTCCTCTGTCTATAGATGAGGCCATCCTTGAAATCGAAGACGCAGCAGAAATAAGCTTTAAGCTGCTGTCCGGACTTGAACGCTCCGATATCCGCCCCGACTTCGGCCGTCCATACGACTTCCGTGATCAGCGTCTCGCCCGATTCATACGCCCTTTGAATATCGTACTTTTGCGATTTCAGAAGCTTCTTGCCGTTAGGTATACGCTGCAGTAGCGTCTCATAGTTGCTCACAACGATGCCGGGGGTGATCAGATTCGGATATTCGGTTTGTTCGACGTCCGGATGCAGCAACTGCTTGTAGTCTGACTCTGCGATGCTGAATGACTCAATTAACTCGTAAAATTTCTTTACCGTTTCCAGCTTCATAAATACACCTTCCTAACGATGAATTTTTCTGTCAAAATAAGTGTAACACGCCAAATCCATCTAAATTTTAACAGAAGTATGAACGATTTCTTGGCGGTAACCTCTCCTTACCCGAAAGGAACTGATCCTATGAAGGCTGTAATCTGTACGAAATACGGTCCGCCGGAGGTTCTTCAGCTCCAGGATGTGAATAAGCCCTCCCCTAAGCGCGATGAAGTGTGCATCAAAGTCTATGCGTCGGCTGTAACGGCGAGCGACATCTATATCCGGGGATCTCGGATTCCGCTTCGATTCTGGCTACCGATGCGGCTCATCTTGGGCCTCACCAAGCCGAGACAGCCCATCATCGGCATGGTGCTGGCAGGAGAAGTCGAATCCGTCGGCCAAGACGTCAGGCGGTTCAAGGCGGGGGATCAAGTATACGGAGTTACCGGTCTTGGGATGGGCTGTTACGCGCAATACAAATGCATGAAAGAATCGGACTCCATGCGAGGATGTCTATCTCACAAACCCGCCAATATCAGCTTCGAGGAGGCAACGGCCGCCGCATACGGCGGACTTCTGGCGCTGCAGCGCGTGGAAGAGGGGAATATCAAGCCCGGACATAAGGTTCTCGTATACGGAGCATCGGGAACGTCCGGAACGCTAGCGGTTCAGCTTGCCAAGCTTCACGGTGCCGAAGTAACCGGTGTCTGCAGCTCTCGGAACGTGGAGTTCGTCAAAGCCTTGGGAGCGGATAAAGTGATCGATTATACCAACGACGAATACGCCAACCTGATCGATCGTTACGATCTCATTCTCGACACGGCCGGCAGAGCCAAGAGTTCTAGAGTTAAGGAGCTGTGCAATCAGGCACTTCAGCCTTCAGGCCGGATGATCTCCATCGACGATGGGAAGCTAGAGCTGAAATCCGCGCGCCTTGCTAAGCTCGCAACGTTAATCGAAGCCGGATCTATTAAGCCCATAATCGACAAAATTTACCCGATAGATCGGATCGTAGAAGCGCACGAATACGTGGAACACGGACGCAAGAGAGGCGGAGTGGCGATCACGGTAGAGCATGGTTAAATACAGTTGCCTCATCATTGCCGCTACGACATCGCCGTCCGGTTATCCGACGGCGATGTTTATTTTCTAGGTTAACATCTTAAATTTAACAGGTTGTATTTTCCAATTTATTCTATAGTATATTGTTAAATACTACTAGAAACGGCTGACTTATGTACGGCTGGTAGGGGGAAGCAACCATTTGAGAAGCATCAACCTTGCTTTACGCCAAGCTAAAGCGAATCTGGCGAACAATATGTTCCTGTTCAAATTAGCATGGACCATGCATCCGCAGCGAGTGCTGGCCGAGTTCCTGATTCAAGCCTGCAGGCAGGCTACGAATGTGTTCTTCGCGGTTTACTTCATGAAATACATCATTGAATCTATCTCGACAGAAAGAGACTTTCGGGAAGTCGCCCTATTCATCGTCATCACCTTGGCTGCGCTGCTCGTATTAAGCATGCTGGACAACTGGTATGAGCACCGATTCAAGCCGCTTAGCGATCTCACCCTATATGAGAAGCTGTACCTCGTCTTATTCCGCAAAGCTTCATCCGTTGAACTCAAGTGCTTTGAAGACCACGAGTTCTATAACAAGTACACGAAAGCCATTCAAGAAGCCGATCAGCGAATCAGCGCCGTTCTTGACAGCCTCTCTAGAATTATATTCTCCATCCTCGCGACGATCAGCATATTCGCCGTCATGTACGCGATCGATCCATGGGTCGTATGGTTCGCGCTGTTCCCGATTATCGGCAACTTTTATTTCGGCAAGAAGCTGAACCGTCTTCAATTCCAGCAAAATAACGAGTGGGTGCCTCACCAAAGAAAGATGGATTACGTGAACCGCGTCATCTATTTATCCCATTACGCCAAAGAGATCCGCTTATCCCGAATATTCACCGTGCTGAAGAACACCTACCAAGAGGGCTATGACGGTGTCATCTCCGTCGTCCATAAATACCGTGTCAAAGCAGGCATTATCTCTTTCTTCAAAATCTTCCTCACCTTCACGATCATCTTCCAAGGCGTTCTGCTATATGGCGCTTATCTGGCTATGGTCAAGGAGTCTATCTCCATCAGCTCCTTCGTCGTGCTCGGGACGGCCATGGTCGGCGGAGCATGGTCTCTCATCCGAATGTCGGATAACGTCGTGGAGATTAACAAGAACGGCATCTACATCGACAACCTGCGATCGTTCCTCAGCTATGAATCCGAAATTCGGGAGAACGAGGAACACGACGAACCAGGCGTGCCGCCGCTGCAGCAATTAGCCTTCCGGGATGTTCATTTCACCTATGAAGGCGCAGCACGACCGTCTCTGTCCCGTATCGCGATCGAAGTGAGCAAGAACGAGAAGATCGCGCTCGTCGGCCATAACGGAGCGGGCAAATCGACGCTAATCAAGCTCATGATGCGATTGTACGATCCGACCGAGGGAGAGATCGCGTTAAACGGCCGCAATATTAAAGAGTTCGACCTCATGTCCTATCGTTCGATGTTCGGAGCCGTGTTCCAGGACTTCAAGATCTTCTCGATGACGATCGCCGAAAATGTACTGATGCGCGAGGCCGTTAATGAAGAGGACCGAGAGCTCGTTGTAGAAGCGCTCAAGAAAAGCAGGGTATACGACAAGGTAGCCTCGCTGCCCCATGGCATCGATACGATGCTAACCAAGGAATTCGACGACGAAGGGGTCGTTCTGTCCGGCGGCGAGTATCAGAAGATCGCGATCGCTCGGATTTTCGCCCAGCCTGCCGAAATTCTCATTCTCGACGAGCCTACGAGCGCTTTGGATCCGATCGCGGAATACGAGATTTTCGAGAGCATGCTCGAAGCGTGCGAGAATAAGGCCGTCGTCATTATCTCTCATCGCATGTCGTCGGCTATGCTGGCCGATCGCATCTATTTCATGGAGGAAGGCAGCGTCCAGGAAGCCGGCACGCATGCTGAGCTGATGCGATTGCAAGGAAAGTATGCGGAGCTGTTCATGAAGCAGGCCGAGAAGTACGTAGATCAGGAAGAGCTCGCAGAGGCGGTGATTCAACGTGAAGCCTAATAACAAGCACAGCTTTGCCAGGGTCATCCAGAACAACTGGTTTATCCTCAAGTACGGACTGCGCTTTTCGCGCAACTATATTATTTTCGCCTGCTTGTATGCGTCTCTGCAGGAAATCGAAGTTTTCCTCGAGCACGTCCTTCTGATCAAGTTCGTATTCGACAGCGTGCAATACGGCACATCCTTCTCCACCGTCGCCTTCTATATCTTATTAATGGCGGTCTTCATCGCGGGTTGCTTCGTACTGGACAGCATCTTCTTCCAGAGCGTAGAGCCGAAGGGCAAAGAGCTGCTGTATCGTAAAATCAGGACGGATCTGTACGAGAGGGCCGTTCGGACGGACCTAAGCAATTATGACGATCCCGTATACTATAACGAATACGTATGGAGCGCTAACGACGCACGCAATCGAATCGATGCTACGATCAACAATATCCGAAACCTGTGCAAAGCCGTCACGGTTATCGTGACCTCCGTCAGCTTCTTCCTGTTCGTAGATAAGCTTGGTCTGCTGTTCGTCCTTGTGTCCTTCGTCACCACCTTAATCGTCAGCATGATCGTCAATAAAATCAGGTTCCGAATGAGAATGGAGCTTAACGAGAAGGACCGCAAACGCATCTATCTGAAGCGCTTGTTCTATATGGCCGATTATGCGAAGGAGATGAGACTGTACTCCATCAAGGAGAAGTTCTTCCGGGAGTTCTCCGATACGCATCGGGAGATGCACGGTATCGTGCGCAAGCATTCGAAGAAGCAGTTCTGGATGAACTTCAGCTCGGACTTCCTCTTCAAAGAATTGATCTTCAGCGGCCTGTATGTGACTTATGTCGCCTATATGGCGCTCGTAAAGGGAGCATTAAGCTACGGAAGCGCGGTTACGCTGGTAGGATCGTCACGGCGTCTCAGAAACAATATGCAATTCCTAACCCAGCTTGTAAGCGAAATGCAAGAGAACAGCTTGTACATCGAGAAGCTAAGAAGCTTCCTGACGCAGGAGAATGCATTAAAGGAGACGGACGATCCATTGACCGTCCCTGATCGGTTCACGGGATTGGAGCTCAATCGTGTATCCTTCCAATATAACGAATCCGGTTCTCCCATCCTTCAAGACATTGATCTGCGCATTCGTCCTGGCGAGAAAATCGCGATCGTCGGCTACAACGGCGCCGGGAAGACGACTTTGACGAAACTCATCATGCGTCTATACGATCCGAGCGCGGGTGAAATTCGCTTAAACGGCGTGCTTGTCGACCAGTATAAACTCGATGAATATCGGATGAAGATCAGCTCGGTATTCCAGGACCATCAGTTGTTCGCGGCCACCCTGTCCGAGAACGTCGTGATGAATACGACCTCCACCAGCGACCCGTACCCCATACGGCAAGCGCTCGAGAAGAGCGGATTCGGCGGGAGACTGCAGGAATTGCCTCTGGGGATAGATTCGGCTATAACGAGGGAATTTAACGAATCGGGCATCGAGCTTTCGGGAGGAGAAGCGCAGAAGGTAGCCATCTCTAGGGTGTTCGCGAAGCCGACGTTGCTTATTCTCTTGGATGAGCCCTCCAGCGCATTGGATCCGATGAGCGAATATCATCTGAACCAGGTCATGCTCGAGAAAGCGGAGAACCGGCCGATCCTATTCATCTCCCACCGCTTGTCGACGACCAAGATGGTCGACCGCATCTTCATGATGGAGAACGGCCGCATCATCGAACAAGGCTCGCACGAGGAGCTCATGAGACTGAAGGGGAAATACGCGCATATGTTTAATTTGCAGGCTTCCAGATATCGCGTTGTCGCCGGAGCTAAGTAAAGCACAAAGCCCGTCTCAGGGATATGATATGCTCCCCCTATGGTAGACAGTTGAAATAATAAAACTGTTTATCATTGGGGGAGTTTTTTATGTCTCGTAAAGCAAAGACTTCTGGATTAGAAAAAATTGCTGCCATAGAAA